>Ga0075428_100005659_pt1 | contig 13893 bp, 13 predicted proteins | sample RhiMetdeltSRZDD2_FD_75291 | JGI IMG/M metagenome (GOLD analysis project Ga0075428, IMG submission 75291) | Populus rhizosphere microbial communities from Tennessee, USA - Rhizosphere MetaG P. deltoides SRZDD2 | ecosystem: Host-associated > Plants > Roots > Rhizosphere > Soil | place: USA...
GCTAATCGAGACCGACGACCGTCATCCAGTAGTGCGTTTTGCCCGCTGCGTCGACGTCGTAAGCACGCACGAAATCGAGCTTGCCGTCCACGCCGCACCGAAATACCGACAACCTCGCCGGCACCGTCGACACCTCGTTGCCTTCGCGCACGTTCATCGGCTTGATGCTCGCAGCGACCATGAGGCGCCCGCTGGGATCGAAGGCGAACGTGCGCACGTGGAACGAATGCGTATCGGCGTGCTGAATGAGCTTGGGCTCACCGGTCGCTGAATCGATCGCGAAGGCCGTGATCGTGTTCTCGCCACCGCCGAAGACTTTCTTGCCATTGAAATCGACCGTGTGGGAGGCGCGGTTCGCTATGTAAACGAAGCGGCCGTTCGGATGCACGTGGATCGTGCTCGGCTGCTGGCGGGGCTTGGCGTTGGCACGATCGCGAAGAGTATCGCACGTATACGCAGCCTCCGACTCTATGCGATCCCCGGGCATGCGGAACATGTAGAGCTGGCTGCGCTTCTCGTCCGAGACGTACATCCAGGGTTTTTCCGGATGGAAGTCGACGTGCCGCGGGCCGAAGCCGTAACCGCCCTTCGGCGCGACAACCTGGGGATTCGACAGCACGCCTTTCTCGAAAGTGAAAGCCCGCAGGGCGCCCGGATCCTCGGGCTTGCCATGTTCGGCCTTGTTCCCGCGGTCGACGACCACGACCGTGCGCCCCGACCGCGCAACCATCACCTGGTGCGGATAGGGACCGAACTCGAGGCCAGCAGGTTGCCCGACTTGCGATCCCAGAGTGCCGTCACGATTGATGCTGTGGATCGTCAGCCCGCTCTTCGGCAAATTGTGCGCGTTGATCGCGTAACTGCCCGACGGATCGAGACAGACGTTGACTGCGCGATGCGGGAGCGGCTTCGGCAGTCCGTCCGGTGTAAGGCCGCCCGTCGCCGCGTCGATGCGGTACGCGCTGACGTGGTTCATATCCGCCTTCAGCCCCGGGCCACGATTGCTGGTGGTCAGGTACAGGTGCTTGCGCGACGGATGCGCCCATCCCTCTTGCACGAACGACGGCACGCGGATGGAACTGCGCGGCGTAAGGGTAGCGGCCTCGACATCGACGTCGTAATGCGTGACTTCGTCGTCGATTGCGCTGTAGAGCATCACTCTGGCGTTCACGTTGATTCCCTCCCCCACATCATCTTGAGCACGACTTTGCCCACGCGACTGAATCCCTGCGAATCGCCATCAGGCGACCTTACGGGCCCGAGCGAGCTCGACGGCGGTATCCGTCGGCACGAGGATCGAGATGTCTCGCCGCCGCTCCTTTAACGATCGCACCCCTCAATAGCCTTCGCGCGGGATCTTGGCACCGATCGCCACCCGGCGCCACTTTACGATTTCATCGTGGACAAACTTACGTCCCGAAAGCGTCCGAAGGGCGTCTGTCGTTAATGAGCCTGGACGCGTCACTGCACCTTGATCCCCGTCTTCTTAATGAAGTTTTCCCACATATCGATCTGACGCGCGAACTTCATCTTGAACTCAGCCGGTGGGGCAGGCGGGGCGACCACGGCGCCGTCAGCCGCGACGGCCTGCGCCATCTCGGGTGCGTTCATGATCGAGGCGACCTCGCTGTTCAGCGCATTGAGGATCGCGGACGGCATGCCGTGCGGAGCATAGATCCCGTAGAAGTTATTCAACTCGAATTTGGGCACGCCCGATTCAGATATGGTCGGCAGATCGGGGAACGCGGACAGACGCTTGAGGCTCGACACAGCGAGAGCCTTCAACTTTCCGCTCCTGACGTGCGGCATTCCCGAGATCGTGCTCGTAAAGAGCATCTGGATCTGCCCTGCGATCAAATCGTTGAGCGCTTGGCCGTTCCCTTTGTAGGGCACGTGCACCATATCGACGCCCGCAAGAAACTTGAACAGTTCGGTGCCTAGATGTGTGCCTGAGCCGAAGCCGGCGGAGCCATAGCTGCTCGGACGCGCTTTGATGTACGCGATCAAATCCTTGACCGAGCTGACCGGCAAAGCAGAAGGAACGACGAGCAGGTAGTAAGACGAAGTCATCTGCACCACCGGATCGATTACTTTGCGCGTGTCGAACGGCACCTTGCCGAGCGGCGTCGCCGTTACCACCTGACTACCGCCGCCGTACAGCGTGTAACCGTCGGGCGCTGCGCGCGCCAGGAGCTCCACCGCGATGACGCCGCCGCCTCCCGTCCGGTTATCGACGACCACCGCCCGTCGCCAGCGCTCCGTGAGCCTTTGCGCGACGGATCTCGTCATGAAGTCGACGCCGCCGCCGGGCGAAGAACCCACCAGCACGCGGATTGGCCTTGACGGATATCCCGCCGGTCGTTGCGGAGAGTCCGCGGCAGATGATGCAAAAGACGTTGTCGCGCCGACTACGAGCGCGATAGCGAGTCTCGTGTTACTTCTCATAGCTCCATGTCCACGGAGGTTTACGTTTGTGCCGCGTGTTCTTGAAGAGTGCGGGTCAACCGGCACATGCTGACCGGGCTCGGTGCTTATGCGGGCGTGGATAACGTTGCGATGATGTCTGCCACATCGGGCAAGGTCTCGAGTCTGGCAATGAGGGCGATCGCCCGTTCAATGCCACGCGCGCTGATCGGTTTCGCGGAGAACGACACGCAGTCCCGGAACTTCTGCTCGAGCAATTCCGAGCTGGCAGGGTTCGAAGGATCCCCCGGGACGCTTGTCGGCGTGCATGCGAATACCTGACCGTTGTGCATTCTGATTTCAATCGTCGTGGTGCCGATCGACGCCGCGGAGGATCCACCTTTCCGCGGCGGCGTTGAGCCTTCACGATACGTAATCCGCTCCGCCATTCTGAGTACAGCAGGGTCGTTCAATCCCGCGTCCGTGTAGTCACGCAGTGTGACGCTGCCCTTAGCCAGCATGATAGCGGTCGTGAATGGGATGCTGTACTTGCCGTCGATGCTCGTCTTTGGCCGACGTTTGAGCTCCAGTGGCTCGGAGAGCAGCCGTGTCCCACCGGTGCCCCCGATGACGACGACGGACTCGATGTTCTCCGGATCCAGGCCATGCTCCGTGCGCAGTCGCAACGCCGCAGCATTCGTAACGCGTGTGTAGCCGCATGCCGGCCAGACTTTGAAGCCGTGCGTCTCCAGGATCCGGAATCGACGGCCGAGCTCACCGACGATTGTGTCCCAGTCGGGCTCGTTCGTCCGCACATAGGTCTTGAACAGCCCGTACCGCCCTTCGATCACATCCTTCGAGCCGATGATGCCGCGTTGCGCGAGCTGCGCAGCGAGCACCGATCCCTGGCCTGAGAAGCCGGCCTGCATCGAGCGCATGTGAGTCGCCTCCCCTACGGCCATCTGACGACTGCCGCTCATCTGGTTGAAGCCGATACCCAGGGCGTTTGCCATCTGATGTGCATCGAGCCGCAGCAGCCGCCCGGCCGTGGCCGATCCCGACAGATAGCCAAGCAACTGGGTTGCGAACCACCCCTCCGTCATCGTCCAGTCCGGAATAGGTATCGCAAGTGACAGCCGGGTCTGTATCTCCATGCCGCATGCGATTGCCGCAATGAAGTCCCGCCCCGAGATCCCGCCAAGCTTTTCCGCAAGGCTGAAGGCCACCGGTATCGTGGTAATGCTGACGTGCCCGCCCCCCGTGTCGTCGTAGTCGAGCATGTGGCCGAAGCTGCCGTTCGCGAACGCAGCCCACGCGGCCGGTACTTTCTGGCCGAAGCCGAGGACGGTACTCTCCCTCCGGCCACCCAACTCCATGACGTAGTCTGCAACGATCCGCGCCTCGCTCGATAACGAGGTCGCGCCGATCACCACGCCAAGCGTGTCGAGCACGCATTGCTTAATCAGTGCGACGAGCGTCGTCGGCAGCGCGTCGTATTCGATGGCAGCCGCGTAATCAGCCAGCGTCCGTGTTGCGTTCTGCCCGGTCGATTTGCTCAAAACTCCCCTCCTCAGTTAGATTGACGATACCGACGGCGTACTCGTGTATACACCAGAATCGCACGTCCGAGCAGTTCGCGTGGCTGCGGTGACAACGGACTGATAAGCGAGCGAGTGTAATACGCACGTCATTTACGAGGAAGGAGCGGCAATATGTCAATGACAGTAGCCGAGAAAGTCCTGGCGCGCGCTGCCGGCAAGTCACGCCTGCGCGCCGGGGAGTATGTCGACTGCAGGCTCGACGGCGTCATGGCCTACCAGAGCTTCATCGAAACGCATACGCGCGCGATTGAAGCGGGCCTTCCCGAAGGCTTGCCGCGGGTGTTCGATCCCGAGAAGCTGTTCCTGATGGTCGAGCATCATCAACCAGCGACGAACATCAAAACGGCACTGCGCGGTGTCAAGCTTCGCGAGCTCTCGCAACGCTACGAGCTCAAGCACTTCTACGATACGACGTGCGGCATCTGCCACCAGATGATGGTCGACAACGCGCATGCATTACCGGGGGAGCTCATCATCGGCACCGACTCGCACGCGATCATGTACGGCGCGTTGAACTGCGCCGCCACCGGCATCGGCGAGACCGATGCGGGGTATGCGATCACGTTCGGAGAGTTGTGGTTCCGCGTGCCGGCATCGGTCAGGATTACCTTGACCGGAACCGCGCCGTCGTGGCCGATTGGAAAGGACATCATGCTGTATCTGGCCGGCCGCTACGGCGTGGATTTCGCGCTCTACAAATCGATCGAATTCGCCGGGCCGGCGGTCAGCACGCTCTCGATGGACAATCGCTTCACGATGTCCGATCACGGCGTCGAGGTCGGTGCGAAGTTCGCGATGTTCGGCTTCGATGACCGGACGCGTGAATTCCTGGCCGGACGCACGGAACGGCCGATCGTGCCCGTCAATGCTGACACTGACGCAAGCTACGCGCATGAATACACGCTCGATATCACCAACCTGCCCCCTCAGATCGCGGTGCCGCACAGCTTTGGCAAAAACCGGCCGATCGCGGAAGTGGCGGGCACGCAGATCAACCAGGCGTGCATAGGATCATGCGCGAACGGCCGCTTCGAGGACATTGCCATCGCGGCGCAAATACTCAAGGGCCGCCGGGTCCATCGCAACGTGCGTCTGCTGATCTCCCCGGCTTCCTGGTCTGTGTATCGGCAATGTCTGGAGGCCGGTCTGCCGCAGATCATCCTCGATGCGGGAGGGCAGTTCCTGAATCCCGGCTGCGGCGTCTGTGGTGCCAATGGGGCTTATCTCGCGCCGGGCGAGGTCTGCCTCACCGCTACCACGCGCAATCATCAGGGCCGCATGGGCAGCAAGGAAGCGTCGATCTACCTCGGCGGTCCGGCAACCGTCGCATGGTCGGCTGTGCAGGGCGCGATCTCCGATCCACGCGAAGTGCTCAACTAACCAGTAAGGATCTGCCATGCTCGAAAACATGCGGGGTCGCGTCGTGCGCATCGCAATCGATGACATCAGCACGGACGTCATCGCACCAAGTCAGTACCGAGGCGCAGTCGCGGACAACGACCCAAATCTCACCGTATTGCGCCCTCACGTCCTTGAAGCTGTGCGGGCCGGGCTCGACGAGCACGTCCGTCCTGGCGACATATTCGTGTGCGGCAAGAACTTCGGGCTCGGTTCGCATCGCGAGCCCGCGGTGCAGATTTTCAAAGTGTGGGGCGTGCAGGCGGTGGTCACCGAAAGCGCCGCCCGGATCTGGTTCCGCAATGCCATCGCCGCCGGCCTTCCGGCCTTCGAGCTCGAAGATGCGACGAAGCTCTTTGCCGAAGGCGATGAAATCGAAATCGACGTCGGGAAGTGGCGGATCAGCAACCTGACGCGTACGGGCAACGCTGCGCTCTCGCCCTTCCCTCCGACCGTAATGCGAATACTGGAAGCGGGTGGCATCATGCAATTGCTGAAGCAGCGCGTGGAAGCGGAGATGCCGGCTTCCGCATAGCCAGCGACATGCGGCGCCCGTGCCGACCTGCACTACAGCGCAGCCACCTCGACGCGCGCATCGTTGTAGCACGCGCCCTCCGAGAGGTCGGCCTTGTGCGAGGGGGCCAGCGCAGACACGGTCTGGCCGTTGCGGCTGGTCTTGAACCAGGCACCTTTCTCTGAGCACACCACCCCGGCGCGAATCGCGTCGGTGATGGAGAGCGGCAGGAGCACCTCGCCGAGGTCGTTCCAGACCTTGACCCAGGCGCCTTCGCTCAGGCCACGCGCCTGCGCGTCCGCCGGGTGCATCTCCAGCACCGGCGTCGCGTCATTGGCCGCCAAGCCGCCGAAAGTCGACGTGGTGCGCTTGTCGGAGGCCGGCGTGATCAGCGTGAGCGGGAACCCCGATTCCAGCGGCCGGTAAGTGGGCAGCGCGGCGCCATAGCGCGTGCCGAGCACGGCCGATTCAAGCTCGACCTTGCCGCTCGGCGTCTTCGGCAGCACGTTGCCGAACAGGACCGGTTCCTCGCCGCCGTACTCCATGCGCAGCGCGCGGTCGGTGGGAATTTCGCTCGGCCGCAATCCCTTCATTCGCGGGTCGGCATGGTCGAGTGAGGCGTCCATCAGTTCGGGGTCGCTGGCCTTGAAGGCTGCATCGTCGTACCCGAAACGCGCCGCCAGCCGGCGGAAGATCTCGGTGTTCGGCAGGCTCTCGCCGACCGGGGGAATCACCGCCTCGGCGCGCTGCAGGTACTGCTGGCCGTAGGCGGCATAGACGTCGGAATGCTCGAAGTGCGTGCACGCCGGCAGGATCACGTCGGCATAGGCCATGCTGTCGGTCATCGCAACCTCGATCCCGGCGATGAACACGTCCTCGCGCGCAAGGGCCTGCTTCATGACGTTCTGCTCCGGGTGCACGATCACCGGGTTGTGGTTGTAGACGAACAGCGCCTTGAGCGGCGGGTCGAGCTTGTCGTCGAGGATGCTCCTCGCCACGTCGATGATGTTGATCGTGCGGGTGCCCTTGGGTACCAGGTCCGGCCGCGCGAGAAGGTCGGCCGTCTTGGGGAATGCATTGCCCGCGCCGCCGACCAGCCCGCCGCCGGGTACGCCGAACTTTCCCGCCAGCGCCGGCAGCGCGGCGATCGCGCGCAGGCCCGACCCGCCATTCCGGTTGCGCTCCAGGCCGTTGCCCCAGGCGATGACGGCCGGCGCCGATTCGTGGTACCACCCGGCCAGTGTGCGGATATCCTCGACAGCAAGGCCGCAGATTTCGGCGGCGCGCTCGGCCGGGTACTCGCGCGCGCACTGCATGAACGGCTCGAACCCATGCACGTGCTTCTCGATGAAGACGCGATCGAGCCCGCCCGTCTTTTCCAGTTCGACCGCCAGCGCCCAGGCGAGGACCACGTCGGTGCCGGGGCGGATCGCGAGGTGCAGGTGCGCCTGCTCGGCGACCTTGACCCGCTTCGGATCGATGACGACGAGTTTCGCGCCATTGCGCTTGGCGACGTTGATGTGGCGCATCAGGTGCAGGTTGCAGGCCGTGGCGTTGTTGCCCCATACGATGATGAGCTTCGCAAGGTCGACCTGCTGCAGCGGCGTGCCGGGCGTCGCGCCGAAGGTACCGGCATAGGCCTCGCCGCGCACGCCGCCGCACAACGGCCGGCGGCTGAGCAGCGACGCCCCCATCTTGTGGAAGAAGCGCAGCGACATCGAATCGCCTGCGAGCATCCCGTGCGGGCCGGCGTAATTGAGCGGCAGCACCGCCTGCCGGCCGTGGCGCGAGATCACCTCGCCGACGCGGTCATGGATGATCCCGAGCGCTTCGTCCCAGGAAATGCGCTCGAATTTGCCTTCGCCCTTGGCGCCCACGCGCTTCATCGGGTAACGGAGCCGGTTCGTCCCGTGCACGAAGTCCGGGTAGTAGTTGGCCACCTTCGCGCAGATCGCGCCGCGCGTCAGCGGATTGGCCTTCGAGCCGTGCACAGCGGTCACGCGGTTGTCTTCGACCGTGACCGAGAGGCTGCAGGTGTCCGGACAATCGAGGGGACAGACGCTGGCTTTCTGGGCTGGCATGCGATTCTCCGTGGGAGCAACTTCGGACGCTGGCAAATTGCAGTTTACACTTGCGCGCGCCATTAAACTTTCAGTCCTCGACCATGCGCGGCGGCCTCCACTTCTGCATCTCGGCTTTGAGAAACGCCATGGTTTTCTGCGGCATGCCCCTGTCCGGCTATACCGCCTTGAAATACGCTTCGGCGTTCTTGTAAAGAATCCTTTCGAGCACCTCCTCCGGATAACCGAGCGAGCACCAGTCGCTGATGATCTTTTCGTATTCGAGCACGGGAAAATCGGCCCCGATCATCACCCTGTCCGAAAAACGCCGGCGGATGTCCTTCTTGAGACTCTCGGAGAGCTGCCTCGGACCCCAGCCATGCAACTCATACGAGACGTTCGCCTTGTGGAGCAGCACTGCGATCATGTCGTCCTGCCAAGGGTACGCGGGCCGAGCTGCGAGTACCCGCAGCTCGGGATAGCGGGCGGCTACGAAATCGATGTGACGCGGATGGCCGTCGTCGAGGACGATGCCGTGACCGCCTTTCGCGCCCTGGCCGATCCCCGTCAACCCGGTCATGATCATGACGGGCGTACCGGTCTCCATGGCAAGCTCGTAGAAGGGAAACCACGAAGGGTCGCTCGCGGGCTGGCCCAGCGTCTGGCCGGCGATCGCGAAACCCATGAAGCCCGCGTCCGCGTCACGCGCGCGCTTGAACTCGTCGCGCGCTTCCTCCCAGCGCCGCGAGTCGAACTGCAGCCAGTGACCGAACACTACGTCGCGGTTGCGCCGCGCGATGTCGAAGGCGTAGTCGTGATACTCGCGGATCCGATCGATCGGCAGCGTTTTGTGAAACGACAGGTCCAGTATCGCGCGCACGTTGTTGCGACGCATGTAGTCCATCATCTCGTCTTCGGCCCAATGCCGGCCTTTCGTCTTCCAGATCTTCTCCTGGCGGGCCAGCTCCGCCGGTGTGCGAAAGATGTGGGCTTTCGCGGTCCCCCAGTGGGAATGGCAATCAAAAATGCGTGGGCCGGACATGTATCACCTCGTGTTTCCTGTTTGCTTCGAGTAGCCTGGACGGCGATCCACCAGTCGGCGCGCCTTGCCTTCGCGTCCTCCTGTATTCGCGAGCTCGTCCAGGCTTCCCTGGTCGGCGATCACGACCTGTACGCTCACGCCGAGATCATCGCGCAACCGGGTTTCCAACCTCTCCCTCAGGCCTTCGCAGCTCGCCACGTCCCGCCTCACCTCGACGCGCACTTCCATCTCGTCACGTCCGTTCCTGCTTTCCACGACACAAACCCACTCCCCGGTCGTGCGTGTGTCGCTCTTGATCGCTGCGAGGCACGCCATGGGATAGACATTCACACCGCGCAACTTGACCATCGCGTCGCTGCGGCCGAGGAAATGACCCATGCGCCGGAAATGGCTGCCGCAGCCGCACGGCCGCTCGATCGACTCGGGCTGGATACGTGCGCGATCGCGCAGGTTGTAGCGGATGATCGGCGGCGTATTGCGGAAGAATACCGTGACCACCATGTTGCCCGGCTCTCCGGGGAGTAGGGGCAATCCGGTCTCCACGTCCACGATTTCCAGATAGAGGGTGTCTTCCATGACATGCATGCCGTCGCGCTCCGGGCAGTCGAAGCCGCCGGTGCCGATCTCGTGCGTGCCGTAAGTATCGAAGACGGGACAGCCCCATTCATCCTGGAGCGAGCGTCTCAGCGTTCCTTCGACATCCGGGCCCAGGTATGTCCGCAGGAGCTTCGTCTTGAGCTCCCGCACGTCGCGCTTGAGCTCGTCGCGGCACACTTCGGCCAGACGGGTCAGATATTCGGGAAAGCTCACCCACATGTTAGTGCCGTAACGGAAGGCGATGTCGAGCTGCTGACGACTCGCCGTGACGATGCCGCTGCCGGTGGTAAGCGGCAGGATGCCCAGAAAATCATGGCATGCCTTGTAGTTCTGCCAGGGCGCGTTCGCGAGCGAGCAGGTCATGGGGATCTGCATGACATCGCCGGGGCGCGCCCCTTGTATCCACATCGCGCGCGCGGTGGAGAGCGCCTGTGTTTCCCACGCGATAGGGTCCGCAAGCGTGCCGCGAGGCGTCCCCGTGGTACCGCCGCTGGTCTGAAGCTTGAACGGCATCGAAGCAAGGTGCGACCGGCCAACGTCGTGGATGTCGCCAAAAGGCGGACACGAGTCGATGCTCGCTTTGATGTCGTCCGAGTTGAACGTGGGAAGCTTTGCAATGTCGTCGAGCGACCCGATATCGCCGGGCTCGAGGCCCGCATCGCTCCAGCGACGCCGGTAGAACGGGTTGTTCCAGCCCGCCTGCACGCACCGCATGAAGCGCTCGTTCTGCAGCACGCGCAGACGCTCCGGAGCCCAGCGGTAGACCGTCCGCTCGAACACGTCGGGCATCGGATAGTCGCGGCAATACTGCTCCCAGTCGAACGACTGACGATACAGAGGCAGCGCACTCCGTGACATCGTGCTACTTCTCGTCCTTGAACCTACCGCCCGACTCCTGCATGACTTCCTTCAGGCGGCGCATCGCGAACAGTCCTTTCGATTGGCCCGCGTAATACATCACCTGGAAGATAGTCTCGCGGATCTCGTCGTAGGTGATACTGAGGTTGTGAGCGTGCCGCATATGCAGCTTCATGCCTTCAGCGCGGTCCGCCACTAGCACGCCCAGGGTAATGAGCTGGCGATCGCGCAGGGACAGACCGGGGCGCGACCAGACCTCGCCGAACATCACATCGGTGATCATCTTCCAGAGCTCCATGTCGATCTCTTTGACGACCTCGTTCTCGCCCCAGCCCATTTTCTTGTAGGTCTCTAGTGCGCGCGCCCTGCGTTCCTGGTCATAGCTCATGTTTGCTCCTGCGTGGTTTCCAAACTCATGTCGGAGAGCTCCCGGTAATCTCCGCGGAAGCCTTCTTGAGGGGGGCGAGGTATTCGAACACAATGCCGAACGTGCCGCAAGATTCCCACGGAGCCCATCCATGAAGACGATCACATTCCCGGCGCTGCTTTTGCTCTTGCTCGCGATCGGGGCCGTTGAGGCCCAGGGCTATCCGGCGCGGCCGGTGCGCGCCGTCGTCGGCTTCGCAGCCGGAGGTCAGATCGACGCGATCACGCGCATCGTCACGGCGAAGATGTCCGAGGGCCTCAAACAACCCATCGTCGTGGAGAACCGTCCCGGCGCCGGATCATCCATAGCCACGGAGCTGGTCGCGAGGTCGACTCCCGACGGCTATACCGTGTACTTCGCGACCAACTCGGTGGCAGTGAACCACGTGCTCACGCCCAGGACGGCCCCCGACCCGGTCAAGAGCTTCACGCCGGTGTCTCTGATCGCCACCGCCGAGTCGGTCCTGCTCGTTAACGCCGGGGTTCCGGTGAAGAGCGTAAGCGAGCTGATTGCCTGGGCGAAGAAGGCTGGGAACGTCAACTACGCAACCACGGGGCTGGGCACACCGGCCTACCTCGGGATGGAGTTCCTGAAATACCAGACCGGCATGCGGGCCCAGATGGTCCTGTACAAGGATGTCGGCCAGGCCGGCGCGGACGCCGCGTCGGGCCGCGTGCAGTTGTGGATGACACTCCTGACGCCGTCCCTGCCGCTCATCCAGGCAGGGAAGCTGCGCCCCCTCGCGGTGAGCGGCCCGAAGAGGATGTCTTCGCTCCCCGAGGTGCCGACCTTCAGGGAGATCGGCTTTCCCACTCTCCAGGCCGCGTCCTGGTACTCGATCCTGGTGCCGGTGGGTACGGCGCGCGAGCCGGTGGCTCGGCTGGCAGCGGAGGCGAAGCGCGCGCTCGGTTACGAGGACGTGAAGCAGAAGCTCGCCACGCTCGCGATCGAGCCCGCGGGCTCTCCGGCCGCGGAGGTTTCCAGAGTTCTCAACGACGAAATGGAGCGTATCCGGCTTTTGGTGAAGCTCGGTGTGCTGAAGCCCGAATGAGCCCTCACACCGTGCGATGACCCTGGAACGTCTAATGGCCCTCCCCAGCCTCGACACATCCTCCGGCATCGACATCCACACTCACGTCGTTTGCCGGTTGCCGAAGAAGCCAGAAAGGACGCGGCAGCCCGCGAGAGCGTGGCAAGGGCGCATGAGCGGTAGTGGCGCGCTCATCTTCTCGGAAATGACAGGCACGTAGTCCACGCTTGTGCCGTACAAGGGCTCGACCCAGTCGATTCTCGACGTAATCGAGATTCGGCCCATCGCTCCCTCACAAAAAAAGGCGACCCTGGGGAGGCCGCCTATACTGCGCCGGTATTATTGGTTTATTTTACGGTAAGTCGTTTTCTTTTTGCTGATTCTGTCGCCTTTTTCGGAAGGATCAACTCCAGTACGCCGTCGTTGTACTTCGCCTCGGCACGCGCCTCGTCGACTTCGTCACCGAGTGCGAACGTCCGGTAGAGCTTGCCGTAGTGGCGCTCCGAATGGAGAACGCGGCCACGGTCGTCCTTGACGTCCTTCTCCTTTTTCGATTCGGCCGAGATGGTCACCTGATCGGCGTTGATCGTGACGTTGATGTCTTCCTTGCGGACGCCAGGAAGATCGGCATGGACTCGATATTCATGGTCCTGCTCGGTGACGTCCACCCTTAGTTGGCCCTGAGGTCCCAGCGTGCCTCCCCCCATGGAGAAGGGCCGGAGGAAAAACCCCCGGAAGAGATCGTCAAACGGGTCTTCGAAAGGATCGAAAGTCCGTACGTCTCTGCCCGGATTCACTCTAGTCGCAATGTTTGCCATATTCACCTCCAACAAGTATTCAAAAGCAACGGCGAAAAATTCCGCCGCCAGTCAAATTAAGGAGGGGACGTTTCTCATCGGCGAGTGCCCGGAACGTTTTGTCGTTGCAAAAGGAACAAAATCCGCGATGACCTGCGATCAAGGGGTCGCGAACTGGCGACAAGCGGGAATAGAGGCCGCCCGGTATTGCGCGGCAGTTACTCAACACCTCGACGCGACCCCTGCGACGCGGAACGCAACACTCGACGTAGGACACATCGCATCGCGAGAGCGCGATGTGGAATGGCGGCAGCGAAGGACCGGAAATGCCCTTATCGGCCCCCCGCCGACCCCCGAACCAAATGTTAATCCGTGCGCACCTCGACTTTACGCGGCCGGAATTCCCGTCGCTTCGGGATGCGGATCGTCAGCACGCCATCCTTGAGCTTGGCGTCGATCGCATCGGTTTCCAGCTCTCCGCTGAGCACGAAGTTGCGTGAATAGCGCGTGGACTTCACGTCCGCGTGGACAGGCTCCATCCCCGTCGGCATTTCGATCGCAGCTGTCCCCTCGATCGTGAGGGTATTCCGGTCCGCCTGGACGTTCAGACGCTCCTTCGATACGCCCGGCATCTCCGCTACCACCATGATGCCGTGAGGGTCCTCGAAGATATCGACGGCGGGCGGGACCGCAAATTCCGCATCGCGCCCGTGGTGCGCCGCCGGGCCTTCCGTCTTTGCAACATCCTGTGTCGCTGCCATGATCGCCTCCTGTCGTTCGTCTACTGAATCTGGACTTGCCGCGGCTTGGTCGCTTGTCGCCGCTGCACGGTGATGTGGAGCACGCCGTCGCGATAGCGCGCATCGACCTGGTCCGGGTCAACATCGTCCGGCAGGGCAATGACGCGATGGAAATCCCCGTCATAGCGCTCGCGCCGGTAGTACTCGGCATTCGGATTGACTTCCACCCTGCGACTTCCGGACACCGCAAGTAAATTCTGCTGGATCGATACCCCTATGGTTTTGGGATCGACCCCGGCGGCGAAAACATACACATCGACCCGCTCCGGAGTGGCTCCCACGTTGACCGGCGGGTATGTGCCCCGCGGCACGGCGCGGATGCCGCTCGAATACGGAGTGCGTGCGAGAAGTTGATCCAGTGCGGTT
>Ga0075428_100005662_pt1 | contig 13890 bp, 11 predicted proteins | sample RhiMetdeltSRZDD2_FD_75291 | JGI IMG/M metagenome (GOLD analysis project Ga0075428, IMG submission 75291) | Populus rhizosphere microbial communities from Tennessee, USA - Rhizosphere MetaG P. deltoides SRZDD2 | ecosystem: Host-associated > Plants > Roots > Rhizosphere > Soil | place: USA...
ATATCCGTAGTATAACCGGGTTACGTGAGCCCCAAGGCGTAGGTTTCATCCCTGAGCTTAACAAGCTATTTATCGCGAACGCGAAAAATGGTGCTTGCGACGTGTTCGATGCCTCATCTTTCAAGTTCATCAAGAGCGTCAAACTTTCCGACGACGCCGACAACATTCGATATGATGCCGCCGCCCGCCGTGTCTATGTCGGTTAGGGAGCGGCGGGCTCGGGATTATCGATGCCGCGACTGGCGATCAGCTCGGCGAGATCAAATTGGACGGCCACCCCGAATCCTTTCAATTGGAAAAGACTGGACGGCGGATCTTCGTGAATATTCCCACGGCGCAAAAGGTAGTGGTTGTGGACCGAGAGAAGCGAACGGCGATTACATCATGGCCGACCGCTGGCGCTACGGCCAATTTCCCAATGGCAATTGACGAAACTCACCATCGGCTGGTTGTCGGCTTTCGAAAACCCGCAAAACTCAGCGTCTTCGACACCGAATCCGGCAAAGTCGTGATTAACCTGGACAGTGTGGGGGACGCCGACGACATTTTTTACGACGGTACAAGGCAGCGAATTTACATTTCCGGTGGAGACGGCTTCGTCGGCATTATTCAACAGCAGGATGCCGATCACTACAAAACATTAGCAAAAATCCCCACGGCTTTGGGCGCCCGCACGTCGTTGTTCGTGGCTGAGTTAGGTCGTCTCTACCTCGCAGTTCCACATCGCGGCACGCAAAGAGCAGAGGTACGAGTGTACGAGGCGCAGCCATGAATACCCTGGCTAACTCAGTGTTCTGGCTGCAATATCGCTGCTGTCTTGTTTTTCAATTGCAGCTCGGGAATATTGACCTTTTGTGTTGATGGACGCCGCTGTGGCTACGGTTAGAGAGATTGAGATGGAGCTAGCAGTGTGGCCGCCAACTGGATGTCTACAACGGGGTTGACTTTTAGCTTCTCCCTGCCAACTATCTCACACAAGTAACTGACACACATCACGGCCGCGCTTCATTTGATTGCTGGACAAGGCATAATCGCGGTGAGTAGAATAAATTCGAACTTAGGCAGATCTGTCGGGAGGCAATTTAAATCGCATGCTTAAAGTCATACCCGTGGAAGAAGCCGTGGGTTTGCCCTTGGCTCACGACATTACCGAAATCGTACCCGGCAAGCATAAAGGCCCGGCGTTTCGCCGCGGCCATATCGTGCGCCAGGAAGACATTTCGAAGTTACTCGATGTTGGCAAGCGCAATCTTTATGTGATGGAACTGGAAAAAGACGAGCTGCACGAAGAGGACGCCGCGCACCGGCTCGCCACAGCCGCGGCCGGGGCAAACTTAAGTTTGACCGATCCGAGCGAAGGACGGATCAATCTGGTCGCGACTATTTCGGGTTTGCTGAAAGTCGATGCCGATCTGCTCTATCGTTTCAATTCTTTGGGCGACCTGATGATGGCGACATTGCCGGGCGATCGTTATGTGAAAGAAGGCACCGTGGTTGCTGGGACTCGGACGATTCCGGTGATCGTGAAAGAAGAACTGATTCGGAAAGCCGAAGCGATCTGCAAGGGAAAACCGATCGTAACAATCCTGCCGATGCCGGCCAAACGCATTCATCTGGTCGTTACCGGCAGTGAAGTTTTTACCGGGAGAATTAAAGACGGGTTCGGCCCGGTGGTCGGTAAAAAAGTCGGTGAGCTCGGCTCCGAGCTTGAATCGGTAAAGCTCGCGCCGGACGATCCGGACGTGATCGCCGGACATATCAAAGACGCCCAGCGGGCCGGCGCCGATGTAATTCTCGTCAGCGGCGGCATGTCGGTCGATCCTGATGACAAGACGCCGGAAGGCATTCGCCGAAGCGGCGCCAAAGTGGAAACTCACGGCTTTCCCGTGTTGCCCGGCTCGATGTTTGTCATGGCCTATCTCGATGAAACTCCGGTGCTGGGTCTTTCGGGTTGCGTGCTGCACGATCCGTTCACGGCCTTCGACGCGCTCCTGCCGCGTTTGCTTGCCGGGGAAAAAATCAGCCGCGCCGACATCATGGCGATGGGCCATGGCGGCCTACAGCGAAAACACGATCACTGAAAAAATTGAAAATTGAAAATTAAGAATGGATAATTTCTGCCCGCGACTTAACGCGACTTAAACAGACGAGGTGAACCGTGGATATCTTACGAAGCTTAAAAGAACGGTGCGATCCTAAGTACGCGGCGTTAATTGTCGTCGATGTGCAAAATGACTTTGTCAGCCCGCAAGGCAGCGCCGCCAAGCGCGGCGAGGATGTCAGCGCCGCGATGGCGATGGTGCCCACTCTGCGCCGGCTCATCGACGAAGCCCGACGGGTGGGATTGACGATCGTATACATCAGGACGACTCACAGCGAGTGGACGGACACACCGTCGTGGGTTTATCGCACTTCGCAAAAAGGCGGCTTGAGCACCTGCCGCGAGGGCACCTGGGGCGCCGAACTTTATGAGGGAATTTCCCCATCGCCCAGTGAACGTGTGGTGATCAAGCATCGCTACAGCGCGTTTATCAATACCGATCTCAACACCGTGCTCAAAGCGCGCAACATTCAGAGTGTGCTCGTTTGCGGCGTCGCCACCAACGTATGTGTCGAGACGACGGCGCGGGACGGCTACATGTACGACTACTACGTCACGATGATCGATGACTGCTCGGCGGCCTACGAAGCCAAGTTACATCTGGGCACCTTGGAAAATATCCGGCGCCATTTCGGTCTGGTGGCGTCGTCGCAGGAAATCATCGACTCTTGGCGCGAGCTGCCGGCGAAACAGGCGGCGGGGCTTTAGCCCGCGCGCGGGAGTAAAGGCAGGCTACAAGAAAAGCCCGGCAGGATTCCTGCCGGGCTTTTTCTTTGAAGAACGATCAAACTTAGATTACTTCATCATGTCCGCGTTGATTCTTTCCAACGCTTCTGGCGGCGGTTGCAGATCATTCTGGCCGAGCTCCGAAAGCGGGATGTCGCAAAGATTTAGTTCCTCGGCGAACTCTTTGCGGTTCGGATTGTAATAAATTATACCGGTTAAGAATTTCCCCTCGGCGATGGCGCCGTGGATCGCCTGGATCGCCTGCGCCTTACTCGTCGGATCGTAATCTTTGCCGAGCTTGTGCAGAATAATGTGCGATCCGTCGTGCATGGTTACCTCGTGATCGGTACCTTCGTCGTAATCGGCTTCGATGTTTTCATAGGGTGGGATGAAGTCGAGATCGTGGATCGGATCGAGATGGCCTTTGACGTATTTCAGGCTCTTGGTCGACCCTTCATGGTTATTAAACGTCACACATGGGCTGATGACATCTAAAATCGCACTACCCCGGTGCGCGAGCGCCCCTTGCACCATCGGCGTGAGTTGTTTGCGGTCGCCGGAGAAGCTCCGTGCGACATAAGTGGCACCGAGCGTGATCGCTAGCTCGGCCAAGTCGATGGCCGGGATGTCGTTGACTTTTCCACCCTTCATCACAGAACCCACATCTGCCGTGGCGGAAAACTGGCCTTTGGTCAAGCCGTAGACGCCGTTGTTTTCGATGATGTAAGTGATGTTCACGTTGCGTCGCATCATGTGGCAAAAATTGCCCAGACCGATGGCTGAGGTATCACCGTCGCCCGATACTCCGATGGGCAACAGCGAATGATTCGCCAGATTGGCGCCGGTCGCGACTGCCGACATCCGGCCGTGAACGGCATTGAAGCCGAATGACTGGCTCAAAAAATACGCCGGAGTTTTAGACGAGCAGCCGATGCCGCTTAGTTTAACAACTTTGCGCGGATCAATGCTGCTTTCGTAGTAGGCGCGCTGCACCGACGCCGATATCGCGTCATGACCGCAGCCCCGACACATCGTCGAAGGGGCGCCGTCGTAATCTTTTTCCACTAAATTGAGACGATTGGGCTTTGTTTCTGCCATTTTTCTTTTCCTCTACGCAGTTTTTGCCGACTGAGCGGCGGCGAAAATTTGATTGACGACTTCGAGCGGTGTCGCTGGCAAGCCGTTGTAAATTAACACGCTGACGATCTTGGCGCCCAGCTCGGGAGATTCATCCTTGATAATGGCCGCCATCTGACCGTCGCGATTCTGCTCGACAAGATAAATCGTGTCGTGTTCCGCCAAGAAATCCCTGACCTCGCTCGTCAACGGCAAGGCGCGAATCAGCATGTGGTTGGTTCTCAGTCCCCGAGCTTTCAATCTGTCGCGCGCCTCGCGCACCGGCTCATAGCTCGAGCCGTAACAAATAATACCGGTCCTGACACCTTTTTCCTTTTCGATGATCGGCTTGGGAACGAATTTGCGTGCGGTGTCAAATTTTTTGCGCAAGCGGTCGAGAATATATTTGTAGTCGTGCTCATCTTCAGAATACCTTGCATCGGCATCATGGCCCGATCCGCGTGTGAAATAGGACGCCATCCGATGCTCGTTGCCGGGCACGGTGCGATAGGGAATGCCGTCGCCGTCTTGATCGAAGTAGCGACGGAATTTTTTACCGGCTTTCGTCCACTCTTCCAGCTGTTCGGCGTCCAGCCGTTTGCCATAATCGAAAGGTTCCTGGGTCAATTTGAGCGGCTCAGACGACCACATGTTCATGCCAAGATCGAGGTCCATGGCCACGAATACCGGGGTTTGGAAGCGATCGGCGTAATTAAAGCTCTGGCGGGCGAAATCAAAACAGGAATTCATGTCATGAGGAATTAAAATTATGTGGCGAGTGTCGCCGTGAGAGGCGCCGTACATCAGTGAAATATCCGACTGCTGCGTTCTCGTCGGCAGTCCGGTCGATGGCCCGCCGCGTTGGATAATAAAAAAGACCGAAGGAATTTCGGCGTAGTAAGCTAAGCCGATGGTCTCGTTCATCAACGAAACTCCAGGGCCGGAAGTCGAAGTCATAGCGCGCGCGCCAGCCCACCCCGCGCCGACGACCATTCCCGCCGAAGCAATTTCGTCCTCCGCCTGGACGATCGCATAGGGTTTTTTGCCGTCGATCTGTTTGCGCAATCTCGGCAAGTAATATTCCATCGCCTCAGCGAGCGAACTCGAAGGCGTGATCGGGTACCAGCAAATGACCGAAGCGCCGCCGTAAATGGCGCCAAGCGCGGCTGCGGTGTTGCCTTCGGTAATGATTTTCCCTTTGTTGCCATTCGGAATCGTCTCGAAGCGAGCGATGCTCTGCTTGTAGCCCTGTTCCTTGCAGTACTGATAGCCGGCGTCGATACAAATCAAATTGGATTCGATCACCGCGGGTTTTTTGCCGAAAGTATCTTCCAGGACCGCCTTGATGACCGACATGTCTATGCCGAACAGGTAGGCCAAGGCGCCGACATACACCATGTTGCGCTGCTTGGCGCGCAGCGGCGATGCGGGAACAAGCTTGGCGACCAGCTTGTTTGCCGGAAAACCGATATACTGGACGCCTTCTCGTTTTAAATTTGCCGCTAAGGGCGTGGAATCATCATAGAGAATCAAACCGCCGTCGCGGACGCGATAAACATCCTTCGCCGCCGTCGGTTCGTTGAACATAACCATCACATCGATGACATCTTTGCGACTCAAATATCCTTCCGCCGATGCGCGAATCTGGTACCAGGTGGGCAATCCCTGAATATTGGACGGGAACATGTTCTTGGAAGAACAAGGAATGCCCATTTTAAAAATCGCCTTAAAGAGAATGTTGTTCGATGACGCACTGCCTGAACCATTTTCAGTCGCGACACAAATATTTAAGTCGTTGATTACCGGTGTATCCAAAATCCGCCTCCTTCAAATCCTATCTAGACAACACTCGAAGTTTAACATGTTCGCCTTGAAATACAATGTTTTATAGAGCTCAGCCCGGCGTGTATTGATCCTCTGAGTCGAGATACTCGGCGACTTCTTTCCAACTGCGGCGGACCTGTTCGTCGATGTTCAAAGCACGCGCGAATTGAAGAATTTCCGGCATGGCGACGAGCCCGGTTATTTCTTCACCCGCACCCCTAACCGGCATATTTCTGATATCGCGATGATACATTTCGGCCAATACGTCGCCGACCAGCGCCGCAGCAGGCATACTAATCATCGGCGTGGTCATGACTTGTTTAATTGGGGTTTCCTCAACTTTAATTTCCTTAATGGCCACTCGTTTGAGCACGTCGCGCTCGGTGAAGATACCACTCGGTTTTCCTGACGCGGTGACGATCACTGCGGTAACACCTTTGTTGTTCATAAGTTCGATGGTCTCATGCACCGTAGCCAATTGATCCACTGTCGCAAGGTCCGCGGTGGCGATCTCACCTAGGTTTTTCGTCTCGCTCAGCCCCTGGCCAAGCTCCACCGCCAAGTTGAGGATGCGCCGCATGGAGACGATGCCGATGATTTTACCGCGCCGGCCGCGCACCAATAGATGGCGATACTTGCCGCGATACATTCTGCCGAAGGCATCGATGATATGGGTTTCTTCGCGGACGGCACGGATCGGCGCCGTCATGACTTTTTTTATCGCGGTTTTGCGCGCTTGGACACCACTGTTGACCACTCGTTTTAAGACGTCCTTCTCGGTGAAAATTCCCACCGGCACGTCATCATCGGTGACGATAATGCGTCCGACATCCTCGGCCACCATTTTTTCCATGACCTCGAAAACCGACGCGGTCACAGCGGCCGTGATGAGATGGGTGGTCATAATCTCGCTCACTTTGTTGGAAAGCATAGGGCACCTCCATGGATTTGCGCAGACGTTCGCCGGAGCCGAGAAATATCGGTCCGATAAAGCTCGATTATTATAACATCGCGTCAGCCATTAGTTAAAAGGATTACGAAGTCAATTCTAGTGAGGCCGCAGATTGCGACTCGGTGCGACGCCATGTTAGATTTAAAGCCACTTCCAGGGGAATAAAGGTCCGTTATGAGCCGAAGGGAAACCGAATCTGAACATGGGTTAGTTACCGAGACCCAAAAAAAGGTCAAGCGCCCGCCCCTTTATAAGGTTCTCCTGCATAACGACGATTACACTACGAAAGAGTTCGTTGTGCAGATTCTGCAATACGTCTTTCATAAAGAGCAGACGGAAGCGGTCCAAATTATGCTCCACGTGCACAAGAAAGGCATAGGCGTCGCCGGCGTTTATACTTATGAAATCGCCGAAACCAAAGTGGCGCTGGTTGAGGATCTTGCGCGCCAACATGAATATCCGCTGAAATGCACAATGGAAGAGGCTTAAAAATGATCAGCAAAGAACTCGAAGGAACGCTGAATGTCGCGCTTAAAGAAGCGAAAGCGCGGCGCCACGAGTACGTTAGTTTGGAGCATCTATTATTCGCGCTGCTCAAGGACAAGGACGGTAAAGCGGCGATTGTGGCCTGCGGCGGGGACATCGAGCGGCTGGCCAAATCATTGGAGGAATTTTTCAGCGACCGGTTAGAAACCCTGCCTAAAGGATGGGGGGACCAGGAACCGCAACAAACCTTAAGCTTTCACCGCGTCCTCCAGCGCGCCGTGATTCATGCGCAGTCGGCCGAACGCAAAGAAATTAACGGCAGTAATTTATTGATCGCGATGTATCGCGAGCCAGATTCCTACGCGGTTTTTTTGTTGGAAGAGCAGGGCATCACTCGCTTCGATCTGGTCAACTACGTTTCCCACGGCGTGTCGAAGATCGCCACCGAGGAAGAAGCCGAGACGCAGTCCGACGAGGAAGAACCGGGCGAGGAGCGGCCATCCAAACGGGTAAAGCCACTGGAAGCGTTTACCGTCAACCTGGTCGACAAAGCGGCTCGGGGCCTCATTGATCCGCTGATCGGCCGCGATGATGAGATCGAGCGGACGATCCATGTGCTCTGCCGTAGGCGGAAAAACAACCCGATCTACGTCGGTGATCCGGGGGTCGGCAAAACCGCGATCGCCGAGGGCTTGGCGATGCAGATTCACGACGGCGCGGTGCCGGATGTGCTCAAAAACGCGGTGATTTATGCCCTCGATATGGGCGCACTGCTTGCCGGCACTAAGTTTCGCGGCGATTTCGAAGCGCGCCTCAAGGGCGTACTGAACGGACTCAAAAAACATCCCAACTCGATTCTCTTTATCGATGAGATTCACACGATTGTCGGCGCCGGTGCGACCAGTGGCGGCTCCATGGACGCTTCCAATATTCTAAAGCCTGCCTTGGCTTCGGGTGAGCTGAAATGCATCGGCTCGACCACCTATCACGATTATAAAAGTTACTTCGAGCGCGACCGCGCGCTGGCGCGGCGTTTCCAAAAGATCGAAATTCCGGAGCCGAGCCAGGAAGACGCGATCAAAATCCTCGAGGGTTTAAAGCCGCATTATGAAAAGCATCACGGCGTACGTTACAGCAGTGGCGCGATCCGGGCGGCGGTCAAACTTTCGGCTAAGCATATCAACGACCGGCGCTTGCCGGACAAGGCGATCGACGTCATCGACGAGATCGGCGCCGCAGTAAAAATCCAGCCCGAAGAGAAACGGCGCAAAAGCATCGGTCCCAAAGACGTCGAAATTATGGTTGCTAAAATCGCCAAAATTCCGCCGCGCAGCGTGTCGAGCTCTGACAAAGAACAACTGCAAAATTTGGATCGCGATCTGAAGCTTGTTGTTTATGGCCAAGACTCGGCGATCGACACGCTGGCGAGCACGATCAAGCTTTCGCGCTCCGGTTTGGGCCATCCCGAAAAACCGATCGGTTGTTTTCTCTTTGCCGGGCCCACCGGCGTCGGTAAGACCGAGCTGGCCAAGCAGCTTGCCAAAACCATGGGCATCGAGTTCTTGCGCTTCGACATGAGCGAATACATGGAAAAGCATACGGTATCGCGCCTGATCGGGGCGCCGCCGGGCTATGTCGGCTTCGATCAGGGCGGTTTGCTGACCGACTCGATCAATCGTAATCCTTACGCCGTGCTGCTGCTCGATGAAATCGAAAAAGCCCATCCGGATCTTTTCAATATTTTGCTGCAAGTGATGGATCACGCGACCTTGACGGATAACAACGGCAAAAAAGCCGATTTTCGCAATATCGTCTTGATCATGACGACCAACGCTGGCGCGCGCGAGATGAGCGGGGCGCCGCTCGGCTTTGGAGCGCAGTCAAACGCCGGCAAAGGCAAGGAAGCGATCGAAAAAATGTTCAGTCCGGAGTTTCGCAATCGACTCGATGCGATGATTACGTTCAATTCGCTGAGCCAGGAAAATATCGAGCGCGTGGTCGACAAATTCATCATCGAGCTCGATCAGCAACTCAACGAGCGCAAGGTTTTCCTGCAGCTTACGGTCCGGGCGCGGCGCTGGTTCGCTGAGCGCGGTTACGATCCGACTTTTGGCGCGCGGCCAATGGCGCGGCTGATTCAAAACGAGATCAAGCGGATTCTTGCCGACGAGATCCTATTCGGCAAGCTGCAGAGCGGCGGGAAAGTTGAAGTGGACGAAAGCGAAGGGCAGCTAATTTTTTCCTATAGCACGCCGAACGATCCACATCCGTAACGGACAGGCTGCAAGCCTCGCCATTTCCCTGGTCAGAGTGATTTCACGCCCGGATGGAACAACTAATTGTCGTCCTGTTTCTGACCTTTTTCGCACTCGATTTCCTAATTGAATTTGTTCTCAACGAGTTGAATCTGCGTTTCGTGCGCGCTCGCTCGGCAGAGAAAGACATCCCCGATGCGTTTCGCGGCAAAATAAGTCCCGCCGCCTACGAAAAATCGGTAGAATACAGCCTTGCCAAAGCACGCTTCGAGAGATGGAGCGAAATTTATAGCCGGGCCGTTATCCTCATGGTTTTATTCAGTGGGGTGCTGGGCTCGTTAGATGGACTGGCCAGCGGCCTAGCGCAAAAATTTTCTCTAGGCAGCTATGGTCAAGGCATCCTCTTCTGCCTGGCGATAGGTCTGCTTTTTTTTCTCGCGGGCCTCCCGCCAAGCCTTTACTCGACCTTCGGCCTCGAAGCCAGGTTTGGCTTCAACAAAACCACCGTCGGTGTTTACATCAGTGACAAGCTCAAAGGGCTCATTCTGGTTTTGCTAATCGGCGTGCCTTTTCTGCTTGTCGTGCTTTGGTTGATGGATGTGATGGGGCGCTTTTGGTGGATTTGGTCGTTCGGCTTTATCACGACGTTCCAACTCTTGCTGATCGTGGTTTTTCCGACATTCATCGCGCCGTGGTTTAATAAATTCGAGCCGCTCAAAGAGGGCGAGTTTCGTGACCGAATTCTTACCCTCGCCGATCAAGTCGGCTTTAAGACGAGCGGGATCTATGCGATGGACGGGTCAAAACGTTCGTCTCATTCGAATGCGTATTTCACCGGCATCGGTAAAACTAAAAGGATCGTTCTGTTCGACACGTTGATCGAGCAGATGACGATTGACCAAGGGTTGGCGGTGTTGGCGCATGAGATGGGGCATTACAAAATGAAGCATATAGCGCGCATGCTGATCGTCCAGACGGTTTTTTTATTGGTTGGTCTATTCGTCCTCAGTTTACTGCTCGATTTTGCGGCTCTTTATACGGCGTTCGGATTGACGCCGAGTCATCACGCTGCGCTGATTCTCTTTAGCGTCTTATCCGGACCGGTGATTTTTTATCTCGGGCCGCTCATGAACGTGCTATCGCGCAGGCATGAATACGAAGCGGATCGCTTTGCGGTGCTCACCTTGCGCGACGGGAAACCGATGGAGGATGCCCTGATCAACCTTACGGTGAAGAATCTGTCGAACTTGACGCCCCATCCGTGGTACTCGGCGTACCATTACTCCCACCCGACACCGGTGGAGCGAATCAGCGCGATGCGGCGATCTCCAGCGTAAAAAAATTTGCCGGTACTTTTCATTTCTCGGGGAGAATAAATCAATCGATAATGGATTTGACTACGGCCGGCTGAATGGGTTTTGCAGATATTCGGCCATTCCCGCGCGCAATGCTTCTTGACCATTCCCATCCACTCAGGACGCTGCAAGCAACGATAGGGCTATTGGCGGTCCTTGGAGTTTCTTAATCACTCTGGCGGCATCGATGCCGGTTACGGCAAATTTTGGATGCTTCTACCCGTCTAAAATAATCTCCCGCTGTCCCAATATTCGTTGTCCCGACATTAGCGTCATGATTTTGCTGGTATTAAGACGTATTACTATCAAGATATTCCATTACCGACCAAAATATTCCTATGAACCTCTGGTGTCTTAAAATAAAATCCCGATGTCAACTTGTTCGCAAAGGAGTGGTTGCCTGTGGCAGAGAAAGAGCTTTCATCGATTACGATCCTGAGGGTTAAGAAAGCATGCAGTCCCGTTACCAAATGCCCGGTGATCATCGATGGTGAAACATGCGCTCTTGATGTCATAGAGGAAAAAACAGATGACCCTATTCCGCTACCGGTATACCGATGTTCTTTGGGGCATCGGTCCTACGACAAAAAGACCGACCCCTCGTCGCCTCTGTTTAAGATTTCGTCGGCAGAATTTCGCAGAACAAGCTCCGATGATGTTTGGCACTTCTGCGCTAACTGTTCGCACTGGCCGATTGATGCTTATGTTGCTTGCGTGGAAGTGCCAGGCGACTATGCCGCCTGTAACGAGTGCATCATTGAGTACGAGCGCGGGTTTCTGGCTAGTCTAAGAAAAGCATCGTTAAATGCCAGTCGCGCTTTTTCAGAACTACGCCTCTTGAAAATTAATTAAAGGGAATGGTTTTCTCGACGACACTCTGGTCGTGCGTCAAAAAACTTTGGGACGGGATTTACTTTATTTCAGACCCGCCATGTATTGGCCTACGGTTCAGAGTCGAGAAGACTAGCGTGAGTGAAGGAAAGTAACCGATTTTGCTCCGACGCCATTCCGGCTATCAAACGAGCACTCCATTCTCCGTCCGATTAGGCCTACCCGGATCTTCGTCATAGCAGTTTGAGCTTGAAGCTAGCGGGCCAATGTCGTCCCGAAGCCCGCACGAGAAAGGATTCCATATGGCTAACTCGCCCTAACCTATATAGGAACCGTGTCATCGTCGCTTCGGGCGATGCCACCAATCTACACGTCAGTGGAAATCGATGGTTTACACAAAAACTGCACGCGATCCACGACTTAGCCGGAATTTTCCCACAGCTAAGCAGAAAGATTTGCTTTGTAGGCGGGCCAAGATTGGATCGATACTCAATCCGCCGCGTGAGGGATTTGGACGGCATCAAGAATTTGGCCGAACGAGCGCGGACAAAGAAAAGGCGCCTTAGGGGGCTAAGACGCCTTTGGGTTGGCGATCAGGATTTAGAGGGCAATTGTCCTCATGGCTCCCACCCGACGAATCTGGCAACGTTAAGGAGCCAGCTCAATGGCGAGCATCGCCAACTCCTGGTTTTAGGATAGCGCTCGAAAACGAGAAAAAAAGTAGCCGAGGAAAAACAACGACCGCTAGCCCGGATTTTTCACCAGTAAAAAAGAATAAGGCCGCACTTTATGGCATAAGAGCTGTGTCACCAAACAGTTACGCCAAGGGAGAAGCGCGGCCTTATGGAAACACAGTGTATAACAGGACAAATGGAATTTCAGCAACTGGGGCGTCGTGGAGTGGTGGGAAGATTTGACGGGGGAAAGATCAGCTCGGATGCAGGCGGGGTGATTCTACGAGAGGTGGAGAAACGCACTGGAATACTTAATCGGCTGGCGGGATGTTTCCGGGATTATCGCAACGAGGAACGGATCGAACACACGGTGGGGTCACTCATCCGCCAGCGAGTTTATGGGATCGCGCTGGGCTACGAGGATCTCAATGACCATGACAGTTTACGCCATGACGTGGTAATGGGGCTGCTCAGTGAGAAGCAACAACCCGGTGGGACAGATCGACTGAGAGAACAAGACCAAGGCAAGCCGATCGCGGGCAAAAGCACGTTGAATCGACTGGAGTTGACGCCCGAGAATGCCAATGAGAAGAGCCGCTACAAGAAAATTGTGGCAGACGGTAGAGCCATCGATGAGCTGATGGTTACTCTGTTTGTGGAATCCTATCAGAGCGCACCGTTAGAGGTCGTACTCGACGTGGATGCCACCGATGATCCGCTTCACGGTGATCAGGAGGGAAAGTATTTTCACGGCTATTATGCCGAGTATTGCTACTTGCCATTGTATATCTTCAGTGGCGAGCACTTGCTGTGTGCGCGGTTGCGCCAGGCCAATGAGGATCCGGCCAGCGGGGTGCTCGCCGAGCTGACTCGAATAGTCGAACAGATCAGAGCGGCGTGGCCACAGGTGAGAATCATTGTACGTGGGGACTCGGGGTTTTGTCGTAATGAGATCATGAGGTACTGCGAGCACAATGGCCAGCTCGACTACGTGTTGGGTTTGGCCAAGAATAGTCGTTTGATCAAAGCGATTGAGACGGAGATGGCCCAAGCCCAACAAATCCATCAATCAACGCAAAAGCCGGCACGGGTGTTTAAGGACTTTCGTTATCGAACAAAAAAGAGCTGGTCGTGTGAACGGCGTGTGGTGGGCAAGGCCGAATACTTGGCTAAAGGGAAGAATCCCCGCTTCATCGTCACCTCGATTAGCAGCGAGGAGAAAGAAGCGCGGGAGTTGTACGAGGATTTTTACTGTGCCCGAGGGGACATGGAAAACCGCATCAAAGAACAGCAACTGGGCTTGTTTGCCGACCGCACCTCGACCTCGTGGCTGCGCTCCAATCAACTGCGGCTTTACTTCTCATCGTTCGCCTATGTTTTGGTCCACGCGCTACGTCGCTTGGGGCTAGAAGGAACCGAGTTAGCTAAAGCTCAATGCGATACGATTCGACTCAAATTGTTCAAGGTCGGAGCCCAAGTCCGAGTCAGCGTGCGCAAGGTGTGGATCTCATTTTCCCAGAGCTATCCTTATCACAGCATATTCCAACAGGTCTTTGCCCGACTCCAAAAA
>Ga0075428_100005663_pt1 | contig 13890 bp, 8 predicted proteins | sample RhiMetdeltSRZDD2_FD_75291 | JGI IMG/M metagenome (GOLD analysis project Ga0075428, IMG submission 75291) | Populus rhizosphere microbial communities from Tennessee, USA - Rhizosphere MetaG P. deltoides SRZDD2 | ecosystem: Host-associated > Plants > Roots > Rhizosphere > Soil | place: USA...
GCGGACGCACCCCTCCACGAACATGAAGGGGCGCGTCCCCTGCACTAACTACTTGAAGCCGTAGACGAGGTTGGCGGTGACGACCTGGTCGGTCTCCTCGGTGCCCGGCAGCACGTCGGTGTTGTGCCGGACCTGGTAGTCGAGCCCGAGCGCGAAGGTGTCGTTGATCTTCACCTCGATGCCGAGCGCGTTCTGCAGGTAGGTGTTCTTGTCGCCCGCCTCCACGAGGAACCGTTCGTAGACGAGCGTCGTGCCGGTGAGGTGGTGCTCGTAGCTCACCGCGCCGCGCAGGATCGCATCATCCTGCGACTCGCCCGTGAGCTGCAGCTCCGCCTTGCGATAGCCGACGCCGATCTGCCCCTCGAGCTTCGTCGCCTCGGTGTTGATGAACTTGTAGCCGTAGCCGCCCGCGAGCGTTGCCTGGTAGGAGAAATCGGTGAAGGCGTCGTCCTCGTAGCGCAGCGTGCCGAACAGGTAGCTGCGCTCGGTGAGCGCGTAGTTGGTTTCGGCGCGCGCTTCCCAGCGGTCCGCGGAGGTGATGTCGTCATTGACCGTGTGCAGGATCGAGGCGCCGAGCTTGTGCGTCCAGGGGTCGACCGTCGTCGCGACGTCGAGGTTCGCGTTGAACGTCTCGGTCTCGGTATTGCCGCGCGCGAGCACGCCGCCGAGCGTGCCCTTGCCGGACCAGTCGGCGGCCGTCGCCGCACCCGCGGCCAGGAGGCCCGACGCCAGTCCCGTCAACATCACGATCCGTCGCATGTCCGTCTCCCGCAGAGGAAAAGGGCGCGTAGTCTAGCCCGCGAGCGCGATTTCCACGCGCTTGTTGCGCTTGCCCTCGTTGCGGATGCGCACGACCTGGATGCCGCCGATCTCTGCAATGTTCGCGACATGCGTGCCGCCGCAGGGCTGCAGGTCGATGCCGGGAATCCGCAGCAGGCGGATGCGCCCCTGACCACGCGGCGGCTGCACGCTCATCGTCTTGACGAGCTCCGGCCGCGCGTCGAGCTCCTCGTCGGTGATCCAGACGCTCTCGGTCGCGATGGCGCGGCCGATCAGCTCGTTCGTGCCATGCGCAATCTTCCCCGCATCGAGCAGCGTCATGTCGATGTCGAAGTCGAGCCGCGCCTTGTCCGGCGCGATGTTGCCGCCCGTCACCGGCGCGACGACGACGCAGGACATCACGTGCAGCGCCGTGTGCAGGCGCATGAGCGCATAGCGTCGGTCCCAGTCGATCTCGAGGGCAACGGCCTCGCCGACCTCGGGCAGCGCGGCGCCCGCGGCGAGGTGATGCGCGACGGCGCCCGGCGCGTCGCCCTTGCGCGTGTCGGCGATCGCGATGCGCTCGCCGTTGTCGCGGATGAGGAAGCCAGTGTCGCCCGGCTGGCCGCCGCCCAAGGGGTAGAAGATCGTGCGGTCGAGCTCGACCTTGCCATCGCGCACCGCGACTACGCGAGCGGTGGCTGTTTTCAGGTAGGCGTCGTCGCGGAACAGCAGTTCGGTCGCCATGGCATGCCCGTATACTCAATGGATCATGGCATTCCGCACGGCGTTCAACCAGCGCTTCAAGTCGCGGGCCGCGCCGTGGAATAGCGAAGAGCCCATCCGCGAGGAGCTCTTCAGCGCCGAGAGGCTGGAACAGCACGCAAAGAGTCTTGCGGAGGCACAACCCGTCACATCGGGCCGGACACGCGGGCGGTCGCTCGCGGCCCGGCTGAAGGAAAATGAGTCGGTTCTGCTCGCCTCCAACCGGGCAATCGCGCAAGCCGTGACCAAGGGCAGCACGCTCACGGCGTCTGCGGAATGGCTGTTCGACAATTTTCCCCTCGTCGAACAGCAGATCCGCGAGATCCGCAACGACCTGCCGGCCGGTTACTACCGGCAGCTGCCGAAGCTCTCCGCCGGGCCATTCGCCGGATTCCCAAGGGTGTTCGGCGTGGCATGGGCCTTCGTCGCGCATACCGACAGCCGCTTCGATCCCGGGATGCTGCGTCGCTTCGTGCGTGCGTACCAGCAGGTCCAGCCGCTGGCGATCGGCGAGCTCTGGGCCGTAGCGATCACGCTGCGAATCGTGCTGGTCGAGAACCTTCGCCGCGCGGCGCGGCGCATCATCGCGAGCCGTATCGCGCGCCGCGAAGCGGACAGGCTCGCGGACCGCCTGCTGGGAGCGGCCGCAAGCCAGGACCAGATCGCCGCGATGCTGCGGCGGCACGACCGGTCGGCCCTGTCTGTTTCGTTCGCGGTGCAACTCGTGCAGCGGCTGCGCGACCAGGATCCCAAGGTGACGCCGGCGCTGGAATGGCTGGAGGGCCGGCTGGCGAAACAGGGCGTCACGGTCGACCAGATCGTGCAGGAGGAACATCAGCGGCAGGGCGCCACGAACGTGACGGTGCGCAACGTCATCACCAGCATGCGCCTGATCTCCGAGGTGGACTGGGCGGCGCTGGTGGAGAGCGTCAGCCTGATCGACGACTCGCTGCGCCGCGGCAGCCGTTTCGCGGAGATGGATTTTCCGACGCGCAATGCCTACCGCAATGCGATCGAGGAGCTGGCGCGCGGTTCGAAGCTGTCGGAGCAAGAGATCGTGGACGCGGCGCTTGCGGCCGCAAGCGAGGCGCCTGCGGATGACGATCCTGGCCAACGAAGACACGATCCCGGGTATTGGCTGATCGCCGGCGGGCGCCGCGAGTTCGAGGCAAGAATCGGATTTCGGGCGCCGCTCCATACCTGGCGCGAGCGGCTGGGCGCCGCGATGGGCCTCGGCGGCTATGTCGGTGCGGTCGTCGTCATATCCGCAATCATTCTCGCCCTGCCGCTCGTCATGCTGGCGGGCGCGGGCATCAGCCGCGCGTGGGTGGGAGCCTTCGCGGCCCTCGGCCTGATTCCGGCGATCGATGCGGCGCTTGCGCTCATCAACAGCGCCGTGACGCGCGGATACGGCGCGACGATACTGCCGGGCCTCGCGCTGCGCGACGGCGTTCCTCCACAGCTGCGCACGATCGTGGTGGTGCCGACTTTGCTGACGACGCGCGAGGCGATCGAGGAGCAGGTCGAGAACCTGGAAATCCTCCACCTCGGCGATCCGGACCGCGAGATCCATTTCGCGCTGTTGTCCGACTGGACGGATGCCCTTGCGGAGGAGGTCGAAGGTGACCGGGAGCTCCTCGAAGCGGCGGTCGCCGGCATTGCGCGCCTGAACCGGAGATACGGGCCGGCGGGAGCCGGTGACCGGTTCCTGCTGTTCCATCGCAGACGCGTCTGGAGCGAGGACCAGCAGCGCTGGATCGGGTGGGAGCGCAAGCGCGGCAAACTCGAGGAACTGAATCGGCTTCTGCGGGGTGCAACCGACACGACTTTCATTGCCGGCGACGGGCTCACGTCCGTCCCGCCGGCCGGCGTCCGTTACGTCATCACGCTCGACGCCGATACGCGCCTGCCGCGCGATGCCGCGCGCCGGCTGATCGGCAAGCTGGCTCACCCGCTCAACCGGGCGCGCTTCGAGCCTGTCAGTCGCCGTGTGGTCGAGGGGTACGGGATCTTGCAGCCACGAGTGACACCGTCGTTGCCGATCGGCTCCGAAGGATCGCTCTATCAACGTGTCTTTTCCGGCCTCGGCGGCATTGATCCCTACGCCGCGGCCGCTTCCGACGTGTACCAGGACCTGTTCGGCGAAGGCTCCTTCATGGGCAAGGGTATCTACGACGTCGACGTCTTCGAATCTTCGCTCCATGGCCGGGTTCGCGAAGGCACCCTGCTGAGTCACGACCTCTTCGAAGGCACCTTTGCGCGCGCAGGCCTCGTGTCGGACATCGAGGTCGTCGAAGAATTTTCGTCGCGCTATGACACGGCGGCGGCTCGCCTGCACCGCTGGGTACGCGGGGACTGGCAGTTGTTGCCGTGGATCCTCGGCCGGCAACTGCCCGCGATCGGCCGCTGGAAGATGCTGGATAACTTGCGGCGGTCGCTCTCGCCGCCAATGGGGGCCGCCGCGCTCGTCGCAGGCTGGACGTTAGGCCTGCGCGGGGCGCTCGTCTGGACCGGCTTCATCGTGTCGACGATTGCGTTGCCGATGATCTTGCCCGTCCTCGCCGCCGCGGTGCCGCACCAGGCTCGCATCACCACGAGCAGCCATTTTCGCGCGCTCGCGGAGGATTTCAGACTCGCCGTCTCGCGAATGGCGTTGACGTGCGTCTTCCTGGCGCACCAGGCATGGCTGATGGTCGATGCGATCGGTCGCACGCTGTATCGCCTGGCCGTCAGCCGCCGGCACCTGCTCGACTGGGTCACGGCCGCACAGCTCACGACGCGGCGGCTTCCGGGCATGCTCGGCAGCTACCGGAAGATGCTTTCGGCCGTCGCGATCGCCGTGGCCGCTGCGATCGCAGTCTGGTGGTCGGGCGGCGGTGCGTGGCCGGTCGCATTGCCATTCGTACTGGCCTGGCTCGCGTCGCCCGCCGTCGCGCGGTGGGTCAGCCGCTCGCCGCCTGTCGCGGGCCGCGTCACGGTTACGCCCGAAGATGCGCGCGCCCTGCGCCTGGTCGCCCGTCGCACCTGGCGCTACTTCGAGACGTTCGTGACCGCGGCGCATCACATGCTTCCGCCGGACAACTTCCAGGAGGATCCGAAGGCGATCGTCGCGTCCCGGACCTCGCCGACCAACGTCGGCGTCTACCTGCTTTCCGCGGCCAGTGCGCGCGATTTCGGCTGGGCCGGGACGATCGAAACGGTCGAAAGGCTCGAAGCAACGCTGACGACGATGGGCGGGCTGAAGCAGTACCGGGGCCATTTCTTCAACTGGTACGACACGGGCGACCTGCGCCCGCTGGAACCCCAGTACGTTTCATCCGTGGACAGCGGCAACCTGGCGGGACACCTGATCGCACTCGCCAACGCGTGCGGCGAGTGGATGCGCGGTCCCGTAGCGGGCCGCACGGTGCTCGCCGGGATCGAAGACAGCCTGGACCTTTGCCGGGAAGCCGCGCTGGCGCTTTCCGACGACCGCCGGACCCAGACGATCACGCGCAGCCAGGTGAACGACGCACTCGCCGCGCTGGCCGCCGCACTGCGCGCGGATGACCCGGGGGCCGTGCCGGTGGCCGCGCGCCTCCTGCAGATCAGGCCTCTCGCCGCGACGCTGGTCGACGTCGCGCGCGCACTCGCCGGCGAGCGCGGCGACGACGGAGGCGCAGAAATGCGGTTCTGGGCGGAAGCGGCGCTGCGCGCGGTGGAGAGCCACTTTCGCGATTTCTCCCGGGGCGAGGAAGCATCGCATGAGCTGCAGCGGCGCCTCGCTGCGCTGGCGACCCGCGCGCGCGACATGGCGGACGCGATGGAATTCGGGTTCCTTTTCGAGCCGGAGCTCAAGCTGCTCTCCATCGGCTATCGGGCTTCCGAGGATCGGCTCGACTCCGGCTGCTACGACCTGCTTGCGTCCGAAGCGCGGCTCGCGAGCTTCATCGCGATCGCCAAGGGCGATCTTCCGTCAAGGCACTGGTTCCGGCTCGGGCGCGCCGTCACGCCGCTCGGCCGCGGTGTCGCACTGATTTCCTGGTCCGGCTCGATGTTCGAGTACCTGATGCCGTCGCTCGTCATGCGCGCGCCGTCCGGCAGCCTGCTCGAGCGAACCAATCGCCTCGTCGTGCGCCGGCAGGTCCGCTACGGCGCCGAGCTCGGCGTGCCGTGGGGGATCTCGGAGTCCGCCTACAACGTCCGCGACCTCGAGTTCACCTATCAGTACTCGAACTTCGGGGTCCCCGGGCTCGGCCTCAAGCGCGGCCTCGGCGGGAATGCCGTCGTCGCGCCCTATGCGACGGCTCTCGCCGCCATGGTCGATCCGCACGCGGCCGCCGCAAACTTCTCGCGTCTCGAGGCCATCGGCGGGCGCGGTCGCTACGGTTTCTACGAGGCTCTCGACTTCACGCGCGCCCGCCTGCCGGAAGGCAAGGAAGTCGCCGTCGTGCGCGCCCACATGGCGCACCACCAGGGCATGACGATCGTGGCAATCGCCAACGCGCTTCTCGACGGCGCCATGCGGGCGCGATTTCACGCCGAGCCGATGGTGCGCGCAACCGAGCTGCTTCTGCAGGAGCGCACGCCGCGCAACGTTGCGGTCGCGCATCCGCGGGTGGACGAAGTCAGGACGACGGCCGCCGTGCACGAACTGGAGGCTCCCGCCGTGCGTCGCGTCCGCTCGCCGCATGGTGCAGCGCCGGACACGCACCTGCTTTCGAATTACCGGTACGCAGTGGTGCTGACGGCCGCGGGCTCCGGTTACAGCCGTTGGGGAGACCTCGCCGTCACGCGCTGGCGCGAGGATCCCACCCGCGACGACTGGGGCACTTATGTATTCCTGCGCGATGCGCAAAGCGGCGACGTCTGGTCGGCGGCCTTCCAACCGAGCGGAGTCGAGCCGGAGAGCTACCGGGTCACCTTCACCGAGGACCGGGCCGAGTTCGTGCGGCGCGATGGCACGATGACGACGACACTCGAGATCCTCGTGTCGCCGGAATACGACGCGGAAGTGCGGCGGGTGTCGGTCTCGAATTCGGGCGGCCGGCATCGCGAGATCGAGTTCACCTCTTATGCCGAGCTGGTGCTCGCGCCCCCGGCCGCCGATGCCGCGCACGCGGCATTCTCGAAGCTGTTCGTGCAGACCGAATACGACGCGAAGACCGGTGCCATCCTCGCGACGCGGCGACGGCGCTCGGAGAGCGAGCCCGAAGTCTGGGCGGCGCACCTTGCGGTACTCGAGGGCGAGGAAATTGCCGAGCCGCAGGTCGAAACCGACCGCGCGCGCTTTCTCGGCCGGGGCAGCGCCGTCCGCATGCCGGTTGCAGTCATGGACGGCCGGCCGCTGTCCAATACCGTCGGCACGGTGCTCGACCCGATATTTGCATTGCGCCGGCGCGTGCGAATTCCGGCGGGCCGGACGGTGCACATCGCATTCTGGACGATGGTCGCGTCCTCGCGTGAAGGCGTGCTGGATCTTGTCGACAAGCACCGGGACACGACGGCATACGACCGGGCCGCCACGCTTGCCTGGACACAGGCGCAGGTACAGCTGGGGTATCTCGGTGTCGGGGCGGAGGACGCCAGCCTGTACCAGCGCCTCGCCGGCCACCTCGTTTACGCCGATTCTTCGCTGCGGCCGTCGTCGGAGACCATTCGCCGCGGTGGCGGCGGGCCGGCAGAGCTTTGGGCGCACGGAATTTCCGGAGATCTGCCGATCGTCCTCGTGCGAATCCACGACATCGAAGAGATCGGTATCGTCCGCCAGCTGCTCGCCGCCCACGAGTACTGGCGCATGAAACTGCTCGCGGTCGATCTCGTGGTGCTGAACGAGCGGGCCGCTTCGTACATCCAGGACCTGCAGGTCGCCCTCGAGACTCAGGTCCGCTCCAGCCAGTCGCGTCCGCGAATCGGCGCGGATGCGACGCGGGGCTCCGTGTTCGTGCTGCGGGCGGACCTCATTTCGCAAGAGACGCGGGCACGGCTTCTCTCGGTCGCGAGGGTCGTGCTCGTCGCGGGCCGCGGCACCGTGGCGGAACAGCTCGATCACGTCAGGGAGCCTTTCGCCGGCGGCGCGCCGCCTCTGCCGCGCCCGCCTTCCACCGAGGCGCGGCAGCAGCGGTCCACGTCGCCGCCGCAGCTCGAGTTCTTCAATGGACTCGGGGGATTTGCGCGGGATGGCCGTGAGTACGTGACGACATTCGGCGCCGGGAGGTCGACGCCCGCCCCCTGGATCAATGTTGTCGCCAATCGCAGCTTCGGCTTCCAGGCTGCGGTCGAGGGCAGCGGATACACCTGGTCGGAAAACAGCCGCGATAACCAGATCACGCCCTGGTCGAACGATCCGGTGGCCGATCGGACCGGTGAAACCATCTACGTGCGTGACGAAGACACGGGCCAGCTGTGGGGCCCGACCGCGCTGCCGGTGCGCAACGAGACGTCGCCGTATGTCGCGACGCACGGCCAGGGATACAGCCGGTTCGAGCATGCGGCGAATGGCGTTTCACTCGAACTCCTGCAGTTCGTGCCACTCGACGACCCGATCAAGGTTTCGCGACTCACGATCCGGAACACGTCGGAGGAGGTCCGGCGGCTGTCGGTTACGGCCTATGTCGAGTGGGTGCTCGGCCCGTCGCGTGCGGCTTCGGCGCCGTCGATCGTGACGGCGGTCGATCCTGAAACCGGCGCGCTGCTCGCGCGTAATCCCTGGAACGTCGGATACGGGTCCCGCATCGCGTTTGCTGACCTTGGCGGACGGCAGACTGCCTGGACTTCCGACCGGCGCGAGTTCCTCGGCCGCAACGGCACGCTGGCGAATCCCCTCGCGCTGGCAGGAACCGCCCCGCTGTCCGGGCGGGTCGGTGCCGGATTCGACACCTGCGGCGCGCTGCAGGCGCAGGTCGAACTCGAACCGGGAGGCGCGACGCAAATTGTCTTTCTGCTCGGCCAGGCCGCGACCGAGCGTGAAATGCGGGCACTCGTCTCGCGTTACCGGGCAGCCGACATCGGCGCGTCGCTCGATGCAGTCGTGCGTCACTGGGATGCGGTGCTCGGGACCGTGCAGGTACGGACGCCGGACCGCTCCATGGACATCATGCTGAATCGCTGGCTCCTCTACCAGACGCTGAGCTGCAGGATGTGGGCACGCTGCGGGTTCTACCAGGCGAGCGGCGCCTACGGATTCCGCGACCAGCTACAGGACGGGATGGCGCTGGCACTGACGCAGCCGGCGATCGCACGCGAGCACTTGCTGCGTGCCGCGGCCCGGCAGTTCGTCGAAGGCGACGTCCAGCACTGGTGGCTGCCCGCGAGCGGCGAGGGCGTGCGGACGCGAATCTCGGACGATCGCATCTGGCTCGCCTACGCCTGCGCACACCATGTCGATGTGACGGGCGACGCCTCGATGCTCGACGAGCCGGTTCCGTTCCTGGCAGGCCGAGCGCTCGCCGCCGACGAGCACGAGGCGTTCTTCCGGCCGGAAACGGCACGGGAGACGGCGACGCTGTTCGAGCACTGCGCGAGAGGCCTCGATTGCAGCCTCGCCACCGGCGTTCATGGACTGCCCTTGATCGGCACGGGCGACTGGAACGACGGCATGAACCGGGTCGGCGAACACGGCGCTGGGGAAAGCGTGTGGCTGGGTTGGTTCCTGTGCGCGACGCTCAAGGCGTTCGCGCCACTGGCGAAGGCGCGCGGGGAAACCGCGCGCGCCTCGAAGTGGCTCTCGCACGCCGCCGCGTTGCGATCCGCCATCGAGCGGAACGGATGGGACGGCGACTGGTACCGGCGCGGCTACTTCGATGACGGGACGCCACTCGGCTCGTCGGCATCCGAGGAATGCCGGATCGATTCGATTGCGCAATCCTGGAGCGTACTATCGGGCGCGGCGGATCCCGCCCGCGCCCGTCACGCCATGACCGCCATGGAAACGCACCTTGTGCGGGCCGAAGATCGCCTGGCGCTGCTGCTGGCGCCGCCGTTCGATCGCACGCCGCTCGATCCCGGTTACATCCGCGGCTATCCGCCGGGCATCCGGGAGAACGGCGGTCAGTACACGCACGCGGTGACCTGGTCGATTTTCGCTTTCGCCGCCCTCGGACAGGGAGAGAAAGCCGTCGCGCTGTTCGGAATGGCGAATCCGATCAAGCGCAGCGGCACGCGGGCCGACGTGCAGCGCTACAAAGTCGAGCCATACGCTGTGGCCGCCGACGTTTACTCCACAGCGCCGCACGAGGGCCGCGGCGGATGGACCTGGTACACCGGCGCGGCGGGCTGGCTCTATCGAGCCGGGATCGAGGGCATCCTGGGTGTCCGCCGCCAAGGCGAGTTCCTGTTCCTGACACCGTGCATTCCTGCCGAATGGCCAGGCTTCGAAGTCGATTTCCGTTTCCACTCCGCCCGCTACGAGATCCTGGTCGTGAACCAGGGGGGCGTCGGCCATCGAGTCTCCCACGCGGAACTCGACGGCGAAGCGGTATCACTGCGCCCGGTCCGGATCCCTCTCGTTGACGATGGCCGCACCCACACGGTTCGTGTGACCTTGTCGTGATCGGATTGATCAGGGGTCGGGGACGAAGCCGTTGGGGAACGGATCCGGCCTGCGCTCGGCGAAGCGATCGTGCGGCTGCGGGATGATGCCGCGCGCGACGAGGTTCCTGCGCGAGTCGTAGTAGATGCGGATGACTTCGTCCGGCTCGTCGCTCGCGCGATCGAAGCTCGTGTACGTCGCGCCCGAGTCGAGCCGCCGCCCGTGCCCGGTGCCGAGGCGCTCATCCTGCCGCGCGAGCCCGTCCTGCGCACGCGAGGATTTCCGTTCCGCCGTGCCTTCCGCGGCCGGCTGCGGCGCATCCGGTTGACCGTAGCCGCCGTAAGCGAGCGGCATCGGCTCGAGCTCGCGGAACAACGCGACACCGATGACGCCGACGTTGTCCGGGCGCCCCGTGCGTGCGGCATAGGAGTCGGGGAGGGCAGTGAAATAGAACGCCGCCACCTGCGCCATGCTCTTGCGCCAGCCGTCGATGTCGAGCACGGACCAGGGATCGAGCACATAGCCACTGCCGAGGGGTGCCGCGGTCTTGCCGCTGATCACATTGACCCCATCCACCGAAGTCACGGCTAGGATCCGGCCACCGCCTCCACTGCGAAGCCGGATCTCGTACTCCCGCCCGGGCTCGCCGACGACGTAGCGCTCGCCGTCATGCCAGTAAGCCGGCAGCACATCGCCCGTCGTATGGTCGCGGATCTCGACGTCTACGGGCACGCCTGCCAGGGCAGGGAGCGGCAGAAGCAGGGCCAGGGTGGCTGCTGCCGCGAGGGCTTTGAGGTCCATATAGGTCTCCCGAATAGTTGCTCCTGTTCCTCAAACGCCAGCTGGCTGATGGACGGGTTTGTATATACAATCAGTTGATACAAGCAGTTCAGAACGGGTCGCGGAGGAGGTGCCATGAAGAAGGGATTTTTCTCGCGCTTCGGCCGGTCTGGCGCAGTGGGGTCGCGGCCCGGACTGCAGGTCGACAAGCTGGCCCCCGGGGTCGTCCCACGCGCGGAGGCTGCTGCGAAGGCGGCGGCGGGTGTTGCGGAAGTCGTACGCGGGATCGCCCGCAAGGGACTCCCGCGCACCCCCCGAAAATCGGCGATCTCGCTGCGTCTCGATCCGGAGGTTCTTGACTGGTTCCGTAACCAGGGACCGGGCTACCAGACGCGCATGAATGCCGTCCTCAAGGCCTATATGGACGCCTCTGGAGCCTGATCGCTGGCTTATCCCCCGTCCCGATAGCCATAACCATCCGGTAAGGGGCCGCCTGCGCCTCCGGCCGCGGGCGATGTGTCCGCCTCCGGCACCCACCTTTGACAGACAGCTACCGACAGACAGTCCTTGTCGGTGGAGCCGAGACTTCAAGCGCGGACATCGCCCGCGAAAAAAAGCTCGAAAGCGAAGGAGGAGGGAGATGACGAAGGCAATTCGAGGCAGTCTGCTCGCCCTGTTCGCAGCGGCCTTGTGCGCCGCATCGGCGCCGACATGGTCGGCCGGCGCGACCGAGTACTACGTGATCTCGGTGGATGGCAATACGGTCGTGCTTCAGGAACAGAGCGGGAAGGCCAAGCAATACACCCTGCCGAACGACTTTCAGCTGACCGTCGACGGCAAGCCCGTCGCCGTCGCGGACCTCACGCCCGGCATGCACGGCACGGCGACCATCGCGGCCTCGACCGAAGCCCGTCCTGTGTACGTCACGACGGTCAAGATGGGAACGGTCGTTTCGCAGACGGGGCGCTCGGTCACGTTCAGGGAAGAGTCCGGCGCGATCCATCGTTTCACCCAGAGCGAGGCCGACGAGCAGGGCATGCAGATCTACATCGACAACAAGCCGGTGCGGGTCTCGAACCTGCAGCCGGGCGATCAGATCAACGCGACGGTCGTCTCGGTCGGAACGCCGGAAATCCTGACGGCCCAGGCGCTGGACGAGTCGCTCAAGGCGTCCGGCGAAGCGGCGAAGACCGGCGAGCCGAGCACGGAGGCGACGACGCCCGCGCCCGCGACGACTGCCGCGGCTGCGCCGGTCGAGGAGAAGCCGAGCGAAGCGACGAAGCAGATCTGGTTCTGGGTCCTCCTCGTCGTGATCGCGGCGATCCTCGCCTGGATGCTGGTCAGCAACCGCAAGAAGACGCCGCGGAAGAAGACTGCCTGAGACACCTGCCCGGAGCGGGGTGATCCGCTCCGGGCCTTGCTGCCGATTGCCTTTGCGCCGGGGGGACCGATACGATGCCTTTAAGCATCACTCGGAAGGATCGCGTTGAGCCAGAAATCCACCCGCCGGGAATCGATTCCTCACCGCGGACCGCTCGGCCAGCGCGCCCAACTCGCGAAGAGCTCGAAAGCCTTCCCGCGCATGAAGTCGGAGGCGGTGCCGCGCGCCGGCTGGGTGCGCGAGATCCGCACTGCCCTCGGCCTCTCGCAGTCGCAGCTCGCGGCGCGCGCAGGCGTCTCGCGCGCGACGGTGCAGCAGATGGAGCGTGCGGAGGCCCAGCGTCGGATCACGTTGGCGAGCCTCGACAAGCTCGCACAGGCGATGGGCTGCCAGGTTGCGCTTGCGATCGTGCCGAAAGGCGGGACGCTCGAAGACGTGCGCCGCCGCCAGGCGGCGGCGAAAGCCGAAATCATCCTTCACGAGAAGACGCGCAACAACAAGACGCCCCCGCGTCCCGCCGACCTCGAGCGGCGCAAGCAGCAGCTCGTCACGAAGCTCCTCCGGGGCAGCCGGCGCAGGCTCTGGAAATAGAGGGGCGCGTCCCCTCTAATTCAGGTCATCGGCCCAAAGGCTTATTGCCACGGCGCCGCGTTCGGCGTAGCCCTGTCGTGTGCATGCCAGGGATCGGCGCGCCGTGAAACAGCTCTTCTTCGAATCGCTCTCCCACGCACTGGCTTTCAGCCCGGTTTTTCTCGCGAGCTACTGGCTCCTCGCCGATCATGGCGTCGCGCCAGAACGCATCGTGATCGACGGCGGGGAAGCCGCGAGCATCCGCGCGCAGTTTCGCGGGAACTGGAATCGCAACCCGACGCCGGAGGAAATGAACGGCCTCGTCGAGCCCATCGTGCGCGAGGAAATCCTGAATCGGGAGGCAGCGTCATTGGGCCTCGGCCGCGGCGATCCGATGGCCGCATCGCGCGTCCGTCAAAAGTACGAAGCGCTGGCGGACGCCCGTCTTGCAGCGCGCGCGCCCACGGAGGAGGAGCTCGCCGGCTGGCTTGCCTTGCATGCGGGAGACTACGCCCGGCCCGCGACCGTCACGTATTCGCAGTTGCTCCTGGTCACCGCGGGAACGCCCGGCGATCCCGCCGCCGCAGCGCAGCGTGCGCGCATCCGCCTCGATCGCGGCGTCAGGCGCACGAGAATCGGGCTCCGGACTGAGCTGCCGGCCCGCGCGACCCGCGTCGGGCTCGACGAAGTCGCGCTCAAGTACGGCGACGACTTCGCCAACGTCCTGGCCCACTTGCCCGTCGGCGTCTGGCTGGGACCCGTCGAGTCGCGTTACGGCGCGCATCTCGTGCGGCTCGAAGCGATCGTGCCCGGCGCGACGCCATCCATTGACGATGTGCGTTCGCAAGTGACGCGCGACTTCGAAATGGATCGGCGCCGGCGCGCGCTCGATGCGGCCCTGCGGGAGATGCGGTGGCGGTACCAGGTCGTGGTTGAACCGGCCGTGGCGCGGCAGGCATCACGCTGAACGCCCCCAGCCGTCATTAACTGCCCCTTCGTCCAATCGACGGCTTCCTCGCCTTGGCCTAGCGTGGCCACGCCGGGCTGGGCGTCCCATACGAACGCTCGGGGGATTGACGGCCTGCCTGGCGATCCCTGTGGCCCTGAATGTGGGAGGCACCCGTGA
>Ga0075428_100005664_pt1 | contig 13888 bp, 10 predicted proteins | sample RhiMetdeltSRZDD2_FD_75291 | JGI IMG/M metagenome (GOLD analysis project Ga0075428, IMG submission 75291) | Populus rhizosphere microbial communities from Tennessee, USA - Rhizosphere MetaG P. deltoides SRZDD2 | ecosystem: Host-associated > Plants > Roots > Rhizosphere > Soil | place: USA...
GCTCGGCGTGCCTGGTACGCCGTCGCCACAATCCCGGCGGCTAGGCTTGTAATCACCAGCAAGACGGCAATCACCCCCAGCTTGTGCCGCCGGATGAACTTTCCCATCCGGTAAGTCAACCGGTCGTCTCGCGCCGTGACCGGCAACCCCTCCATATGCCGGTGAAGGTCCTCCGACAATTCCGCTGCCGATGAGTACCGCCGTTGAGGCTCTTTTCTCAACGCCGTCAGGATGATGTTGTCCAAATCTCCCGACAACTGTCGTCTTCGCTGCTGGCGCAACCGCGGCGGGTCCTCGCTGCCCCGCACCACCGCCGTGCTGGCCTTCTCCGGCTCCTGCTCGCAAATCGCCTTCTCCATCGCCGCCAACGAGTCGAATTCAAACCGATGCGGACGCTGGCCCGTCAGCAGTTCATACAGCACCGCGCCGAGCGAGTAGATGTCGCTTGCCGTGCTGATCGTCTGCCCCAGGAATTGCTCCGGACTCGCATAGTCCGGAGTCAGCATGCGCTGTCCCACACCTGTCAGCGTGGGCATCTCCAACGACCGTTCGGGATCCATGAGCTTGGCGATGCCAAAATCCAGCAGCTTGGGAATCCGCTCCTGCGTGATCAAGATGTTTCCAGGCTTCAGGTCGCGGTGAATCACCAGATGCTGGTGGGCATACTGCACCGCTTCACACACCAGGCGAAACAGCCGCAGCCGTTCCGCCAAGTCCAGTTGGTGCTCGGTACAGTAGGTGGTAATTGGTGATCCATCCACGTACTCCATGACGAAGTAGGGAAGTCCGTCATCGGTGGCTCCGCCATCCAAAATGTGGGCGATGAAAGGATGTTCGAGGTTGGCCAGGATCTGTCGTTCCAGGCGGAAGCGGTTGAGCATGAAGTCGGTGTCCATGCCGCGCTTCAACAGCTTGATGGCCACTTCCTTGCGGTAATGATCATCATCGCGGACGGCGAGGTGGACCGATCCCATGCCGCCGTGTCCCAAGAGACGGAGCAGACGATAGGGCCCGATCCGGCGGCCGGCCATGTCAGTTGCGGCAGGAGCAGCGACGTCAGTCAAGACGCTGTTGGGAGGAAGGAAGGAGCCATTGACGAGAGGAGTTTCAGGGATGTCGCAGGCGAGCAGGGAGTTCAGTTCTCGTCGCAACGATTCGTCGCCGTTGCACGCTTCGCTAAGGAACCGCTCGCGTTCTTGGGGTGGAAGCTCGACGGCTTGCAGGAAGAGACCTTCGATCTGATTCCACCGGTCAGGTCTCATGACGCTTCAGGCCGGTTCGTCTCGAAGTTCGAGGGGCGTGGAAGGTAAAAGGAGTGAAGCGCAAGGTCGGCGTTTCACAGATTTTGAACTCACAGTCCAAAACGCGCACGGAGCGCTCGTTTCACCTGGGTGGAGCAGGCGCTGGCTACTACAGGGGGCTTTGCAGGAAAGTCCTTCTAGGGTCATGCCCGAATGTTGACCCAAACGTGCACATGGGGGTGCCCGCGGAAATACCAGACCATGTTCGGGCTTTCCAGTTGCCAGACGTCCCAAACGCCGTCACTGCCAACGTCCAGGTTCTTGTAAAATGAGAGATGAAGCTTGTCCAGGCTGCCATTCTTCCGAATCATTCGCATGGCTTCTTCACTGTCTTTCTTGCGGAACGGAAGGAGCAAATCGCCCAGCACCTTCTCCACAAGCATCTTCTGGTCGCGGCTCATCTCGGAAATGGGCAAGCCTGGCAGCTCTCCAGAGGTCTTCAATTCGACCGTGGCGGTCGATTGCTCTTTTCGCGGATCACCCAACAAGGCCAGGGCACGCTGTTTTCCGTCGAGCGCTTGAAACACGTCGTTTGCCCGTTTTGCCTGGAACCAGTACACGTTCCCCGGATGCGTCGGTTCTTCGTTGAAGCTTCCAGCCGCGTGGCCGTAGAAAATCGGGCCTCCGAAGGCGGCACCTTCCACCGAATCACCATCACAACGCATCGTGCAATGTCTACCCGTGAGGACGAATTCGAACGCGCCGCTCCCGGGCTGTCCGAACAGGGCAATCGAATAGTTCCCAATGCCGGAACCGTCTTCCTGGATGTGCTGCATGACTTTGTCCGCATACTCCGGATTATGGACCCCAAGAAAGATCTCCCGGATCATAGCCTGCTGGTCTGGCGTGAAGAACTCACTGATTTTTTGAGGCGTGATCTGCCAGTTGGCATCGATCTTGGAGCGAAGCGGATGATTGAATTCGAAGGCCACTGCCTGGCGCTGCGGTTCGGAAAGGCTCTTGTAAAGCGTTGCGACCAGATTTTCTGAAGAAGCGGTTTTTGTCGCGGCCTTGGCAGCCGCTGCCTCGAGGGAATCGACCACGAGAATCTGCGGCAGCACAGACGAGGCGGCCACAGCAGCCCCGGTCAGGATAGAGGTCTTAAGAAACTCACGCCGATCAACGCCCTCACAATCGGGGCAGGCGGAGGGCAGCATGTTTTGGTTCATGGCGGACTCCTTTTCCGGGAATTGGTGGTCTAGACAGGAAAGTTCTAGTCTTTGCGTCCACGAGCAACCAACAGCCAGACTGGGCATAGAAAGATTAGCCATTATAGAGCAGGATTCAGATTGCAGGTGCAACAATCTGACGACGGCGGCGACTTGAACTTCGGGGCCCACGTTGATCGATACTCAACGTTGTGGAGTCTCCAGAGGACCGCCGAGCAGTTGCATAAGATCCCGAATCATTTGAGCTGTCAGGCCCCAGACTTCTCTGCCCTGGAAATCGTAGAAGTAGATCTTCCTTTCCACTCCCAGTCGCACGCGCGTCTCGACACGCAGCGTGCGAGAATTTTGAAAAGCGCTGAAAGGGACTCTCAGGATTTCGTCGACTTCGTCTGAATTCGGCGCCAGGTTGAGAGGCCCTCCGACATAGGCAGCAAAAGGCGTCACGATCAGCCCGGTGATGGACAGGTACTCGTCAAACTCACCCAAAATGTGAATGCCCTCTGCGGCCAACCCAATCTCTTCCCAGGTCTCCCGCAGGGCCGTTTGAAGCAGACTTGAGTCTGAATCTTCCTGGATGCCGCCCGGAAAGGAGATTTGTCCTTTATGGGTTTCTACCTTGTGGGTCCGTTGAGTGAGTAGAAAGCTGAACTCCTCGCCATCAGGGAGAATGGGCATTAGGACGGCAGCTCGTCCTGAATGATCCACAGCAAGCCGGCGCGGGTTGCGGGATTGAAGCTGACTAGAAAGACGTTCGATTAGACCGGGTAACCCTGAAATATTGTCTGGCATTGCGAACGGCCAATAGGGTGCCAAACCGGCAGGCAGTTGCGATAAAGTCGAAACCTTACCGAGATTCTTCCAGGACCAGAACCATCTTATACTCAATGGTCAAAGGTCTCACTCAGGAACGGTGAACCCCTGCTTTTGTTCGCGTTTCGCGTGTGGCTTGGGGTAAGATGTCGCCCTCGGACTGGCAGATATTGATAGTTGATAGTTCACTTTTGGTAGCCTCGGGATCTCCTTGCGCGAGTCGGAATCATTCGCCGTGTCCTTGCTGACGACGCAACGGTCGGTGGAAGTGTGGGAGCCGCTCTCCGAGCGGCCATTGCGTGGTGTTAGGCCGGGCACTGAGATCGCCGCTGGGGACAGCGGCTCCCACTTTCCAGTCCCATTTTCAATGGAGCCGCAATGAAACTTGTACAGGTCTATGACCCCAAGAAAGGGGTTCAAGCCGCGAAGCTTGAAAACGACAAAGTCTTCACTGTTGCCTATGAGCAAAAGGGTGTTCGATCTCTGCTGGATTTGGTGCAGTATGCCACGGCTGTGAAGATGGATCTGCCCGAAGTTGTGGACGAGCTGGCTTCCAAAGAGCCCCTAGCCGCAAGCTGGGAAGCGCTGAACGCAGCTCCAGATCCAGGCCGTTCACATCTGGCTATTCCCATTCACCCGCCGGAAGTCTGGGCATGCGGAGTGACTTACAAGAAGAGCGCTGAGTTTCGGGACGAGGACACGCAGACGTCGAAGGGCATATACGATCACGTGTACTCTGCCAGGCGTCCGGAGCTTTTTTTTAAAGGAAGGGCAGGACATTGTACCGGAACCAATGATTTCATCGGCTTGCGGAGTGATTCGAAGTTTACCGCTGTGGAACCCGAACTGGCGGTGCTGATCGATGGCAAGAAGAAAGTTTTAGGATACATGGTAGCCAACGATGTTTCAGCTTGGGACATCGAACGGGAAAACCCGTTGTACCTGCCGCAGTCTAAGATTTTTCGCGGCTGTTGCGCGCTGGGTCCCGTGTTGGTGACTGCCGATGAAGTGCCAGACCCATACAAGCTGAAAGTCAGCTGCACGATCCGCCGTGGAACGGGTATCCTGTTTTCAGGCGAGACAACGGTCGGCATGATGAAGCGCAGAATCGAAGAGCTGATCGACTTCCTGTTTCTTGCCAACACCGTTCCGGACGGAACCGTCTTACTGACGGGCACCGGCATTATTCAGACTGAGGAAGCGGCGTTGCAGCAAGACGACGTGGTCGAGATTACAATTCCAGAAATCGGAACACTGCGGAACGTCGCACGCCGGATCGGCTAAAAAGGGGGTCCCATGAAGAGCCGTTTGATTGTGTCAGCCATTCTGGCCGGGTTTCTGGCGCCAGTGATTTGCGGCCAGGAAAAGAAGAGCGAGAAACCCGCCATCGAAACGAAACCCAGCGCGCCTGCGACGATGAAGCTTTATGAAGTCCCACCGGCCCGGGAATCGAACTCGCAGCCACCTGAGGAAGTTGCAGACTATTTCAAGATTACCCAGACCCAGGAACCCAAAGAGCGCGTCGAGCTGATTGAGGCTTTCCTCAAGCAGTATCCGGAATCCCGGCACTCCTCTACCTTGCACCAGATGGCCACGGCCAGTTATCAACAGCTCAACAATTATGAAAAAATGGTTGAGTATGGTGAGAAGACGCTGCAGGCGCTGCCCGCCAGCCCGGCTACTCTATCCGTTCTGGCGCTCGCCTATGCTTACCACGGCGAGGCCGACAAGGCTTTGGACCGTGCCAGCCGTTCGATCGGTGTGCTGGAGAAACTGACTGTCCCAGCCAACGTCGATCCAGCGCGTTTCATGGCAGAGCGCAATCAGTACCTTGCCTCAAATTATGCTTCGATGGGAAGTGCGTCCCTGACGAAATTTGAAGAGGCCCGCAAGGCGCGGCGAGACAAGGAGGCCGCGGCTGCTCCCTCCGCTCCAGTAGGAGCGGGAAACCCGCAGCCTACAGCCCAGGTCAAAGGCGGCGGCAAGCCGGCCGAACCTGCAACCTCCGACGCAAACTCTAAGCTACTGCCTCCCGACAGCCCTGAAGTGATTGCCTTGGCGAAGGCGTATGGGTATTTCACACGGTCGCTCGAATTGAATCCTGACTATGATTTTGCTCGCTTCCAGCTTGGTATTGTCTATGCCTATCAGAACAAGGCCGATCAGGCGTTGGAGTCCTTTGCCCGCACCGTTGCTCTGAATGGCGGCTTTGCCGAGATGGCTCGCCAGAATTTGGAAGCGATTTACAAGGTGACACATAAAGACTCACTCGAAGGGCTGGAGGAGTTTATCTCAAAATTCAAGACTCAGCCGGCTGCGACGCAAGAAGGTCAAAAGTAGGTGTCCGAGTTCATCCTCCAGGAAGCGACCTCTCGCTGCCTTCAGGCGCCGGGACGGCGTTCCTCACACAACAACATTTTTCCCAAACAAATCATGAGGCCTCTGAACGTGATCCGGAAAACTCTGGTAGTTGCCATCGTTTGTTTGACGGGCTTCTCGTCCTGCCGCAAGGCTCCCGAACCGCAGTTTGATCTCATTATTCGCAACGGTAGTGTGGTCGATGGTTCGGGCGAGCTTTGGTTTCCTGCCGATGTTGCCGTGAAAGGTGACACGATCGTCAAGGTTGGCCGACTGGATGAGACCGAGCTCAGCGCAAAGCAAACCATCGACGCTCGCGGCCTGACGGTAGCGCCCGGCTTCATTGATATTCACAGCCATTCTGACTATTCACTGCTGGTCGACGGCACGGCGCAAAGCAAGATTCGGCAGGGAGTGACGACTGAAGTTCTCGGAGAAGCCCCTTCGGCAGGTCCGCTGAAAGGCAAAGCGACGAAGGATCTCAGCCATTATGGTCTCAAAGCCGACTGGAAAACACTGGGCGAGTATTTTGCCCGTCTCCAAAAGAATGGCATGTCAGTGAACGTGGCCTCCTACGTCGGAGCTACCCAGATTCGAAGCTGCGTGCTGGGCGACGAGAGTCGCGCACCCACCGCGGCTGAGACTGAGGAGATGAAGCAACTGGCAGTCGAAGCGATGCAGGATGGAGCGATGGGTCTTTCCAGTTCGCTCATCGTGCCCCCAGATACTTATCTCGACACCCGGCAGCTCACGGACCTGGCTTCCGCAGTGAAGCCTTTCGGTGGTATCTATTCAACGCACATGCGCAGTGAAGGTCAGGCAATTTTCGAAGCCATCCGTGAAGCCATTAGCATCGGCGAACAGGCCCAGGTACCCGTGGACATCATCCACCTCAAGATCGCGGACAAGCGGCTGTGGGGTCGAATGCCCGAGGTGATCAAACTTATCGAGGAAGCACAGGCTAAAGGGTTGCACGTTACAGCAAACCAGTATCCCTATGTCGCCGGACAAAACAACCTGGATGCCTTGATTCCTCCCTGGGCAATGGAGGGAGGACGGGAGCAGATGTTGGCCCGATTGGGCGATCCCGCTCTGCGTTCCCGGATGGAGAAGGACATTCTCAACGGAGTCCCGGGGTGGTTCGATCATTACCTGGCGATGAAGGGGTGGGAAAGCTGCGTGGTGGCTGGTGTTCAGAGTGAGAAGAACAAGGTGCATGAGGGAAAATCGATCGAGCAAATTTCCAAAACGCTGAACAAGAAGCCAACGGATGTTGTGTTTGATTTGCTGAAGGAAGAAGGTGGGTCGGTTCCTGCTGTGTACTTCCTCATGAGCGAGGAGGATGTTCGAACCGCGTTGCAGACACCCTGGGTGTCGATCGGCTCGGATGGCACAGCGGTTCGGCCCGATGGGATTCTTGGGAAGGGCAAGCCGCACCCACGCTGGTATGGCACGTTTCCGCGCGTGCTGGGAAAGTATGTCCGGGAAGAAAAGGTGCTGGCCCTCGAGGAAGCAGTGAAGAAGATGACGTCGTTGAATGCTGTCAAACTGGGTATTGAAGATCGGGGCTTGCTCAAGGCCGGCAAGAAAGCAGACATCACCATCTTCAGTGCCGAACGAGTCATCGACAAGGCAACGTTCGAGAACCCTCATCAGTATCCCGAAGGCATCGAGTACGTGATCGTTAATGGCACACCGGTCATTGAAAAGGGCCAACACCTGGGTTCCAAGCCGGGCCGAGTCCTGTATGGAAAAGGAAAGAAGTAGCAAGTCGGCCTCGCGGACATCGCGGTATTGTAGATGTTCAACAGCTCTGCACTTCAACGCAACGACCCATGAGAGCAGGGGAGCCGCTCCCCAATTGACGATAGTGTCAGGCGAGGTGGCCAAATCGCTGCAGTGGGCAGCGGCTCCCACAGTCGGTTAGATCGCTTCAGGAGCGATGAGAATGCTTGTTCGTCCTCGCCATTTCTTCGAGGACGACGAGGACGAGTACGAAGTTCGAGGCGGGAGTCCACGTTATGATGAAACTACGCGCGATAGGCTTGTTTGGGGGATGTCTGCTGGCAGCCAGTTTGACCGTTTCACCTGTCGACAACGATCATCGTTTCGAGTATCGAGTGCTGGCGACCAAGAAGACCTCCACAATGGAGAAAGAGCTTAATGCCGCCGGCACGGAGGGCTTTCGATTCGAGGGCATCATGGGCGGCAACACAGAATGGGGCGGGTCGGAGGCGGTTGCAGTGGTTTCGAGAGAGCGTGGAATCGAAAAACGGAAGAGTTTCGAGTACAGGTTGATGGCGACCAGCAAGACCTCGACGATGCAGAAAGAGATGCAGCAAGCAGCGGACCAGGGATTCGGCTACAAGGGGCAGTCGGTGTTCGAAACTGCTTTTGGCGGCAAGGAAGTAGTCGTCATCATGGAACGCGACCGCGACGCGAAACCTGAGCGCCACGAATACAAACTGCTCGCTACTTCGAAGACATCCACGATGCAGAAGGAATTGATCGAGGCTGGTGAGGCAGGATTTGAATTCGTCGGAATGACTGTGGCCGAGACTGCATTTGGAGGCAAGGAATTGGTAACGATCTTGCGACGGAGTCCCGGCAAATAGCGACCGGAGCAGAGCAAACCTTCAGCGAGACTCCTCGTTTTCTAAGGTCATCAAGCCGGCCTCATCGCCATTCCCGAAGAACTTAGGCCTTGACATGCTTCTGGCAATAACGCGCTCTAGCTGGGGGTAGATTCAACCAAACCTGGCGATATCCGAACTGATGCTGTTCGATGAAAGAGCGAACGATCTTGCCAACGCGGAGCATTCGCTGCCGATCCTTGGATCTAAGAAATTTCGATTTGAACTCGTGAGACAGGTTGTACTCAAAGTATGAGAACACACCGTGGGTTGCAAGTCGGTCGATCAGAACTGCCAGGATTTCGGAAACCAGTTCGGGTTCGAAGTTGTTGAATGGTAGTCCGCAGACGATGTAGTCATACTGAAGATCCCTTCCGATGTCGCGCACATCGGCGTTGTGGAGGCGGCAGTGAATTCCCTTCGACTGGAAAGCCTTCCACGGCAGATTCTGTCTCAAATACTCGCAAAAACGAGGATTGAGTTCGTAGATCTCGAAGTGGTCGCCGGACCGCAGATGTTTCGTGATTTGCCGGGTGAAAGCTCCTGTGCCTGGGCCCACTTCCAACACCTGAATTGGACGGGAGGAACGGAGGCTTAATGGATCCGTGATCGCTTTACCCAACAACGGCGAGCTCGGCGCGATCGCGCCAGTCGTGGTGAAGTTCTCTGTGAACTGCGAGAAAAAGAGCGTGATGTCTTTAAGCATTCAGGATGTGTTTCGAACGGAAGGGGCAAACTGGGCTATGGCGTTTTGACGAGGCTGGCAGCCAACGTATTGGCCTTCTGTGCGAGAACCAAGCCCTGGTAAAACTCGCCACGCTTCACGGCCTCGCGCGATTTCTTCATGAAATCGGTCACTGCAGCCAAATTGGGCTTCTGTAGTTCAGTCAAATGCGCTTCGTTCAGTGATTCGATCAGTGACTGAGCTGAATCCAATTGCTCGTTGATCTTTCTGCTCAGCGCCTGTTTGTCGCTCTCACTAAACTGTGGGAGCAACTGAATGGGTGGTGCCTGGGCCACGGGCGGTGTTTCGACAGTCGCTGGAACCGCGGTTCTGGTTGACCGTCGCGATTCAACAACGACCTTGGGCGGCTTGGGAGGAGGCGTGAGCTGGGCAGGAGGAGCCAGGTTAGGCTGGGCCTCCGCCGCTGTTGCAGTGGGTTCCGGTAGTGTCTCAACCATGATGGGTGCGGAGGTTGATTGGTTCTCACTTTCCGGCGCCGGCCCCTGATATCCAACGGAAGGCAGGCCGGTTACCGGAACGCGAGCCAGCTTGTTGCGACTGCAGCCGGTGGCTAGGAGCGAGACAAAGAGGAGACCCGTGAGGAGCTGTTGATAAAGAATCACAGAATTCGAAGACGAAGCTTGTTCCCTCCGGAAAATGTCAACCCAAATCGGTTTCCCTTCGGCCAATTTGTGGGATGGGTGGGAGGTGGAAAGCAGAGCACATCTCTGTTTAGTTTTGAGAGCCTTCAAATACCTCATGGCTCGCTGGGTTTCGAATGTTGAATCACCCACCTTGAATCCCCTGGCCTCGCCCTCCCCGCGTTTGGGTGGAGGGAGCCGAACTACATCCGATCGTGAAGAACCTCAGCACACGCAAGCCGTAGCAAGGCAACCCTCCCAGTCAACAGCCAAGGAAGCGTACACCGAGCTTACGCCACCGGAAACTTCAGCGTGAACGTCGTTCCTTTTCCGACTTCAGAATCAATCTCAATCTCGCCGTTGTGGAGTTGAACGACCTTGAATACCGTGGCCAGCCCAATTCCGCTGCCGTTTTCCTTAGTAGTATAGTACAGGTTGAATACCTTTTCACGGCTCTCCGGCGGGATCCCCACGCCTTCATCTTGCACCCTGAGTTCCAGAGAACCATTGTGCAGCGCGGTCGAAATATTGAGCGAGCCCCCTTTCGGCATAGCCTGGCACCCGTTGAGAACGATGTTGAGCAGGCACTGCTTCATCAGGTCCGGATCGAGCTGAATCGGAGGCAGGTTGTCGCCGGAGTGCAAGAGGATATGCACGTGGTGCTGACGCGCTTCGCTTTGCGCCAGTGTCACGACCTCCTGAAGGACCGGCTGGATATCCTCCTTCTTGAGCTTCACATCAACGGGGCGGTTGAAATTCAGGAAATTCCGAACCACCCGGTCCAATCGTTTGATCTCCTGAGTGATTACATCCAGGCTGCGCGTGGCATCTTCCGCCTGCTGCGAAACAACCTGGGATTTGAGCAACTCCAGGTGAATCACAATCGCGTTGAGTGGGTTCTTGACTTCGTGAGCAACCCCCGAGGTCAACTTGCTGAGAGCGGAGAGCTTCTTGGCGTATTCGAACTGGTTCTCCAACTTCGCTACTGTCTCCGGGTCTTCAAAAATCACCAGCCCGCCCATAGGTTGATAGTTCTCTTCGAGATAGTGCACTCTGGCAGTGATCTTCGTTTGCTGACCGGGAAGCTGCAGGTCTGACTTTTTCACTGTCTGCTTGACTCCAAACGATGTCTCCACAAGGCCAAGCAACGGATGATCTTCACCCAAAACTTCATTCAGTCGTCTGCCGAGAGAAGTCTCCACGCTCGTTTTCAGCAACTGCGCCGACGACGGACTCATTAACACGATGCGCCTTTCCGGGTTGAGGAAAATGATTTTTTCCTCGAGGCTCTTGACGATCTGCCCGAAATTCCCTTTCAAGGCATCGAGTTCTTCACGGCTGCCTTCCAGCCGCTGGCCGATCTCATTCAACTTCAAAGAAACCAGTCCGAACTCGTCGCGCCGTTTCAAATCGATCGGCTTCGTGAACTCGCCTTGGATCATGCGTTCGATTCCGGCGGAAATGAACGTTAGGGGATTGAGCAAAACCTGCGCAAACACCGCAGCGAGCGTGGTGGCCAGCAACAGAGAAATCCCAGCGATGTACAGGTTCCTGGTTAGGAACTTCTCGAGATCTTCTTTAATCAAGTTTGTGCTCATGGCGACGCGCACGTGGCCAAGAGAGCGGTCGCCTGCCACCATCTCCGAGGTGACTTCACATATCTTGAGTGGTGCGTTGATGTAGCGAAGCTGGGTGAGGAAGTTGGCATTTTTGAGATCAAGCATGCTATCAGCTGGCGGCATTCTCTGGCCCAATTGAGAGCTGTCATTATGGGCCAGCACATGCCCGTGTGGATCGGTTACCGCAAGGTAGAGAATAACCTGGGAAGAACTGGTGGTTGATTCAAACAGCGCTTGGAGTCCCAGGTCTTCCTGTAAGACTTTCCGAATATAGTTGGAAATAGCCTCCGGGTCCGTATCGCCTGGAGGCGGCGTGGGCTCGGACGATAACGCCATCCGGACCTGCTCATAAACTTGCTTGCTGATGAGGACGCCGTTGTCGTACGTTGCACGAATTTGTTCCCGCGTGAACGTGATGATGGTGAAGAGGGAAACAATCGAGAGGACAACCAGAACCAGTGTGGTGATGGTGAGCGTGAGCCTAGTTTTGAGCCTCAGCGTCATAAAGGTTGAGCTTGTTGTGAAGCGTCTTGAGACTGACTCCCAATATTTCGGCGGCTCGCGTTTTGTTGTTTTCCGTGAACTCGAGAGTTTTGTAAATCAGTTGCTTCTCGGCTTCAGCCACGGTGGTTCCCACTGGGATGGCCACACTGTTTGCGGAAGGAGACACTTCGCGCTGCTCCAGAACCGGTAGATGTTTGTCCTCAATGAGATCCTTGTCGCACACGATAAGGGAGCGCTCGACTACATTGCGCAATTCGCGCACGTTACCTGGCCAATTGTGCGTGGAGAACATCTTTAAGACACGATCTGTGGTCCCCTTCACGTTCTTATCATGTTTCTTGTTCAATTGTTGGATGAGCGCTTCAGTTAAAATGGGAATATCTCCCAAACGGTCGCGCAGTGGTGGAAGACTGATGGTGAAGACATTGAGACGATAGTACAGGTCATTACGGAGTTCACCAGCCTCCACGGCTTTCAGAGGCTGCTTGTTCGTCGCAGCCACAATTCGCACATCCACGTCGATTTCGGTCTTGCTTCCAAGCCGCCGAAACGTTCGTTCCTCAATGACTCGCAGGAGCTTGCTCTGGGTCCCAACCGGCATTTCCGCGATCTCATCAAGAAAGATGGTGCCGCCATTGGCTAACTCAAAACACCCCAAACGGCGTTCGAGTGCGCCGGTGAAGGCACCCTTTTCATGTCCGAAGATTTCGCTTTCCATCAGTGTTTCCGGGATGGCCGAACAGTTGATGGCGATGAAAGGACCTTCGCTGCGCTTGCTGCGCAGGTGAATATTTCGCGCCACAAGTTCCTTTCCCGTCCCACTTTCCCCTGTGATCAGCACTGAAGCGGTACTCGGTGCGACCATCTCGATCAGGCGGTATACCTCCAGCATATGCGGAGAGTTCCCGGCCATGTCCCCAAAGGAGCCATATTGTTTCAGCTGACTCTTCAGGAGCTGGACTTCTTTCAACGTCTTTTCTCTCTCCAAGCACTTGTCAAGGAGAATGCGCAGCCGGGTAAAATCTGGGGGCTTCTCCAAGTAGTCGTAGGCACCAACTTTCATAGCCTCCACCGCTGAGTCGATCGTCGCTTGCGCCGTCAACATGATGACTGAGATTTCCGGATAGTCTTCCTTGATCTTTTTCAGCAAGGTCATGCCATCCATAACAGGCATAGACAGGTCGGTAATGACGACGGCTGGATCGAGTTCTGGAATAAGGGCCAGGGCCTTCTCGCCATTTTCGGCGGAGTCTGTCCTAAAATTCCACTTGGAGACCAATTCGGCTAGCCCGCTTCTAGCCGAAGGTTCGTCGTCAACAATCAAGATCCTCTGCTTGCTCATGTCGCTCCTGAATAAGGTGCTTGGAACTGAATGCTGTGTGTCTAAGATATTGTGGAGGCGGTTTGGCAGTGACCCTTCCGTGCTGTTCTGCTGTGGGTGTCATGATACAGGCACCGCCTTCAAAAGTAAAAATTTTTGACTCCCTCCCGCTCGTGCCAGTAAGCTTCAAACTGGCTGTGTCGCCTCCGCACGCGCTCTTTTCGGCATGGGAGCTTCCTCGGATGGGATCTGCTTCGCTTACTGTTCAGTCTGCTCGAGACTTGGTTTTGCAACACTGCCAGCGGATTCCTGGCAAACAGGCAGTTGAAAGTGTTGCGCTTCTCGAAAGCTTCCAGCGTGTCCTCGCAGAGCCGGTTTTTCTCGACTGCGACCAGCCACCTTTCGCTCGGTCAATGCGCGATGGGTTTGCGTTGCGGAACGAGGATGTGCAGTCAGCACCTGTTCTGTTGCGTTGCGTTGGTGAAGTCAGAGCAGGGGAAATGACTGAAACCGCTCTGAGAACCGGTGAGGCAATGCAAATCATGACCGGCGCACCGGTACCTGAGGGCGCGAGTGCCGTGGTCATGGTGGAGAATACTGACCGCCCATCTGACGACCTGGTCCGGGTGCTCAAGCCGGTGAAGGTGGGTGAGAATATTGCCCCGAAAGGCTCGGAGCGGCGGGCTGGAGACACCGTGCTTCGTCCGGGTCGGCGCATCTCTACTTTTGAGGCAGCAGTCTTGGCCAGCGCAGGCAAGGCTGAGGTGCTGGTGCACCGTCGCCCAGTCGTTGCGATATTGGCTACGGG
>Ga0075428_100005666_pt1 | contig 13882 bp, 14 predicted proteins | sample RhiMetdeltSRZDD2_FD_75291 | JGI IMG/M metagenome (GOLD analysis project Ga0075428, IMG submission 75291) | Populus rhizosphere microbial communities from Tennessee, USA - Rhizosphere MetaG P. deltoides SRZDD2 | ecosystem: Host-associated > Plants > Roots > Rhizosphere > Soil | place: USA...
GGCTGGGCGAGCCGGCTTGTTGGGGCTCAATCGATATTCTCTTCGACGGCTGGGAAAAGGATGACGGTTCATGGCGCACACTGTAAACCTCCTGATCGTTGACGACAGCGAGCGCATGCGCCGAATGATCAAACGCCTGATCAAAGGCATTCTGGCTGAGGTCTGGGAGTGCGACGACGGCTCGCAAGCCCTTGAAGCCTACACCGAGCACCGCCCCGACTGGGTGCTAATGGACATCGAGATGAAGGACGTGGACGGGATCACCGCCACCCGAGAGATCATTACGGCCTTCCCCGATGCCCGAATTGTGATCATCAGCAACTACGACAGCGATGAACTGCGCGAGGCTGCGTCTGCCGCGGGGGCCACCGGTTACGTCGTTAAAGAAAACCTCATCGACCTGCGGCGGATTGTCGGCGCCTAAGAAATCGAGAACAGGAAAAGGAATAGTACATGAAAACCCTCAACCGAAAAGGTAATTTGAGTTCGAGTCTGCGTTTCATTTTTGTGCTGCTGACGGTGCTGGTAATGATCGGCACAGCCGAGGCCGCGAACTACACGGTTACCACCACCAACGAAAGCGGGGCGGGCAGCTTGCGCGATGCAATAGGGCAAGCAAACGCCAACCCCGGCGCAGACACCATCAACTTCACGGCAGGTGTGACGGGGACGATTACACTGGCGAGCCTGCTACCGACAATAACAGGAGATCTAACGATCAGCGGGCCGGGTGCCGGGGTATTGACGATGAGCGGCAACCACCTGTACCAGGTCTTCAATATAGCAACCAGTGTGACGGTTTCGATCAGCGGCCTTACGATCTCTAATGGTCTGGGGCCACCCGATGGCGGCGGCATCTACAATGCAGGCACGCTAACGATCACCAACAGCACCTTCTCCGGCAACTCTGGTCGCGCAGGCGGCGGCATCTACAATGCAGGCACGCTAACGATCGCCAACAGCACCTTCACTGCCAACTCTGCTACTGTTGGCGGCGGTGTCTCCAATAATGCTGATGCGACGATCACCAACAGCACCTTCTCTGGCAACATTGCTAGCGCTGGCGCCGGTGGCATCAATAATACGGGGACGATGACGGTCACCAACAGCACCATCTCCGGCAACGCTGCTGGTCTATTTGGCGGCGGCATCTACAATAATGCAGGGACGATGATGATCAGCAACAGCACTCTGTCGGGCAACTCTGCTCCCGATGGCGGCGGCGGCATCTATAATGGTGGCACAGCCACATTCAAAAACAGCATCATCGCCAACAGCCCGACGGGCGGCAATTGTGCCGGGTCTGCAGTTATCGCTGCGGGCGTCAACTTCTCGACCGACGGCACCTGTGGAGCAGGCTTCATGCAGGTGACGCCGGGGCAACTGAACCTGGGCCCGCTTCAAGACAACGGCGGCCCCACTCTAACTCACGCCTTGCTTCCGGGCAGCGCTGCTATTGATGCGGTCACCGACTGCACGGATTTAGCCGGTAACCCCGTCACCACCGACCAGCGCGGCAACAATCGACCCCAGGACGGCGATCTGGACGGGATAGAGTCCTGCGACGCCGGTTCGTTTGAATCCCCAATGCCGATTCTTGTGGAGTGCAGTCGGGGCGATGCTCCAACGGTAAGTTGCCCGGGCGACATAACCGTTGCGCCTACGAGCCTGTCTGGAGCGCTTGTTACCTATACAGCGCCCGTCTGCCTGGACTGTGACTGTGATCACCAGACGCCAATACAGATTGCTGGACTTGCTAGTGGCAGTACGTTCCCGGTCGGCACCACGGTGAATACTTACCTGGTGACTGACGGAGGGCAGACTGGAACCTGTAGCTTCTCGGTGACTGTCGCCCCGTCAAAGTGCCCTCTGCCTCAGGGATATTGGAAGAACAACCCAAGCGCCTGGCCGGTATCGTCGCTTATTTTGGGGGACGAGACCTACAACCAGGCTGAGCTGCTGGCTATCCTTAATACCCCAATCGGCACCGGCAAGAACAGCGATGCCAGCCTGATACTGGCCTACCAATTGATCGCCGCCAAGCTCAACATCGCCAACGGCTCCCACTCGGCGCCGATCAGCGCTACGGTCACAGCTGCAGACGCCTTGCTGGCGCCGTTCAGCGCCAAGCTTCCCTATCTGGTGAAATCTTCGAGTGCTGTCGGACAGCAAATGATCCCTCTTGCTGCTCTGCTCGAGCGATACAACAAGACTCTATTGACTCCGGGGTGCACACCGTAGCCAACAGACGCTGAACTCTGCAACCCGGGCGTGGTCACATCACGCCCGGGGTTTCTTCCCAATCCGCGCGCCAAATCCGGGCGGACTTCCCGGATGCTCGAATTGTGATCGTTAGCGACTCCGGCAGCGACGAGTCGCGCGAGCGGTAGGCAACTCGAGGGGCTTAGGTATCAGAATCAAAGCTTTCGCAAGGAGGATCTTGAAAATGAGACTACTGAAGATAGCTGTTTTCGCGTTGTTTGCAGCGATCATTGTATCGCCATTGGCAGTCAGAAATATTGTGTCCGGTCAATCTGCAACCGAGGCCCCTACTGGCTTCGATAATTTGACCAACGGATTTTCACTTCAGACTGACCACGACAAAAACAGAGAAGAGTTTGAGAATGAGGAAACTATCTCAGAGGGACTTGGACCTGTTTATACAGCGCGATCTTGCGCTTCGTGTCATGGTCAGCCGATCACCGGCGGGGGCAGCCAGGTAGCTCACGTTCAAGCCGGACACGATCTCGCTGGAAATTTCGTTGGCGCGACTGCCGAGCTGGGTGATGGCTCAGTCTTTTCGCTCGTGCCATTTTCCGGGTTCATCTGGCCTCGAGCGATCTGCTCGGATGCCCAGATGAGGCTTCCCGAGACGGGCGGCGGCGAACCGATCCGCAACTCACGTATCGCCCTCAGCGCTCTTGGCGCCGGTTTTGTCGAAGCCATCCCTGACACTACCATCTTTACAATTGCAGCCACCCAGCCCAGCCAGTCAGGAGGGACGATCGCCGGTGAGGTAGCTTTTGCGCCGGTGTTTGATAACGGCCTGACGATTGGTGTGGGCCGTTTCGGTTGGAAGAGTGGCATATCCAGCCTGCTAACCTTCGCTGCAGCAGCTTACCTTGCCGATTTGGGAATAACGAATCGTATTTTCCCGGCTGAAATAGTGTCCCAATGCGACACCGTAGCTGATCCGGAGGACAGTCCGCACAAGCCCGCAGGGAAACAGGGCATTGATGCCCTGGCCAACTTTATGCGATCGACTAAAGCTCCGCCGCGGGACGCACTGCTGGCAGCCACTGCTGATGCGCAGGCTGGATCGCTGCTCTTTAATCAAATTGGCTGCGCCATTTGCCATGTCCCGACGATCCAGACTGCCCCCGCCGGCACTGTGATCAACGGTGGGGCATTCACGATTCCACCAGCCCTGGGCGACAAGGTCATTCACCCGTATAGCGACTTCTTGTTGCATGACGTTGGCACTGGTGATGGGACCGTGGTATTCGGCTCGCCGCAATCGACGGCGAATAAACTAAGAACAGCGCCACTGTGGGGTGTGCGCTTGCGCAACCGGCTGATGCACGATGGCGAATCGCGCACGTTCACAGAGGCGATTATGCGCCACGCTGGTGAGGCAGCAGGTGTTAAAAACAATTTCCTCGCACTCAGCGACATGCAAAAGGCGCAGGTAATCAAGTTCCTAAAGTCGTTGTAAGTGCGCGATCTGTTAAGCACCGCCCGAAGAGAAAGTGTTCATTGAGATCAACGATAAGCGCCCACCGCAGCTCGCGGTGGGCGACAAACCATTAAACGGAGACCTATGAAAACACTCCTGTGACTTCGGGCTGTACTCCGTAGGGCTTGCGGCTGCTCTCTTCCACTCCGGGCGGACGGTACTTTGGACGTCTGCAGGTAAACGGAATTGGTCCAACTGACAGCCTGTTTGGTACAGCATTAATAACTGATCCGCCCTCTTAATGCAGCTCAGTCTCTTGTCAGGTCTTTGATGATCCCGCTGCTTTGACTGAATCTCCTTCCGTTGTAAACTCCTCAATCGAACTTTCGACACTTGCACTGGAGACCTCTCGTGCTGAAACGACTGCGTGATCGCAAAGAGTGGAAGCTATTCGCGGTGCTTCCAAAGGCCGATAAGAAATTAGCCATCATCTGGTACGCGATCCTATTCCTGCGCGGCGTGTTGCCGGTCGCACTGGCAATCGCAATGGGCTCCCTGGTTCAAAGCGTCCAACGTGGCGGTAATCTGACCGATTCGTTGTGGTTTGTCGGCGCGGTGTTTGTCCTGTTGCAGGTCCTGACCCCGATTCACGTTGCCGTTTGTTCCAACCTCGGGGACCGCACCGCGGCGTGGCTTTACGATCGGCTCACCGAGTTCTGTGTTCGTCCGCCGGGGATGGGGCATCTGGAGGATCCGGCGCTCACCAGCGATCTGAGTGTCGCGCGAGATTTCGATCTTGGAATGATGGGGCCGCCGCTTTTTATCTCCATGGATTTTATCGCAAGCGGGCTTGTGGAACTGATTGCCGGGATTGCATCCGCAGTCGTGCTGGCCTGGTATAGCTGGTGGGCTTCGCTGCTGTTAGTCGGTGCCTGGCTCGCGACTCATTATCTGTTGCGCGAGAGCGCAGTATGGCGCGATCGCAACACCGACGAAGTTCGAGCGGCACAACGTGACTCGGAATACGCTTACCGCATCGCCGTCGACCCGCCTGCGGCCAAGGAACTGCGGCTGTTTGGTCTGGCCGGCTGGGTTATCGAACGCTTTATAAACCGGCGCACTCGTCTACACGAACTTCAATATGAAGCGACACGCCTTCGCGAAAAACCGCTGCTCTGGAGCTCGCTCCTGGTCACCGGCGCAAACATACTGGTCTTCTGGTACCTCGCTACCCAGACTGCCGGCGGCCGTATCGATCTCGGCCAAACTGTCGTGTTTGCTCAGTGCGCGTTGGGTACGTCCATGATTGCCTTCGGCGGATTCAACTGGGCCCTCGACTGGGCCGCCTCGCCGGTTGCAGCAGTGCTGCGTCTCGGGAAAGTGATGGATGCTGCCGGCGAGTTGAAATCCGGTGCTCGCATTCCAGACAACATGCCGGCTCGTGAGGTCCGTTTCCGCGACGTCACCTTCGAATATCCGAACTCAACAACAAACGCAAAACCGGTGCTTCAAGGATTCAATCTAACCATTCCGGCGGGTTCGTCGATGGCAATCGTGGGGCGCAACGGCGCGGGGAAGACCACGCTCGCAAAACTGTTGTGCCGGCTCTACGATCCTCAAGCAGGATCGATCGAAGTCGACGGCATCGACGTTCGCGAGTTCGATCTCGAAAGCTGGCGCTCGCGGGTCACCGCAGTCTTTCAGGATTTTATTCGCTTCGAGCTATCGTTGCGCGATAACGTCGCTCCCGCCGGGGCGCCGGACGATCAGATTCTTGCGTCGCTGGTTTCAGCGGGAGCGGATGGACTGGCCAAACTCGACACAATCCTGGCGCGCGGATATGAAGGTGGTACCGACTTGTCCGGAGGCCAATGGCAACGGGTAGCGTTGGCGAGAGCGCTTTGCGCCGTGAGGCTTGGAGCCGGCGTGGTACTGCTGGACGAACCTACCGCCCAACTCGATGTGCGCGGCGAGGCGGAGATCTTCGATCGGATCCTGGCCGAAACGCGGCAATGCACCACTATTCTGATTTCACATCGTTTTTCCACTGTCCGACATGCAGACCGCATTTGCGTTCTCGAGGACGGAGCAGTCGTCGAGCTGGGGACCCACGAGGAACTGATGTCGCTCGGGGGCCGCTATCGGACGATGTTTGATTTGCAAGCCCAGCGCTTCAATGCAACCGAGGACGAGGAGGGAGTCGCGTATGAGGTTCTCTCGTAGACTGCATCCGGCATCGAGAAGATTCACCGACAGGGGAGTCAAATAATGGCCTCGAAGCGTGACGATCTTCCGCCGGCTCTCGCGTCGATGTGGCGATTGTGCAAACTCGGTTATCGGCACGAGCCGGGTCTTTTGCTGGCCGCGTTTCTGCTCTCGCTTTTGGCGGCGTTGCCCGATGCGCTTGTGGCGGTATGGATCGCCCTGCTCGGCGACGGAGTGTTGCACGGCAATCGCGACCGCATACTAACCGCGGCAATAGGGCTGGGAGTCTCGGCAACTGCGACGTGGTTGTTGCGGACGGTGAGTACTCGCGTGCAGCGCCGGTTTCGCGACAAAGTCACCATAGTGTTGGAATCACACGTCGCGAAGTTGCAAGCGTCGGCAAGCACGATCGCGCACCACGAGCGACCGGACTATCTCGATCGACTCGCGATGTTGCGCAACCAGGTCTTTGTTCTCGATCACATGTACATGTCGCTTTTTTCTACCTGCGGGTGGATTCTGCGGCTCGGCATCACGGTAGCTCTGCTGGTATCAATACACCCGGCGCTCATTCTCCTCGCGGTATTCGCGCTTCCAACTCTCTGGACTTCAACGTGGCGGCCGGAAGTCGAGCGCAATGCCTGGGAGAGCAAAGCCTCATCGCAACGGCTGGCTCGGCATCTGTTTACTACTGCTACGACCGCTCCTCCGGGTAAGGAAGTGCGAGTCACCGGAATCGGCTCTCGACTGATGTCCGACCGCCGCAGTGCCTGGGAGCAATGGTACAGCGTTGTGTCTAGAGCCAGGTCCACATCAGCGCTCTGGCACGCACTCGTGTGGGCCGTGTTTGGAGGCTCATACGTAGGCGCTGTCGTGTTTGTGTCTGTTGGATTACACGCGCCGGCCGAGAAGGTGCTACTGGCGCTTGCAGCAGGCGCACGGCTTTCGGCGTACGTCGGGGCGGCAGTCGGTGAAATTGGATTCCTGCGTTCGATCTGGATCGATGGAGCAAAGCGGCTCGCATGGCTCGAAGACTACGTAGCTTCATTGACTGCGGCGGCTGACCTTCCTGTACCCGCGAGCCTGAGAGAAGGCGTTCGATTCGAAAACGTATCTTTCAAGTATCCTGGAACCGAGCGGCTGGTGCTCGAGGATGTGTCATTCACGATTCCGCCGGGCACGGTGGTAGCAATTGTCGGTGAAAATGGAGCGGGCAAAACGACGCTGGTTAAGTTGTTGAGCAAGTTCTACGAACCAACATCGGGCGCGATACACATCGATGGCCAGTCTCTGGCCCGGATGCCCGCGGACGAATGGCGCGAGAGATTGGCTGGTGCGTTTCAGGATTTCTTTCGATTTGAGCTTACCGCTCTGCATAGCATCGGCGTTGGTGACGTGCCTCGGATGGATCAAGAGCCGGTCGTCAGTGTGGCGGTCGAGCGAGCGGGCGCTGCCGACATACTGACACGCTTCCCGGCAGGGCTCGAAACTCAGCTCGGGCCGACGTGGCCCGGGGGTGTCGAAGTTTCATTCGGTCAATGGCAAAAGATCGCGCTGGCGCGAGCGTTCATGCGCGATGAACCGCTTCTGGTGATACTTGACGAGCCCACTGCGGCGCTTGATGCCGAGACGGAGCACGAGTTATTCGAGCGCTACTCAGCAGCCGCTCGAATTAACGAGAGGACCGGCCGAATTACGATTCTGGTATCGCACCGATTTAGCACCGTTCGCATGGCCGACCTGATCATCGTTCTTGATGGTGCAAGGGTGGCAGAGGTTGGGACTCACGACGAGCTGATGTCGCGTAGCGGCCCTTATTCCCAACTTTATGGTATACAAGAAGCGGCTTATCGGAAGTAGTCGCTCTGCCCACAGGCGCTCAGCGAGATTCGTACGTTTCCTCTCCAAGCGCACTGAGCACCGTGCTCATCACTTTGCTTGGATTTGGGTACAAGAGTCGATTTGTGTTTACTACCTTTTCACCGTCTACAGTGACGCTGAACTCGCCGAAACCGCCCTTGTGCGATTCAACTTGCACGTTTGCCCGGTGCTTTAGCTTCGCCTCCAAACTGGAGGCCATTGCTCGTTTGATTGGTCAGATCGGGCAGTACTTTATCGCAACGTTTTTCATGATCGATAATCCTCCAATCCCGGTATTCCAATGCTACCACGAGTAGCTGGGTGAGCAACGCGGCGTGCTCGACCTGCGACTCGTCACTCCGTTACCTGTCTCATTTTTCCATCACGAGCAACGTCAAACTGCCTCCCTCGCCACTCAACTCGCTTGCCTACCCAGCTGAGGCACCAGATCATAAAACTCAAAACGTCGCGGACCGGCACAAGCCAAAAGTTCTTCTTCAAGATGCCATCTCCGAGCCAGTGGACGCCTATCATCCAACCCATCGTCAGCCGTGTGACTAATGTTGATACAAGCAGCATCAAGCTAAACATCGACGCGCCGCTGACGATGACATTCACCAGCGCCAGCGCGGTTCCATAGGTAAGTATCAAGCCCAGATAACCCATCGGTCTCGAGATACGAGTCGAGCGCGCCCATCGCATCTGATGCCGGACCATCCCGCCAAAGCCGGCCGGGTGTATCGAGGTCTCAACCACATAATGAGAGAGCCGAACTTCGTATCCATCGGCGGCGATCAGATTCCCAAGCATGAAATCGTCCGCCAGAAAATCGGCGAGGGCGTGAAATCCTCCGATCGCATCGAGCCTCGTTCGCGTGGTCGCCATCGTTGAGCCCAGCGCGAACTTTACTCCTTCGAGCATCCATGCCATCAAAACGCCCGCCGCAAACTCGGCGGTGATACCCACGGCTTCGAGCTTTGCCGCGGAGTCAGGAGTCTCGGCCGCCCGATAAAGACAGGTCACAGCTCCCACTCGCGGATCGGAAAGCGGCTTTACAACCTTTCTTAGATAGTCACGCGTTACTCGAATGTCGCTGTCCAGGATCACAATCTGTTCGTGTTTGACCCGCTCAAGCATATTTTGCAGATTGCTGACCTTTAAGTTTTGCCCGATCACTTTGTCGGAGATCACCAGCGCAATATCTCGATCGGGAAAGTCCGCGATCAGCTTTTCAACGATAGGAATTGAAGAGTCTTCAGAGTCGCGAACTCCGAACACGATCTGATAGGCGGGGTAGTCCTGCCGGCACAACTCGGCGTAATTCTGATAAGCCTTGAAGTCAGCTCCGTGCAGCGGAATCATTATCGACACCGGTAGAAGCTTGTCGGGTTCCGAGTCCCTGGGTCCGGAAAAGAATCTGAACCCGGCGACGATCGACAGCAAGTAGTAGACGTTGGCGGCTAACGTGCCGCCGATCAGGATTACCTTGAGGGCAATGAACGCAAGATGTAGCAAGCAGTTTGGAACGGCTGTCAGGGCTGCGCCGGTAACGAAATGAGCGCGACGCCGATGCAAACGAGCAGGATTCCCGCCCAGCGCGTCGCGCTAATGGTCTCTTTCAGAAAAAGCCGGGCCCCGATCGTGGTGATCACAAAACTAACTGAAGTCGCCGGGAGCACAAGGCTCAAGTCCGCGAGTCTGAGCGCCCCCAGAAACGAGAAATAACTTACGGCCATGAACAGCACGCCGATCAAAACATATTTGTTGCTGAGCGCCCGGCCAAAAATTCCCAGCAGGAGTCTCAGGTTGAGCGTAGAGATCTCGCCGAGTTGCTTCATGCCTTTAGTTATAAACACGTCGCCCGCGGAACCGCCGAGCACAACAAGTCCGATCAACAATGCGGTAGTCATTCGAGTACCCCTGGCGCACTCAACTCTTCAGGCTGCGTTTCAACCGTTCGCTCCCCGGAGCGCGACACAAATAGAACCCCAAGGGTGATTATCGCGGCTCCAATCCATCTTCGGTTGGACACAGACTCGCCGAGAAAATAACTGCCTGCGGCGACGTTTAATACGTAGCCAAACGCCGTTGCAGGAAGCACAAAGCTCAAATCGGCCCAGGATAACGCCGCAGAAAACAGCGCAAAGAAAACTATCAGCATCAGCGTGCCAACCCACACCATCGGACTCTGAATCGCCTGGAGTCCGATATGGATAACCTGAGAAACCGAATCAGAAGCGGGGCCGCCCGACTCCAGCGATTCTATGGCCTTCATCCCTTTTGTAAGAAACACGTCACCGAACGCCTGGGCAACGATGGCTGTTATCAGAACTACAGCGGTCTTCATCTGCTCTCTATTCTACTCAAATCTCAAAATAGTTGGTCAGCTTGACTCCAAGCTCTTGCAGCCTTTCCTTGACCTTCGCGCTCGTGAGCGCTTCGAATTCGATCGAGCCCTGACGGGCGTCGCCGCTGAGCAACCTGTCGTCCGAGTAAACAGCCGGGTGAAAGTATATCTCATTGGTCTCGGCTGTCAGGTTATCGAGGGCATAAAGAAAGTATCGTTCGCTCATTGCTCCGCTCTGAAGATTTCCGTAGACACGCTCAGCATAAGCGAAGCCGCGCTCTCTGAGTCTGCTCTTCATGTATCGCGCCAGCGCGCCGAACAGAACTGCGTGAATCGTTTTCCGAAGTAGATTCGCGCGATCAAAAGCAAGAGCGAGCCGGCGCTCTTCAGACGGTACTCGCATGCGCCGTGCGCCGAACTTCTCGCCGAGTTCCAGTGCCGCGTTGAATATCACCGGGTGAACGTGCAAATGAAGATGGCCGTCAATGTGCGAAAGCGGAAGACCGGTCGCGCGAAACTTTTCGAACTGCGCCGATAGCTCCTTTCTAATCTGACGACGCGCCCGCGGTGAAAAATAGTATTTCAACCCCGCCAGGGTTGGGTTGTTCGAGAAGTTTTGCTCCTCATCGACCAGTGCGGGGATCTCGGCGCGCGAGAGCACGCTCTTTCCGACAACGGTTACAAGGTGAATTCCAACGGCGAGCCCGAGGTTCTCCTTTGCAAACCTGACTGCTTGCTCGAACGCCGCTCCAGTCACCATCAGGCTTGTGCTGGTGAGTACGCCTTCTCGGTAAGCACGAATGACGGCTTCATTCACCTCTTCGGACATACCGAAGTCATCCGCGTTTATGATCACCCGAAGGTGTTCGGAATTGAATTCGGATTGGGTCGGGTTGTGCGAGGTTTCAGGCAAAAGCGCGCTAGCGCCGCCTTTGGTCTGTGCAAAGGCAGCGCTAGGTTGCGTTGAAGCGTGTGACCTGCGGCTCATCGGCTGGCTTGAGCTTGTACAAACTCCTTGCGTTTCGCGCGAAGCTGGAGAAACTCCCTGGCTTCTTTGTACAGCCTTCTGCGTTCGTGCCCGTTGAACGCCGCGCGCCGAACTATTCTAAAGATAATCCGCGGCCGGAAATAATAGCGGTCGTAAAAGTGTTCGACCGCCTGAACGATCTCCTCGCGGCTGAGCCCGGGATACTGAATCACCGGAAGTTGGTGACCCAGGTCATCGGTCATCTCGGCGTTCATCAGGAAGTTGTTCTTGCGTAGATAATCGTCGAACTCTGTCCCGGGATAGGAATGCGCGATTGAGACCTGGATCGTCTCCGGGTCAAGCTCCTCGGCGAACTTTACTGTCCGTTTAATCGTCTCCGGGGTCTCTCCGGGAAGCCCGATGATGAAATCGCCGTGAACCGTGATTCCGAGTTTCTTACAATTCTTCATAAACTCGCGCGCTTGTTCGACGCTCGCGCCCTTCTTGATATTCTTGAGAATCTGAGGATCGCCCGACTCGAACCCGACGATCAATAAGCGACAGCCTGCTTCCTTCATCGCCTTGAGCGTTTCAAAGTCAGTGTGCACGCGGGAAGTGCAAGACCAGGTAGTCTTGAGCGGTTTGAGCTTTTCACAGACTGCTATTGTGCGGGTCTTGGCCCAGGCGAAAGTATCGTCATCAAAAAAGATCTCTTGAAGGTTTGGGAACATCTCCCAGGCGCGTTTCACTTCGGTCGCGACATTCTCGGGACTGCGCGTGCGCCAGGCGTGACCGCTTATTGTTTGTGGCCACAGGCAAAATGTGCAAAGCGCCGGGCATCCTCGCGAGGTGTAAAACGAAATGTAAGGATTAAGCAGGAACGGTACGTTGTATTTGGTAATGTCGAGATCGCGTTTGTAAACCTCCGAAGCAAACGGCAGCGAGTCCAGATCGTGAAGCGGCGGCCGATCGGCGTTGTGTACGTTGCGCCCGTCTTTTCGGAAGCTCACCCCCTGTATGTCTTCCAGCCTTTTCCCTTCCGCGAATTCCTTGAGTGCGTAGTCGATTTCTTTGCGGACGACAAAATCTATCGCTTCAGATGATTTAAGCGCCTCATCTGGTTGTGAAGTCACCGGCGGCCCGACAAATGCGATTTTCAGGTCCGGCGTTTCGGCCTTCATCATTTCAGCGAGCTTGATGTCATTCTTGAACCCCGGAGTGCTGGTGTATATCGCAACAAAATCGTACTGCTTCGAGATCTCGATAGTGTCTTCGGGAGTGACTCCGTGGGGCGGCGCATCGAGCAAGCGGCTATCTTTTATCAAGCCCGCGGGATACGCGAGCCAAACCGGATACCAGAAGGACGCTATTTCGCGCGCAGCAGGCCATCTAGAGCCAGCTCCGCCGTCAAAATTCGGGAACGATGGCGGGTTCAACAGCAGCGTTTTCATTGTACCCCTTTCGGCAAAGGTCTTGAGAAGGGTTATAGCTTGCGGTTTAGCGGGTAGTCAAGGAAGTGAAGATTTGGAGGTAGGAACCGTCTGCGCTGTGCTCAAATCGAGAAGATCGTCTCAACTTTGCAGCGATATCCGGAAAGAACCGAACTTGTGATCTCCTCTTGATCGCTTAAGCGTGATTGCAGTTCCAGGGTTTGCCCTCGAAGCAGGTAGTCCGTCGTCGGGCATTATGTCCAGGTCCGCTACGGTCAGCAGCGGCTCAATCTGGGTTGCCATAGAACCTCCAAACTCGTTCTGAATTCTAACAGGGAATTGTGATAGAACAATCCGCGTGCGTGATACGAAATAACGATTCAAATCTTGAAGATCGAGGAAGCCTCGAATGCAACTCAACCAGGTAACCGTTCCATCGACCGACGTAGCCAGATCAGTCGAGTTCTATAAGCGGCTCGGCTTGATTCAGATCGTTGAAAGCCTTCCTAAATACGCGCGGTTTGTATGTCCCGACGGCGATGCTTCGTTCTCAATCCACCGAGTTGACAGCGTCGCTGAAGGAGAAAAGCCTGTCGTGTACTTTGAATGTGACGATCTCGATCACACTGTCCAAGAGCTGGGGCGTCGAGGCATCGAGTTCGATTCCCAACCGGTAGACCAACCGTGGCTCTGGCGTGAGGCATACCTGCGAGACCCGGACGGGAATGTGATCTGTCTCTTTTTCGCCGGTCAGAATAGATTAAATCCACCCTGGCGGTTGCCTTGAAAAGACTTCTTGGAATTGAATCCCTGAAGACTAGTCAGCCTTGCCTGGCGATGATCAGGGTGATGTCGTCGTGTTGTTCGTGAGGGCTGAACCGCCGGACATCATCAACAATAGACTCGAGCAACGCCTCTGACGGCAACTCCCGGTATCGACGCAGGGCTTCAACCAGCCGGTGTTCTCCGTACTCCTCTTCAGCTTCGTTGAACGACTCGGTGATGCCATCGGTGTATAACGCCAGGATATCGCCCCGTGACAGCTGTCGCTCGCTGATCGAACAATCCCATTCTTTGAATAGACCCAGCACGGTGGACGTTGAATCAAGCCGCTCAACCTTGTTGTTGCGATGAAGAAGCAGCGCGCAGAGGTGCCCGCAATTCGCGTAACGCAAGCGACGACTCTCTTCGTCGTATTCCGCAAAGAAAAGCGTGGCGTATGCGCCGTCGGTCGTGTTTTCGAAAAACAGTTGATTCACCGCCCTCAAGAGTCGCTGCGGCTGGTCCAGTGCGATCGCGCACTGGCTGCGCAGATTTGCCTGAAGATTTGCCATCAAAAGCGCAGCGGCGATTCCCTTCCCCGCAATATCGCCTATAACTAACCCCAGCCGGTTTCG
>Ga0075428_100005669_pt1 | contig 13877 bp, 9 predicted proteins | sample RhiMetdeltSRZDD2_FD_75291 | JGI IMG/M metagenome (GOLD analysis project Ga0075428, IMG submission 75291) | Populus rhizosphere microbial communities from Tennessee, USA - Rhizosphere MetaG P. deltoides SRZDD2 | ecosystem: Host-associated > Plants > Roots > Rhizosphere > Soil | place: USA...
GTGACCAGTGACCGGTGACCAGTAAAACGCCGCCTCAGGGCGGCGTTACGTTTACAACGGATATCACGTGTCGCGTATCCCTCACTCGATCGCCTGGCCGATATTTTCGGCCGCAATCGCCGTCTGCTGCATACCGGCCTCGCAAGCGCAAACGTATCCCGTCAAGCCTGTCCGCATCATCGTTCCGTTCCCGCCCGGCGGCGGAACCGACGTGATCGCGCGGCTCCTAGGGCAGAAGCTCGCGCAGGCGCTGGGTCAGCAGATCCTGGTGGACAACCGCCCGGGTGGCGGTGGAAGTATCGGAATCGAAGCCGGCATCCGCGCGGAGCCTGACGGCTACACGTTCGCGCTGGTCCCTCCGAGCTATGCGATCAATCCGAGCGTCTATCCGCTCAAGTTCGACCCGTTGGCCGACTACACGCCCGTCATCCTGGCGGCAAAAGGCTCCTTCGTCGTCATTTCGCATCCGTCCGTGCCGGCAAAAACCATGCGCGAGCTGACCGCCCTGGCGAAGGCCAGGCCGGGGCAGATCCTCTTCGGCACGGCCGGCCAGGGAGGCATCACGCACCTTGCGACGGAGCTGTACCTGGACATGGCCAGGGTGCAGATGACGCACGTTCCATACAAGGGCGGCGCACCCGCGATGATCGATCTAATTTCCGGCCAGATCCAGATCGTGTTCGCGCCGGCGCAGACCGGGCTGCCGCAGGCGCGGGCCGGGCGCGTGCGCGCACTCGCGGTGACTTCGGCGCAACGCCTCGCCGCCGAGCCGCAGATCCCCACGATCGCGGAATCCGGCGTCCCCGGCTACGAAGCCGTAAACTGGTTCGCCATCATCGGTCCGAAGGGCGTTCCGCGAGCCATCGTAGAGCGCATGAATCGCGAGATCGCCCGCGCGGTGCGCCTGCCCGACGTCGTGGAGCGGCTTTCCGCTGACGGCCTGGTTCCGATCGGCGGATCGCCCGAAGAGCTGCATGCGCAGATCAAGAAGGAAATCGCGCAATGGCGGGAGGTCGTGCTGCGGGCGAAGATCAAGGTCGAATAGTCTCCATCCCATCCGGTGGGAAAGGAGACGGGAAATTTCACGAATGAGATCGAAACCAGGACGGCGGCCATGCATCGGATAAGTCGCAGACGGGCATTGGGAGCAGCACTCGCCGGCGCAGCGGGCTCGATTCTCCCTTGCAGTGATCTCTTCGCCCAGAGCGGAAGCACGGCTCTGCTGCGCGCCCCCAGACACGCGCTCGTCGTCGGCAACAGCAGGTATCCCGGCGCGCCCCTCAACAATCCGCTCAACGACGCCAACGCTATGGCGGCAGCGCTCAAAGGCGTGGGCTTCGCTGTCACGCTTGGCACGGATCTGTCCCGTTCGGCCATGCAGGAGGCCATACGGGAATTCGGCGGGAGCCTCTCGAAGAACAAGGCGATCGGCCTCTTCTACTTTGCGGGCCACGGCGCGCAACTGGCCTGGCGCAACTACCTCCTCCCGGTCGATGCCGAGATTGCCGATGTAAACGAGCTGCGGGAGCGTGGAGTCGACCTCAACGGACTGATCGAAGGGATGCGCAAGGCCGGTAATCCCATGAACGTGGTCATCCTCGATGCCTGCCGCGACAATCCATTCGGCAGCACGACGCGGCTGGAACAGAAGGGACTGTCGCAACTCGATGCACCTCCTGGTACCCTGCTCGCCTATGCGACGGCGCCGGGCAACACGGCGATCGACGGAACGGGCGGAGAGCACGGGCTGTACACCGAGCACCTGTTGCGGGAAATCAAGGTACCCGAAGCAAGGATCGAGGACGTGTTCAAACGGGTGCGCCTGGGCGTCCGGCTCCGCTCCAAGGGCCTGCAGTTGCCGTGGGAAAGCACGTCGCTCGAAGACGACTTCTGGTTCATCCCGCCGAAGGAAGTGAAAAGGCTGGCGGAGGCGGAGGCGGAGCGGGAGTTCCAGCAGGAGCTCGCGCTGTGGGAGAAAATCAAGAGCGCGACCACGCCGGATCCATTTGAAGACTATCTCCGGCGGTATCCGCGCGGCAAGTTCGCCGAGCTCGTCCAATTGCGGCTCGACCAGACGCTCGCCAGGCAAGGCGAGAAGAAGATCGAGATCGTGTCCGCCCCCGAGAATCCATATACGAAAGGCAGCGCCAGGGCCAACACGGCCTACCGGGTCGGAGACAGCTACAGCTACCGCAACTTCGACCTGCTGACGAAGGTCGAGTCGGCACCCAGCACACGGACTGTCACGGAAATCACCGACACCGAAGTGATTTTCGGTGACACAGTCACGGATCTGCTCGGAAACCTGCTCAGGTCGAAGCGCGAGGTGTTCTCGACCACACCCCAACAGTTTTTCGTTACGGAGTACAGTGTGGGCACAAAATGGTCCACTCGCTACATCGGCACCGGCACAGAAGGACAGAAGCTGTCCTACCAATACGATTTCAAAGTGACGGCGCGAGAACGGAAGACGGTACCGGCCGGCGCCTTCGATGCATTCAAGGTGGAGGGAATCGGTTATTCCAGTTCCGGTTCCAAGCTGACCACCATCTACTGGATCGCGCCCGATCGCGTCAATCGACCCATCTCGGTCGAGCGTCTCAACAGAAACATCGCCAATCGCATCTATATCAGCGAAGGCAACGAGCTCGTCGCGTACCGCCAGGAACGCTAGGTCCCCAGTGCTCGTCAGTTCGGTGTGAGATTCGCGGCCTTCGCCACTTTCGTATACCGCTCGATCTCGCTCTTCAGGTAAGCACCGAATTCCTGCGGGGAGCTACCTACCGGTTCGGCGCCCTCGCGCGTGATGAAGTCGCGGATCTCCGGAGTCCTGATCGCGCTGACGATCTCCGAGTTGAGCTTCGTAATGATCGCCGCCGGCGTCCCCGCCGGTGCGAACATGCCGTACCAGTTGCCGGATACGAAACCGGGATAGATCGAGTCCAGCGTCGGCACGTCCGGGAAGAGCGGCGAGCGTTTTGGCGACGTGACGGCAATGGGGCGTGCGCGCTGCGATCGAAGCAGCGGCTGCGCCTGCACGACGCCCGTGAAGATCCAGTCCACCTCCCCGCTCATCAGCGCCGTCGCGCTTGCGACACCGCTCTTGTAGGGCACGTGCGCCACGTCGATGCCGGCGGCCTGCCGCAGCATTTCCAGCGCGATGTAGTTGACCGAGCCGGTGCCGCTCGATCCCGCGTTGAGTTTCCCGGACTTCTGCCGCGCAAGCGCGACGAGCTCCCTGACCGACTTTGCGGGAACGTTCGGGTGCACGAGAAGGAGCTGTGGGGCGGAGGCGATCTGTCCGACGGGCGCAAGATCCTTAAGCGTATCGAACGCCATCTTCTGGTAGACGGCCGTGGAGATGGCGAGCTGTGACGAGGTGACGAGGAGCGTGTAGCCGTCCGGAGCCGCTTTCGCAACCAGCTCCGCGCCTATCATGCCCGATGCGCCCGGGCGATTGTCCGCGAAAAAAGACTGACCCGTGGTCTCCGTAAGTCGCTTGCACATGAGGCGCCCCTGCAGGTCGGAGCCGCCGGCCGGGCCGGTCGGGATGATCACGCGCACCGTCTTCGCAGGGTAGGTCTGGGCCGGCGCGCCGGTCGCCAGACACGCGGCGACGACTACGGTGGCCGATACGCCCCGCCAGGATTGCAAGTCGAAGGAAGCCTTCATATGCGAGTTCACGCGATGCCGAGGAGCCCGGCCGCGTTCCGGTAGAAAATGAGATCGATCACGCGCTCCTTGAGCGGAAATTTCAGGAAAGTCTCGATCCCGTCCTTGAACGACATCAGGGGATAGGCGGTCGCGAACAGGAAGCGCTCCGCCATGAAGCCGTTCGCCGCGTTGACATAGTCCGCCGCACCGGGCATTCCGAAGATGTACATGTCGGGTGACAGGTAGATATTCGGGCGGCGGTAGCAGACGTGGATGATCTGCGCCGTCCAGGGCCAATTGCCGTGGCCCGAAATGATCTTCAGCTCCGGAAAATCACGCGCCACCCGGTCGATGTGCTCGGGCGAGGTGTACGAGCAGTCCGGACCCGCGTTGCCCCCGGCCATGAACAGCACCGGCACTTTCGCGTCTTCGCAGTACGCATAGATCGGGTACAGGCGCGCGTCGTCGAGATGCATCGGATGGGTGAGCAGCCCCGGTTCGATGACGACGCCCTTCATGCCTTCCTTCATGTCGAGCTCTATGCCGCGGGTCGCCGCACGCCGATTGACGGGATCGACGGACGTGAAGCCGACGAGCCGGCCCGGGTACTGACCCACCATGCTCTTCACGTCTTCGTTGGCTATCGTGCCGAGCACCGGCGATACGCGGCCGGGCACGACACCGACCTCGATGCCTGCTTCATCCATTTCCCGGAACATGAGGCCGATCGATTTCTGCCGCACGGATGGCGGGAGGCTCATGCCTATGCCCGCCGCCATGCGGGCCGTGCGCTCGAGATCCGCATACATGACCATGTCGAGAAAGCCCTTGAGCGGCGGCCGGAGGCGGAAGTCTATGACGCGCATGGGGTAAGTATGCATGATTGGACACGCTCGGGGGCCGCTGCGACTCGGTGTGCGCAGCAGGGTGCGGGAGCAGCGAGCGGCCCCGGAAAGTGGAAGCGTGTGCGACGCAGCGGCTCCGTGCCCCGTCCCGCACCACCGTTCCGGAGACCGAGGCCGGGGCACGCTGTGACTCGGTGTGCGCGGGCACACCCCGAAGGTCCGCGGCCTTGGCGTTGATGCTCCTTTTGGCTATAACCGCTGGTGGCCGTATCATGCGACTGAAGGACGACAAGCGATGCCCAAACCTCTCACGCAACGAAAAGAGCCGAACCCATCTTCCGCTGCCGGCCAGCGCTGGGGTTCCGACGTCATCGTCGACATGCTGCATCACTACGAGCTGCCGTACGCGGCGCTGAATCCCGGCGCGAGCTACCGCGGGCTGCACGATTCGATGGTCAACTACGGCGGCAACAGGCCGTACATGATGCTGTGCCAGCACGAGGAAACCGCGGTGCAGATCGCCCACGGCTACGCCAAGGCGAGCGGCAAGCCGATGGTCGCCATCCTGCACAACCTCGTCGGCCTGTTGCACGCCAACCTCGCCATCTACTACGCCTACGTCGACCGCGTGCCGATCTTCATCGTCGGCGCGACCGGCCCGATGGACGAGACCAGGCGCCGGCCCCGTATCGACTGGACGCACACGGCCCTCGTCCAGGGCTCGGCGGTGCGCGATTACACCAAGTGGGACTACCAGCCGACGGTGGTCGACGGCGTCCCGGAGTCCTTTGCCCGCGCCTACGGGGTCATGATGAGCCAGCCGCAGGGGCCGGTGTACATGTGCTACGACGCCTGGCTGCAGGAGCAGCCGCTGGACCACGACGTGCCGTTGCCGCCGCGCGACTCGATGCCCGTTCCGGCGCAATTCACCGCCGATCCGTCCGCGCTGGCGCGCGCTGCGGACATGCTGGCTGAAGCAAAGCGGCCGGTGATCCTGGCTGAATTCGTCGGACGCGATCCCAGGGGATTCGAGGCTCTGGTGGAGCTCGCCGAGACGCTCGGCGCGCCGGTCTACGACGTGGAGAGCCGCCTCAACTTTCCGAACTGCCATCCGCTGAACGTGAGCATGGTGAAAGATGTGTTCCGGGACGCCGACCTGATCCTGTGCCTGGACCTGCGCGACTGGGAGCGTGCGACGACCGAGCTCGTCAGCCAGACGCGCGAGCTCACCGCCATCGAGCCGCGCGACTGTGTCTGGATCGACATCGGCTTCGGCGACCTCGAGCTGTCGAGCTGGGCGATGGACTACCAGCGGCTGAAGCACGCGCAGCTGCGCATCCTCGCCGATACGACGCTCGCGATTCCGCAGCTGACCGCGCTCCTGCGCGGGAAGATATCCGCCAGCCCCGGGCTGGTGAAGAGCATCCAGGAGCGCACGCGCAGGACCCACGAGCGCCACAAGGAAACGCGCGCGAAGTGGGCGCAGCAGGCGCGCGAGGACTGGGACGCGACCCCGATACCCCTGCCGCGGCTGGCCCACGAGGTGTGGGAGGCGATCCGGGGCGAGGATTGGGTGCTCACCGCGGGGACGCTGGAAGATTGGGCGTTGAAGCTCTGGGATTTCGACCGGCCCTATCGCCATCCCGGCAAGTCGCTGGGCACGGCGACGCAGATCGGGATCTCGCTGGGAGTGGCGCTCGCCCACCGCGACGCCGGCCGGCTCGTGGTCGACCTGCAACCCGATGGCGATCTCATGTTCGACGCCGGCGCGCTATGGGTCGCCGTCAAGCACAAGATCCCGCTGCTGGTGGTGATGTACAACAACCGCGCCTACTACAACGACTGGGAGCACCAGATCCGCATGGCGCGCCAGCGCGGCACCCCGGTCGAGCGCGCCCACATCGGGATGGATCTCGAGGAGCCGTTTGTGGATTTCGCGGGGCTCGCCAGGTCGATGGGCTGGTACGCCGAGGGACCCATAGAGCACGGCAAGGACGTCGCGCCGGCGTTGAAGCGCGCCATCGCGCGCGTCAAGGCCGGCCAGCCGGCGCTGCTGGACACGATAACGCAGAGACGATGACGCTGCCCGGCGCGCGCTGAAGGGAGGAGTCATGATCGTCGACCTGGATTCGCACCTGCGGGAAGGCTATTTCCTGGACGAGGTCTACCGCCTCGAAGGAGCGCTCGCGCAGTTCACGCCGCAGCGCGCCGGCGCCGGGCGCGCGCACGCGACGCGCTTCCTCCACTCGCTCGAGCCCGGCGACCAGAACGCGAACGCCGCGTTCAGGCACCCCTACGTCTACGACCCGAAGAACGACCCGGAGCTCGCCGACCGCCAGAAGGGCGGTTACGACATGGAGCGCCGGCGCGCGGACGCGCGCAGGGAAGGCATAGACAAGCAGGTCCTCTTCCCGACCGGCATCAACATCGCCACGCTGAATACCGGAGAGCTCGGCGCGGCGCTCGCCCGCTGCTACAACGACTGGGTCGGGCGCCTCGTCCGGGGCCACGAGGACGTGTTCCTGCCGTGCGCGGCGGCCCCGGCCGGCTGCCCCGACAGAATGGCGGCGGAACTCACCCGGTGCGTGAAGGAGAAGGGCTTCAAGGCCGGCCATCTCGTGTCGTACTGCGGACCGCGCAACCTCGACGACCCGTCGTTCTACGACTACTACGCCACTGCGCAGGAGCTCGGCGTGCCGCTGTTCGCCCACCCGAACAGCGTCGGGGAGCTGACCAACCGCTTCGACAATTTCTTCAAACTGCACATCGCCGGGCGGCCCAACAACTGCACCACCGCGCTGATCGCGCTGGTGGCGGGCGGCGTCTTCGAGAAATTTCCCCGCCTGCGCGTCGCGTTCTTCGAATGCAGCACGGAATGGCTGCTCTACTGGATGCACCGCATGGACGACGACTGGGAATGGGCGAAACGCTACGCCGAGGAGACCGGCGGGGCCGCGCTCCGGATGGCGCCGTCCGAGTACATCAAGCGCAATTGCTATGTCACTTGCGAGGCCGACGAGCGCTACCTCGGCAACGCGGTGGCCGAGCTGGGCGCGGACCATATCAGCATGGCGACCGACTACCCGCATTTCGACTCGAGGTTCCCGGAGACGGTGGCGGGCATCGAAAGGCGCAGCGACCTCACCGCGCAGCAGAAGGAGATGATCCTCGGCGGCACCGCCGCGGGACTGCTCGCGCTGTGACCGACTCAAACTTCAAACGAGGCTAAGACACTCATGCGAACCATCGACGCCATCGCCGAAATACTCAAGAAGGAAGGCATCCACATCCTGCCCTCGTTTCCCACGACGCCGGTCATCGAGGCCGCCGCCGCGGCGGGCATCAAGCCCGTGATCTGCCGGCAGGAGCGCGTCGGTGTGGGAATCGCCGACGGGTGGACGCGTGTGAAGAACGGCACTCCGGCCGGTGCGTTCGCGATGCAGTACGGCCCTGGCGCGGAAAATGCGTTCGCCGGCGTCTCGACCGCGTTCTCCGACGCCGTCCCCATGCTCCTCCTGCCGCTGGGCCACCCGCTGGAGCGCGATCGCGTCTTTCCCAATTTCTCCTCCATCCGGACCTACGAATCGGTCACCAAGTCCGCAGAGCAGGTCAATCATCCGAAGCGGGTCGGCGACACGTTGCGCCGTGCGTTCACGCAGATGCGCTCGGGCAGGCCGGGGCCCGCGCTCGTGGAGGTACCCGTCGACGTCGGCAACGCGGAGGTCGATCCTGCGGTGGTGGAAAGCTATCGCCCCGTGAAAATCGCCAGGGCGCAGGCCAATCCGGAGGACGTCTTCTCCGCCGCCAAGGCGCTCCTCGCCGCCAAGCGACCCGTCATACAGGCGGGCCAGGGCGTGCTCTACGCGGACGCGACGAAGGAGCTGGTGGAGCTGGCCGAGCTGACGCAGATCCCGGTGTACTCCACGCTCGCGGGCAAGAGCGCGTTCCCCGAGCGCCACGCACTGGCGCTGGGCAGCGCCGAAGCGGCGATGAACGGCGCGGCGTTCCGCTTCCTCAAGGAAGCAGACCTCGTCTTCGCGATCGGCTCGTCGCTATCGAAGCACAACATGTGCGCCAACATCCCCGGCGGGAAAGTCATCATCCACAGCACCGCCGATTCCATCGACCTCAACAAATCGTACTACGCCGATCATCCGGTCCTGGGCGACGCGAAGCTGGTGCTGCGGCAATTCATCGACGCCTGCAAGGATCTGCTGAAGGGCAAGGCGCGCGACGGCAAGGCGGTGCAAGGGGAGATCTGGAGCCTGCGCGCCAGCTGGCTCGAAAAGTGGTCGCCGAAGACCTCGTCACGGGAGACGCCCATCAACCCGTATCGCGTGATCACCGAATTCAACGAGGTGGTGGATCCGGACACGGCAATCGTCACCCACGACTCGGGCAGCCCGCGCTATCAGATCTGTCCCACCTATCGCGCCGGCGGGCCGAGGTCCTACATAGGCTGGGGCAAATCGCACCAGCTGGGAACGGGCCTGGGTCTCATCATGGGCGCGAAACTGGCCGCGCCGGACAAGTTCTGCGTGAACTTCATGGGCGATGCCGCGTTCGGCATGACCGGCCTCGACTTCGAGACCGCCGTGCGCGCGGGCATTCCCATCCTGACCGTGGTCCTCAACAACAGCAGCATGGCCGTCGAGACGCGGCACATGAAGACCTCGCACGATCTCTTCAAGACGCGCGACCTGGGCGGCAATTACGCGGACATGGGAAAAGCCATGGGCGGATGGTCGGAGCGCGTCACCAACCCGGAAGACATCAAGGCTGCCATCGGTCGCGCGCGCAAGGCGACGGACAGTGGCCGGGCGGCGCTGCTGGAGTTCGTGACGGCGGAGGAGCACACGGTGTCTCACCTGCACGAACTGTGATCCCGGTGAAAAGAATGATGACACGGTGAGCGCGCCCGTCGAATACAGGATAGTCCAGGTCTCCGACATCCACCTGAGCGGGACCCACGATTACCATCGCGACAACTGGCAAAAAGTCGCGGCGTGGATCGCCCGCGAGCTGCCGGACCTCGTGGTGGTCAATGGCGACATCGTGCTGGAGGACCCGGACGCGGAGGCGGATCACGCATTCGCGCGCGATGCTCTTTCCCGGCTCCCGGTGCCGTGCCGCATCCTGCCCGGCAACCACGACATCGGCGACAACGTGCTGTTCGGGAAGATGGAGAAACGCGTCAACGACGAGCGGCGTGCGCGTTTCCTGCGCTGTTTCGGCGAGGAGCGCTGGGCGTTCGACGCCGGCGGCTGGCGCTTTCTGGGTCTCAATTCCCAGCTCTTCGGCAGCGGCGGTCAGCCGGCCGAGGCCGAGCAGTGGGACTGGCTCGAGAACGACCTGCGGGATCAAGCGGGTGCGCCGATCGCGCTCTTCACGCACAAGCCGCTGTTCCTGGACCATCCTTCGGATGCCGATCCGGATGACCTGACCCTCCGCCAATCGTGTCTCGACCGCGCGAGCCGCACCCGGCTGCTCGCGCTCGCCCGGCGCCACGGCGTGCGGCTCATCTCCACCGGGCACAAGCACCAGACGCGCGCGTTCTCGCTCGACGGCATCTATCACATCTGGGCGCCGTCGACGGCCTGCGTCAATGGACGGCCCGATGCCCTGCACTGGGGAACGCGCGAAGTCGGGTTCATCGACTACCGCTTCACCCCCGCGGGCTTTTCCCATCGCGTAGTCGGAGCGGATTTCCTGTTCCGGCACGAGAACTACGTCCGCAAGCTCGGCGTCGAATCGCCGCTGTAGTAAGGGAGACGCGGCACATGAAGACATCGCACGATATCTTCAAGACGTGTGACCTGGGCGGTAACTACTCTGACATGGCAAAAGCCATGGGCGGATGGTCGGAGCGCGTCACCAACCCGGAAGAGATCAAGGCCGCCATCGGTCGCGCGCGCAAGGCGACGGACAGCGGAAGGGCGGCGCTGCTGGAGTTCGTGACGGCGGAGGAGCACACGGTCTCGCACTTGCACGAGCTTTGAGGACTGCGCCGGGCACAGTCCGCCGCGAATTCCGTCCGCACGCCCCCGGCGCAGTCCTTACATATAAGAATCGCGGGGAAATTGCAGAGCGGAACTGCGTAAGGGGTCGCAAGCGTGTCAGTCAGCGCGTGTATTCTTGCTGTGCGAGGTCGGCGGCGATCGCGTCGACCCTGATGCGCAGCAATGCAACGGTCCCCACCAGGTCCAGCGGATCGCGTGGGGCGGTCAGCTGAGCGAGTCGCTCGTCGTCGAGATGCGCGAAGAGCCGTTCGAAGACAGCGTAGTTCGCCGTGTCGAGCTCTATCCTCTCCGCCAAGCGTCGTGTGCTGGCGACGAGCTCATCGCGGGAGATCGCGGTAGCACCGCGGCCTGTCAGGCCGGACTCGTGCTGGATCTCGTTCCATTCGCTCTGGCCCTCCGCGGCCGCGCTCTCGAGCGCATCGACGATGCGCCGCAGGGTGCGCAGACCGTCGTGTGCGGTGCGCCGCTGCGCCGCGTGCTCCCGATCGTCGCCTTCGATGAACGCAGCCCACGCTCGGCCCCGCGCCTCCCTGACCGCGGACAGCGCCCGGTGCATCCGGAAGAGCAGCATCCCGAAGGCGCGCAGGCCCGGATAGCGCGAAGTCTCGAGCTCCGCGGGCACCCGCCACTCGGTCAGCGCTTCGCCATGGCGGCGGCGGCCGAACTCGGGAACCGGTGGGTCCATCGCGTCGACGCCGAAGAACGTGGCTATGATGAAGAATGTCCAGGCAATCGCCAACAAGACGATGGCGATGATCGTGCCTATTGGATACCCGCCAACGATCTGGACGACCGCGGCGCCGGCTACAAGAACGAACCCCATGCTCATAAAGGCGAGTGCCGCGTCGCGACTGGCAACCTTGTTCACGCTCACGCCGACGATGATTGCGAGCGAGCCGGCGGCGAATGGACCGTACGCGTTCCCGAATGCGTCGACGACGCTGAAGCGCGCGGTGTAATTGAACGTGCGCGATTGCGGCCCGACTTCGACGTAAAACGGAAGGGCGAGCCACTGCCAGTCCTGCATCGTCACCCAGGCGGCCGCGATCCTCGCGCCGGCGGTCGCGGAGATGCCCGTAACCTGGGGACTGGGAGAGAGCGAACGGTCGCTGCCGGTGCCGGTGACATCCGTCGGATGCTCCAGCGCATCGAGGGAAGTCAGGCTCATCGAGGCCGTGCCGAAATTGGTAAAGGAGCCGCGATAGCGATAGCTCATCTTCCAGAACGGAGGGGCTACGCCAGTGGTCAAAGGCGATCCGGGTGCGGCGCCGAACGTCCACCAGGCCGCGCCGACCGGCTCCGGGCGCACGACCAGGGCCACCGTCGCCCGGTACGGACCCGGGTTGAGCCCGCTGCCCTGGATTTCGAGCGTGAGCGTCTTCACGCCGACGATCCAGAAGGCGATCTCGATCGCGGCCGGAATCGAGACATCCGGAGCCGCGACCTGCGCGCCGACCGTCGAGCGCAATCCGATCGTTCGGCTGCCCGAGAAGATCGACGTCGCAGCGCCGCCGAAGAGGATCCGCACGGAAGCGGCGCCGATGTCGGCGCAATCGTTCTGGATGCTCCAATCGAGGCTCGGAACCTCGCCCGGCACGATCGAGCCGGCGCCGCCGACCGCGAGCGACACACGCGGCGGCGCGCCGACGCCGATCGGCCGGGTCACGATCGCCGAGAGCGTCGTCGCATCGCATTGCAGCGGCGAAGCAGAAAGCGGCGTGACGACCGCGCGCACCGTCAGGACGCCCGACCCGATCGCGGCGGCGGGCGGGGTGCGGAAGCGAAGCACCTGTAGCGAGGATCCCGTGAGCGGCGGCAACGGCACCTTCCGATGCTGCAGCACCACCGGCACGGGCCCCGTGCCGGGATCCTCGAGCGTGACGTCCAGCGTCGACGCCGGCGACGCGACGCAACCGCGGTTCGTGACCGTGACCTCCGCGACCAGCGTCTTGTCCGGACACAACGCGACCGGATCGAAAGTCACGATCCCGGACGAATCCTCGAGCCCGATGCGCATGGTCGTGACGAGCCAGGACGTGTAAGTCACCGGGGCGGAGAGAACATACGGGGGAGCGCTGTGGGCGTTGTTCGCGATCTGATGAAACACGTCCACGTCGGCCCGTATCCGCACGAGCGTTGCGGAACTGCACGGAATCGAGACGCGGACAGCGATCTCGGCGCGACTGCCCGGGCCGAGGTGCTGCACCTCGACGTCCTCCACGACCGTGACGAAGTCCGCGCGGAACGGCTGTTCGTTGGAGACGCCGCCGGCCTCGATCGCCACCGCGAACGGCGCCGGCGACGCGGGGTCGCTGCCCGCGTTCTCGATCGTGACGACGAGCGTGACCGGACACGGCGCCCGCAGGGGCGACGGGACTCGAACTGCGATGACACGTAGATCCGCAGCCATGGTTTGTGGACCAGCCTACACCGAAAACAGCTCGATGTGCGTGACGATCCGCTCCTTCACGATCTCGTCGATCAACGCGGTTGACGCTCCCGCAGTTGACGCTCCTTGTGCGCGCGGGATAGATTGCCCGCTCGCACCGGAAAACGCGTCCGGTATCGATATTTTTCGGGAAGGGGGCACGCTCATTTTCCTGGATATCCGGTTCAAAGCCGCGCTTGCGCTTTGCATAGTGGCAGACCTCGCTGTTGCGGCTGGACCGGCCGCGGCGCAGAACTATCCGACCAGGCCGATCCGGCTGATCCTCCCGTTTCCTCCCGGCGGGCCGGTCGACGGCATGGCGCGCGTGCTGGGACCGAAGTTGAGCGCCGCCTTCTCGCAGTCCGTCGTGCTCGACAACCGCCCCGGCGCGAGCGGCATGATCGGCATCGACACCGGGGTGAGAGCCCACCCCGACGGTTACACCATAACGATGGTGTCCAGCAGCTACGCCGCAAGCGCCGCGACCTCCCAGCTCTCGCACGACCCGCTCAAGGACACGACGCCGATCGTGCTGCTCGGCACGGCTCCCCAGCTGATGGTGGTCCACCCGTCGGTCCCCATCGCGGGTGCACGGGAGCTGATTGCGTACGCCAGGGCGAATCCCGGGAAGTTGAACTACGGCTCGTCCGGTACCGGCGGCAGTGTGCACCTGACCGTCGAGTATCTCACCCAGATGGCCGGCATCAGCATGACGCACGTGCCGTACAAGGGCCAGGGCCCCGCCTTGAACGACGTGGTCGGCGGCCAGATCCAGGTCCTCTCCGGCAGCCCGATGATCATCTACCCGCACGTGAAGTCGAGCCGGCTGCGCGCCATTGCGGTGACGAGCGCGAAGCGCTCCAATGCCATGCCCGAGATTCCGGCTTTCGCCGAAGTCGTGCCGGGCTTCGAATCGTTGAGCTGGCAGGC
>Ga0075428_100005670_pt1 | contig 13876 bp, 14 predicted proteins | sample RhiMetdeltSRZDD2_FD_75291 | JGI IMG/M metagenome (GOLD analysis project Ga0075428, IMG submission 75291) | Populus rhizosphere microbial communities from Tennessee, USA - Rhizosphere MetaG P. deltoides SRZDD2 | ecosystem: Host-associated > Plants > Roots > Rhizosphere > Soil | place: USA...
ACCCGCAACGTGTTGGGATCGTCCTCCGGCGAGGACGGCGAGCACCCGGCCACCGCCAGCAACAGAACAGCGAGCGCGAGCGCCTTCATTGCTGGTACCGCCGAGAAATCGCGTCGAGCATGGTCTCGAGCACCTGGTACGACGGCGGGTCCACGACGTCGACCAGCGGTGGTGGCGGGTCGACCCCGGCGCCCGCGGCGAAGTTCGCCAACGCGTTCGCGTCGGCGGTACGGAAGCCGTGCCGGGCGGCCAGCCGCAAGAGCTCGGGGTCCTGAGTGAGCAACCGCCCGACCCGATCACCGTCGTCACCGAGCGGCACCAGCGTGTGCTTGGACAGTACGGTCGGCGACGGGTACGCCAGCACCATGCCGTCGCGGATCGACCCGTCGCGGCGGAACTGGCGGCCGAGGAACTGCGCCTCGTAGACCCAGACCAGCGGCGAGTAGCTCAGCCCGTTGGCGAGGTAGCTCTCGAACGGGCCCTCGGTCGAGTTCTCCAGGTACCCCTGACCGAGGAACAGCGCACTCACCTCGTCGAGCACCTTCGGTACACCTCCGATGTCGCGGACGATCGCGTTGCCGTTGGCCACGTAGCTGACGACGGACGCGTACATGGCCGCCGAGTTCGAGTCCCTGGGATGGGTCGTCGTGACGAGCACGTTGCGCCGGGCCGGGTAGGCCGTGTTGCCCGGGATCTGGTCCCACCGCAGGTTCTTACGGGCCGCCGCCAGATACACCTCGACGTCGACGACCCAGTGCCCGTCCGGCATCCGCTCGGCGATGCTCGCCCGGGACAGCAGCTGCATCACCGGCGCGAACGAGGCGATCGCCATCGGCGAGTAGAACGGCGCGTACGCCGTTGTCACGCCCTGCTTGCGCTGTACCCGCTCGGCCAGCGGGAAGCTGCTCGGGAACGCGAAGTCGTAGCCCGCCAGGTCGATCTCGCTGATCTGTCGCGAGCCGGCCGGGTCCACCGTGACCCGCAGGCCGTGCGCGGCGAACGCGGCGACCACGTCGGGGTCGGCGAAGAACGGCGCCTTCTCCGAACCGACCACGCCGCGTACCGTCTCCAGGCTCTGGCCGCTCCCGCGTTCCCGCCCGACCACGATCGCGACGATCACCCCGACGACCAGCACCGCCGCGAGAACCACACTGAACACCCGACGCACGGCCACAGGGTGGGGCCGTTCCCGCCCGCCGACAGTGCACGGCGGATGAACTTCGGGTGAATCCCGACGTGGCTATGTCTCCAGGACGATCTTGCCCCGTACGTGCCCCTCCTGTAGGAGCCGGTGCGCCGCGGCGGCCTCGCGGAGCGGGTACGTCTGTGCGATGTGGACGGTCAACTGTCCACTGTCGACCCACTGGGCCAGCTCGGTCAGGCCCTTGTGATCCGGGCGCACGTACACGTACCGCCCACCCGCGGCGAGCACGGTGCCGGCGTCGGTGATGGACGCGACCCGCTCCGGGGCGGCCACGAGCCCCAGGGACAGTTCGATGGCGTCGCCCCCGACGAAGTCCAGCGCCGCGTCGACGCCGTCGGTGGCGAGCGCGCGGACGCGGTCGGCCAGACCGTCCCCGTACTCGACCGGCTCGACGCCCATCGACCGCAGGTAGTCGTGGTTGTGCGGGCTCGCCGTACCGATCACCAGCCCGGCGCCGAGGATCCGCGCCAGTTGCACGGCCAGGTGGCCCACCCCGCCGGCCGCCGCGTGCACGAGCACCGTGTCGCCCGGGCCGACACGGACCGCGCGCAGCACCTGGTACGCCGTCAACCCGGCCAGCGGCAGGCCCGCGCCGACCGGCCACGGCATCGACGGCGGCTTGCGGGCCAGCGTGCGCACCGGCGCCGGTACCAGTTCCGCATACGTGCCGTGCCGGATCTCGTCGCGGCGCACGTACCCGATGACCTCGTCGCCGAGGGCGTACTCCACGATGCCGGGACCGATCGTCTCGACCACGCCGGCGAGGTCCCAGCCCAGCACGGCCGGGAAGTGGACGTCGTAGCGCGGATCGAGCCGTCCCTCGCGGAACTTCCAGTCGACCGGGTTCACGCCGACGGCCCGGGTCCGTACGAGCACGGTGTCCGGGCCGACCTTCGGCTCCGGCAGGTCCAGCTCTTCGATCACGTCGGGTCCGCCGTACCGCTGGATCGCCATCGCGCGCATGACTGGACCATACCGACGGCAGCGACGCACAGCGATGCCAGCGCGAAACCCAGCAACCAGCCGCCCACCACGTCGCTCGGCCAGTGCGCGAGCAGCGCCACGCGGCTCACGCCGACAACCGCGGCCGCCGCGACCGCCGCCACCACCGCGACGACCCTTCCGGTCCGGCGCAGCCTCGGCCACAGCAGGAGTACCGCGATCAGCCCGGCCGCCGCCGCGTGCGCCGAGTGTCCACTTGGGAATCCGTTGGAGTCGACGGTGACGAAGCCGGCCACCGGCCTCGGCCGCGGTAGCCACGCGTGGAACGCGAGCCAGCCCGCGGGAACCGCGACCGTGCACAGCGCGATTGCCGCGCTGTCGGCGTACCGCCGAAGCCAGAGCAGCACGACGGCGAGCGCGGTGCCGGCGGCGAGAAACACCATGGTGGCGCCGGCATCGGTGACCACCCGCAGCGTCCCGACCCAGATCGGGTGGGCGTGGCCGAAGGTCCGCGCCCGCTCGGACAGCGCGCTGTCGAACCTGGTCAGCGGCGCCCAGTGCACGCCCAGGAGCACCGCGAGGCCGGCGACGGCGGTCAGCGCGATCAACGGGTACGCCAGCCGTGGTCGAGACACCTGCGACATCGTCACATGGGAAGCTGAACCCCATGAAGGAGCCGGCGCCCGATCAGCTCACCGCCACGTTGCGGCGGATCGAGCGCTCGGCCGGCGCGCTGGCGACCGCGAGCGTGTCCCGCATGGACGACTCGCTGCCGTGGTTCCGCGAGATGCCCGCCGACCAGCGGGCGTGGGTCATGCTCGTGGCGCAGGCCGGCGTGGGGTCGCTGGTCGAATGGTTGCGCCGCGGCGGTACGGCCGGCGGGCCGCAAGAGGTCTCCGACGAAATCTTCGACGCGGCACCACGGGCGTTGGCCCGATCGATCAGCCTCCAGCAGACCGTCGCGCTGATCAAGGTGACGATCGATGTCGTCGAGGAGCGCGTGGCGCACCTGGCGGCGCCCGGCGAAGAGGACGCGCTGCGGTCGGAGGTGCTGCGGTTCTCGCGGGAGGTCGCGTTCGCCGCGGCCCGGGTGTACGCGCGGGCCGCCGAGACCCGCGGTTCGTGGGACATCCGGCTGCAGGCGTTGCTCGTGGACGCGCTGCTGCGCGGCGACTCCTCCGATGTCGTGGCCAGCCGGGCCGCCGCGCTCGGCTGGGAGGATCGGCCTCCGGTCGCCGTCGCGGTCGGCCGTACCCCGGGCGGCGAGGCGTCGGCGGTGCTGCACACGGTGTACCGGTCGGCGCGGCGGATCGGCGTCGAGATCCTGGGTGGGGTGCACGGTGACCGCCTCGTTGTGGTGATCGGTGGCGCGACGGACCCGCTGTCGACGGCCGAGAAGCTGCTCGCGGGGTTCGGCGACGGGCCCGTGGTCGTCGGTCCCGCGATGCCGGCGCTCGAGGAGGCGGCCGAATCGGCCCGGGCCGCGCTGGCGGGATACCGGGCCGCGGCCGCGTGGCCGACCGCACCTCGCCCGGTAGCCGCCGACGAACTTCTGCCGGAGCGGGCGCTCGCCGGTGACGGGGACGCCCGGCGGATCCTGCGGCAGGACGTGTACGGCGCGCTGGTCCGGGCCGGTGGCGAACTGCTCGAGACCCTGGACGCGTTCTTCGCTTCGGGCAACGTGCTGGAGAGTGCGGCCCGTGCGCTTTTTGTCCATCCGAATACTGTTAGATATCGTCTGAAGCGTATCGGGGAAGTGACCGGGTTTAGCCCGTTACGATCCAGGGACGCGTACGCACTGCGGGTCGCATTGACAGTGGGACGTCTCGATCAATTGTAGATATCCTACAAACCATGTCGTGGGATTCGGTGCATTGCGGTACCCGCTCGACCGGTCTGGATCAGGAAGAGTCGTAGGTGTGCTCGCCGTCCTGACCCCTGGCCAAGGCTCGCAGAAGCCTGGCTTCCTCAATCCTTGGCTCACCGAGTTCCCGGATGCCGGGTCGCGGCTGCGCTGGTGGTCGGCTCTCGCCGGGATCGACCTGGTCCACCTGGGAACCGCGGCGGAAGCCGACGAGATCAGGGACACCGCCAAGACCCAGCCGCTGCTGACGGCCGCGGCGCTGATCGCCGCCGAACATCTGCCGCTGTACGACGTCCAGGTGCTGGCCGGGCACAGCGTCGGTGAGCTCGGCGCCGCCGCCCTGGCCGGCGCGCTGACGCCGGAGACCGCGGTGACGTTCGCGGCGGTACGGGGTCGCGAGATGGCCGCCGCCTGCGCGCTGGAGCGGACGAGCATGGCCGCCGTGATCGGCGGCGACGAGGCCGAAGTGATCGACGCGATCGCCGCCCACGGGCTGCACCCGGCCAACCGCAACGGCGCCGGCCAGATCGTGGCCGCGGGCGCCGTCGACAACCTGGAGAAGTTCACCGCCGACCCGCCGGCCCGGGCCCGGGTCATCGCGCTGCAGGTCGCCGGGGCGTTCCACACGCCGTACATGGCACCAGCCGAGCAGGCCCTGTCCGCCGTCGCGGCGGGGATCACGCCGAGCGACCCGTCCCGCATCCTGCTGTCCAACTTGGACGGTGCGGCGGTCTCCGGCGGCCGCGAACTGCTGCACCGACTCGTCCGGCAGGTCACCGCCCCGGTCCGCTGGGACCTGTGCATGGGTACCCTGGCCGACCTCGGGGTCAGCGCGGTCATCGAGCTGCCGCCCGCCGGTACGCTCGCCGGCCTGGTGAAGCGGGCGGTCAAGGGCATCGAGATCGTCTCGCTGAACACGCCGGAGGACCTGCCCGCGGCCCGCGACCTGATCGCTCGGCACGGCGTGGGGCCGAGCATCATGGCCAGCTCCGAGCCGACGCTCGGCTTCCGGGTAGTCGTCTCGACGGTGGCCGGTATGTTCGAGCCCGCCAGCGACCTCGCGGAGGGCGACACCGTTGCCGCCGGCCGCGTCATCGGCCACGTGGCCACCCGCCAGGGCCCGGTCGAGGTGACCACGCACGACGCGGGCGTACTCACCGAATGGCTCGCCCACCACGACGACCCGGTGGCTCCGGGTCAGCCACTCGCCCGCATCGGAGGCCACCACTGATGAGTTCCGGCACCAAACTGCTCTCCTTGGGTCACTACCAGCCGACGCGGGTGCTGACCAACGACGACCTCGCTCAGATGGTCGACACCAACGACGAGTGGATCCGCGACCGGGTCGGTATCGTCACCCGGCGCATCGCGGACGGGGAGACGGTCGCCGACATGGCCGCGGCCGCGGCGGAGAAGGCACTGGCCGGCTCGGGGCTCACCGCGGCCGACATCGACCTCGTCGTCGTCGCCACGTGCTCCTCGGTCGACCGCTGCCCCAACGTCGCCACCCGGGTAGCCGGCCGGCTGGGCATCACGGCGCCGGGCGCGTACGACATCAACACCGCGTGCTCGGGCTTCTCCTACGCGCTCGCCACCGTCGACCACGCGATCCGGGCCGGCGCCTCGCGTAACGCGATCGTCATCGGCTCGGAGAAGCTGTCCGACTTCACCGACTGGACCGACCGGTCCACCTGCGTGCTGTTCGGGGACGGCGCCGGTGCGGCCGTGGTCACCGCGGCCGGCGAGGGCGAGGCACCCGGCGTCGGTCCGGTGCTGTGGGGCTCCGACCCGGAGAAGAGCGACGCGATCACCATCGAGGGCTGGCGGCCGTACATCCAGCAGGCCGGCCAGACCGTGTTCCGGTGGGCCACGTTCGCCCTGCCCGGCCTCGCCCAGCGGGCTTGCGCGGCGGCCGGGATCGACCCGACCGAGCTGGCCGCGTTCGTCCCGCACCAGGCGAACCTGCGCATCATCGAGCCACTCGCTCGCAGGCTCGGCGCTACCAATGCGGTGGTCGCCAAGGACATCGTGGAGTCCGGCAACACGTCGGCCGCGAGCGTTCCCCTGGCCCTGTCGAAGCTCGTCGAGCGCCGGGAGGTGCCCTCGGGCGCCCCGGTGCTGCTGTTCGGCTTCGGCGGCGGCCTCACGTACGCCGGACAAGTCGTCCGCTGCCCTTAACTGTGTGTCGTATCTGCCGAGAGGAACAACAACTCATGACCCGTGACGAGATCACCGCCGGCCTCGCCGAAATCCTCGAAGAGGTCGCCGGGGTGAACCCCGACGACGTCGCCGAGGAGAAGTCGTTCACCGACGACCTGGACGTCGACTCGCTGTCGATGGTGGAGGTCGTGGTAGCGGCCGAGGAGAAGTTCGGCGTCAAGATCCCGGACGACGAGGTACAGAACCTCAAGACCGTGGGCGACGCCGTGTCGTACATCACGAAGGTGGGTTCATGACGCGTGCCGGGGTTGTCGTCACCGGGCTCGGCGCGACAACCCCGCTCGGCGGGGACGTCGCGTCGACCTGGGAGGCGATGGTCGCCGGCCGTTCCGGGGTGTCTGCTCTCACCCAGGATTGGGCCGCGCAGCTACCCGTCCGTATCGCGGCGCAGCTCGCGGTCGAGCCGAGTGAGGCGATCGACCGGGTCAAGCTGCGCCGGCTGGACCGCGCCGAGGCGATCGCCCTCGTGGCGGCCCACCAGGCGTGGGCCGACGCCGGGCTGGTGGACGCCGGCGTCGACCCCGAACGCCTCGCGGTGAGCGTGGGTACCGGCATCGGCGGTGCGATGACGCTGCTGCACCAGGACGACATCCTCGAGGCCAGCGGGGCACGGAAGGTGTCGCCGCACACCGTACCGATGCTGATGCCCAACGGTCCGGCCGCCTGGGTCGGCCTCGAGATGGGCGCGCGGGCCGGCGTGCACTGCGTGGCGAGCGCGTGCGCCACCGGCGCCGAGGCGATCTCCGTCGGGCTGGACATCATCCGGTCCGGCCGGGCCGACATCGTCCTCGCCGGCGGTACCGAGGCGGTCATCCACCCGCTGCCGATCGCGGGCTTCGCCTCGATGCGCGCGATGTCCACCCGCAACGACGAGCCGGAGAAGGCATCCCGCCCTTGGGACAAGGGCCGGGACGGGTTCGTGCTCGGTGAGGGCGCCGGCGTACTGGTGCTCGAGCGGGCCGAGCACGCGACCGCGCGCGGTGCCCGGATCTACGCCCGGCTCGCCGGATCCGGCATCACCTCCGACGGTTACGACATCGTGCAGCCGCATCCGGAGGGGCTGGGTGCCACCCGGGCGATCGCGTTCGCGCTGCGGGACGCCGACGTGGCGAAGTCGGACGTCATGCACGTCAACGCGCACGCCACGTCGACTCCGGTCGGCGACATGGCCGAGATCGCGGCGCTGCACGCCGCACTCGGCGAGCACCCCGTGCTCACCGCCACCAAATCGATGACGGGGCACCTGCTCGGCGCGGCCGGCGCGCTCGAGTCGATCGCGACGATCCTGGCGATCCGGGACGGCGTCGTGCCTCCGACCATCAACCTCGACGACCCCGACGACGGACTGGACCTCGACGTGGCCGCGCACAAGGCGCGGCACATGGAGATTCCCGCCGCCTTGAACAACTCGTTCGGCTTCGGCGGCCACAACGTGGCCCTCGTCTTCACCAGACCTTGAGCACGGATGTACCAGAGCGCGGAGGCTGTAGTCGTGACCACCACCCCCCTTGCCCCTGAAACTTCCACAGTGGACTACCGGGACCCGGAGATCCGCCTGCGGAACCTGTTCGACCGCGGCACGCTGCGGCTGATCGCGGCCCGCGACGACTCCGGCGTCATGTGCGCCCGCGGGCAGATCGACGGTACGCCCGTCATCGCGTTCGCGAACGACGGTACGACCATGGGTGGCGCGATGGGCACCGAGGGCTGCCGGCACATCGTGGACTCCATCGATACCGCGGTCCGCGAGCGGGTACCGGTGCTGGGCCTCTGGCACTCCGGCGGCGCCCGGCTGCACGAGGGCGTCCTCTCGCTCGACGGTGTGGGCCAGGTCTTCGCGGCGATGGTCCGCGCCTCCGGCCGGGTACCACAGATCTCGATCGTGCTCGGCCCGGCGGCCGGCGGTGCCGCGTACGGCCCCGCGCTGACCGACATCGTGGTGATGAGCGGCTCCGGGCGCATCTTCGTCACCGGGCCGGAGGTGGTCCGGTCGGTCACCGGCGAGCAGGTCGACATGGAGCGGCTGGGCGGCCCCGAGCCGCACGGCCGGCGCTCCGGCGTGGTCCACGTGACCACGAAGGACGACGAGGGCGCGATGCAGACCGCGCGGACGCTCGCGTCGCTGCTGGGCCGGCAGGGTCGGGTGTCCCCCGCTGACGTGACGGACGGCGTGGACCTCGGCGCGCTGCTGCCGGCCGAGGCCAACCGGGCGTACGACGTCAAGCCGCTCGTCACCAAGCTGCTCGACGAGGCAGGCGTGGAGTTGCACGCCAAGTGGGCACCCAACGTGGTCACCACGCTCGGTCGCTTCGCCGGCCGTACCGTCGGGATCATCGCGAACAACCCGCTGCGGCTCGGCGGCTGCCTGGACGCGGCCAGTGCCGAGAAGGCAGCGCGGTTCGTGCGGATGTGCGACGCGCTCGGCGTACCGCTGATCGTGCTGGTCGACGTTCCTGGCTACCTGCCCGGACTGGGGCAGGAGTGGGACGGCGTGGTACGCCGCGGCGCCAAGCTGCTGCACGCCTTTGCCGAGGCCGTGGTACCGCGGGTGACGCTGGTGACCCGCAAGGCGTACGGCGGCGCGTACATCGCGATGAACTCCCGCTCGCTCGGTGCCACGGCGGTGTACGCCTGGCCCAACGCCGAGATCGCCGTCATGGGCCCCAGTGCCGCGGTGAACATCCTGCACCGCAAGAAGCTCGCGGCCACCCCGCCGGCCGAGCGCGAGGAGCTGCGCGCCAAGCTCGTGGAGGAGCAGATGCGGGTGGCCGGTGGCGTGAACCGGGCGCTGGAGATCGGCGTCGTCGACGACGTGCTCGAGCCGACCGAGACGCGCCGGCGGCTCGCCGAGGCACTCGCCGCGGCCCCCGCCGCGCGCGGGGCACACGGGAACATCCCGCTCTAGTCCTCCGAGGTGTCTGACGCGACGAAGTAGGCCGGACGGCGCTGCACGGTCTGGTAGATCCGGCCCACGTACTCACCCAGCAAACCGAGGCACAGCAGCTGTACCGCGCCGAGGAACAGCATCGCGACGTACAGGGATGCCCAGCCGGAGACGGTGCGGTCGAGGAAGAACGCGACCACCGCCGCGACCATCAGCAGCCCGCAGAGCACGACTCCGGCCAGGCCGAGCCAGGTCGCCAGGCGCAACGGAGCCGCGGAGAAGTTCGTGATGCTGTCCGCGCCGAGTCGCACCATGGTGGTCAGTGAGTACTTGGTCCGCCCGGCCGCCCGCTCCGCCCGCGCGTAGCTGACCTCACCGCTGGGGAACCCGATCCACGGCACGAGGAGCCGCAGCACCGGCGTGTGGTAGGGCAGCTCGCGTATCGCCTCGACGGTGTCGCGGCTGAGCAGCCGGCAGTCCCCGGCGTGCGCCGGTACGTCCTTACCGACCACGCGGCGCATCAGCCGGTAGTACCAGCCGGCGGTCCACCGCTTGAACGTGGTGTCCGAGCTGCGGTCGGTACGGATGCCGTACACGATGTCCAGTTCCTTGTCCCGGGCCAGCTGCAGCATCTGCGGGATGACCTCGGGCGGATCCTGCAGGTCCGCGTCGATGCTCGCGATGTACTGCCCGCGAGCCCGCAACAGGCCGGCCAGCAGCGCCGCCTGGTGACCGCTGTTGCGCCGCAGCCGGATCACCCGCAGCTCGGGCCAGGTCCGCCGCAGTCCCGCGATTACGGCCGGAGTCGCGTCGACGCTGCCGTCGTCGACGGCCACGACCTCGTACGGCTCGCCGAGCCCGTCGAGGATCGGTCGCAGCCGCTGGACGAGCAGCGGCAGCACCGCCTCCTCGTTGTACACCGGCACAACCACCGACAGTTCCGGCCTCACCCCCGCACCTTAACCGCAGGTGGTTCGCGGGAGGCCGGAGACCGGGACGGGGGAACGGCCGGTCGGGCGGGCGTGACCGGCCAGCACGGTCGCCAGCACGGCCATCGACACGGCGGTCGACGAGTACGTCGCGACGAGCACCGGCGACGAAGAACGCCCGAGAACGTACGGCGTATCCATCGCCACCGTCACCGCGGCATCGGAGCGCAACCCGGCGGAGCCGTCGCCGTAGCCGACGAGGTGCACGATCTTGCCGCCCGACGCGACCACCTCGATGCCGTGCGCCTTCAGCGCCGCGACCAGCGCCTCCCGCTGCCGCACCCAGCCGCCGCCGGCCGCGGTGACCGTGACCCGGCCCGAGACGAGCGGACCCTGGCAGGACCCGCGCAGCAGGGTGATCGCCGCGGCCGCGGCCGCCTTCGCGGCCGCCTCGTGCTCGGCGCCGCCGACCGCCGACATCGCCGGCTGGGCAAAGCCGGCCAGCCGCAGCTTCACCGTGAGGATCCGGGTCACCGACTCCTCGAGCTGGGCCCTGGGCAGCCGGCCGGACTTCAGCGCGGCCAGCAGGCCCGCATGGGCGGCCCCCACGTCCGGCGGCATCAGCAGTACGTCGTTACCGGCGAGCACGGCCCGGACGGCGGCCTCCCCGATCGGCCACTGGCGGGCCGGCGCCATGCCCATCGAGTCGGTGACCACGATCCCGGTGAAGCCCAGTTCCTTGCGCAGCACGTCGGTGAGCACCTTGTGCGAGAACGTCGCCGGTACTCCGGGCTCGACCGACCGGACATCCAGATGGCCGGACATCACGAGCCAGGCGCCGGCCTGGATACCGGCCTGGAACGGCGGCAGGTCACCGGAGTTCAGCGCGGCCCGGTTCTGGCTGAGCACCGGCAGGTTGGTGTGGCTGTCGGCGGTCGTGTGTCCGTGGCCGGGAAAGTGCTTCAACGTCGCGGCGACCCCGCCGGCCTGCAGGCCGCGTACCGCGCCGGCGACCTGGTCGGCGGCGACCTTCGGGTCGGTGCCGTACGAGCGGGAGCCGATCACCCCGCTGCCGGCCGGGCCGAGCACGTCGGCGACCGGGGCGAAGTCCACGTTGACGCCGAGGGCGGCCAACTCGGTACCGGCAGCGCGCCAGGCCGCCTCGGTCAACGCCGAGTTGGCGGCCGCGCCGAACGCCATCGCGCTGGGCAGCTGGGTCACCGGCGCCTCGCGGATCCGGGTGACCGAGCCGAACTCCTGGTCGGTACCGATGAGCAGCGGTACCCCAGCCGGCAGCGCGTGTGCGGCCTCCTGCAGGCCGGTGGTCAGCTTGCGTACCTGCGCGGGCGACTCGATGTTCGTGGACGGGTTCGTCGAACCGGTGGCGTCGCTCGTCCGGCGGGTCAGGATGAGCCCGCCGAGCCGGTACTTCGCGATCATCTGGGCCGGGGTGTCGACGCCGGCGTACTTCCGGTTGCCCGACGCCGCGGACGAGGCGACCCGGTTCGCGTCGGTGCCGTACACGTACGGCATCAGCACCTGACCGACCAGGTCCTCGTCGCCGAGCTTGGCGACCAGCTCGCGCGCCCGCGTCGCGGGGTCGGCGGTCTCGGTGGCCGACGGGGACGGTGTGGCCCGTGACGAGGACCGGCCGGCCCGCGGGTCACCGCCCACGCAGCCTCCCAGCAGGCCCACGACGATCACGAGAGGTAGCAGCGCACGCACGCTGCCACTCAACCACTACCGGTCCAGTGCGTCACCCCACCCTGGTCAGGTAGTTGACCGGAGCACCGTCGCCGGCGTAGCGGTACGGTTCGAGTTCCTCGTCCCAGGCCGTTCCCAAGGCCCGGTCGATCGCGTGGGCCAGCCCCTCCGGGCCGTGCGTGGACGCGATCAGCGCGCGCAGCCGGTGCTCGGTGACCAGGATGTCGCCGCTCACGCTGATCGGGGCGCGGAACAGCCCGAGCCCGGGTACGTGCATGAACCGTTCGCCGTCGACACCGGGACTGGGCTCCTCGGTCACCTCGAAGCGGACCATCGGCCACTGGCGGAGGGCGGCCGCTAGTTCGGCACCGGTACCGGTGCGTCCGGTCCAGGTCGACTCGGTACGGCGGGTCGCGGGCTCGACCGGCTGCGGGCGCCAGTCCAGACTGCAGGGCGCGCCGAGGACGCGCGCCACCGCCCACTCGACGTGTGCGCACACCGCGAGCGGGGATGAATGGATATATACGACGCCACGTGTGGGCACCTTAGACCTCCCGCCGACCGAGGTGCGTCTTCCCCTACGACCTCGATCTTCGAGAGTGGTCGTACTCATGATGCCCGCGGTGTGCGTGTTCCGCCAGGGAATCCTCGAAGTTCCGGGTCGTACTGTCGGCTACACTTGTCCGACGCCGGCCGTGGACGGCCGGCTTCCGTACGTTCCCCCGAGGAGTCAGTTCCGTGGCGAGCAACACGTCCAAGACCGCGCGCGCTTCGGTCCGCGCCGGCCAGGCCACCCAGGGCGGCGCGCTCAGCGTGCTCGGCGAGTTCAGGTACCTGATCCCGCTCAACCATGGCAAGCACGCGTACCTGCGCAACCTGACCAACGGCAAAACCGTGCACCTGCGTACGGATTCCGAGCAGTTCGTCGAGGAGATCCGCACCCTGACGGCGGCCGGCCACGGCACGAAGATCCGCGCCGAGCTCGCCACCCTCGCGGCCACCCACCCGGGCGACGGTTGGGACGCCACCGAGAAGCGCCTGGTGGAGGCCGGCGTTTTCTAGTCCGGGCCGGCGCCGGTTTTCTAGGTCACACGTCGGGTAGCCGACGTTGCGTGATCGGTCGCGCAGGACACGACAAGAATCGATGCAATGGCAACCGATTGGGTCGTGGAGGTGCCTGCGGAGCGGGTCGTCCTGGACGCGCAGAACCGCGGCGAGATCCTGTTCACCGTCACCAACGTCGGCACCACTGCGGGCCGGGCTGTGCTGGAGGTCGTACCGGCCGAAGGCGTGGACCCGGCCTGGTTCACCATTGACGAGCCGCGTCGGCTCATCGGTGCCGGTGCTTCCGACGCCTACCGCGTCACGCTCGCCCCGCCGGCCGGTACCACGGCCGGCAGTTACTTCATGCAGGCCCGGGTGTACCCCGATGACGCCGCCATCGCTCCCGAGGAGGCGTCTCGGCTCAGCAAGCGGGTCGAGTTTCAGGTACGCGAGACCCCACCGCCACCGAAGCCGAAGCCTTGGTGGCCGTACGCCGTAGCCGCCGCCCTGGCCGTCATCGTCCTCACCGTCGTTGCGGTGCTGGTGTTCGGCGGCGGCGGAGAGCCGGGTCCGAGTCCCACCACCCCGCCTCCCACCGGCGCGCCGACGAGCGGACCGCCGCCCACGACCGGTCCCCCACCCACGACCGGTCCTCCGCCGACCACGGCCCCACCGACGGGCCCGGTTTCCGTGCCGAACGTCGAAGGTGATCTCACCGACGTGGCGATCGACCGACTGCGGGACGCCGGGCTGAACGTCAGCCTCTCCGGTGAAGAGGACCCGACGTGCAACAACCTCGGCCAGGTCATCCGGCAGAATCCCACCGGCGGAACCGTCGTACCCCGGGGGACGACAGTGTCCATCGTGGTCGGTGAGCGACCCGCGCCGCCGCGTGAGTGCCCGTAGCTATACCGGCAGCCACTCGGTGGCCGTGGTCACCTCGCGCAACGCGTCCGGGTCCGGTTCGACACCGAGACCGGGCCCGGACGGTACCCGCACCTGGCCGTTCTCGAGCACGAACGGCCGTGTGATGTCCCGGGCGTAGTAGCGGTCCGAGGCAGACGTGTCGCCGGGCAGCGTAAAGT
>Ga0075428_100005672_pt1 | contig 13875 bp, 9 predicted proteins | sample RhiMetdeltSRZDD2_FD_75291 | JGI IMG/M metagenome (GOLD analysis project Ga0075428, IMG submission 75291) | Populus rhizosphere microbial communities from Tennessee, USA - Rhizosphere MetaG P. deltoides SRZDD2 | ecosystem: Host-associated > Plants > Roots > Rhizosphere > Soil | place: USA...
GGCCGGGCCTCGTGCAGCACACGCTTGGTTGGCCATTGGATGACCGCACGGGGGGCGGTTCCTTCCTGTATCATTACGGCGCCAACCTGGTATCGGTCGGCTTCGTCGTGCATTTGAACTATGCCAATCCCTACCTGTCGCCCTACCACGAATTCCAGCGCTTCAAATCCCATCCGCTGATCGCGCCGACATTCGAGGGCGGCCGGCGCATCGGTTATGGCGCGCGCGCTCTGACCGAGGGCGGCCTGCAGTCGATTGGACACCTCACCTTTCCTGGCGGCGTGCTCGTCGGATGCGCGGCCGGGTTTATGAACGTGCCGCGCATCAAAGGCTCGCATAATGCCATGCTGTCCGGCATTGCCGCGGCCGAGGCCGCGTTCGCCGCGATCGCGGCCGGTCGTGGCAACGACCGCCTTGAGGCCTATGCAGCGGCGGTGGCATCGGGGCCGATCACGCGGGATTTGCGCCGGGTGCGCAACGCCAAGCCGATGCTGTCGAAATTCGGCACGCTGATTGGCACGGCGCTCTCAGGGGTCGATATGTGGGCCAACACGCTGCTCCCTGGCGTGGGCTTCGGCTACACCCTCAAGCACGGAAAGCCCGACCATGCGACCTTGCAGAGGGCCAGCACGGCGCGGTCGATCGAATATCCAAGGCCCGACGGCACTTTGACGTTTGATCGCCTCACCAACCTTGCGTTCTCGGCGACGAACCACGAAGAGGACCAGCCACCGCACCTCAAGGTGCGCAATCCGGTCCTCCAAAAGCAATCCGAGCACGATGTCTATGCCGGTCCCTCCACCCGCTATTGCCCGGCTGGGGTCTATGAGTGGCTCGAAGAGGCCGGGAAGCTGCGCTTCCAGATCAACGCCCAAAACTGCGTTCACTGCAAAACCTGCGACATCAAGGATCCCAACCAGAACATCGATTGGGTGGTGCCGGAAGGTGGCGGCGGGCCGAACTATTCAGGCATGTGAGTCGCGAGGGACAGCCAGTGAGAGAAGGAGGGGACATGCCCGCCGACAAACTACATCCCGACGCGCAAAAGGTCTGCGACATGATCATCGCCTCGGGCCGGCCGCCGATCGAGACGCTGACGCCGGTCGAAGCGCGTGCCGTCTATTTGGCGTCCAAAGCGATCCTGCAACCCGACCCGGAACCCGTCGCGGAGGTGAAGGACCTGAGCGCGCAGGGGCCGGCCGGGCCAATTCCTTTGCGTCTTTATCGTGGCCGGCCGGCCACGGAAACGGACGCGCAAGCCGTCGTCGTCTACTTCCACGGCGGCGGCTGGGTGATCGGCGATCTGGAAAGCCACGACCAGCTCTGCCGCGCCCTTGCGAACGCGGTGCCGTGCACGGTCATTGCCGTCGACTATCGGCTGGCGCCGGAGCACAAGTTTCCAGCCGCCGTGGAGGATGCGATTGCGGCGACCCGCTGGATTGCCGACAACGCCGACCGGCTCAAGGTGGATGCCAAACGCCTTGCGGTTGCCGGCGACAGCGCGGGGGGCAATCTGGCCGCCGTCGTGTCAATCGCGGCGCGCGACAACGGCGGGCCAACACCGGTGCTTCAGTTCTTGATCTACCCTGGCACGGATATGGCCATGCAAACGGTCTCGATTAGCCGGCATGCCGAGCAGCTGCCGCTGACGAGAAAAGGCATGCAATGGTTCGTCGACCACTATTTGCGCGGGACACAAGACGTGCACGATTGGCGTGCCTCACCGCTGCGGGCGGCGACCCTGCGGGGCCTGCCGCCGGCCCTCATCATTACGGCGAGCTTCGACCCGCTCGGCGATGAAGGCGAAGCCTTTGCCAAAGCGCTTTCGAGTGCCGGTGTCCCCGTTGATCTGGAGGGTTTCGAGGGACAAATTCACGGGTTTATCACCATGGGGCGGATCGTCGCCGATGCCCGGCGCGCCACCGATCTTGGCGCAGCACGGTTGCGGGCAGCCTTTGGCTTGCCGCGGGGTGGCGCCTGATTATCCACAGATTGCCAGTGGCGGCCTACAGGGGTCCCGCGGCGCGCTTGCGGGCTTCCCGGTCCTCGATTTGCCCCATTGTGCCGGTCCCATGGCAGCGACCACGATCGCCGAACAAAGCTTCCCGGGTGGGCGTTCTGGAGTCGCTTGCACAACTCTTTCCTGCTAGCCTACCTGCCGGGAATCAATGAATGAGCAAACCAAGCTCTAAGGCACGAGGTGACATGGGTCGGTGGCTGTCCAGGCTGAGCCTCTTCAGCGCAATTGTGGCGGTCGTTCTGGCCGCCAAGGCGCCGCCCGTCAGCGCGGGCCTCGGTGCCCCACAGGAAGCTGCCTCGCTGCTCGGAAGCTACCTCGCCGGACGCGTGGCGCGGGCACAAAACGACACGCACGCCGCCGCCCTTTTCTATCGGCAGGCCCTCGCCCAGGATCCCGGCAATAGCTTGCTCATCGAGCAGGCGTTTCTGATGGAGACCACCGAGGGCGAATGGGCGCGCGCCGAGGCATTGGCGCGTCAACTCGTCGAAATGCAACCCACTCATCGTACCGCGCACGCCTTGCTTGGCCTCGCCGATTTCAAAGCTGCGCGCTATGCCTCGGCGGATGAGCATTTCAAGACGGTGAGCGGGAACCCGATCGGCGAATTGACCAGTGCGATGGCCCGTGCCTGGGTCGCCGAAGCCCAAGGCAAAACGACGGAGGCGCTGGCTCTGCTCGATGCCCCGAAGTTGCCCGACTGGGCCCAGTTCTATTTGCGCTATCATCGGGCGCTGATCGGCGACGTCAGCGGCCGTCGCGCCGAGGCCCGCGCCGCCTTTGAGCGTATTCCCGCCAACGACCAGCGCACGCTACGTATCACATTGGCCTACGCCCGGCATGCCGCCAACGGCGGCGATGGCAAACTCGCCCAACGCATCCTGAAGGCACACTTCGATAAGGCCAAGGCGGACGGCCACCCCGAGGCCAAGGCGCTGCAGGACGAAATCGACACCGGAGCGCAAGTATCGCTGCTTGTTACCACGCCGACCGAGGGTCTTGCCGAGTCGTTCTACGGGCTGGGCGAGGCGTTGACCGGGGAGGGCGGTGTCAGCGTGGGGGCGGTCTATCTGCAGTTCGCCCTCTTCCTAAGGCCCGACTTTCCCTTCGCTCTGGCCACCCTCGCCAATGCCTACGAGACCACCAAGCGCTATGATGCGGCCATCGCCGCCTACGACCGGATACCGAACAATACCCCGCTCCAGGTCAGCATCGAAATCCGCAAGGCCCTCAACCTCAATCAGCTCGAACGCGTCGAGGAGGCCAAGGATCTGCTCGAGGGTACGGCACGCCAAAATCCGACGGACGTGCGTCCGCTGGACGCCCTGGGCGGCATCATGCGCGGCCAAAAGCGTTACGAGGAGGCGGTCGAGTATTATACCCGCGCCATCGCGCTCATCGACAAGCCCGAACAGAAGCATTGGTCGTTTTTCTACTCGCGCGGCACCTGCTATGAGCGCATCAAGAAGTGGTCGCTCGCCGAAGCCGACCTGGAGCGCGCGCTGCAGCTGAGCCCAGACCAGCCGCTGGCCCTCAACTACCTCGGCTACTCGTGGATCGATCAGGGCCGCAATCTGAAGCAGGGGATGGCGCTGATCGAGAAGGCCGTGCGTCAAAAACGTGACGACGGCTATATCGTCGACAGCCTGGGTTGGGCCCACTACCGGCTTGGCAACTACAAGGAAGCCGTCAAGTATCTCGAGCGGGCCGTGGAGTTACGCCCGGAAGATCCCGTTCTTAACGACCATCTGGGAGATGCTTTCTGGCGCGTCGGCCGCGAGCGGGAAGCCCGCTTTCAATGGGAGCAGGCCTTGACGCTCAAGCCCGAGCCCGAGGACGCCGATAAAATCAAACGCAAGCTGCAGCGCGGGTTGCCCTCTCCGCAGCAGGCGCGTCCCGTCAAGCGAACCAAGGAAGTGGTCAAAAAGGAGCACCTGAAGAAGAGCTCGGAGACCACATTCAGCCTGCCGCTGTTCAAGTAGGTCGCCGGTCGCCAGGGGCACCCGTGTGGCCCCGCGCACGCGGCCGGGGCAGGGCTTCGGATGGGCGTCACACAAATTGCGCGCGCCAAGGTCAACCTCACACTCAAGGTGCTGGGGCGGCGGGCCGACGGCTACCACGGCCTCGAAAGTCTCGTCACCTTTGCTGCGATCGGCGATCGGCTGAGCTTTGACCCCGGCCTAGGGGGTCGCTTGGTCGTGAGCGGGCCGTTTGCGGAGGGTATCGCCGGTCCCAACATCCTCGAAGGCGCCCTTGATCTCTTGTCGCAGTCTGGGGTCGATCTGGGGGGCAGCATCAGGCTCGAGAAAAACCTGCCCGTTGCGGCTGGTCTCGGCGGTGGCTCCTCCGATGCGGGCGCTTTGCTGCGGTTGGCCCGTGCCGCCCACGTGGAACGTGCCGAGGACCCCCTGTGGCAGGATCTGGCTCGGCGGCTCGGCGCCGACGTTCCCGTCTGTTTTGCCGACCGACCCGCCCTTATGAGCGGCATCGGCGATGAGCTGCAGCTGCTGGCGACGGGATCTTCGCCCCCGCCCCCGCTCCCCGCCGTGCTGGCCAATCCGGGCCTGCCCCTGGCAACCGCTCGGGTGTTTGCCGCGCTGCAGGCACCAGCCCTCAAGGGGGCGCGCGCGCCCACGGCGCCGTTGGCGCCGATCGGATCAATTGCGGCGCTGTGCGACCACATCGGCGCTGTTGGCAACGATCTCGAGCCGCCGGCAATGGCGCTCGAACCCGTGATCGGCGCGGTGAAGGCGGCGTTGCTCGCGTGCCCGGGGTGCCGAACGGCGGCAATGTCGGGCAGCGGACCAACCTGTTTTGGCATTTTCACAAGCGAGGTTCAGGCGACGGCGGCGGCGGTGGCCTTGCGCAGCTCCGAGCCGCGCTGGTGGGTCGTGGCAACACAACTCGACGGCGTCGCCGCGTCGGCCGCGGCCTAGCCTCACGTCTGCGGTTGGCTCCGAGCCGCCGGCGAAGGCACGGCGGCGCCCCAGGGGTCAATCCGCCTCTTGGAACACTTCTTCACGGCCCTTGCGGATCGCCGGCAGGACGGCGAGCACGATCGTGATCACGGAGAGCAGCAGCAGTCCCGCGCTCAATGGTCGATCGATGAAGGTCATGAAACTGCCGCGTGAAATCACCAAGGCCTGGCGCAGCTTTTCCTCCATCAACCTGCCGAGCACGAAACCGAGCAAGAGGGGAGCGGGCTCGAACCCGAACTTGACAACGGCGTAGCCGAACAGGCCGAAGCCCGCCGTCATCAGCACCTCCACGGGCGAATTGTTGATGGAATAGATGCCGATGCAGCACAACAGAATGATCGCCGGAAACATCAGACGATACGGCACCTTCAAGAACCGCACCCAGAGCCCGATCAGAGGCAAATTGATGACGAGCAGCATCAAGTTGCCGATCCACATGGAGGCGATCATGCCCCAGAACAGGTTGGGCTGCTTGGTCATGATCTGCGGGCCGGGCACGATACCGTGGATGGTCATGGCGCCGACCATCAAGGCCATCACCGCGTTCGGCGGAATTCCGAGCGCGAGCAAGGGTATGAATGCCGTCTGTGCGCCGGCATTGTTGGCCGATTCCGGGCCGGCCACGCCTTCGATCGCCCCGCGCCCGAAGCGCGTCGGATCGTCAGCCAGCTTCTTTTCGATGGTATAGGACGCAAATGGCCCCAAAACGGCGCCATTTCCGGGCAGGAGGCCCAGGATGGATCCGATCAGGGTGCCGCGTGCGATCGGCGCCGCCGATTGCGCGAAATCCTTGCGATTGGGGAGCAGATTGCCGATTGCGGCGCGCACCACGTCGCGCGCCTGGGTGATCTCCAGGTTGCGCAGAATTTCGGCGAAGCCGAACAGCCCCATGGCCAGGACGGCCACGTCGAGGCCATCGGAGATTTCGGTCCAGCCGAAGGTCAGGCGCTCCTCGCCGCTCTCCAGGTCCGTACCCACGGTCGAGAGCAGGATGCCGACCAGAATGATGGCGATCGCCTTCGGCACCGAGCCGCGCGCGAGCACCACAGCAAACATCAACCCCATGACCATGAGCGCGAAGTAGTCGGCCGGCCCGAACAAAAGCGCCATCGCCGTGAGCGGCGCCGCCAGGGCTGCGATGATGATGGTGGCCACGCAGCCAGCGATAAATGAGCCGATCGCGGCGATGCCAAGCGCCACCCCCGCGCGTCCCTGCTTGGCCATCTGGTGGCCGTCGAGCGTCGTCACGACGGAGGTTGCTTCGCCGGGAATATTGACCAGGATTGCCGTGGTCGAACCGCCGTACTGCGCCCCGTAGTAAATGCCGGCGAGCATAATGAGCGCGCCGACGGGGTCGATGCCGAAGGTGATCGGCAACAGCATGGTGATGGTTGCAATCGGCCCAACCCCCGGCAGCACGCCTATTAGGGTACCGATCAGGCAACCGAGGAAACAAAGCCAGAGGTTCTTCAGCGTGAGCGCGACGCTGAGGCCGAGCGCCAGATTGGATATCAGATCGAATGTCACGTCGGGTCCTTCAACGCGTGAGGGCGCCCTTTAGCGCCGCGAAAAAGCCTGCGATTCCTTCCTTGGCGCCGGCGTATGCGTAAGACAGAAAACTGGGAATGAGGCCGAGGGGATCAAAAGGAATGGGCAAGTTAAGGAGCTCCTTGAACAGCAAGCCCGAAAGCAGGGTCAGCGCCACCGCAAAGATGGCAATCTCCGTGGGTCTGGTTTCGTCGGAGCCCAACGAGGCCATGATCACGGCCAAGGGCCCGGCGACGATGAGGCCGCCCCAACGGATGGTCAGGGCGAACAGGACCACGGCGCCGAGTACGAAGAATGGGCCACGAATGGCCCAGCGCTCGAGGGCCGGGCCCCCGCCAAACAGGCCTTGCACGATCAGCAGAATGCCAAAAGTCGCGACCAGGAACGCCAGTGTCTTGGGCAGCAGCCCAGAGCCGATGCCGGACAAATGTCCAACCGGTAGATTAAAGCCGCCAAGGTATCCGAGGGCGGCGATGGCCAGCAAAAACAGGCCGCCGGCAATGTCAATGGCTGAGCGCGCCGACGGACGCCGATTGGGGGATTGCGACATCTTCCTTCCCGCTTGCTTGCTTCCCCTGACCGCGGCCCCTCGGGCCGCGGTGTTTTTGCCGTAGGCTGGACCCTAGCGTTCCCCTTGAGGCCCGTCCACCGCTAGGGCCTACGTTTGCGGGTTTTGCGGCGCCTTGCCGCCCGTCAGGCACCGGAGCGCATGGCATCACGCAGAACACGCGCAACGTGCAGCGCCCCGCGGCCGGTACCGTCGCGGATTTGATGCCGACAGGAGAAGCCATCGGCGGCGATGAGCGCTTGCAGGGGGGCCTTGCGCAGGGCTGGCAGTAAGGAAAGTTCCCCCATTGCCAGGGAAACATCGTGCGTTTCGGCGGCATAACCGAAAGCGCCGGCCATGCCGCAGCAGCTAGACGTCACCGTTTCGACTTTGAGCCCGTGCACCAGCGCCAGCGTTTGTTGCACGGCACCCATGACGCCGAATGCCTTTTGATGACAGTGCCCGTGGAGGAGGAGCTGGCCCTCGCACACGCCGATGGGGCCGGCAACGCGACCGGCTTCGGCTTCGCGCGCCAGGAACTCCTCCAAGAGGAGTGCATGCGAGGCGAGCCGCTCGGCATCGGCTCCTGGCAGGAGCGACACGAACTCGTCCCGCAGCGTCAGCAGGCAGGACGGCTCTAGACCCACAATCGCGATGCCGCGGTCGATCAGCGGCGTGGCGGCCGCAAGCACGCGCCGAGCCTCTGCGCGCGCTTCCTCGACCAGACCGACCGACAAGAATGTCCGGCCACAGCACAAGGGGCGTGCCGGTCGAGGCAACGGCCCCCTGCCGCCGCCCTCGGCGCCCAGAAGCCGGACGCCATAGCCAAGCCGGCGCAGCACCTCGACGCTGGCATCGAGGTTCTCGGGCTCGAAATAGGTGTTGAAGGTGTCGGCGAACAGGGCGACGTCGCGGACCCCACCCAACGCTGCGCTTGCTGGGTGCTCGTCGGGCGATGCCTCGTGCCCTAAGCGAAATGGTCGAGGATGCCAGCGCGGCAGGGGGCGTTTCGACGAGAAGCCGGTCAGGCCTTCGATCAGCCGGGCCGCGCCCGGAATGGCGTTGCTGGCATTGATCAGGGGAGCCAAGCGCGCCGCGTAGGGCGCGTAGCGCGGCAGGTAGGCGATTAGGCGGTCACGCAGAGAGAGGCGGCGCTGCTTGTTGGCGGCCGCCAGCACTTCGATTTTCATCTTCGCCATGTCGACGCCGGTCGGACATTCCCGCCGGCAGCCCTTGCAGGAGACGCACAACTTCATGGTTTCCAGCATCTCGTGCGAGGCGAACGCGTCCGGGCCGAGTTGACCAGAGATGGCGAGCCGCAGCGCGTTCGCCCGACCGCGCGTCACGTCGCGCTCGTTGCCGGTGACGCGAAACGAAGGGCACATTACGTCGGTGCCGAGCTTGCGGCACTCGCCATTGTTGTTGCACATCTCGACCGCGCCCTGGAACCCGCCGCCCGCGCCGGGATAGGCCGACCAGTCGAACACGGTTGTGAGCGCCGCGACGCGGTAGGAGGGCTTGAAGCGGAACAGTCCGCGGTCATCCATGCGCGGCGAACGCACGATCTTGCCGGGGTTCATGAGGCCATTGGGGTCGAAGCGGTCCTTCACCTCTTCGAACAGGCGCACGGTGTGCGCTCCATACATGCTCGCGTGAAATTCCGAGCGCACCAGGCCGTCGCCATGCTCGCCCGAGTGCGAGCCCTTGTATTCCTTGACCATGGCGAAGGCCGCCTCGGCGATCGCGCGCATGGTCGCAGCGTCCTTCTCGAGCTTCAGATTGAGCACCGGGCGCACGTGCAGGCAGCCGACCGAGGCGTGCGCGTACCAGGTGCCGCGCGTGCCGTGCTTCTCGAAGATGGCGGTGAGCCGTTCCGTGTAGTCGGCGAGGTGTTCGAGGGGTACGGCGCAGTCCTCAATGAAAGAGACAGGTTTGCCCTCGCTCTTCATCGACATCATGATGTTGAGGCCCGAAGCGCGCACGTCCCACACCGCTTTCTGCCCGCTGGCATCGGTTACCTTGACGACACTGTTGGGGTGACCAAGATCCGCCAGCAGCTCATCCAGTCGCTGCAATCGGCGCAGATTTTCGGCCTGTTCGTCCTCGGCGAACTCGACCAGCAGCAACGCATCGGGCCGGCCGCGCACGTAGGTCTCCATCACGGGCCGAAACATGGCGATATCGCGCGCGAGTTCGATCAGAGTGCGGTCCACCACCTCCACGGCCACCGGGTTGAGCTTGACGATGTGCTGGGGTGCCTCCAAGGCCTTGCGGAAGCTGCCGAAGTGGCAGATGCCCAGCACCTTGTTTTTCGGCAGCGACGACAACTTCAGCTCAATGCGCCGTGAGACGGCGAGCGTGCCCTCCGAGCCGCACAGGAGGGTAGCGAGATTGACCGGCCCAGGCCCTGGCCGCAAGGCATCGATCAGGTAGCCGCCAACGCGTCGCGACACCTGCGGAAAGGCCTGCGCGATATGCGCGGCCTCCCGTCGGCCGAGGGCGAGCATGTCACCCACAAGGTTGTGGGCGCCGGGAGCCTCGCCCGCGCTGGTCCCCGGCGCGGCGGCAATGGACGCCGGGTTCGAGGCAAGGTCGCCAACCGGTCCGAGCGGCGCCAGGTTGCGTCCGACCTCGCCGAAGTTGAGCTCGCTGCCGTCGGCCAGGATAGCGGCGATGGACATGATGTTGTCGCGCATGATGCCATAGCGGATCGAGCGCGTGCCGCACGAGTTATTGCCCGTCATTCCGCCGATCGTGGCACGGCTGGCGGTCGAAACGTCGACGGGAAACCAAAGCCCGATCGCACTCAGTTGGCGGTTGAGATCATCGAGCACAATGCCCGGTTCGACCACGCAGGTACGGGCGGCGGGATCGACGCTAATGAGCCTTTTCAGATACTTGCTAAAATCCATGACCAGGGCGCGGCCAACGGTCTGTCCCGACTGGGAGGTGCCACCGCCGCGCGGCAACAGGGGCACACCCTCCGCGCGCGCCGCTGCCATCGCCACACGCACGTCTTCGTCCGTTTTGGGCACGATCACGCCGACCGGTTCGATTTGATAGTGCGAGGCGTCCGTGGCATAGCGCCCGCGTGAGAAGCGATCGAACAAGACCTCGCCCTCAAGGTCGCGCGCGAGCCGCGCGGCGAGGCGGTGTGAGGTCGGAGCCGTGCCGGTTATGGGCATGGCGCGGTAATGCCCGTCCTCGTCGCGGGACACAAGTGCTATTGGACGGCGAGCGGACGCAGCTCGCGCGGGCCCGAGCCTATGAACAAGCTGGGGCAGGCTCGGTGCGTCAAGCCAATACCGCAACCCGCACGGGGTTGGGGCCCGACCGCCCAGTCGCCGCCGCGCGCGCCCAACGTTTGCTGCCGGCGGCCGGCGGCGGATTTTGGCCGCAGCAGGCCCAGCGCTCAGGACCCCTGTTTGGCTTCCCCGAGGTGCGCTTTCTTGGCGGTTGCGGCCTCTCCTGCGGCCGAGTAGCTGAGGTTGGCTGGCTGCGGGGGGACCGATGGGTTGGCAGCGCGCCGCGAGCCTGCTTTAAGCTAGAGGCGCCTCACTGCTATTGGAGAAAATCGCATGTCGAATGTGCCGCGCCGCGCCGGCCGCCATTTTCTGCAGATTCCGGGGCCGACACCGGTACCGGACCGCATCCTGCGCGCCATGGACATGCCCGTGATTGATCATCGCGGGCCCGAATTTAGGGCCCTGGGCCTCCGGGCTCTGGCCGGCATCAAGACGGTCTTTAAGACCACCGAGCCTGTCTTCATCTATCCATCCTCCGGCACCGGTGCCTGGGAGGCCGCGCTCGTCAATACGCTCTCCCCCGGCGACAAGGTCCTGATGTACGAAACCGGGCATTTCGCCAGCCTCTGGCACAAGCTCGCTTTGAAGCTTGGACTGCAACCGGAGTTGATCGCTTCCGACTGGCGCAGCGGTGTCGATGCCAACGCCATCGAGACGCGCCTGCGCGAGGACAAGGCGCACACGATCAAGGCCGTATGCGTGGTGCACAACGAGACTTCCACGGGCGCCACCTCCCGCATCGATGAGGTGCGCAAGGCGATCGATGCCGCCAAACATCCGGCCCTCTTCATGGTCGACACGATTTCGTCCCTGGCCTCGATCGACTATCGCCACGACGGCTGGGGCGTGGACGTCACCGTCGGCGGTTCGCAGAAGGGACTGATGCTGCCTCCGGGCCTTGGCTTCAACGCCGTGAGCCAAAAGGCTCTCGCCGCCGCCCGCGCGGCACAGCAGCCAAAGTCTTACTTCGCCTGGGAGGAGATGCTGCCCGCCAACAAGGAGGGTTTCTTTCCGTACACGCCGGCGACGAACTTGCTCTACGGTCTGGCCGAGGCCATCGACATGCTGCACGAGGAGGGGCTCGAGCGCGTGTTTGCGCGTCACGACAGGCATGCCGAGGCTACCCGCCGCGCGGTGAAGGCCTGGGGCCTCGAGATTTTGTGCAAAGACCCCAGCTATTACTCCTCGAGCCTGACGGCGGTGCTGTTGGCCCCGGAACAGGACGCCGACGCCTTGCGCAGGGTCGCGCTCGAGGCCTTCGATATTTCGCTTGGCACCGGTCTTAGCAAATTGGCAAAGAAGGTGTTTCGCATCGGTCACCTGGGCGACACCAACGATTTGACCATGCTGGGAGCGCTCGCCGGCGTGGAAATGGGACTTGCCCTTGCCAAAATACCGCACACGCCGGGCGGGGTCCGGGTGGCGATGGACTATTTCGCCGAGGTTGCCAAGGCTGGGCGGGCCTAAGCTGTGCCGTCGAGGCGCCGGCGAGCAGAGGCAAGACGGTGAAAGCAGCAAGTCAACGAGAGCCCGAAGAGACGGGACAAGAAAGGTCGCCATGCAAAATCGGGTTGAGGAGGATCTCCTCTACGAGGTGCGAGATGGGCTTGGACTTGTCAGCTTTAATCGCCCCGCGGCGCACAACGCCCTTACCTTCGAAATGTATGACCGGCTAGGCGACATCTGCGGCGAAGTGCGGCTTGGCGGAGCCGTGAAAGCCATCATCATCACCGGCGCCGGCGGCCGCGCCTTTGCGGCGGGGACGGACATTTCCTTGTTCCAGAATTTTTCGACGGCGCAACAGGGAGTAGACTACGAGGCGCGCATGGAACGCATGTTCGCCAAGCTCGAGAGGTGTCCGGTACCGACGATCGCGGCCATTGCCGGCATCTGCACGGGCGGGGCGGCCGTGATCGCCGCCGCGTGCGACCTCAGGCTTGCCACGCGCCAGCTTAAATATGGTTTCCCGATCGCCCGCACGCTGGCGAATTGTCTGTCGGCGGCTAACATCGCCCGCGTGGCGCTGCTAACGGGGGTCGGGCGGGCCGTCGATCTGTTGCTGACGACGCGATTGATCGGCGCCGAGGAGGCATTGGCCATTGGGCTCGTCAACGAGCTGTTTGATACGCCCGAGGCGATGATGGAGCGTGCCCGCGCTCTTGGCGCCCAGTTCGCCACGCAAGCGCCGCTCACCATGATGGCCGGCAAGGAGGTCGTGCGCCGGATGCGCGCAAATTTCGGCGCTATCGACGACCGCGACCTGATCGAGCTGTGCTACGGCAGCGCCGACTTCCGCGAGGGACTGCGCGCCTTCCTCGCCAAGCGCGCACCCAAGTTCACGGCACAATAGGTGCCGATCGCGACGGGGCGGGCGGCTAGCTTTGCCTGCCGCCCGCGGCCTAAAGGTGTGGCCGCGCTCAGCCCTCGGCCTTCAATCCGAGCAGCCGGGCCGGATTCTTGCGCATCATGGTATCGATGTCGGCGTCGGCAATTCCCTCTTTTTTCATGGCGGCAATCGCCGCCTCGACGCCATCGGGATGCACCATGTTGCTGCTCTGTCCAAGGTCGGTGGAGACCAGGACGTGCTCGGCACCAAACTCCTTCAGGGCCTGGGCCACGTGCTTGGCATTCACCTGCGTCCAGTGCGTGAGGAAGGGGAGCGGCGCATTGGGACCGGCCAGAAACTGCAGGAAACAGATTTCGATCACCGCCCCCATCTCGGCCACTTGTTTGGCTTGCGCCATGCTGAGGCCGGGAACGTTGGTGAGACCGTGCGTGATGACGATGTTCTTCACGCCGAGCTCACGCGCCTTCTTGACTACGGCGATGATTTCTTCCGGATGCACGTGACCGGTCGCCAGCACCAGGTTCTCACGCGCAATGATTTTCAGAATCGCTTCCATCTCCGGCGAGACCTGACCGTTCGGTGCGACCGTCAGGCCAACGGCATCGGGCTTGGAGAGCGTCTTGACATGCTTATCGGCCTCGAAGGTCGGCAGCCAGACGATCTTGCCGCGACTGCCGTAGATGCGGTGCATCCACTCCACGGCATCTGGGTTGATGCCACCCACCGCCTTGTTCAGGACGATGCCGCCAAACACTTCGACGCCGGGCACGACCTTCATCACCAGCGCCGCCCGGCTTGCCGTTTCGGAGATGTGGTTCTTAAGGACGATACCGCGCATGCCGCGCGCCTTGGCAAGCTGCGCCACATCGATGTCGTCCATGTTGCGGCCGAACACGTCGGGGTGCGAATGGACGTGCATGTCGATAACGCCTACGGCAGGGCTGACCTTGGGCGGCGGCGGCGGGAAGCCTGCTTGGGCAGCGGCCTGCTCCGAGCCCAGCACGATGCCGGCAAGAAGTGCAATCGCAGCGGTAAGACTTCTCATCGTCTCCTCCCGTAAAAGCGAGCGCTTCACCCGCACGCCGGTTCGAGGGGCACCTTACAGCACAAGTCAGCCCCGGCGAAGCGGGCCG
>Ga0075428_100005681_pt1 | contig 13865 bp, 13 predicted proteins | sample RhiMetdeltSRZDD2_FD_75291 | JGI IMG/M metagenome (GOLD analysis project Ga0075428, IMG submission 75291) | Populus rhizosphere microbial communities from Tennessee, USA - Rhizosphere MetaG P. deltoides SRZDD2 | ecosystem: Host-associated > Plants > Roots > Rhizosphere > Soil | place: USA...
TTCCGGTCGCACTCACCGACGCGTCGCTCGAAGCATTGACAGTCGGCGCGCGTAACGTGCTCGAGGAGGCCACGTATCACAAAAAGCTCAAGGGGCCTGATCCGCAGCGGGCAATGTCACTGGGGCCGCTGTTGTCGGTCGCCCGCCATCAGGAAGAGCTGGCCGATTGCGACCTAGTGGTGGAAGCGGTCGTAGAGAATGTCGATGTAAAGAAGCGGCTTTATGCTCAACTCGAGCCGCACCTGCGACCGGAGACAATCCTCGCCTCCAATACCTCGACGATTCCCATCACGCGGCTAGCCGAGGGGCTTTCGCGGCCGGACCGTTTTTGTGGGCTGCATTTTTTCAATCCCGTGCGACGGATGAAGCTTGTAGAGGTGATCCGCGGGAAGCAGACCAGCGACCAGACCGTGGCCACCGCGGTGGCCCATGCCAAGCGACTGGGGAAAATGCCGGTCGTCGTTGGCGACGGTCCCGGGTTTCTGGTCAATCGCTTGCTCTTTCCCTACATGAACGAGGCGATCGAGCTGCTCTGCGAAGGCGCGAGCATGCAAGAGATTGACAAGGCGGCCGTGGGCTTTGGAATGCCGATGGGACCGATTGCCCTGTATGACATGGTGGGTCTCGACACGGCGATGTATGCCGGCAAGACGATGTGGGAGGCGTACCCCGACCGCGTGGTGGCTTCCCCGGTGTTGCCGGCGATGGTCAAGGCGGGACGCCTGGGGCAAAAGACGAAGCTTGGCTTCTACTCCTATCAGAACAAGCGCGGCAATGCCCAGCGCGACGCGGCGGCGGAGGCCATCGTCGCCAACTATCGCCGCGGGGAAGCCAAATTCGGCCGCGAGCAGATTGCCGACCGGCTGATCCTGCCGATGCTGCTGGAGGCGACGCGACTGCTGGAGGAGCGGCTGGTGCGCGACGTGCGGGATGTCGATCTGGGGCTCGTGTTCGGCATCGGCTTTCCGCCATTTCGCGGCGGCCTGTTGTTTTGGGCAGACACGCTGGGCGCAGAGCGGATCGTCAGGATGCTCGAGCCGCTGGCGCGCCTCGGCGCCAGGATGCAGCCGACGCCGCTGCTTTTGGAAATGGCCAAGAGCGGGAAAAAGTTTCACGCGGGAAAATAGGACAAGAATTCGGACTGGACCATGCGCCCTGCCGTGATTATCGATTGCGTCCGCACACCGATTGGACGCGCCCATCCCGAAAAGGGTCTGTACCGCGACGTGCGCAGCGACGACCTGGCCGTGGCCTGTGTGCAGGCCTTGATCGAGCGGACCAAGATCGATCCCTCTCAGATTGAAGACCTGCTTTTCGGCTGCACCCAGCAGGCGGCCGAACAAGGGCTCAACGTCGCCCGCGAAATCGCACTCGTCGCCGGGCTGCCCGTTACCGCCGGCGGCACCACGGTCAATCGGCTCTGCGGCAGCAGCCTCCAGGCGCTGAACCAGGCGGTGCATGCTATCCAGTCCAATGCCGAGGACGTGCAGATTGTCGGCGGTCTGGAGCACATGCACCATCTGCCGATGGATTTTCAATTCGATCCCAATCCCAAGCTCTTCGCGCACACCAGCAAGGGAGCGCTGCTGATGGGCGTGACGGCGGAATTCCTCGCGCAAACACAGGTCATTTCGCGACAGGATCAGGACGCCTTCGCACTTCACAGCCACACGCGCGCTGCCAAAGCACATGCCAGCGGCCAGTTCGACCGCGAAATCGTCCCGGTCTACGGCCGCGACGAAGACGGCAACCGCATCCTGGCCAAGATCGACCAGTGCGTCCGCCCCGATGCCAGCCTGGAAGCGCTGGCGGCCCTCGAGCCGGCATTCATGCCAAAATTCGGCACGGTCACCGCGGGAAACAGCTCTCCGCTGAATGACGGCGCGGCCGCAATGCTGGTGATGTCGGAAGAAAAAGCTCGCGAACTGGGCCTAAAGCCGCTCGTGCGCGTGGTAGCGACGGCGATTGCCGGAGTCGAGCCGTGCGTGATGGGAACGGGTCCGGTGCCGGCGACGAAAAAGGCGCTGGCCCGCGCGGGACTGAAGCTGTCCGACATCGACCTGATCGAGCTCAACGAAGCGTTCGCCGCCCAATCTCTGGCGTGCATTCGCATGCTCGGAATCGACGAGGCCAAGGTCAACGTCCGTGGCGGCGCCATTGCCATCGGCCATCCGCTTGGCGCCAGCGGCGCGCGGATCGCCACAACGCTGATTCGCACGATGGTGGACCGCGGCGCCCGCCTGGGGCTGGCAACCATGTGCATCGGCCTGGGGCAGGGAATTGCGACGATCTTCGAGCGCATCTGAGACAGGTGAGCCATGAGCTATCCCGGTTCAAATTACCCTGGCCAGAATTATCCCGGCGCCCCCCGGCCGATTCAGCCGGGTGGCTATGGAACGGGCGCCCCGAATCAATTTGGAACACGAGCCTCAGACCTCTACGGTCCCGCTCCCGAACCGCCGAGCTCAAGTGGTTCCGGCTGTTTGTGGACGTTGGCGGCGGTCCTGGGAATCGGTGGTTTGGCACTGGTGCTGTGTTGCGGCGGTTTCGTCTGGTTCGTCTCGTCCACGCCGCAGGCATCGGCGGCAGCCAAACAGCCGTGGAACGTCGCAGCCATTGCGTCGCCGGCGTTTTCCGACCGAGGTGCGCCGCAGAGCCTGGGACCCGACGAAGGAAACGTGAATGTGTACACCATTCGCCTCGGACCAACCGGCGGCTACTACCAGCCGCCGGGGCATGGGGGCACGATGTATCTTTACTTGCCGCCAGGTCAGCACCCCGTCGGCTCGCTCCCCTGCGTGCTCATCACCGGCGCCGGTACGACGCTGCTCCACGGCTACGAGTTCTATGAGGGTCCGGACGAAAGCGGCGACAGCCAGGAGTTCATCCCGTATGCCAAGGCGGGAATGGCCGTGCTGGCCTACGAGCTCGACGGGCAAATCGACGACGTCGATAAGACCGAGGCCGAAGGATTCGCGGCATTCAAATCCGCCTGCGCCGGTCTGGTCAACGCCCGCAACGCGCTGGAGTACGTTCTGGCCCGCGTCCCCGAAGTGAATCCGCGGCAGATTTATGTCGCCGGTCACAGTTCGGCGGGGACCTTGGCTCTGTTGTTTGCCGAGCACGAGCCGCGTCTGGCCGGCTGTGTTGCCTACGCCCCTTGCAGCGATGTGGAAAGACGCATCGGCCGAGAGATGCCGGGCTTCGTGCTGCGATTGCAGGAAATGGAAATGCCAGGGCTGACCGACTTCGTGGTGCAAAGCTCGCCGCGGACGCACGAAAGCCGGCTGAATTGCCCGCTATTTCTGTTCCATGCCGACGACGATTCGAACGTCCCTTCCAGCGAGTCGCGGAATTTTGCAGCGCGTCTGACGGCGCTAGGCAAGGACGTCACGCACAAGACCGTGCCCAGCGGCGATCATTACGATTCAATGATCGAAGAAGGTATCCCAGCCGGGATCGAGTGGATCAAATCGCGCACGACACCAAAATAGTAGATCAGAAATAGTCACGCCGGCTTCGGATTCGATTGAGTTGGTCGTGCTCATATTTGGAATCGGTCCACGATGGACTCACGGTACGCCATTGCCGACACGAGCGGGATTTTCTCGCCGTCGATGATCGTCTTCCGCGATCTGGTGCAGAAAAACCTGGCCCAGATGGCCCGCATCGCTCGCGATCCCAAGCGGCTGCGCCCCCACTGCAAGACGCACAAGATGCGCGAAATCATCGCGCTCCAGCTTGCGGCCGGCATTTCCAAGCACAAGTGCGCGACAATTGCTGAGGCCGAGATGCTCGCCGAGGCAGGCGTGCGCGACATCTTCCTGGCCTATAACCTCGTGGGGCCAAATGTCGTCCGCGTCATTCGTCTGGCCGAGAGGTTTCCCGAAGTTCAGTTTTCAGTCACCGTCGATCATCCCGCGCCAATGGCCGCGCTTGGTGAGGCGGCGAGTGCGGCCGGAAAGAGCATCGAGGTGCTTTTGGACATCGACAGCGGCCAGCACCGCACAGGCATTCCGGTTGGTCCGCGGGCCCGCGAGCTATATCAGAAATTGGCCACGAAAAAGGGGCTAGTCCCTGGCGGCTTTCATCTCTACGACGGGCAGAACCACCAGAAAGACGTCGCCGAGCGTCGCGCCGCCGTAATGGCCGGTTACGAGCCAGCGGCGAGCTTGCGTGACGAACTCGTGGCGGCCGGCATTCCCGTGCCACGAATCGTCGCTGGCGGCACGGCGTCGTTCCCGATCTTCGCAGCGATCGACGACCCTGCGCTGGAGCTGAGCCCCGGGACAATCATCTTCAACGATGCCGGTTATGGCGAAATGTTCCCGGACCTCGAGTTTGCGCCAGCGGCACTCCTGCTGACGCGCGTCATTAGCCGGCCGACGGCCAACCGAGTGACTTGCGACCTGGGGTACAAGGCGGTGGCTTCGGATCCGCCCGCCGGGAATCGTGTCATCTTCCCCGATCTGCCCGACGCCAAGGCCGTGCTTCAGAACGAGGAGCACCTCGTGCTCGAGACTGCACAGGCTGATCGATTCCAGCCGGGGGACGAGCTGTTTGCCGTCCCGCGGCACGTCTGTCCCACGTCGGCATTGCATAAGTTCGTTTACGTCGTGGCGGGGGGTAAGCTCGTCTGGACATGGGATGTAAGCGCGCGGGATCGGGTGCTGTCGGTGTAAACTGCAAAGATGCCACGTCCCGTCGCTTATCTGAACGGCCAAATCGTCGACGCCCAAGCGGCTGTCATTCCCGCGACTGACGCCGGCTTCGTGCTTGGCGTCACCGTCGCCGAGCAGCTCCGCACGTTCGGCGGAAAGCTCTTTCGGCTCGATCGCCATCTGCAAAGACTGTCACACTCGCTGGAAATCGTAGGCATCGATCCGGGCGTTCCGCTTGCGGAACTCGGGCGCGGCGCCGAAGAGATGGCCGACCGGAATCACCGCCTGCTCGATCCGGACGACGACTTGGGCCTGTCGATCTTTGTTACGCCTGGCCCGTACGCGACCTTCGACACGGTCGCTCCCCGCTCTGGGCCGACCGTCGGCATTCACACCTATCCGCTGCCGTTTCACCTGTGGCATGACAAGTACGAAGCGGGCCAGTCGCTGGTCGTTACCGATGTGATGCAAGTCCCCTCCGCTTGCTGGCCAGCGGAGCTGAAATGCCGCAGCCGGATGCACTACTTTCTGGCCGACAAGAAGGCCCGCCAGGTCGAGCCGGGGGCGCGGGCGCTACTGCTGGATGCCAGTGGCCAGGTGGTGGAGGCTTCGACGGCCAACGTGCTGATTTTCCGGGCGAATGAAGGGCTAATTTCGCCGCCGCGTGAAGCGATACTTCCCGGGGTCAGCGTGGCGGTTCTCGCGGAACTGGCCGCGGGAATGAAGATCCCGTTCGTTCATCGGCGGCTGGACCCGGCCGACATCGCCGCCGCCGGCGAGGTGATGCTGTGCAGCACGAGCCCCTGTGTGTGGCCGGTGACGCGGTTTAGCGGCCAGCCGATCGGCAACGGCCGCTGCGGGCCGGTCGTCAAGGAGCTGCTCAAAAAATGGTCGCAGCTCGTCGGCGTCGAGGTTGCCGCTCAGGCCGCCCGATTTGCCAGGCGTTAGTGTGGACATCGTGCTCTGCGTGACGCATTTCCTCACTCGGAGCGTCAGCACTACACTAGGGTCATGCTTGACATTGCCGTGGCTCGTGAGCACCCGACAGCCGACGTGGACGCAAAGCGCCTCCGCCTCGCCGTGAATTCCATTCTTTCGGATGCAGGAATTGCCAGCGGCGAAGTGAGCATCGCCATCGTCGACGACGCGCGGATGCACGAGCTGAACCGCCGCTACCTCGATCACGACTACCCCACCGATGTTCTAAGCTTCGTTCTCGCGCGCGAGGGGGACCGGCTCGAAGGGCAGATTGTCGTAAGCGCCGACTACGCTGCCCGTGAGGCGTCCCGATACGGCTGGAGTGCCGACGACGAGCTGCTGCTCTACACGATCCACGGCGCGCTGCACCTGGTTGGCTACGACGACTCCAGTCCCGACGCCAAGCTCGCCATGCGACAGCAGGAGCGCGCTTATCTCGCCCAATTCGGCCTCAAGCCTCGTTATGATGACGGGCAATGAATTCGTCGCTTCGCGGCTCCAGCTGTGAACGGCCGAATCCGTGAAAATTGGCCACGGGGATAATCCCTGGCTCAAATCCTCTGACGTCTGACCTCCGATCGCTGTCTTCCATGCCCACACAATTCCTCAACCCGACCGGCCTCAATCCCACGTTCGGCTGGACCCACGTTGTGGCGTCCACCGGCGGCAAAGTGATCCACATTTCCGGCCAGGCCGGTATCGATAGTCGAGGCCAGATCGTCGGCAAGGGCAACCTCAAGCAGCAGACCGAGCAGACGTTCGAGAACCTGAAGGTCGCGCTCGCCGCCGCTGGCGCGACGTTTCGCAACGTCGTAAATTCGCGGATTTACGTCGTCGGATTCAAACCCGAATACTTGCCGATCATCCGCGAAGTTCGCGGCCGGTATTTTGCCGCCGATCAACCGCCTGCCAGCACGCTGGTGGGTGTGACAGCCCTGGCGGGCGCCGATTGGCTGATCGAAATTGAGGTGACGGCCGTCGTCGATGCGTGATGCGGCCAGCCAGTTTGTAGATGCAGCCCCTCACTGGCAGCTTGCGAAAAACCGCTGAAAAGGCTCGGCAAATTCTTCGGTGCGAATGGGAGGTAGTTCCGCTTTTCCACTCCCCCGCTTTTTCCACCAAGTGCGAAGGCCTTTGCATAGCAAGCTGATCTCGCTGGAATCAAACGGCTGGCAAAACATCGAGTTCACGACGTTTTCCGCCGTAGCCCGTTTGCCTTGCTGCGCGACGAGTATGGTAAGCGCGATGATCATCAGCTCCAGCCGCACTTCGAGTTTGGGAATCTGCGCAAAAAGCTCGTGGGCGCGGGCGATCATGTCGCGGCGAAAGAGACCGGGCAGATCGTCGATCGCGCGCTCCAGAAACCTGGCGGCGTGGGTCACCAGTTGTACGAACAGCTTCGGGCGGGCGCGCTCGAAATAGAGCAGCATGTCCAGCGGCGCCACGCCCACAAAACCGAAAATGGCCCGCGCGAAGGACGCATAATGCGCGGCCAGCGCCTGCGGAATCGCGGCACGCGGCTCCGACATCGTCATCTGAAACAGCCGCTGCGACTCGAAATGCCGAATGGCGTCGCGAATTGCCGCTTCGCGGTACCCGCCGTCGGCGTACGAGACGGCCGTGCGCAACAGGTCGAGTGAAAACGATTCCCAAACGTCCAGCGTCACGGGCACGCGCTGCCAGCTCTCTTCGACCTCCTGCATGCTCTCCAAGCGCTGGTCGTAATCGGTGGCCAGCGAGTTCACGCACTGGCGGACCGCATCGGGCAGCCCGATCACTCCCTGGAAGCCGTACTTGAGGACGCCCAGGTACAGGGCCACGATCAGCCGCCCGATCGAATAGATATCTCCCCGCTCGTCGACGTACTTGCTGCCTAGCTCGAGTGCTTCCGGCGGCATGAAGTACCGGGTGCCGAAGAACTGCAGTGACACGGTGCGCGTCGAATCGACGTCCGCGAGCGACCGCGCCAGACCGAAATCGCCGACCACCACGTCGTCGAGCGAGTTGAGGAGGACGTTGCCCAGCGAAATATCGCGGTGCAGGATCCCGTTTTTGTGGGCGAAATTGACCGCCGCGATCACCTTGCCGACCACGGCATGAATCTGCTCGTGACGACAAACGATTTCCGGGAGATGCGACAGCAGCGAGTGCTCATACAGCGGCGTGACGTACCAGAAGGGCTCGCTCGACGTATTGGCCGCAATGATCGGCAGGATATTCGGGTGCTTGAGGCGGGTCAGCAGGCGCACTTCGCGGACGAAGCGGCGCACCTCGTCGCCGCCGGACTGTGACGGAAACGAAAGAATCCGTTTGCGGGCGAAGACCTTGCCGTCCGATCTCCGCTGGCAGCGGACCACCTCGCCGAAACCGCCCCGGCCAATGCACTCCAGGTCCTCGAATTCGTCCGCGCGAGCCATGGTGGCAGCACAAGGGAGTCCTCGAATCGAACAATGCAAGCAGGGCGCGAATCCCAGTCTAACGACGAAAGGTCGCGGCAATCCAGCAGTGGAAACAGTCGTGAGCCAGGGCGGCGGCAATCGCGCGGGCCAATCGCCTTTTGTCGCGTCACCCCTCGGCTGCCTTGGCCACCATGGCTTTCATTTTGGCCAGACCCGTTGTCGCGACGGTCAGCGGGTCCTGCTTCCAGTACTCCGGATTGAAAAGTTCGAGCGAGAGAACGCCGCGGAAGCCGGCGGCAATCAGGTCGCGGAGAATCTGAGCTAGAGGTGCTATGCCCTCGCCAGGGTAGACGCGGTCCTTGTCGGCAATCTTGTCGCGCGGCGGATCAGCCGGGTAATCGTTCATGTGAAAGACGTGCACCGCCTGGCCGGATAGCATCCGCAGCGCGGCAAATTCGCTGCCCCCTTTGTAAAGGTGATAGACATCCGGCAGGATGCAGGCCCGTGGGTGCCGAGCCTCGATGGCGACGAGTGCGGTCTCGCCGAGCCGGCTGAGGCACTTGGAAAACCCCCACACTTCGACCTGCGGCGTGATTCCGAGTCGATCGCCCAGTTCCAGCAGCGACCGGTAGCGCTCCGCCGCCTTGAGCAGGTTGAGATCGGCCTGATTGGTCGCGCCGCTGGGCGGGGCGGCAATTCGAGCGCCGCCGATGCTGCGGAGCAGATCCATGTCTTTCTTGGCTTGCTCGAGGCCGGCGGCGCGGCGGGTTTCATCGTCCACGATCCACTCGGCAAAGCCGATCGCGCTTTCTACAGTGAGTCCTGCATCGGCGATTCGTTTTTTCAGATCAGCGAGGCTGCCGCCGCCCGCGACGTACTGGTGCAACTCTCCCATCCATGGCTCGATGGCGTCGTACCCCGCTTTGGCCGCGATCTCGACTTGCTCGGGGACCGGCAGCTTTTGCCCCCGGATCGTGCTCATGTTCAGGCAGTAGCGGAGTTCCTTGGTGGCCGCCGCAATGAGCCCCTTGTCGAGCGCCGAGGCCAGATCCGTCTGCTTCGGCTCATCCGCCGATGCCGTTGAAGCATGCGCGAGGGCGGCTGCACCCGCGGTGGAAAGGAGCTGCCGTCGGCTGAGAAGAAGTTCCATGGTGCGACACTCGTGGGCAGAGGACGGGGGTTGTCAGCGCGGAAGCGTGAGCTAGACCATTGTTGAAAGCGGCCGGACAGGGTGCAAGAACCAGCGGCGGCGTATTTGCTTCCCACCCGCCGCTAGCAGCAAATCGGTGCAGGACTTTGCCGGCTGGGAAACCGCGACGGAGGGGACTGCGCGGCGTGGAATCAAAATACGGATTGTGTCGATGTTGCCAACAGGCGCTGTAGCGCACTTCCGCTGCCGCGCGCAACGGCCTTTGGAAGAGGAGTTCCTCATGCGGAAGCTGCTGCTCGTTGCTGCCACGTGGTCCCTCGCGTTGTGGGGCGCCCCTGCGGTGGCAGGCGGTGGATGTGCTGACGCGACGCCGGACTGCGGCGTCGACTGGAGCGACTGCCGCGGCGCTTCCTGCGGCTGCCGCCTGCTGGGCCAACACTGCCGTCTGTTTGGCCATCACTGCGGGCACGGACAGCGCATCGACGGACTCGACCCGCATTTCAACTGCAGCTGCGGCGGAAGCTACAACTATCCCGTGCCGCCGCTGTACACCTACCACTGGCCGGGCATGTACAAGCAGCAACTCATGACCGACTACCGCAGCCCGTGGCGCTTCCCTCCACTGAAACCGTACGTGGATGAATTGCCGCTTCCCATGGCCGAGGTCATCGAATCCGAGGACGGGCTGTTCGTTCCTGTGTCCCTGGAGCGCGGCCCGCAGCCGTTAATCGGGCCCTCCGATCGGGTTGAGTCGATCAGTAGTCGCCTGGAGCGCGGCGGGCACTAGCCGCTCGTAGGACGATCTACACAAGAAATAAAAAAGGGCCGAGTCTCGCGCGTTGGGGGGAGGTGGGAAGAGTGCGAGACCCGGCCCCATCGGTGGTAACCGGTAATGCGCTACCGGTTCGCAAACGCCATCTTGCGACAGCATCTGCTTACCTTGCCCGATTACGGCACCGGAGTGCCGCGGCATTAGTCAAAGCGTAGGGAATTTCAAAAAGTACCCTCGCTTGGCCAAGCAATAAAATTATTTTTTCTCTTGGCGCAGCTTCTCCAGATCTTGGCGCAGCCGTTCGACTTCGTGCTGAAGTCGTTGCACTGCATCGCTTTGCGGCTGTTCGAGTCGTTTCAGAATTTCGTCCAACTTGGCTTGAATGCTGTCACCAGCTCCTGGGGGACTCGCGACCTGGGGCAGCCGCAACGCGACAGGTGGCACAGGCGTGGGCGCCAGCGCCTGCCCGGCACCCGTTCCAGGAACCATCGGCTGCACGCGAACTCGGTACTCCCGCAGCGTGCGATCGAGTTGCTGCTGCGCCTCGCGTACCTTGGCCTGCGCCTGGGCCCCCTGATCCCGAGCGCGTTTCCTGGCTTCTTCGATGCGAAGCTGTAGCTGCTGGGGTGCTGCGAAAATCTGCCCGCCGAGCATATGCTGCACGTGAGCGCGAATGTCCTCAGGCAATTCGTTGATCTTGTCCTCGGTGACTTCCCAGTTCTTGTCTTCGCCTTCCTGGATGCGCTTGACGCGGATGGTGGCGGGCTTGTCGCCGCGTTTCTCGATCGTGACTTCAAGATTGTTGGGGAATCTTGCAGCTTGGGCGTAGGCGTAGACGCCGCCGGGACGAACGGCAAACAGCCGCACGTCGCCATCGGGCGTTCTCTTGTAGAGCTCTTCCAGCTTCTGGACCACTTCCGCGTGCGGCGTTTCGGGCGAGACACTCAGTTCAACGCGATCCCCTTGGCGCTTGGCGGGGAAGACTTTGAGCGTGGCTTCGCTGCCGCCGCGCAGCGCCCGGATGACCAATTCCTTGTCCTTGGCTTCGTTGACGGCATGGATCAAATCCTGCGGCTCCTTGATGTCCTTGTCGTCGGCGCGGAGGATGATGTCGTTGATCTTGACTTCGGCCTTGGCGGCCGGGCTGTCATCAAACACGTGAACCACGACCATGCCGCGTTCCAGCCTAAGCTGCGTCCGGACTAGTTCCGGCAAAGGCTCGAGCTGCACGCCGATCCAGTACTCGCCGGCCACGGCCTCGGGATCAACCTGCGCCGGAATCGCGAGCGGCACGGCACCTGGCGCGGCGGCCTGGACTTCGACGATCCGGGGAGCCGGTGCCTGAAGGATCAAGAATGGAGCGTCGCTGGCGGCGCCATTTCGCGCAGGGACGGCGACCTGCGCGGGCGCAGGAGCCGGCAGCGCAACCGGCGGCACAGGAACGGACGGGGAAACCTGCGACCACGCGGCGGAAGACAAAGGGAGCAGGCCGGCAATAGCCAGCAGCGTTCGAATCCAGTGACTTTTCATGGTTTCTCCTTTGCTCGATTGCAGCTTAAAGAACGACTAGTACGATCGACGACTGACAGGGGTGATCTGAATCTGCTCGACGGGCACGACGACCTGGTGCTCGTCGTCCAGTGGCAGCGGCAGGAACTCGATGTGACGCTCGACCCTGCGGCCGCGGCGCTTTAGCGATTCAATTACCTCTGCGGACAATGCCGGCCGGTCCTGCGTCAGCCACTGCGCGCCGACCTCGTTCAGGTCGTAAACCGGCAGGTCGATCTGCTGTGGCTGAGTTCCCTGCTGGCTGTCAACCACCAGACGAATGTTGCCGAGCGAGCGCGGTTCTTGTCCGCTAGCAACAAAACCTTCCTCGCCGGGAGGGACATCTCGGTCGACCTCGCTACGGCGCGGGTCGACGGTTTGAACGATCGCATCTCCGTCGCGCTGGCGGCGATCGAGCTGCCGCTGCACAGCCAGGCCGAAGAGGAAGGCGGCCACGAAGCTGGCCGCGATGGCCAGCAAGGGGAGCCAGCGGCGCCAGGAACGCGTCGAGGACGTGACCGCAGGCGCCGAGGCCGACGTCATCTCCTGTCCGCGACGGATGGCGGACATTTCGCGGCGCCATGCCTGCGCCTCGAGAAACGCCATGGCGCAGCGCCGCCAGTGCGTGGGATCGTCGTCCAGTGCCGCCAGCAGCGAATTGTATTCGACCGGCGCGAGCTCGCCATCGACGAGTCGATCCAGGCTGTCGTCGCTGAGGATTTTTGATGGGATTCGGCCATTCATGGCATCACCTGCATAGGCAGCTTCAAAATTGGAAATGCGAATCCAATTCTCAATACGTTTAGCGAACATCGATCACTTCGAGCAGCGCCAGTTCCTCTCGCAGCCGCCGCCGCGCACGGTGCAGCCGCGCCTCGATCGCGCTGTGACTGACCCCAACGTGCTCCGCAATCTGGTGATAGTTCCAGTTTTCCGTGTATTTCAGCAGCAGGATCTCCCGATCGCGGGCCGCCAGACGACCAAGCGCCTGCCGGATGAGTGACCTCCGTTCGTCAGCAATCAACCACGAAAGCGGGTCGGCCAGGGCAGCACCCAGCGCCGGCGGGCCGAACTGGGCATAGTTGGCTTCCAGCCGCCGCTTGCGGCCGCACTTCCGGCGATACAAAAGCGACTGTCGGACCGCCAGGCGATACAGCCAGGGGGCGACCTTGGCGACGTCGAGCAGCGGCGCGGCTTGGCGGACCGCAGCTAGGGCCACCTCCTGCATCACTTCGTCCACCGCCTGCCGCTCCCGAACCCGCGCAAGCACGATGGTTCGCAGCCAGCGGTCGTGCTGGGCGAGGGCGACATTCCAGTCGGGCGGGGGCGAAATCATGCGGCGCTCACTGCGTCCCCGGGGCCTTCGCTTTCTGTCGCGAAGGCCGCCTTGTTAGTTGCCGCTGCCTGGGCCGTCTTGCTGGCAGCAGCGAAGAACCGCGAAACATACAGCCATTTCCCCATTGTCGTGTAGTTCGTGTATTTCCTGGTTCTCTTAGGTCTACGCCAGGCAGTTTGGGTACTCGCCCCCCGGGGCGGAGCGTTTCATAATACGCCGTTATTAAACAGTCTCGTTCCACGGAGGCCGACATGCGACGGCTGATCTTTGTACTATCGCTGTTCTCCAGTTGGCTGGTGGTCTTGGCTGCCAACGGCCAGGAAGATCAGCCTAAGAAACCGCGCCCGCTTCAGAACCCGAAAAGCAAATCTGCCATGACGATCGAGAAAACGAGCTTTGGTAAGACGAAAGACGGCCAGCAGGTCGAGCTATACACGTGCAAAAATGCCGGCGGACTGGTGCTCAAGGTGATGACCTACGGGGCGACGGTCGTATCGATGGAGACGCCGGACAAGCTGGGCAACGTCAGAAACATCCAACTCAGTTTCTCCAAGCTCGATGGATACCTGGCGCGGCATCCTTATTTCGGCTCCACAATCGGCCGCTACGGCAATCGGATCGCCGGCGGGAAATTCAAGCTCGACGGGAAAGAATTTGAGCTGGCAACGAACAACGGCCCTAACCACTTGCACGGCGGCATCAAGGGCTTTGACGCCGTCGTATGGCAAGCGGAAGAGGTAAAGACGGCGGACGCCGTCGGCGTGAAGTTCACCTACACGAGCAAGGACGGCGAGGAGGGTTATCCGGGGACGCTGAAGGTCACGGCGACGTACACGCTGACCAGTGCCAACGAAATGCGGATCGACTACACGGCGACGACGGACAAGCCGACGGTTCTGAACCTGACCAATCACTGCTACTGGAATCTCGGCGGCGCCGGCAGCGGAAAAATCCTTGAGCACCAGCTCACGATTCATGCTGACAAGTATTTGCCGATCGAGTCGACAAGCATTCCGACCGG
>Ga0075428_100005684_pt1 | contig 13863 bp, 18 predicted proteins | sample RhiMetdeltSRZDD2_FD_75291 | JGI IMG/M metagenome (GOLD analysis project Ga0075428, IMG submission 75291) | Populus rhizosphere microbial communities from Tennessee, USA - Rhizosphere MetaG P. deltoides SRZDD2 | ecosystem: Host-associated > Plants > Roots > Rhizosphere > Soil | place: USA...
AAGAACCGCAACGGCCCGACGGGATTTGTGGACCTGTATTTCCATCGACGTTGGATGCGGTTTGAGGATATGCTGGATCCGGCTCGATAGCGTAACCGGATGCGAGAGGTCATTGGGGGGGAGGGGCGCAACAGGCTGCGCCCCTATTTTTTCTGCGCCGAATCCGCAGGAATCTCGCTGATCATTGTGTAGGTCGATCCCGCCGCCCCGATATTGGGCCGGAGCGTAATCCACAGAGGACGCTGGCCTTTCTGCGCGAAGAGGGTTACCGAGCCCCCTGTCCCGGCGGTCTCGCGCTGAATGACCCAGCCATTCAGCGGCAATACTTTCCGGAACCAGGCGATGATCACCGCAACAGAATCGGGCGACGTCATGGTGAGCTGTGCCGCTTCCTCGCCCGCCGCCACGGTTACCGGTGTGGACTGCGGGTAGGCAAGTGTTCCGCTCAACGCGCGGCCGACCGCTTCGCGGGCGCGCGCCGTATCGCCGGGGCGGTCGCAAGCGACGAGCAGGGCAAGCACGACGATGAGATGATGGGCGCGAGGCATGGGCGGGAATCCTACCTGTGGCGCCAAGCCGTGGTCAAGCTTAAAGTTGGATCGACACCCTGAAGGGTGCGCTCGGCAAACGTGGTCCTTAAGGACCATGCAGTGCCGAGCCCAGGCTTCAGCCTGTGGATTCGGGAGCGCCGGGCATGGCTGGTCACAGCAAATGGAAGCAAATCAAACGGAAGAAGGCGGTCACCGACCAGAAGCGCGGTGCGGTCTTTACCCGTCTCATCCGCGAAATCACGATCGCGGCCAAGGCCGGTGGTGGGGATCCCGGCGGTAACGCGCGGCTGCGCACGGCGATCGACGCGGCGAAGGCCGAGAACATGCCCGCCGACAACATCGATCGAGCCATCAAGAAGGGGACCGGCGAGCTCGAGGGTGTGACCTACGAAGAGGTCACATATGAAGGATACGGTCCGGGCGGCGCGGCGCTGCTGGTTCAGGCGACCACGGACAACGCGAATCGCACGGTCGCCGAGATCCGGAACGTCTTCAGCAAGCACGGCGGCAATCTCGGCGCCTCGAATGCGGTTGCGTGGATGTTCGATCGCAAGGGGCAAATCGTCGTCGACGGGAAGGCAAGCGAGGATGCCACGATGGAAGTGGCGCTGGATGCCGGCGCCGATGATATGGAGAAAGAGGGCGACATCTACGTCATCACGACCCCGCCCGCTCAGCTCCATGCGATCGATCAGGCGTTGCGAGCGAAGAAGCTGCCGGTGCAGAGCGCGGAGATCGCGCTGGTTCCCAAAAACATCGTGAAGGTCGAGGGCAGCGATGCCCGGCGTCTGCTGCAGCTCGTCGAAAGCCTCGAAGAAATGGACGACGTCGCGAAGGTCTTCTCCAACTTCGACATCGACGCCGAGGCGATGGCGGCGGTGACAGGATGACGTGAGGGTCCTGGGCGTCGACCCCGGCACTCAGGTCACGGGCTACGGCGTGATCGAAACGGGGAACGGTACTCCCGGGATGGGTCGTCTCGTCGAATGCGGTGTCTTGCGGTTCGGGCGCAACAATCCCCTGCCCCATCGGCTCGCCGAACTCCACAGCGAAATCGCGCTGCTGATCAAGCGCCACCAGCCCTCAGTGCTCGCGCTCGAGGATGCTTTCTATCATAAGAACGTCCGGACGACCCTCGTGCTCGGTCATGCTCGAGGGGTCATCCTCCTCGCCGCCCAACAGGAAGGGCTCGATATCGCGCAGTATGCGCCGGCGATGATCAAGAAGACGGTGGTGGGAGCCGGGGGCGCAAAGAAGAATCAGGTCGGCGCGATGGTCGCGCACCTGCTGCGTTTGAAGAGCGCGCCGAAACCGCCCGATGCGGCGGATGGAGTAGCAGCGGCGCTCACCTACATTTTGCGATCATGATTGCGCATGTCAGGGGACGGCTCGCGGCAAAATCCGCGGACCGGGTCATCGTCGAGACGGCGGGCGGCGTCGGCTACGACGTCGTGGTCCCGCTTGGCGTGATGGAACGCCTGCCCGCCGTCGGCGCAGACGTGACGTTGGCGACCGAACTCGTTGTGCGCGAAGACGGGTGGGCGCTGTACGGTTTTCTCGAGGACGCGGAGCGCCGGTTTTTTCAGCGGCTGACGAGCGTCAGCGGAGTGGGACCCAAGATTGGGATTGCGTTGCTCTCCGCACTCGGTGTCGAGCGAGGCGCCCGGGCTCTGCGCGAGAAGAACATCGCCTTGCTTTCCTCCGTGAGCGGCATCGGGCGAAAGACCGCCGAGCGACTCGCCTTGGAGCTTGGCGAGAAGGTCGAGGAGTTTACCGCGGCCCCGGCCGCACCGATTCCGGTCGGTGCCGAATCGGCCCTCAAGGCGCTGGAGCGGCTCGGGTACGCGACGGCGGAAGCTGATCGCGCCGTGCGCGAGGTGCTCGCCGGCAACGGCAACGATGAAACGGAAGCGCTCGTGCGGCGCGCACTCCACATTCTCACGACACGATGACACCTCCAGGCGCTGAAGTCACTGCTGAATGGATCTGTGCCCGGTGTGGTTCCACGAACCGGCGCCTGGTGCCCGCGGGCGCGACCACCGCGGAAGACTCCTGCGTCATGTGCCATACGCTCCACATCATCGAGGCCCAGGTGCGTCCCGTGCGGTGGGGTGCCCTGCCGAAAGGGAGAGGTTCGGACTCTTGGTTGGCGCGGAAATGATTCACAGGCTAAAGCCTGCCCTTCAGGGTGTGAACGATGGCGCGTGCTGAAATCACCACGCCGGAAGCGCTCGAGAACGAGCGGCTCACCGACGCCGCGTTGCGCCCGTCGCGGCTCGATGAATTCGTGGGCCAGGCGAAGGTCAAGGAATCGCTCCAGATCGCGATCGACGCGGCGAAGCAGCGCAAGGAGCCACTCGATCATGCCCTGTTCTTCGGCCCGCCCGGACTGGGCAAGACGACGCTCGCCCTGCTGATGGCCAAGGAGCTGGATGTGAACATCCGCACAACGTCCGGCCCCGTGCTCGAGCGGCCCGGCGACTTGGTGGGGATGCTCACGTCACTCAAAGCCGGCGACATTTTCTTTATAGATGAAGTGCACCGCCTGCGGCCGGCGCTGGAGGAGTTTCTCTATCCCGCGATGGAGGAGTATCGCGTCGACGTGCGCATCGCTGACGGCCCCCACGCGCAGACGCTGCCGATGCAACTCGAGCGCTTCACCCTGATCGGCGCGACCACGCGTTTTGGCCTGCTCACGCCGCCGCTGCGCGCGCGCTTCGGGCTCGTGGAGCGGCTCCACTACTATCCGCCTGACGATCTCGTGCAGATCATCACGCGCTCGGCCGGCATCCTTGGAGTCGCGGCGGACGCAGCCGGCGTGGCCGAGATCGCGCGGCGCAGCCGCGGCACACCCCGAGTCGCCAATCGACTGCTGAAACGCGTGCGCGACTACGCCCAGGTGCGCGCGGGCGGCAAGATCACGTCCGCCGTCGCGGCCGAGGCGCTCAAGCGGCTCGACGTCGACGAGTTCGGACTTGACGACATGGACGCCCGCATTCTCAAGGCGATCATCGAGATGTTCGACGGCGGTCCCGTGGGCGTGCAGACGGTCGCGGCCGCCGTGGGCGAGGATCCCGGCACGCTCGAGGAGGTCTACGAGCCGTTCCTCATGCAGCAGGGCTTTCTCGCGCGCACCCCGCGCGGCCGCGTGGCAACGCCCGCCGCCTATCGGCACTTCGGCTTCGTTCCTCCCAAGTCTGCGGAGCAGGCGAGTATCTTCGACGGCTAGTGCACCGTCTCTCTGACTTCGATTACGAACTCCCCAGCTCGCAGATCGCTCAGCACCCCTTGCCCGATCGATCGGCGAGCCGGTTGCTCGTGCTCGATCGCACGAGCGGCGAGACGAAGCATCTCCATTTTCGAGATCTGCCGGGACTGATTCCCGCCGGTGACGCGCTGGTGCTCAACACGTCGCGCGTGATTCCCGCACGGCTCCACGGAAAACGGGAAACAGGAAACGTTGCCGAGCTGCTTTTGGTGCGCGAGCAGCCTGATGGTACATGGCTCGCCATGGGGCATCCCGGCGGCAAACTCAAACCCGGCCGGCGCGTGACGGTCGGCGACGACAGCGCCGTCGAGATTCTGGAAATGCTGGGCGGCGGGTTGCGACGCGTGCGCTTTGTGGGGTCGCTCGATGCACGCGGGACGCTCGCGAAGTACGGCGAAGTCCCGTTGCCCCCGTACATCCAGCGGGCACCCGACCCGACCGACCGCGAGCGCTATCAGACGGTGTACGCCGCGCACGACGGCAGTGTCGCGGCGCCCACTGCCGGCCTGCATTTCACCCCGGAGCTCTTGGCCGACATCCACACACGTCAGATTCGCGTCGCGTCACTCGATTTGCACGTCGGGCCGGGGACGTTCAAGCCGGTCGAGACCGAAGACCTCGCGCAGCATCCGATGCACGCCGAAGCATTCGACATCGCGCCGGGCGCCGCGCAGATCATCAATCACGCACTGCAGATGAAGCGTGGGGTGTGGGCGGTAGGAACGACTGTCGTGCGCGCGCTCGAGTCTTCAGTGGAGACGAATGGTTCCGTCCGCGCCGGCACCGGCGAAACGTCGCTGTTCATTCGGCCGCCGTACGATTTCAGGATCGTCAACCATCTGATTACCAACTTCCATTTGCCGCGGTCGACGTTGCTGATTCTGGTATGCGCGTTTGGAGGATACGAGCGGGTGATGGCAGCTTATGCAGAAGCGGTGAAGGGAGGATATCGGTTCTATAGTTATGGCGATGCGATGCTGGTGATATGAGAGGTCCGTGCGTGGTGGTTCCCACCCTAAAGGGTGGGCTCGGCACAGCATTGTCCTTAAGGACAGTGTCTGCCGAGCCCAGGCTTTAGCCTGGGAACCATGTTCGACTTCCGCATGGATGCTCGGTCCGGCGCCGCGCGCTCGGGCTCGCTCAAGCTCCCGCACGGCACGGTCGAGACGCCGGTCTTCATGCCCGTCGGCACCCAGGCGACGGTGCGTACCCTCTCGCCTGCCGATCTCAAAGCCGTCGGCGCGCAGATCGTGCTCGCGAACACCTACCACCTGCACGTGCGGCCCGGCGAGGACGTCATCGCGCAGCTCGGCGGCTTGCACAAGTTCATGGCGTGGGAGCGGCCGTTGCTCACCGATTCCGGCGGATTTCAGGTGTTCTCGCTCGAAGGATTCCGGCAGGTCGACGAAGACGGCGTCGAATTCCAGAGTCACATCGACGGCGGGCGGCGCAAGCTCACTCCGGAGCGCGCAATCGAAATTCAATGGAAACTGGGGTCGGACATCGCAATGGCGTTCGACCATGTGATTCCAGGCGGTGCCGACGAGGCCACCGCTCGTGACGCTCTCGATCGCACGCTTCGGTGGTTGGCGCGCTGCAAGAAGCGTCACGATGAATTGTCCGACCGTCCAACCGTCCAACCGTCCAACCGTCAAACCCTCTGGCCTATTGTCCAGGGCGGGACCCTGCCGGCCCTGCGAACTGAATCCCTCGATCGCATTCTGGAGTTAGGCCCCTGGACCGGCATCGCAATCGGCGGGCTGTCGGTCGGCGAGCCGAAGGACAAGATGTACGCGACATTGGACGTCCTCGAGTCGCGGCTGCCCGAGGCCCTGCCCCGTTATCTTATGGGCGTCGGTTTTCCGGCGGACCTCGTCGCGGCCGTGGAGCGGGGTGTGGACCTGTTCGACTGCGTGGCGCCGACGCGAGGAGGACGCAATGGATCGGCCTTCACTCCGGACGGCACGTTGAATATCCGCAACGCCGGCTTCCGCACCGACGAACGGCCACTGGATCCAAGCTGCGATTGCGAAACGTGCACGACCTACTCGCGCGGCTATCTGCGCCACCTGTTCGTCGCCGGGGAGTTGCTCGGCCTCCGGCTGCTGTCGCTCCACAACGTGCGGTATCTGATCCGGCTCGCGGCTGAGATGCGCGCCGTCATCCAGCGTGGCGGCGACGCGTTCGCCGCCTGGGCGGACGACTGGCGTCGCCGTTACCAACCAACTGGGGAAGGGGTCGCATGACGATCGCCACGATGTTGTCCCTGCTGTTGCTCGTTCCCTCCGGGCAGGGTGGAGGACCGGGGATAGTCGCGTTCGTGCTCCAGATCGGCGCGATGATCGCGATCTTTTACTTTCTGCTGATCCGTCCCCAGCGGCGCCAGCAGGAGCGTCACCGGCAACTGCTGTCCACCCTTCAGCGGGGCGACCGCGTCGTGACGTCGAGCGGCATCGTGGGCGAGGTCCTTCATATCAAGGAAGACGAGGTCACGATCCGCAGCGGCGAATCCAGGCTCGTGATCCTGCGAAGCGGCATCGCGAATATCACGAACCGCGCCGGAACCGAGGTGAAGCCGGCGTGACGGTGCGAATGCTGCATCTGCTTGGATCACCGGTGCTGCGACAGCAGGCGGCCCGCGTCGCCGCGGTGGACGACGAGGTGCGCCGGCTCGTGGACGATCTGTTCGAGACGATGCGCGCCGCCAAGGGCGTCGGGCTCGCCGCCAACCAAGTCGGCGTGGCGCGACGTGTCGCGGTCGTGGACGTCGGCGATGAGGATCCACCGCCTCTCACGCTCATCAATCCCGTCATCGTGGAGCGCAGCGAGGATCATGAGACAGCGGAGGAAGGCTGTCTCTCGATTCCCGAAATCTTCGGCGACGTGGAACGGGCCGCTCGCGTCGTGGTCGACGCGCTCGACCGCGACGGCCGGCCCTTTCGGACTGAAGCGACCGGCTACAAGGCCCGTGCGATACAACACGAGATCGATCATCTGGACGGGATTCTCTTTCTCGATCACCTGAGCGCTGTGAAACGGGCCCTGCTGCTGTCCAAATGGAAAAAGTCGCGCAAGGGCGCAAAGGGCTACCTCAAGGAGGTTACGCCGGAGCCGGCAGGCGAGCTGTAAGTGCGCGTAGTGTTCTTCGGCACTCCGGAATTCGCGGTCCCGTCGCTCCGCGCCCTCGTGGGCGAAGGTTTCGACGTCGTGGCGGTCGTCACCCAACCCGATGCCCCGCAGGGACGCTCACGATCCAAGCTGGTCCCTCCGCCCGTCAAGGTCGCCGCGGACGCCGAGGATCTCCCCCTGTTCCAGCCCGACAAGCCGACGGACGGCGCGTTTCTCGTTCGCCTTCGCGATCTGCGGCCCGATATCGGTGTCGTCGTCGCGTACGGCCATATCCTCAAGCCCGAGCTGCTCGAGCTACCGGCGCGCGGCATGGTGAACGTCCATCCCTCGCTGCTGCCTGGTCTGCGCGGGGCCGCACCCGTCGAGTGGGCGATCATTCGTGGCCACGAGACAACCGGCGTCACGATCATCCAGCTCGACGCCGGCATGGATTCCGGTCCCATTCTGCACCAGATCCCACACCGGATTCCGCCGGACTGCAGCGCCGGAGAGCTGAGCGCCCACCTGGCGGAGCTCGGGGCCCAGGCCCTCGTCGAGACGCTCGCGCTGCTGGAGCGGACCGACCCTCCACCGCAACCGGTGCCGCAAAACGAAGAGCGGGCAACCTACGCGCCGAAGCTGACGCGAGAGATCGCTCGTATCGACTGGACCAAGGACGCGCGCACGATCAGCTGCCTGATTCGTGGGCTCGACCCGAGGCCCGGCGCCTGGACGGAACTCGACGGCGTCGAGGTGAAGCTGTTCAATCCCAAAGTGAACGAGCCGCCATTTCCCGGAACGGGCGGGCCCGGTGAGGTCCTCTCGACCGACGGCACGCTCGTCATCGCCACCGGACCGTTCAAGGACACGGCGGGCGGGACGGTCGAAGTCTTCGAGGTGCAACCGGCGGGCAAAGCCCGCATGACGACCGACGACTGGTTGCGCGGCGCGCGGCTCAAACCGGGTCAGCGCTTCACGTGAGCACATCACTGCCGCGGCTGCACGCCATCACCGATGAGCGCATCGCCCGGCGGTCAGATCTCGATGACATCGCACGGGACCTCGCCAACGCCGGTGGGTCGGACTTGGCATTTCACGCGCGCGGCCGGCAGCTCAGCGGCCGGGAGCACTACGACCTCGCCGTCCGACTGTCCGTCAGTCAGACCGTCCGACTGTTTGTGAACGACCGCCTCGACGTTGCGCTCGCCGTTCCCGCGGCGGGCGTGCAGCTCGGCCGCGGCAGCCTTTCGGTGAGCGCCGCGCGCGCGTTAAACCCACGGTGGTGGATTGGTAAGTCCGTCCATGATCTGGCCGAGGCGGAAGCCGCAAGAACCGAGGGGGCCGACTATCTTGTTGTAGGGCCCGTTTATGCGACCGCGTCGCACCCCGGTCGCCGGCCGCTGGGGCTCAAGCGGCTGGAGGCAATCGCGGTCGCGATGGGCGATCTACCTGTCATTGCGATCGGCGGAATCACCGCCGATCGGGTACGGGGGGGGGCAATCCGGAAGGCGGGAGCATACGGGATCGCGGCGATCCGCGCGTTCTGGGATGCGGGCGATGCCGCCGAGGCCGTGAGGCTCATGCGTGAGGAGCTGGTTGGGTGAACCGATCGATTGCTGTCGTCATCAACGGAGAGCGAAAGCAGGTAGCGGCGGGAGCGACGTTGCTCGCGTTGCTTGCCGAGCTCGAGCTCGATCCACGCGCGGTCGTGGTGGAGCACAACCGCCGGATCGTGCGGCGAGCGGGGCTCGGCGACGTGACCGTGCAGGATGGAGATGCGATCGAGCTGGTTCACTTCGTGGGTGGGGGCTGAGAGCCTATGACGACGGCAGTTGAGACAATTCGAGACGAACCGCTCACGATCGGAGGCCGCACGTTCCAGTCGCGGCTCATGGTCGGAACGGGCAAGTATCCCGATATGGACACGATGGTGCGCGCGATCGAGGCCTCCGGCGCCGAGGTCGTCACCGTCGCGGTGCGGCGCGTCAATCTCGATCGCTCCAAAGAGAACAGTGTCCTCCATTATCTCGATCCGAAGCACGTGTTCCTGCTTGCAAACACGGCCGGCTGCTACACCGCGGAAGATGCGATCCGATACGCGCGACTCTCGCGGGAAGCGGGCTTCAACGACTTCGTCAAGCTCGAGGTGATCGGGGACGAGGAAACGCTGTTGCCCGACGTGCAGGGCCTGCTCGAAGCCGCCAAGGTTCTGGTGCAGGAAGGATTCAAGGTCCTGGCGTACACGAACGAGGATCTCGTGACGGCGCTGCGTCTCGAGGATGCCGGTTGCGCGGCGGTGATGCCGCTCGCGTCGCCGATCGGCAGCGGCCTCGGCCTGCTCAATCCGTTCAGCGTGAGAACCATCAAGCGGCGGCTGCGCGTGCCGGTGATCGTGGATGCCGGCGTCGGAACGGCCTCGGACACGTGCCTGACGATGGAACAGGGCGTGGACGGCATCTTGATGAACACCGCGATCGCGGCCGCCCAGGATCCCGTTGCGATGGCGCACGCGATGCGCCTGGCGACGATCGCGGGGCGCGCGGCGTTCCTGGCGGGGCGGATGCCGCGGCGTGAAGTGGCGATGCCGTCTTCCCCAACCAAGGGGATGCTGGATTAAGGCAGCAACTGCCGCCCGTCGAGCGGCCCTCGAGATTCTCCGCGATGTTCGCGCCGGAGCGCCGTTCGATGCCGCGCGCGACCGTCATCTCGCCGGCCTTGCCGAGCGTGATCGCCGCCTCGCCTATGAGCTGTCCGCCGGTGTTCTCCGCCAGCAGCGCGAGTTGGACGACGCGCTCGATCTCGGCCAAGCCGATCCGCGGCTGCATGACGTGCTTCGGCTCGGTGCGTATCAACTGCGGCACCTCACGAGAGTACCGCCGCACGCGGCGGTGTCCACGTCGGTGGAGCTGGCAAGGGAGACCATCGGCGAGAAGGTCACCGGCTACGTGAATCGCGAGCTGCGGCGCCTGTCAGGTAGTGCACCCAGGGAACAACAAGCGGAAACCCATCCCGCATGGCTGGTCGCGCGATGGAAGGAGCAGTTTGGTCCGGAGGAAACCACGAGACTTCTGGCCTGGAACGATCAGCGACCGGCCCTCGTCGTGCAGCCCGCTCGTTGGACGCTCGAGCAGCTTGAACAAGCATTTACTCAGGCCGGTGTGTCGACCAAACGGGCACCCTTCGACGCAGGCCTCGAGATTCCAGGCGCCAAGCCCAAGGACCTTCCTGGATTCCGCGAGGGTGCGTTCATTGTCCAGGATCCCGCGCATGCGCTCGTGGCACGTTACGCGGACATTTCTCCCGGTGCCTTGGTGTACGACGCCTGCGCAGCACCGGGTGGAAAGGCCGTGGCCCTCGAGGCCGCTGGGGCGCGGGTGCTGGCCGGTGACGCTCACCACGAGCGGATGGGTCGACTGGCGGACACGACCCGGCGGGCGGGAGTGGCGATTCACACCGTTGCCGCCAATCTTGAGGCGGCGCCGCTGCGACCCGGCAGCGTGGATGCCGTCCTGGTCGACGCACCGTGTAGCGCCACCGGGACGATTCGACGGCATCCCGACGCGCGATGGAGATTGCGTCCGGGGGTATTCCAACGCCTGGCTGAGCGCCAGACGCGTTTGCTGGACGCGGCCGCGCCGTTGGTGCGACCAGGGGGGGGGCTACTGATCTACGCGACCTGCTCGATTGAGTCGGAGGAGAATGAATCGGTCGTGGAGCGGTTTCTGATGCAGCATCCGGAATTCATGCGAACGCCGCGCTCTCAGCTGGGCCCCTTCTCGCAGCTGCTGACTCCCGACGGGGCCTTTCGGTCGTACCCGCAGCGACACGGCATCGACGGGGCCTATGCGGCGCGAATGATCCGAGCGTCATGATGCGCGTGCGCCGACATTTCCCTGCCATGGAGGAGCTCAAGCTCGATCGTCGATGGCTGCGCTGGGTGGCCATCGCGCTGGGCGTCACGCTCGCCGGGTACCTGACCGCCTACTTCGTCCTTTTCCCCGCCCCGTTTCTCCCCGGCCATCAGGCGGTCCCGCGGGTGCTCGGGCTCACCCTCGCCGAGGCACAAACCGAGATTCGGAAAGTAAAGCTGCAGATCACAGATGGTGGCGCGGAGCCGCACCCGACGGCTCCCCAGGGCGTGATCATCTGGCAGGACCCGCCTCCCGGTCTCGTCGCCCCGGAAGGAACGAAAGTGACCCTGGTGTCGAGCGCCGGGCCGCCCAAGATTCCGGTCCCGGATGTATCGGGCCTCGATGCGACGCTGGCGCGATCACTCGTGAACGCGACCGGTCTCACTGTGAGCCAGGTAGAGTCGGTCCAGGCCGCTTCTCCCACGGGGCTGGCGATGCTGACGCGGCCGCCGGCCGGCACGGCGCTCGCACCGTCCGCGGGCGTCATTCTCGTCGTGAGTCGCGGTGCCCCGACGATTTCGATCCCGGACCTGCTGGGCATGGCTTCCGCCGACGCGCGGACGCGCCTCGAGACGGAAGGACTGCAGCTCGGCACCGTGACGCGACGCCGCACGAGCGATGGGACACCAGGCACCGTCGTGGCGCAGCGACCGGCCGCCGGAACGCTGGCGGCACCCGGCACCGTCGTCGACATTGTCGTGGCGCGGAGCCCGCAATGAACAATGGCATCCGCATCGCGCCGAGCGTGTTGTCCGCTGATCTCGCGCGTCTGAAAGAGCAAGTCGAGAAGGTGCTCGATGCGGGGGCAGACTGGCTGCACGTGGACGTGATGGACGGCCGCTTCGTCCCGAACCTCACGTTCGGCGCGAACATGATCGAAACGCTGCGAAAGCTCACGGACAAGCCCGTCGACGTGCACCTGATGGTCGTGGAGCCTGAGCACTACATCGAATCGTTCGCTGCGGCGGGCGCATCGGTATTCACTTTTCATCCCGAGGCCACGATTCACGTGCAACGGCAGCTGGACGCGGTGAAGAAGCAGGGGATGCTGGCGGGGCTCGCGCTGAATCCCGCGACGCCGCTCGCGCATGCCGAGGAAGTGATCCGCGATCTCGATCTCCTCTTGATCATGACCGTGAATCCGGGGTTCGCTGCGCAGAGTTATCTGCCCGGATCCAACGACAAGATTCAGCGTGCGCACGCACTCCGCACCACCCACCAGGCTCGGTTTTTCCTCGAGGTCGATGGCGGCATTTCACGGCAAACGATCGCGGCCGCACATCAGGCCGGCGCCGATACGTTCGTCGCCGGAAACGCGGTGTTCGGCAGCGCGGACCCCGGTCGCGAGGTGCAAGAGCTGCGGCGCCGCTGCATGGTGACGGTATGACCAATCGCCAGCAGTGGACCCTCATTTCGGGCGTCGTGATGACGGCGGTTTTCGGCGTGGCGCTCGCGGTCAAGTTGCGACCGCAGTTGAGCCTGATCGAGGTCGGCTCGACCGCACCCGACTTCAACGCGGTCGAGCTGCCGAGTGGGCGGCCCGCCTCGATCGAGAACTATCGCGGCAAGGTCGTGCTACTCAACATCTGGGCGACGTGGTGTCCTCCCTGCAAGGTCGAGATGCCCTCCATGGAGCGCTTGCATCGCAAGCTGGCGGGGACCGATTTCCAGCTCGTTGCGGTGAGCGTAGACGAGCAAGACTCATCGGTGGTGAACAAGTTCGTGACGGACATGGGACTGACATTCCAAGTCCTGCACAACCAGGACGGGACGATCCGGCAGATCTATCAGACCACCGGCGTGCCGGAGAGCTTTGTCATCGATCGCGACGGCGTGATCGTGAAGAAGGTCATTGGCGCCGCCGACTGGGATGCGCCGGTCAACGAACACCTGATCCTCCGCCTCCTCGATGCCGCGCGCTAGCCTGTTCCAGGTCATCACCCGCAGCTGGCCGATCAAGGCGGCGGCGCTGTTTCTTTCCCTGATGCTGTACGTCGCGGTGCAGCTGCAGCAGCCCGTGACGGCGAATTTCGACGTTACGCTCAACGTACAGCTGCCGCCGGGGCGCGCCCTGGTTCAGAAACCTCCCAAGGTCTACGCGCAGATTTCCGGCAAAGGCACGCAGATCCTGAAGCTTCGATCGCTTGCGGGCGACATCACGCGTCGTGTTCCCGACACCCTGACCGCTACGACATGGGCGATCCACCTCGCTCCCAGCGACGTCGAGCTGGAGCTGCCGAAGGGAGCCGACGTGCGTGTCATCGAGATTCGGCCGAGCGAGATCACGCTGGCGCTCGACAGTGTCGCCCGAAAAGACGTGCGCATTGTGTCGCTCGTGACCGTGACCATGGACTCGTCGCAGCTGCTACAAGGCGGGCTTTCGATGACGCCGAACACGGCGCGGCTCGTCGGCCCGGGAAAAAGTCTGGCGGCCATCGAATCGGTGACGACGGTGCCCATGGAGATCGCCAGTGTTTCGGGGCCGTTCAGTCGCACCGTACCGATCGACACAATGCCGCTCGGCATCGTGCGGATCGCGCCCAAACAGGTGACCGTCACCGGCGAGCTGACCGTCGTCGCGGAGCGCTCGTTTACCGGCGTTCCGGTGGAGACCGGTGCCGGCGCGATCACCAATTACATCGTCACGCCGGCGCGCGTGTCTGTGTCCGTGCGGGGGCCTGAGGCGCGCGTGCAAGCGCTGACGCGCGATTCGGTGCGCGTCGTCGCGCACATCACGGGTGCGAGCGGCGCTGGGGCCGCCGGGGTCAGCGTGGCGAGGATTACTGTCATCGGGCCGCGCGGCCTCACCGCGCGCGCCGTACCCGACTCCGTCACCCTGCGACGTCGCACCACGTCCCGCCGTGGGTGACGTCGTCCTCGGCATCGAAACATCCTGCGACGAGACGTCGGCCGCCGTCCTCGTGAAGGGCGAGCTCGCCAGCCTCATCATCCTGTCACAGGACGTGCATAAGGTCTTCGGCGGCGTCGTGCCGGAGCTCGCCAGCCGCGCACATCTCACCGCGCT
>Ga0075428_100005686_pt1 | contig 13860 bp, 12 predicted proteins | sample RhiMetdeltSRZDD2_FD_75291 | JGI IMG/M metagenome (GOLD analysis project Ga0075428, IMG submission 75291) | Populus rhizosphere microbial communities from Tennessee, USA - Rhizosphere MetaG P. deltoides SRZDD2 | ecosystem: Host-associated > Plants > Roots > Rhizosphere > Soil | place: USA...
ACTCGAGGCCCTGCCTTCCGCAGCTCCGTCACCAGCGCCCGGTACGCTGCGCTTCGCTCCTGTTCTTCGAGATAGCGCCGAATCGCCGGGTTCATGGCGGCGAGGTCTCGGCCCTGCATCTGGGCCTGATTCTGCTGAAAGAACGAGACTATCTGTCCCTCGGTCACCGGCTTGACCCTGCGCGCGACCTCCGACTCGGTGAACTGGTCTGCACTCAACCCCTTTGCCTTCGCAGCTTCGCCGATCAGCATCTCGGCAATGATCGCGTCCAGCGCGTTCTTCCGGCCTTCGTACAGCTGTTGAAACGCCTGCGCCTGCTGCGGCGCGTCGTCACGCCGCCAGCGCGCGTCCAGCTCGGCGACCGTAATCGTCCGGTTCCCAACGCGGGCTGCGGTATCTGATCCGCTCTGCGTCTGCGCGGTCGACGCGGATCCGCTCTGTCCCGCCGACGTCTGTTGCGCGGGGACGGAGCACGCGAGCCCGAGGAGAATGGCACAGGTCGCGAAAGTTCTCATGAAAGCCATCATACATTTCCACTCACAGGATCCGATACGTGCGCACATCCGGCGCTCCTTCGATCAACGGTTGCGACTGCGAGAGCGCGGCTTTCACATGGGCAGTCGCGCTGTGCTGTTCGAAGGCCTTGTCGTTCTCCCAGCGCTCGACGAAGCAGAAATCGCGCGGATCGGCCGGATTGCGCAAGAGATCGTACTGATAGCAGCCGATCTCACGACGGCTCGGCGGAATGAGCGCGGTGAGCACAACCCTCAGCTCTTCGTCCTTGCCTGGTTTTGCCAACCAGCGCGCAATCACGTGCACCGTTGCGGCCATAACATCCTCCGGAGGCCTGAAGGCCTCCGGCTACCACTACCACCTATCTACTATGTATCGGCTGGAGCGACGAGCTGCAAGCTACGGCAAGAACACTCGGATTCCCATTCGTGCGGTCCTGGGCCACCCGATGCTCCGAAGAACGAGCGTTCGTGCCACGTCGTAATCGGCGTCTAACAGATTCTCGATCGCAAGAAACACGTGCAGACCGCGTCGCAGCTCTTGGCTCGCCGAGACATCGATCACACCGAACGATTCGAGCTCGAACGTGTTGAGATCGTCATCGAATTGTGCGCCCACCCGACGCGCCTGCAACGCGCCGGTGAACCCGCGCGGATCCACATAGGTTGCGCTGACCCCGAACTGATACGACGGCACCTGGGGAACTCGATTGCCGACGAGCGCCGGTTGGGCGGGAGCATCCGCGAACGTCGATCGAGTGAGCGCGGCCAGCGCGCCCAACGTCCATCCAGGGAACGGCCTGTAGTCGGCTTCGATCTCGAGTCCCTTCGCGCGAACGGTATCGGTGTTCTGACGCTGGCGGGTAATTTGGCCCGGCACCGGCGCGGGCGTGAGAGTCACGTTCGTGATCGCCCCGTCGAGCTCGTTCCAGAACCCGGTGACGCGTGCCGACAACCGCCCCCTCGCAACAAGAACGCCGCCGTCGACACCAGTCAACCGCTCTGGGTCCAGCTCCGGATTCGCTCGTGTGAGGATGTTCCCGACCGCGAAGTCGCGGTGCAGCTCATTCAGCGTGGGCGTGCGGTGCGCGCGGTAGACCGACGCATGCACGGACGCAGCACGTGAGAGTGTCCAAGTCGCAGACGCGCGAGGGCTGAAGAATTCGGCTGAATGAGTGGCTAACAACGAATCACGCGGCGTGGACTGCCAAAAGTCTCCGCGAACGCCCAGCACGACGGTCAATCGATCGAGAGGAGATGTGCTTACGCGCGCGAACAGAGCTCCGCTCGATTCGGTACCACCTGCGAGGAACGGCCCGCTCGGCACACCAGCAACCGAATAGCGCGTCTCATTGACAGTCGATCGAGTCCGTTTCGCCTCGACGCCGAACAGCCAGACATTGGTGGCCGTCCCGCGCGTCCACTGTCCACTTACATTGGCGAACCGAGTAGGAATGGTCTGCTCGAACGTCAGTCGCTCCGTCGCCCGGCCTGCACCTACAGCACTGAATGTCTGGTAGTAGTCCTGGGTCCCGCCGGACGCGCGAACGAGCCACGCGCCGTTGGCAACCGATCCACCCGCTTCACCAGACACCTGCTTCCAGTCAGTGGTGTTGACTGTAAGCGGCGTGCCGTTACCACGATCCTCGTCGTACAAGCTGAGACGCGCGTTCGCGTGCCAGGAACCCGGGTTGTACCCGCCACCAATGAAACCGGTGGCGTAGTCACTGTCGGCGCGAACGTCAACGGCCCCGCGCGTTTCCTCGCCCACGACAATTGCGCCGTCGGTCCGCACCCATTCCCCAGCTCCCTCCGCGCTCCACGCGTCCCGTTGGGTGCCGCCAAATCCCGAGAACTTTGCGGTGTCGTGCGACCCTCCCTCGCCGGTTGCCCGAAAGCGCGTGCGTCCGGGAGTGAACGTGAGCACCTGAACGACGCCGCCGAGCGCGTCCGCGCCATACAGGTCGCCAGTCGCGCCGCGCACGACTTCCACGCGGTCGACAGCCGCCTGAGGCACGCGGTTCCAATACACCCAGCTGCCGAACGGGTCATTCAGAGGCACGCCATCCGCCAGCACGAGCGTGCGGCTCGCCCCGGACCCCGAGACGCCGCGCAGGGTAACGCCCTGTGTCGTGGGATTCGATACTCGCGACGACGATCTGCGGAAGAGACTGAAGCCCGGCGTATTCCGAAGCGCGTCATCAAGAGATCCGGCCGGCGACGTCAACAGTTCGGCAGATGTCAGCACCGTGGTTGCTTCGGGCGTCGCAAGCCGCGCGGCGCCGCGCGTCGCCGTCACGACGACCGTATCGACAAGAGGCGCCGGCTGCAGCACGACTCTAAGGCTTTCGGTATCAGCCCCAACCGCCAGCGACACCGGTGCAAATCCGGCCGCCGTCACCTGCAGTTCGGCGCCGTCCGGCGCATCAAGGACAAACGTCCCATCGTCGCCGGAAGTCGCGGAAACGCCGCCTGCGGCGACCGCGGCGCCCGCCACGGGGGCGCCAGACGCGTCGACAACGACCCCAGCCACCCTCGCCGCGTACAGCGGGGCAGCCACCAAAACGGACAAGAGGGCGAAAAATGCGGTCCGCATACGCGGAATATTACCGCCAAGCTGGTTTACTCCGCGGAACAATCGTTGCTAAGCTCGGGGGACTATGCGCGGCCTAATACTCGGCATCCTGGCTCTTGTCGCGGCGACCACGTCTGGGGTGGTGGGACAGGAGCCGATTTTTCGTTCGAGCACGCGGATTGTCCCCGTCGTCGCCACAGTGATCGACGAGCAAGGGCGGTTCGTGCCAGGTCTCGACCAGGACCAGTTCACGATCCTCGACAACGGCGTGCCCCAGGAGATTACGTTCTTTCAAAACGACGTCCAGCCGTTCACAGTCATCGTCATGCTGGACTACAGCGCGAGTATGACCGCCAACCTCGACCGGCTGCAGGCGGCCGCCGAGCAATTCGTGCTTCGAATGATTCCCGAAGACAAAGGCCAGGTTGGCTCCTTCAGCGACAAGATCCAGTTCAGCGGCACGTTCACGAACGATCGCGACGACCTCATCTTCGCCCTGAAGGATTTGCAATTCGGGAATCCGACCCGCTTGTACGACGCCGTCAACGAGAGCATGGCGATGCTACGAGGCGTCGAACGGCGCAAGGTCGTTCTTGTATTCACCGATGGCGACGACACTGCGAGTCGCGTTGGGATGGGTGACGTGCTCGATCGGGCGAAGGCGGAGGAAGTGATGGTCTACGCCATCGGTCTCGAGTCCGAATTCTTCAACGGCCAGCGGCGAGTGCGTACGCGTCCGGATCGCGGACTCAGAAGGCTTGCCGACGAGACTGGGGGCGGCTATTTCGAGCTAAAAAAGACCGACGAGCTGGCGCCCACCTTCACGCGTGTCGCGCAGGAGCTGCACAGTCAGTACACCCTGGGGTTTACGCCGACAACGCTCGACGGTCGCGAGCACAAGTTGACGGTTCGGATCAAAACACCGGGAATGACTGCACGGGCGCGGAGAACCTACATCGCATCGCCGGAACGTTTGTCGTCGCCCACGGACTGACCTTCAATTTTGAAGTTCGACTGGTTGAATTTGCGGTCCTGAAGACCCGACGTTGAGTGCCAGCCTCCACCGCATTGCCGCTGAGCTGTTGCCCCGCGCGTGGCATCCCCAGCGGACACCAGCCCAGCAATCCCTTCGAAACTCCAACAAACCAGCGGACTTACGTGGCTCAGCGTTTGCACTTGGTACTCCCGGCCAGCCCAGGGAGTCCGAAATGCACGTGGGTCGTTTGAAACCCCTTCTACTCACTTTCGCGACGTGTGCCGTTCTCGCATCGCCGGTGCTCGGCGATCTCGCCTACGGGCAGGACCGTGGCCGTGGTCAGCGATCCGGCGTCCAGAGCGGAGGGAAGGGTCAGGCGTTAGTCCCTCAGGGTCGTGGAGCAGGACAAGCGGCAGGCCGGCAGGGCGCCGCCTTCAATCGACCGGTGCCGCGTGGCTATCAGGAGCCGGCATTTGCTCGCGGCTACGGTGATGGATATCAGCGCGGGCTTGCCGATGGCAAAGCGCGAGATCGGTACGATCCGGCTAATAGTCTCGACTACCGAAACGGCGACCAGGGCTACTCCAACGCCTACGGCTCACGAGACGCCTACAGGAGCAACTACCGCGCGGGGTTTCGACAGGGATACGAGGAAGGTTACCGGGAAGCGACGCGGTAACCGCGGTTTTTTTCGACCTTCCACTTTTTCGATTTCACCTGTATAACCAGCCGGTCACCAGTTCAATTGACGAATTGACGAATTGACTTGATGGATTGAATTGCGTGGTTAAATCCGTCAATTCGTAAGTCCGTCAATTCGTAAATTCAGAGTCAACTGTGACCAGGCGTGAACTGATCTGGCGCGCGGCACAGGCGGGTGGCTACAGCGCCGCGTTCGTGTTGATGCGAGCGCTGGATCTGCTCGCCGATCCTCCACAGCGGACTTCTGCTCCCTTTCAGATGCCACCGGATGCAGGTCGCGGCACGAAGGTCGCGATCATCGGCGCCGGGATCGCCGGGCTGATCGCGGCGTACGAACTGCGCAAGTCGGGATTCGACTGCACCGTGCTCGAAGCGCGAGCGCGTCCGGGAGGACGTAACTGGACGATCCGACGCGACGATAGGATCGAGTTCGCGGATGGCTCGATACAGACGTGCGCCTTCGACGAGGGGCAGTACTTCAACGCAGGTCCCGCACGCATTCCCGCCATACACCGGACGATGCTCGGCTACTGCCGGGAACTGGGCGTGCCGATGGAAGTGTTGGTCAACACGTCGCGTGGCACGTTGCTGCAGAGCGATGAGGCCTTCGAGGGACGGCCGATTGAGCAGCGTCAAGCCATCAACGACACGCGCGGGCACGTCGCCGAGCTGCTAGCCAAGGCGATTCGACGAGGGGCGCTCGATCAGGAAGTCTCGCCGGCCGACCGGGAGCGAATGCTCGCCTTTCTGCAGACCTACGGCGATCTGAACGCTGAACTGCTCTACAAGGGGTCCAGCCGCGCGGGAGTGAACCAGCTGCCGGGCGCAGCGGAGCAGACGCAGATCGGGCGAGATCCGTTGCCGCTGCGTGCGTTGCTCGACGCCTCGTTCTGGCAGGGCATCCTCTTCGAAGAAGGACTCGAACGACAGGCAACCCTGCTCCAACCGGTCGGGGGCATGGATCGTATTCCGTATGCGTTCGCGCAGAAGCTCGGAGCCATCGTGAAATATGGCTGTCCGGTTAAAGAGATTCGCAAGACGACGACAGGAATCCGAATCGTTTACGACGAGCGCGGGACGCCGCGCGTACTGGACGCGTCCTATTGCATCTCCACGGTGCCGCTGAGTGTTCTTAGAAACACCACGCACGACCTGTCGCCTCGCATTGCTACAGCGATGAAACAGGTTGCGTACGCCTCTGGCTACAAGATCGCCTGGGAGGCACGCCGGTTCTGGGAACAGGACGATGGCATCTACGGCGGGATCTCCTGGCTCTCTACCGGACCTATCAGTCTCGCGTCGAGCATCCTTGCCAACGTGTGGTATCCCAGCAACGGAATGCTCTCCGAAAAGGGCGTGCTCGTGGCCGGCTACGGAACGGAGACAGGCGAGTTCAGCAGGCTTTCATCAACCGCGGCGAAAATCGCCGCATCCCGCGCAGCGGTTGAGAAACTCCACCCCGGTCGCGGCAAGGAACTCGTCAAACCGTTGTATGTCTCCTGGTCCAACATACCGTTCAGTCTCGGTTCATGGGTCCGCGGAGCAGCGGATCCAGATGGCGGCACGCCTGACTATTTCGACGGACCCTACAAGGAATTCCTGATTCCGGACGATCGGATCTATTTCGCCGGCGACTATTGCAGCCATGTCCCCACGTGGCAAGAAGGAGCAGCTCTCTCGGCGCAGCATACGGTGCAATTGATCGCCGAGCGCGTGCGACAGGTCCAATAGCACCGGAGGAGGTCATCATGAAGTGCCGGAGAGTTGCCGCCGTAGCTTCGACTCTTGCCGTTGTTTCCGTCGTTGCGCTCTGGCCCGCGCGAGCCGACGCACAGGCCAAAACCGCGGTCGCGATGGTGCAGGCCGCCAACGCGTTTCTCGCGTCGCTCACACCGCAGCAGCGTGCGAAGGCTGTGCTGAGTTTCGATGACCAGGAACGGTTCGTCTGGCAGGAAGCGCCTGGTGTTCGTTCCGGGGTTGTGCTCAGGGAGCTCAGCGAACCGCAGAAGCGGCTGGCCATGGAGCTTCTGCGATCCGGAACGGGCGACGGCGGTTACCAGCGAATCCAGATGAGCATCGCTCGCGAACCTGTGCTCAGTGCGCAGCAGAAGGCACCCGAGGGTCAGGCCCTTCGTGATCCGTCGCTTTTCTACATCACGATTTTCGGCACCCCTTCGGCCACGACTCCGTGGGGATGGACGTTCGAGGGACATCACATATCCACGCACTTCACGGTCCGCGGCAATCAAGTGTCGGCGGCGCCGATGTTTCTCGGCTCGCAGCCGAACGACCTGCCGGCGGCTCGTCTCGAGGGCACGGCGGCGGCGGCAGCGGCAAAGATTCCGCCCGCGTTGGCGGGTCGGATCATGGGACCGGAAGAGGACAAGGGACGTGCGCTGGTGCAGTCACTCGACGCAAAGCAGCGCGCGATTGCGGTGTTCGATCGGACCGAGAAACGTGATGCCGACATGCTCACCGGTATCAACACGCGGCGCGTCACACCGCTTCCCTCACCCGGGCTGGCCGCGCGACAAATGAACGCGCAGCAAAAGGCAATGCTGGTGGCGTTGGTCGACGAGTATCTCACTCGCATACCGGCCGACGTCGCCGCTGAACGTCACCGGCGACTTCTCGAAGGAGCGGCGCTCGAGAACGTGACGTTTCAGTGGGCGGGCAGCACAGAGGTCGGACAGGCGCACGCGTACATCGTGCAAGGGCCGACGTTCCTGATCGAGTACGCGCAGAACCGCAACAACGCGGTCGGCCACGTTCACACGTTGTGGCGTGAATTTACCGGCGACTTCGGCGGCGAGATCCTCGGGACGCGCTAATCAAGGCACAAGACTTTGGGCCTTGATCAGCCCTGGGCCCTGAGGCCCGAGGCCTGGGCCCTAGGCTATTGTCCCTGCAATTCTTTGTAGATGACGTTGAAGTTGCCGCCCGGACCGCCGCGCCCGCCGGTAAGCGTATAGCCCTTGAACTTCTCGGGGAGCTTCAATTCGGCCATCGCTTGTTCCGCCGTCCGGCCTGCCTTGAGTGACGTGCGCGCGTGCTGCAGGAACAGCCGGTTGAACTCGCCGTAGTCGACGAAGTCCTGCCATTTCTTCACGTCGGTGTGGCCGGTGATCACAGTGTCGATGTTCTTGATGCCGGCCGCTGCCTTGGCAATGGTGTCGCCATACGCGATGCCGCTGCCGCCGTTGTTCACATCGATAAGGGGCTGCGCGGTATTGGCAAACACATCACCCGCGTGCATGACGCGCAGATTCCGGAATACCACGAACGTATCGCCGTTGGTGTGCGCCGGACCAAAGTAATAGAGGTCAATGGCGTCGTTGCCGCCGAGCACGGTTAGCCGATCTTTGAACGTGCGATCGGGCATGCCGTTCTTGTTGGCGGCGTCCTGATACACCGGCATCTTCTCCATGTTCGCCTTCGTGTTCTCGTGCGTCACGATCTCGACGTTCGCCGGGAAGAACATGTTGCTGCCAACGTGATCACCGTGCGTGTGCGTGTTGATAATCATCGTGATGGGCTTGTCAGTCACCGTCTTGACCTGGTCGAGAATGCCCTGGCCGTTGTTGGCCAGCTTCGTGTCGACGAGCACGACACCACTGCCGGCAAGGTAGACGGCCGTCGCTCCGCCCTGGCCGGGAATGCGGTAGAGACCGTTCGCCATTTTCTCGATCTTCCCGAGCGGCGGCTGTTGCGCAACCGCCACGGCGAGCATACCCACCGCGAGAACGAGTCCGAGCACGAGGCTGCGTCGCGTCATGGCCACATCTCCTTGTCACGCCGGCACCGGCGCCCAATGGATCCGCTGTACACGCGACGGTCAGTCTGCCCCAATTCGTCGTACTTTTCCACCAGGATTGGACCGCTATGCGGCTCGTTGCGTGAATTCTGTACTCGCTGTGACCCGCATCGCGGTCCTAGGCGCGCGGAGCGCGCCAAGAGGGACTGGCAACCAGCCGAGCGCTCTGGCTGGATATCAAGGGCAGAGCCCTGGCTGGTTTCTAGCTGCCGAACAGCCAGTACACACCGGTCAGGACAAGCCACAGGCCAGCTATCCACAGCATGAAGGTGTCCTGACGGGCCGTCGCTCCGAGCGCGTGCACTTCTGGTTCGGCCGGCAGGTAACGGACCGTGATGGTGTCACCCACCCCAGTGCGCTCGTACAGGGCACGAGCTACGCCGTCCCGCGCGCTAATGCGCTGGCCCACAACCGTCCGGTACTCGATGTCGATGTAGCGATGTGTCCAGCTGCGGCTTCGTGCGGCGTGCTTCCCGGAGACACGCGCCTTGGCGGCCACGCCGTTGGCGATCAACTGCTGGCTTGTGCGGAGATCCGCAATACCGACCGCGAGCGAAACGCCAGCGGCTGCCAGAAGAAGCGCCAGGCCGGTACGCTTGCGTAAGCCCCATGAGCCCGGCGAATCCCGACGCAACTCCAGTGATGCGCGCATATGCCCACGTTTCGGCCCAACCCGATGAGTGCAAAAGCCCGGTCCGGCTGAAGCCGACACTACGTTTGCACTTTGCACTTTTGACTTTGAACTTGAACCTTGCATGGGACAATCCGGCCGATGAAGTACGCCTTCGGGCCGTTTGAGCTCGACGCGCTCTCTCGTCGTCTCGAACGCCAAGGCGAGCCGGTTGCCGTCCCCGATCGCCACATCGACATCTTGCTGCTGCTCGTCTCGCGAGCCGGGCATGTCATCTCCAAAGATGCGCTGGTCGAGGCTGCTTGGAAGGGCGTCGCGGTCACCGACAACAGTCTCGAACAGGCGATTTCGAATCTACGCCGCATCCTCGGCCAAATGCCCGCCGCACCTGCGTACATCGAAACGCTCGCCAGGCGCGGGTATCGATTCTGCGCGCCGGTGACTCGCACGTCGAGACGGCACAGCGCGGAATCGCTCGACGCGCTCCTCGCGCCGCACCAGGCTTTTCTCGAGGGACGCGCCGCGCTCGAGAGCTTCGATCGCAACGCCGTGGCGCATGCGTGCGGCGTCTTTGAAGAGATCATCCGGTCCGCCCCGGACTACGCGCCCGCACATCTCGGCCTCGCAAACGCACTTGCGCTGCGATTCGAAAGCACGCGGGCGGACCGTCCCGATCGATCCGCACTCGCCACGGCGGTACACCATGCCGCCGAGGCCTGTAGGCTTGATCCTTCGTCCGGTGAAGGGTGGGCAGCCCTCGGATTCATCAGCCATCAGGCTCGCGACGCGGAGCGTGCGGTCGCGGCGGCGCGGCGAGCCACAGCGCTCGAAGGGGACAACTGGCGTCATCATCTCCGCCTCGCATACGTCAGCTGGGGTGAGGAACGGTTGCGCGCCGCGCACCGCGCGTTGAAGCTGCTGCCGGGACTGGCGCTCGCGCACTGGCTCGCTGCAACGGTACACATCGCGAGGCAGGCGTTCGCCGAAGCGGAACAGGAGTTGATTGCCGGCGCAGAGGCACAGGACCGCCAGGACCAGGCAGGCCGGTTCACGGCCGTCGGCCTCCATCTCACTCTTGGACTGGTACGTCTTGCCGCGGCGGATGCCGCGGCGGCAATGGACCAATTCAATCGCGAGCTCGCCTCGGCCGGCAGCGCGCACATCTACGCCCGCGAGGCATGCGCGAATGCCTCGTGCGCTGTCGGCGCGTTACAACTTCGCGGCGGGGCGACGGCCGGCGCGGTCGCGGCATTCGATCGCGCACTCGAATTGGTTCCCGGTCACGTTGTGGCGATGGCCGCACGCATCGCGACCGCCGGCGACGACGGCGCTCTGACGAGGATGATGCTCGACGCCCGGACGGCCGAACTGAACGAATCTGGCGCGGCGATGGAAGCCGCGCTGGCGACAGCCACGTTTGAGGCGCTCAGTGGCCGTCATGCCGCGGCGGCACGCCTCGTCCACGACACGCTGAACCGCACACCGCACGGCAATGGTGGCTGGAGCGTGCCTGTCGATCCGCTCCTTAACGCCGCCGCGCATCCGGGACCGTGGGGGCCGGTGCTCGTAACTCTTCGGAATAGAGCCGCCTAAGACCGGGCCCACACAACTTCCGGCCTTTCAGGGTTTTTCAGCAGATCCGTCAGGACATCCTGACGGGCGCCCGCCACCATACGTCTGTGGCAAACGTGCGTATAAATCGCAGGGCGTTCCTCAAGACATCGGGCGCGCTCGCAGTGTTGCCGGCTGCCGGCTGCGTCACTGCAGACGCGATCCGCGTGCAATCGCCGTACGCGTCGGCAATTCCACCGGTCGAAGCCGGACTGGTCGTCAACGATCTGCACTCACAACTCAACACCACGCGCGTCGCCGCGATTGTCAAGCCGCGGACCGTCGAGGAGGTGCAGGCCGCCGTCATAGGTGCGGGTGCGGCCCGCAGGTCTATCTGCGTCGCAGGCGGCCGGCATGCGATGGGCGGGCAGCAGTTCGGTGATGCGGCCGTTCTCGTCGACACGCGCGCGCTGAATCGATTCGTGTGCCTCGACGCAGAGAAAGGCGTGATCGATGTCGAGGCGGGCATTCAATGGCCGCAGCTGATCCAGCAGCTCACGGCTGCTCAGGAGGGACAGGCAAAGCAGTGGGGAATCTATCAGAAGCAGACCGGCGCCGATCGTCTGAGCATCGGCGGCGCCCTCGCTTGTAATGCCCACGGCCGCGGCCTGACGCTCAAGCCAATCGTCCAGCAGGTCGACTCGATCGATGTGCTCGACGCACGCGGAGAGATTCGCACCTGCTCGCGGTCACAGAATCAGAATCTCTTCCGCCTCGCCATCGGCGGCTACGGCCTGTTCGGCATCGTCGTGCGGGTGCGCCTGCGGCTTCGGCCGCGCATCAAGGTCCGACGGGTGGTCGCGATCGGCGAGACCGCCCATATCATCGAGCGCTTCGACGAGCGGATCGGCAGCGGCTTCCTGTACGGCGACTATCAGTTCGCTACTGACTACACGCGAGACAGCTTCCTGCGCCGCGGGGTCTTTTCGTGCTACGAGCCGGTCGATCCCGGCACGCCGCTGACGTCGAATCCGACTCGGTTCAACCCGGAGGACTGGGCCCGGCTGACGTTTTACTCACATACGCACAAGAGGCTGGCGTTCAACGCCTACTCGTCACGCTATCTGAAGACCTCCGGACAGATCTACTGGGCCGACTCCCAGCTCTCCGCCGCCTACGTGGACAACTACCACGACGCGCTCGACCAGGCGACCGGCGCCGAGTTCAAGGCGACCGAGATGATCACGGAGATCTACGTCGAGCGGCCGAGACTTGCCGCGTTCATGGAGGACGCGCGCGAGGTCCTTCGCGATCGCCAGGCCAACGTCATCTACGGCACGGTGCGCCTCATCGAGCAGGACGACGAGACGTTTCTGGCATGGGCGCGCAAGCCGTACGCGTGCGTCATCTTCAACCTGCACGTCGAGCACACGCCGGAAGGCATTGCATCGGCGGCCGACGCGTTTCGCGCCCTCATCGATCTAGGCATTGGGCACGGCGGCAGCTACTACCTGACGTATCACCGCTGGGCGCGCCGCGATCAGGTCGAGCGGTGCTACCCGCAGATGCCCGAATTCCTGTCGCTGAAGCAACGTCACGATCCCGAAGAGCTGTTTCAGAGCAACTGGTATCGCCACTACCGCAACATGTTCGCGTAACTCTAAGGAGGAAGGTCATGCAGATACTCTTTACGCCCATCGTTCGTGCGACCGCGTGCGCCGCGGTCGTGACCCTCGTTGCAGCAAGCCCCGCTCTCAGCCAATCTGTCGTTGCGCCGGTGCAGACACAAACCAGCACGCAGCAGCTGCCACCTGTAGCCCGGACGGCCAACCTGTCCGGGCCGCGCTTCGGCCTCACGCTGCTCTCGGACGGCACCGTCGCGAAGTTGAAGGATCGCGAGATCGAACTCGAGCGGCCATTTGTCTCGCAGTTTGGCTGGCAATTCGAGAAGCAGTTCTTCACGCGCGACAGCGGCGTGACGATGGTGACCGAATGGGTGGGGCTCGTCGGCGGCCTGGATCAAAGTGTCCTGCTGCCGAGCCTGAGCTGGATGGTGGGAGTCAGGACGCGCGACGGCGCCGAATTCGGCGTTGGGCCGAACGTGACGCCGGCAGGGACGGCGCTCGTCCTGGCGACGGGATTCACGTTCCGGACAGGCGCGATGAACATCCCCCTCAACGCGGCCATTGTGCCGTCGAAGGCGGGAACGCGCTTCACATTGCTGTCGGGCTTCAGTCTGCGGCGCTGACGGCGACACGAAAAGGGGCGCTTCGCACTGAGCCCATTTCTCTCAAGGAGTGGGTTCAGCTGAGGTTGGGAAGCGATCCTCAGCGGCAGCCTCCTTGCAGTCGGTCCAGTTACGAGGAATACGAATGACCAACATGATCATTTACCTGATTGGAACGTTGCTTGTTGTTGCCGGGCTGGCATACGGCGCATCTCGCTTGGGCGTCAGTCAGGTCTGGATCGTCGCGGGCGCGCTCGTGATCGTCGGCTTGGGCTTGATGGCCGGTATCGTCAGAACCCGTCAGAAGGATCCCGCCGTGTGAGCCCTGCCGCCGAACGGAGCCCATCGGGACTGCGTCGGCGGCGGTTGCCCGGGTAGTGTGTCGAACGTATCAGAAATCGATCTGCACACCGATACGCACTATGCGCGCCGGCAGGATGGAAGCGGGCTGGCGGAAAACGGCAAAACTGACGTTTTCCGTCAGCACCGGATACGCATTGAAGACATTGTTCAAGTCGAGATTCACCTTCGTCTGCGTACCGCCAAACCGCAGGACCTTACCGAGCCGCAGATCGAACTGATTCCTGCGGTCGCCGTACATCGCCCCCGGCGACACGACGTTGACCGTGACGTTCGGCGCGCCGCCCGAAAGCGCCCGTCCGAGTGACGGTTGGACGATGGAGTTGGTCGCGACGAAGTTGCCGATCACCTGTGGTCCTGGGACGCTCTGCAGCGCGCCGCTGATGAGGACGTCGATCTTCGGGATCAGGTACGACCCGAGGAACTTCACCTGCGTCAGAAACGGCGACTGCTGATAACAGTACTGCGCGGGAAACTGCGCGGTGGTGTTGGGATCGTTCAACACGGGAAAT
>Ga0075428_100005687_pt1 | contig 13859 bp, 11 predicted proteins | sample RhiMetdeltSRZDD2_FD_75291 | JGI IMG/M metagenome (GOLD analysis project Ga0075428, IMG submission 75291) | Populus rhizosphere microbial communities from Tennessee, USA - Rhizosphere MetaG P. deltoides SRZDD2 | ecosystem: Host-associated > Plants > Roots > Rhizosphere > Soil | place: USA...
GAGAAAGCAAGTACAGGAAGGTGAGAGGGAGACCTCTTGACCGAGCCTGAAAACAGAGGAGGGTCACGACGAGTGGCCCTCCTTGTTGATTGGTGCGATTTGCAATTTATGTCAACACCTTTTACCGCGCCAAAATTGAATTGCAAATTACACGCCTGACCCCATTGAGGTGTTTTCCTTGACGGAACCGCCCGGCTGATTCAGTATGCCTCCGACTTCTGAGCAATGATCAGCTGTGTCGATCGTTATCGCTTTGTCTCGTCATCAAAACGGAGGGAAAACCATGAACAAGCACGTGACCCTTGCAGGCGCTATGTCGATCCTGAGTCTCCTCGTAGTATTGGGACCCGCGCCCACCGCCGACGCGGCTGATGTCGGCAACGTCGTTAAAACCAAATACGGGAAAGTCTCCGGAACCACCGTGGAGGATGGCGGCGAGAAAGTGCAGATCTTCAAAGGCATTCCCTACGCGGCACCGCCGGTGGGCGAGGGGCGTTGGAAAGCGCCCCAGCCGGTTAAGCCCTGGAGCGATGTGCGGGACGCCACCAAGTGGAGCAATCGATGCGCGCAAAGAGCCGGCAGCTCGATGGGCGAACCCGGTCAAATTAGTGAAGATTGTTTGTATCTCAATGTGGTGACGGCGGCCAGGGCGACGGGCGAGAAGCGTCCGGTGATGGTGTTCTTCCATGGCGGGGGCCTAACCTCCGGAACGGGCAATTCGCTGACCTACAACAATACGGCGCTCCCGCGCAAAGGCGTCGTGGTCGTCACCGTGAACAGCCGGTTGGGTCCGATCGGGTACATGGCGCATCCGGCGCTGTCGGCGGAATCGGGTCGCGGCGCATCCGGAAATTACGGCACGCTCGATTTAATCGCTTCGCTTCGCTGGGTGAAGGAGAACATCGCGGCGTTCGGGGGTAATCCGGACAACGTTTTGATCTTTGGCGAATCGGGCGGCGGCACCAAGACACTGTCGCTGCTAACGTCACCCCTGGCCAAGGGGCTTTTCCACAAAGCCATCGTCGAAAGCGGCTCGGCACTCATCACTCCGGAACGAGTCACAACTCAGGAACGCGGCAATGCGGCCGGCAAACGGATTGCAGCCAAGCTTGGATTGGACAAAGCCGAAAACGAGCTCGCGGCACTGCGCGCAGCGAAGTGGGAAGACCTGATCGCTGCGGCGGGAGACCGAGAAGTCAACTTTCCCGCCAACCTGGTTGTAGATGGATATGTGTTACCGCAATCGGTTCACGACACAGTCAAGAACGGCAAGCAACACGATGTGCCGTTGATAGTGGGTGCAAACGAAGGGGAGCGCAGTTTGCAGCTTGACGTTCCGATGCTTGCGACTCTGATGAGCAGTACCGCCAAGTCGAAGACTTACGTATACAACTTCGCTCATATACCGACCGGCTGGCGCAACCTGCCTTGTGTAGCGTTTCACGGTCTCGAACTTCCTTATGTGTTCGGCTATATCCCGAAAGGACTCACGTCGCCCACTCTTCTGGCTCTCTCAGCGGGCGGGGGTTGTACCACCCGCGAGCCAGGGCCCGATCAGTTGGATCACGAGGTCGCCGAAAACACGATGCGCATGTGGGCGGCGTTTGCAAAGACCGGCGATCCGAGCGTGAAGGGTTTGATTGAATGGCCCGCCTATACTCAGCAGAACGATCAGTACCTGCACATCGGTCAAAAGCTGCAGGTGAAGAAAGAAGTAAAGAGCAGCTATGTAGCGCCTCCCGGTCGGCAAGCTCCTGCGAATTGAGATAAGCGGTCCGCGAGTTACGATGTCGGAACGTCAGTCCGCACGGGCTTATCTCGCGGTTTAGGGTGTTAAAGCCGTTTGCCCTTTGTGGTTGTATGCGCAAGCCACTTCTTTCACCAATTCTTCTAATCTTCTTGCTGGTGACTTCCTCTGCGGCGCCCCAATCAGTTGAGCAACCCTCCAGCGCAAAACAACAGCGAAAGAACTTCGGTTCGAGTCTCAAAACGCTCAAGTGGGACCCTAAGAAGCGACGGGCCGTCGAGGTTGATGGCAAAGAGAGGAAAGGAGGAGCAGACGTTCAATCGGATGACGCGTTAAGGCTCGAAACATTGCTCGTGACATTCGATGTGGCAGTCACTAACGGTCTGAGCTCGCAACCGGTTGGAGGTCTGACAAAGGAGGACTTCATTGTATTCGACAATGGCCGACAACAGCCGATTTCATTTTTTGCGCCGGGGAGCGACGCGAATAAGCCTCGTTCGATAATTCTCATCATCGACTACAGCTCGAGCATCAATGCTTACTTCGATACAAGCATCAAAGCAGCGCAGCGGCTTGTCGAACAACTCTCACCCACCGATACGATTTCAGTTATCAGCGATGATGTGAAGCTGCTGAGCGGCCCGACCACCGATAAGAAGCAAATAATAAAGGCACTCGAGCACCTGAACTGGAAGTTTCGCGATCACGAGCGCGGGCAAAGCAAGCAGTTCAGCGCGTTGTTTGCTGCGATCAGGGAGCTTGTCGACGATCGCAATCGACGAACCATTGTCATCTTTCAGAGCGATGGCGACGAGGCGGGTCGTCTGAAGAACACCCCTCTCACCGGTATCTTTGGTGGAAGCCCTGAATTTGGGTTCCCTGAAATTGTGACCGCCGCAGAGAAGGCGGGCATTACAATCTACGGAGTTATTCCTGGGGAGTGCATCCTCGATTTGCCCTACAGTGAAGTCCACAAGATTGCGCAGCGAACCATGGCAAGAGCTCGCGGCGTCGATCGCACCACGCCGACGGAGGAAGCCTGGATTAGCCTCATCAGCGCCGGCCAGTCAGCTACCGAACACATCGTCGGAATGACCGGTGGTCAGAAGTGGTACCTCACTGAGCCACAGCAGGCGGATAGGATCTATGCCGAAATACTTGCAGACATCAACCAACGCTATTTGATTGGCTACTATCCGACCGTGTCAGGTTACGAGGGTCAACGGCGAGAGGTTCAAATTGGCGTTCTCGGGCATCCGGAATATAAGATGCGCGGGCGGCTTGGTTACTACATGCCTGACTCGAACCGGATGACGCCGAAAGATTAGAACACAACATAGCGCCAACGCGTAGATCGTTTCTGACTTTTGTGATATAGCTGACGCGATGAGTGTCCTGCAAATATGGTTGGGTTTCTTGATATGCGCGGTAGTCGCCGTGATCTTCTCGTGGCGATCCTTCACAACACGATGGCGTGCGTTGCGAAATAAGATTCGGCTTGTGTGCACGTGCGGGTATGTGCCTGATCCTCCCACGGATTCAGCGGACCGGGTACTGAGAATGGTCGCCCGCACGCTGGTGTGGATTCAAGTTGGAAGAGTTCAAGTGAGCGGCATCGAGAATCTCGCGTGTGGTCCTCCCAAACTGATAGCTCCCACTCATGGGCATTACATTGATCCGTTCGTGCTGGCGCTGATCTTGCCAGAACGAGCGCGCTGCATGGTGGCCCGCGGCTTGTTAGAGTTTGGCGGCGGGTTGGGAGCCTTGATGTTCTCTAAGTGGGGTGTGTTTTGCACGGATTTGAGAACAGGCAAAGGTGCGCGCGCGCTTGTGGCCGCCGTCCGAATTTTGGTGTCTGGCCAGACGCTGGTGATGTTTCCGGAGGGCTGGGCGCACCTGGACGGAGCGATGGGTCCGTTCAAACGAGGCGCCGTGAGCATCGCGCGGATGGCTGCCGCGAAGGTGGGGAGTCCGGTTTCTATAGTGCCTGTTCACCTGCGCTATGGCGCCTATCCGGGCGCGTGGATAACGAGATTTCCGCACGCCCTTCAATGTCTGATCCTGCTGCTGGGCGTCGCTTTCTTCCGTCGCGGAGTTCATGTCATCGTTGGAGAACCGCTGCTTTCATCTCAGCTGCCTGAACACGCAACTTCAGCTACAGAGGAACTGAGATCTGCAATCCTGGCTTTGAATCCTCGTCCCGCGGTCCCGTGTCCCTCTTTGAGTTCGGACGCTATCTCTCAGTGATTTATTTACGTCGCCTGCCACCTGTGTCTACAGCCAAGCCGCGGCCTGCACTAATTGATGAGGCCAGATCATCGGCGCTGCCAAGGATCTTCAGCCACTTGAGGTGATCAAGAAAAGCGCCGGCAATCGTTCTGCGCTCTCGGTAGACGAGCCCGTGCGCCTCGGCGGTGGATTTTACGATTTTGGTCAACGCACGGTAATGGGTATGGCAAATGCCCGGAAACATGTGGTGGATCACGTGGAGGTTCAGACCACCCAGAACCCAGTCTGCGAGCGGGTTGCCTCGCGCGTAGTCCGCAGTCGTATCGAAAATATGTTTGATGTAGTTGTTCGAGATGCGACCGCCTTGATCGGGCTCCGGAAAGCTTGAGTCTTCGGTAAAGTGGTTCGGCTGAAAGGTGAGGGCAAGTGTGAAGCCAAGAAAGAAGTGCATCACCACGAACCCCAGTATGACCGAGTACCAGCGCGCGCTGAGAAAGACTAAGGGTACGACGAGCGTGTAGGTGTAATAGAAGGCCTTGGCGGCGAACAGAAAGACAAGCTCGTTGATTGGGTGCTTGATGATCTTCCGGTTGCCGAATCTTTTCTGAGAGAAGAGCCATCGATAGTCCTTGGTAAAGACCCAATCGAGAGTGGGAAGGCAATAGAGAAACGGGGCATAGAGATGCTGGTAGCTATGGAAGGGTCTTCTCTGGTCGTGAGGAGACAATCGAAAAATGTTTCCGGTCACTAGCGCCGTGTCGGCACCCCGAATGTTGACGAAGAAATGATGCGAATCGTTGTGCATCAATCTCCACATGTAAGAGCTCAGACCTACCAGATCGAAAACGCAGCCGAGGACCCTGTTGACCCGTTTGCTCTTCGAGTAAGCCTCATGATTTGCGTCATGGGCTATGTTGAGGCCCATGAACAACTGCGCAAACCCGTGCACTACATACAGCGCCACCAGCTCGAACGATGAAAATCGGCCGGTAATAAGCCAAACATAAGTGCCGACCCATAGGGCAAAACCGAGAATGGTCTTGAAGATCATCTCGGGGTTGGCGCGCTTGGAGATCCGGCGGTCACGGAAGTAGCCATCGACTCTTTCCGACAGCTCTTTGCTGAAGCCTGAAGAGGTGACGTTCTGCCTGAACTTGAATTGTTGATCCTGCGCCATTTCGTATGCCGAGCAGCCCTCTGCCTTCCGTGAAAAACTTCCAGCCGTTGAAGCAATGCGTGGCGAACCGTTCTAAGTTTCCAAGGCTGGTTGAATGGTCAGAGTTTTTTCATAACAGTTCCACACATTGATTGCATAAAAGACCGGGCCGTGGTCGTTCACGCTGTCAACCGGTAGTTCTAATACCCAGTCTCTCCGAAATCTCCTGATGGATTCAAAGAAATGTCCGACGCTCCCGCGCACCCCGTCGATGACTCGCTGTGAGAGTGTCGGATCGGTGATCATCTGACCTGCACTGTCAATGTACTTGAGCTCACCTATGTGATGATATAGACCGGAGAAGAATCGAAAGGGCCGATAACGCGCCGCCGGCGGAAGGAATGGAATGATGTCGTTGTTATTGACGATGCGGTAATTCGGTTTGATCGGAAAGTTGTTCTTAAATTCGATGTCGCCGATCATAGGAGATCCAAAAATGTAGAGACCCTGGACGTCTTGATAGCGCGCCGCCGCCAGCGCTGCAAGTGATGCCCCAAGACTATGACCCGTAAACCAGACGGTGCTGTGAGGTCGCCGGGCTTTGAGCCGGTCGAGCAACGGCTTGAGGCTGGACTCCCAGATCTCATCCAGCGCATCTTTGAAACCGGCGTGCACATACCCAAACTGGTCAAATTTGACTAGGGTCAGCTTTGCGTCGACAGCTAGATCGGCAACGATGGCTCGTACAATGTCATGCATGCTGCCGCCAATTCCGGGCTTGTAAACCTGCGTTCCCCTAAAAGTGACGATGATGAAATCATCGGTGTCTACGACATAGCACTGGGTGCTGCTTCCGTTAAGCGGCTGCTCGCCCTCGACTCGAAAGCCGGCGCTCTCGAATACCGGTATGGCGAAACCCGGTTCCGCGTAAGAGAGCAACGCGGCTTCCGCGAGCCACCATGCATTTACCAGCTCGAAGTTGGCAGCCTGGTGAAGAAACGGGTGACGACTACCGTTCTCAAAGTACTCGAAGCTCTTATTGGGCGGGAATACCCAGTCAAGCGTCGCGGGTGGGATTGGTTTGGGCATGATAGGACTCCCGTTCGGGCTAACCCGCGTATCTCAGGCCTGCGGCAGCGTTACCTGGTCAAAGATGTGCTGTCGGTTGCCCTCCTCGCGGTACGTAGCCACCAGGGATTCAGGATTTCCCAAGACTCCACACATCCCTCCGTGACGGCTGCCACCTGGCTCCGCAGCGAAGACATCTCCTGCACGAATCGATGAAGTCAGATCCAGATCAGAGCTGCCGAGGATCTTCATCCACTTGAGGTGAGCCAGAAAAGCCCCTGCGATCGTCCTGCTCTCGCGATAGATGAGCCCGTGCGCCTCGGCAGTCGATTTCACGATTTGAGTCAACGCACGGTAATGGATATGACAGATTCCAGGAAACATGTGATGAATGATATGGAGGTTCAGACCCCCCAGAACCCAGTCCGCGAACGGGTTGCCTCGCGCGTAGTCCGCCGTCGTATCGAAAATATGCTTGATGTAGTTATTTGAGATGCGACCTCCTTCATCGGCAGTCGGAAAGCAAGAGTCCTCGATAAAGTGGTTCGGCTGAAAGATGAGGGCAATCGTGAAACCGAGGAAGAAGTGCATCACGATGAACCCCAGGATGACCGAGTACCAGGGCGCTCTGAGATAGACCAACGGAACGACGAGCGTGTAAGTATAGTAGAAGGCCTTGCCGGCAAAGAGAAAAACAAGCTCATGGATTGGGTGCTTGATGATCCTCCGGTTGCCGAATCTTTTCTGAAAGAAGAGCCATCGGTAGTCCTTGGTAAGGACCCAATCGATTGTGCAGAGACAATACAGAAACGGGGCATAGAGGTGTTGGTAGCGATGGTAAATTCTTCTCTTGTCGTGAGGAGAGAACCGAAAAATGTTTCCGGACACAAGCGTCGTATCGGCAGCTCGAATGTTGACGAAGGAATGATGCGAATCATTGTGCAACAGGCGCCACATGTAAGAGCTCACGCCTACCAAGTCGAAAACAAAGCCGAGGATCCTGTTCACCCGTTTGCTCTTCGAATAAGCACCGTGGTTGGCGTCATGAGCTATGTTGAATGTCATGTGTAATTGCGCAAATCCGTGAAACACGAAGATCGCTACCACTTCAAGGGACGACGACCCGCTTGCCATAAGCCAGAGATAAGTGCCGATCCATAGAGCAAAACCGAGAATGGCCTTGAAGATCATCTCAAGGTTCGCGCGCTTGGAGATGCCGCGGTCACGGAAGTAGCCATCGACTTTTTGCGACAGCTCTCTGCTAAAGCCTGAAGAGGTGATCTCCTGGCTGAACTTGAACTGCCCGTACTCGGTCATCTCGTGATCCCCCTCGCGGAGCCTATTTTGTCTTCGACCATCCTGACTGGGCCACTCTTGGAGCGGACTCGGGTCGCGATAGAAGCGAGTGTGAAACCCTATCCGGCGACCCTCGATGGTATAGACGGACAATCGACTCAGAATGCTTCAACTTTTAGAGGCAGAAGGCAGAAGGCAGAGGTCGGAGGTCAGAAGTCAAAAGTCAGAGCTCTGACCTCTGACTTCAGGACTCTGACTTCTGACCGCTGACCTCTGCCTTCTTGACACCCGTGTGAGACAAACCTATACTCCGGCCAGTCGGTCATTGATAATCGCCGGTGCGCGAGGCCATCCCGAAGCGACGTTGACATTTCTACACACTTTTGAGATGTCAGAATTCGCAGGTCCAAAGAGGGTAAGCCGCAACCGGCCCACTGAGCAAAAGTTCATCAAGAAGACCCTGTAGCGCCAAAGATGCGCTCAGACAAATCCTCGCCACCCGTACCCCCTGGCAAGCCTCACTTTAAGCAATGCTCATAGATTTCAGGGAGGTGTAGCAATGAAGTGCAGCATGGTCAAAATTATTTCTGTTGCGGCGCTGCTTGCGGCTTTTTCGATGACGTTGGTTGCGGCCCACGACGACGACGAGAACGAAGTCGAGTTTACAGGCACCGTTACAAGTCTTCCTTCGACACCGGGGTTCATCGGCGATTGGACGGTTGCCGGCCGCATAGTCCATGTCAGCAGCAGTACGAGGATAGAACAGGACGACGGCGTAATAGCCGTGGGCACTCGAGTCGAAGTCGAAGGCCGGCGTCGAAATGACGGGTCGGTTGATGCCGAGGAGATCGAGGTCAAAAAATCTGACGACGACGAAGATGATGACGACGATGAGGACGATGATGATGACGAATTTGAGTTCGTCGGAATCATTCAAACCTTGCCTTCCACGCCTGGCCTTATCGGTGACTGGAGAATTGGCGGTCGCGTGGTCCGTGTTACCTCCAATACTCGCATCAAGACAAAAGGCGGGCTGCTGGTAGTGGGGGCCCTGGTCGAAGTTGAAGGCACTCTGCTGCCGGACGGCTCAATCGTTGCTAAGGAGATTGAAGTAGAAGAGAACGTCACCGAGTTTGAGGGGGTGATCGAAAGCTTGCCCAATACCTTAGGATTCATCGGCGATTGGCGAGTGAGCGGGCGCACGGTCCACGTCACCTCAGCTACCAGGATCGACCAGGATGCCGCCGTTGCGGTGGGAGCATTTGTCGAGGTGACGGGCAGCTTGCGTGCCGACGGTTCGATCGATGCCAGCAGGATTGAGGTCAAATCTGGGGGCGAAGGAAACAACGACAACTTCAGGGGAATCATTCAGGCCCTACCGACAGGCTCGCTGATAGGAGATTGGACAGTCAGCGGACGGCTTGTTCACGTCGTGTCGTCAACCAAGCTCAAGAGCAAAAAAGGCGTGTTTGCCGTCGGTACGACCGTCAAGGTCAAGGGGATAACTTTACCGGATGGTTCGTTGGTGGCAACAAAGATTCAGATTAAGAAGTAAGACCGGCTATTGCGCGCTTCGGACACCACGGGCTTTCCGGCGAAGGATTGTCTCAATTTCGACCTACGAAGATACACCCGATTCCTCCGGATACCACCGGCCGTGTGGTGTTTCAATTTCAGCCTGTGCATTGCGCTCGCATCAGACACCACGCGGCTGAAAGCAGAAGGCAGCAGAAAGCAGAAAGCAGAAGGCAGAAGGCAGCAGGCAGCAGAAAGCAGAAAGCAGAAGGCAGCAGGCAGCAGAAAGCAGAAAGCAGAAGGCAGAAGGCAGAAGGCAGAGGAGCAGAGGGGCAGAGGAGCGGAGGAGCGCGGCAGCAGGGATGGCTGCCTACTGCCTACTGCCTTCTGCCTTCTGCCTTCTGCCTTCTGCCTTCCGCCTTCTGCCTTCTGCCTTCCGCGACCCTCGGAAATATTTCAAATCATCCTTCCTTGCCGGTCATCACTGATCTATCATCTCGATGCCGATGAAATACTGTCCCAAATGCCAACAGCGGTATTCCCGCACCCAGCGCTTTTGTCGAACTGACGGCACTAAGCTTTTGCTCGATCCTTATCCCAACGACAATCAGCAAATCGATACAAATCCCACTCTAGAAATGCCAGGAGACCTTCCGCACGGGCCACACGAACACACAATAGAGTTGGCGAAAGACGGGGTAACTGACCTGGAACCCTTTGGCGAAGCGGATTGTGAGTCGGATCTCAAGGTGTTGGGATCAAGCGAATACAGTAAATACTATTTCGATCATACCCGTTTTACTCGCGAGGCCCTGAGCCCAAAGGTTTTTCTGATTATTGGGAGACGGGGCGCTGGGAAAACTGCCCTTTCTCAATTCTTTTCCTTTCAGCAGCTGATGCCCAGGGTTACGACCATTGAAGTTGACGAACCGGCGGTCTTTCAGCAGTTAATGTCCAAGATAGCCGAGAGTGCCGCAAGCACCCGCGAGGTAGCGATCCCCAGGCTGGTCAAGATCTGGGAGTTCGTTATCTGGTCAACCATTTTCTGGCAGCTGCGTGAACGGGACTCCAGAATCAAAGCAGCCGTAACGTTTGCAGACCACGCTGACCAGGTATCCACCTTTATTCGACACGTTCTGATGACCTTGGTCTCCAGATTCATAGAGACCGACAACGCTCTGGCCGACGAGCTGGAAGATTTCATAAACAACGAAAGGGTTCAGAGAGCGAAAAAGGCGGTTTTGGAGATAGTCAAGGGAAGCAAAGTCATCATCGCACTGGATACGATGGAGAATTATGCGGTGAGAGACGAGTCGATGATGAGATCGATGGGTGCGCTGATACAGTGCGCTTCACGCTTTAGCAGAAACTACGCGCGTCACGGAATCTACCTCAAGGTCTTTATCATGGCGGAAATCTTCCCCTATCTGAAGGAAGAAGTTTCGCTAAATCCGCTCAAGTTCATTCACGACGAGATCTATCTTCAATGGCGGCCGAAAGACCTGATGAGATTGATAAGCTGGCGGTACGATCGATACCTCAAGGGAAACAACTTAACAATCCCAACAACCAGCAAAGTCGATTGGGACAATCATCACGATGTCTTGAGAGAGAAATGGGAGCCTTACTGGGGGAAAACGCTAAAGACAAGACAGGACTTGATCGAAGAGACTTTTCCTTTTGTGCTGCGGCACACACAGCTACGACCTAGACAATTAATCGTGTTGTGCAACTCGATAGCCAGAATCTCTCAAGACGGAGAGTCATTCCCGAAGTTCGGGCCGGACAGTATTATCGCGGGCGTTCAGCGCGCCGAAAAACGATTAGCGGAAGAGGTGATGAACTCCTACAGCTCTGTGTATCCGGGCGCGGCCCGAATCGCGGAAGCTTTATCGGGGCTTCCCCTAATCTTCAAAGGTAATGAACTCGACAAGCGAGCGCCGCAAACTGCATCGCAATGGCCGCCCGGCGAATACTCGTCCTACGCGTTTAGACAGTTTGTCTCTGAGCTTGGCATCGTCGGCAGGGTAAGAAACGTTAGCGAGAAGACCGGCATCGTCGAAGCGGATTTTGAATACGCCGGCGACAGCCGCATCTCCTTACTGGTAAACGATCTGTGCGTGATACATCCGATGTTTTATAAGAAGCTGAACATCCGGATGACCAAGAACCTGTGCGTGTACCCTTTTCCGGATCACGAAGAATTCAAATTTGAAGTTTCTCAGGCGCGTTGAACTAGTATCTCCTTCGCCCAAGCCCCGGACGAGGTTTCATATGGTATTCACCAAGCGGCTTCGCACCGGAATCCGGCTCGGGATAATCAAATGCTCTATTCGTATCTGGCAGAGCCCGCGCGTAAAAGTCGGAGGCCGTTACCAGATGGATGAGGGCCATGTCGTCGTGGATTCGATTGAGCCGATGACCATCGATGACCTCACCAACGATCTCGCGCGCGAATCCGGATTCGAGACCGTTGATGATTTGCTGCAAATCGCAAAACACGGAAGCGGCGACAATATGTACTTGATTCGGTTCCACTACTTGCCCCCAGGCGCCTGGGACACTCCCAAATGGAAAGATGACTAGAGAGGATCCGAACTAACACTTTAGGAAGGCATGTCTATGAAACGTCCAGCTAATTTAGTTGTTCTTGTAGTGGTGTTACTCAGTGTTTCGGCTACTGCAACGGGGCAATCCGTCGGGGAGAATCGGCGTGTTAAGCAAACCCTCAACCTCCTGCAAGTGTGGCTCGATGCGCAGCGTGCATATCAACAAATCCCCGGTGTCTCGGCCGCGGTGGTTTACGATCAACAACTGTTGTGGAGCGGGGGATTCGGGTACGCGGACCTCTCGCGAAAAACGCCCGCAACCCCAAGCACCATTTTCAGCATCTGTTCGATCTCGAAGCTGTTCACGAGCATCGGAGTTATGCAATTGCGCGACGAAGGCAAGCTGCGCATCGACGACCCGCTAGCCCGCTACATACCGTGGTTTAAGATCAAACGCAGCGATCCTCTCGGGCCGGAGATCACAATTGAAGGGCTGCTCACCCACTCATCGGGCCTGCCCCGTGAATCCGACTTCCCATATTGGACGGGTCCTGAGTTTGCCTTTCCGACACGCGAGCAGGTTAAGGAGCGGCTTGCCTCCCAGGAGACCCTCTATCCTGCCGAGACATACTTTCAATACTCAAACCTCGGCATCACCCTGGCCGGCGAATTGATCGCATCGGTATCGGGCGAACCTTATGAGACATATATCGGCAAACGCATTCTCGATCCGCTGGGGATGAAAAGCACCACCCCGGAAATACCTGAAAAGGAGCGCGGCGGTAGATTGGCTATGGGCTACAGCGCTTTGAGACGCGACGGCACTCGAGTACCGGTTCCGTTTTTTATGGCACGGGGCATTGCTCCCGCAGCAGGGTTTGCTTCCAGCGCAGAAGACCTGGCGCGGTTCGCGTCCTGGCAATTTCGAGTGCTCGACCGTAAAGGCGGCGAAGAGGTGCTGAGATCGAATACCCTGCGCGAGATGCAACGTGTGCACTGGGCCGATCCTGATCTTGAGACATTGTGGGGGCTGGGGTTTTCAGTAACGAGGAGCGAGGGGAAAGTCTTTGTGGGCCACGGCGGATCGTGTCCGGGGTTCCGCACCCAGCTCCTGCTCAAACCGGATGAGAAGCTGGCGACGATATTCATGGCCAATGCACAGGGTGTGAACACGGGCGAATTCGTTCAGCAGATGTACTACATAGTCGCGCCGGCCGTAAAAACGGCAGCCAATCCTACGACAAATGAAGCAGGGAAGCCGCAGCTCGATCTCGCGAAATACACCGGGATCTATGAATCGGGATTCGGCGGCGAGACCGCAATAGTCGAATGGGAAGACGGGCTGGCGGCGCTTTCTCTTCCCACGATGGAGCCGGTGAAAGGCCTGACCAAGCTTAAGAAGGTCGGCGAGCACAGCTTCCGGCGAATCAGGAAAGATGAGGCTTTGGGCGAGACGCTGGTCTTCGAAATGGGCGCTGAGGAAAAGGCTGTCAGGCTGATCTGGCACAGCAACCAGTATCGGCGCGTTCGATAATAACTAATACCCGTTGGAGATACCGATATGGAGTCTGAACTACCAATCCGATTGGTGTTGGTCGATCCGCCTTCGCGAGTCGATTACGGTGTTCAGTACGGTAGCGGCGCCGAGTATGAGACACGTTTTGTGCAACAGACTAAACAGGGGGATGTGATCTTCGACTTCACGCTAACCGTTGCGGATAACCGAAAAGACGGGCTGCCGAATTTCAAGGGTCCGTTCGCGCAGGGCCCGGTTGCGAACAGGTTCATTTATATCGACGTGGGGACTTATGCCGGCCAGAAAAATACGCCGTGGTCACGACGGATGAAAATTCCGTTACAGGGAATCACGTGGGCGTTGATTGAGCAGGTGATCAATAAGCCGGGGCATACGCTGGAGGCGAGAATCCCTGGAACGGGCAAGGATGGTGGACCGAGTTGCGCAACGATAAAACTGCTCGGCCAATGGCAGGTCATCAAACGCAGCGGTTGAACAGTCTGGTTCTAGCATTCTAGGGGTAGGGAAGGGTGGCTTGCCCCCGCTGGTTTGGCTTCAAGGCTTGAGTTTGGGTAAAAGGGTTTTTCAAAAAGAGACTAGGCGTCTCGCCCTCCGTCAGGAGACCCCGCCCTCCGTCAGGAGGGCCATGTTTATAGACGCCGTGACGAGGTGTCCCCGCCCTCCGTCAGGAGGGCCATGTTTATAGACGCCGTGACGAGGTGTCCCCGCCCTCCGTCAGGAGGGCCATGTTTATAGACGCCGTGACGAGGTGTCCCCGCCCTC
>Ga0075428_100005688_pt1 | contig 13859 bp, 10 predicted proteins | sample RhiMetdeltSRZDD2_FD_75291 | JGI IMG/M metagenome (GOLD analysis project Ga0075428, IMG submission 75291) | Populus rhizosphere microbial communities from Tennessee, USA - Rhizosphere MetaG P. deltoides SRZDD2 | ecosystem: Host-associated > Plants > Roots > Rhizosphere > Soil | place: USA...
CACGCGACTCCAGCGTCCCCAGGAGCTCGGCGACAAGGAGTTCTACACGGAAGCCGAAGCCATCGCGGAGTACAAGAAGGCCGCCGAATCGGACGCGGAAGTGGATCCGCGAACCGTTCACTACGACTGGAAGGAATACGCGATGGACGCGTGGCAGGGCGGTGCGACGCCGAACCTGCGCACCTCGCTCATCGTCGATCCGAAGAATGGACGCCTGCCTCCCCTGACGCCCGAGGCGCAGCAGCGGCGCGCGGCCGCAGCGGCTGCCGCCAAGCAGCAGGATCCGATGTTGGGCGTCAAGACGTTCGGTAATTTGTACACGCGTTGCGTCCTGGGCCTCGGCGCGCTGCCGCTTGTCCGCGGTGGCATGCCGGGAGCGGATTCGGCTGCGGCCGCGGCGGGCGTGACCGCCGAGGCGTTCTTCTTCCAGAGCCCGGGATACGTGACGATTGTCATGCAGTCGAACAACGACGTGCGCATCATTCCGACGGACAACCGTCCGCACGTGCAATCGCAGGTTCGGCAGTGGCTCGGCGACTCGCGCGGGCACTGGGAGGGCAACACGCTGGTCGTCGAGAGCACCAACTTCAACGACCCGAAACCCGCGACCCATTTCCTCGGCGCTACCGACTCGCTATCGATTGTGGAGCGCTTCACGCGCGTCGGCCCGAATACGATGCGCTATCAGTACACCGTCACTGATCCGAAAACATGGACGAGACCGTGGTCCGTCGACACCACGATGCCTCGCGTCGATCCGTCGATGATCTATGAGTTCGCCTGCCACGAGCAGAACTACGGGTTAATCAATGTGGTGACAGGCACGCAGATCCGTTACCGCGAGGGAACGCGTGATCTGCGCGGTAATGGCGCACCCGAATAATACAAGGAGAGCACCAGATGCGGATGACAGTGAAACTTTTCGGCGTCATAGCTGCCCTGGGTCTGCTGCTGGCTGCCGTGCCGGCAGTTGCACATCATTCATTTGCGGCGGCCTTTGACGAGAACCACCCGATCAATCTGCAGGGGACCGTCACCAAGGTCGAACTGGTGAATCCTCACGCGTGGATCTGGATCGACGTCAAAGGGGCGGACGGCACCGTGACCAACTGGGGCATCGAAGGCGGACCGCCGACCAACCTGCTCAGGAACGGAATCACGAAGACCAGCCTGCCGATCGGCACGGAGGTCAAGCTGTTCGGGTACCAGGCGAAGAGCGGCGAGCCGAAGGGCGTCGGCGTGTTCGTCGAGTATCTCGATGGCCGCAAGGTCTTCATGGGCGGCTCGGCTCCGGGCGCTGACGGCAACCCGACCCCGAAGAAGGAACAATAGGGGGTCGTCCCCGGATCGGTGAGCCTCTTTCGTTTCTTCGAGTGGCTCGGTACGACATCGTGGAGCATCGAGTTCCACGAATCCCGGTACGTGTTTCTGCTTGTCCTGATGATTCACGTGCTGACGTTGAGCGTGTTCGTCGGGACCGCACTCATGATCGACCTGCGGCTGCTCGGCAGGACGATGACCGATGTGCCGGTATCGCAGGTGATGACGCGGCTCATGCCCTGGACTGAAGCAGGGTTTCTCGTGATGATCACCACGGGGACCCTGCTCTTCTACGCCGCGCCGGTCGCCCGCTACGAAAACATTTTCTTTCGCTTCAAAATGGCGGCGCTTGCGATGGCCATCATCAACATGTGGCTGTTCCGCCGCAACGTGTATCGCCGTGTCGCGGAATGGGATCGCGATCCAGTCCCGCCGCGCCGCGTCCGGATGGTCGGCGCGCTTTCGCTGCTGCTGCTGGCGCTCATCATCACGGCGGGACGCATGATGGCTTACCAGGACTACTGGTTCGGGTAAGCTGCACCCCGGGTTCACATGTCTCTCCTGGAGTTCTGCCGCTGGCTGCAGTATTCTGCGCCGCTCCATACGATGCGGGAGTCGCCGATCTTCTTTCCCGTCGTCGCGACGATTCATCTGATGGGACTGGCGTTGATCGGGGGAGCCGTGCTGGTGGTCGACCTGCGTCTGCTCGGCGTCGCGATGCAGAATCAGCCGGTGGCGGCGCTGGCCCAGGACGCGGAGCGATGGCTGTTCCGCGGGCTCGTCGTGATGGTGACGACCGGAATTCTGCTGTTCATGTGCTTCGCAACGAAGTATTACTACCTGACGTTTTTCTGGGTAAAGATGGCGGCGTTGCTCGCGGTGATCGCATTCACGTGGTCGGTGCGTCGACGAGTGGCGCTGGCGAAGGATGGAGACGTCAGTCCGATCCGCCGCAAGGCGGTCGCGCTGGTGTCGATGTTTCTGTGGACGACTGTGGCCGTCGGCGGCCGCTATATCGGATTTCCATAAAGAGGAGGTTTGCATGGTCCGCGGCGGCTTTCGACGATGGTTCGCGCTCGGGTTCCTGGTCTTCGTAGCCGCGTGCTTCGAATCCGCGTACGCGCAGGCGCCAGATGGCCGCGGCGGCGCCGCGACGGCGCCGCAGCCGCGCATCTACGCGAACATGCTGCAGCTGATGCGCGGCACCCTGTACCCGCAGTCCAACGTCATCTTCACCGCGCAAGTGGAAGACCCGGCGTCCTTCAAGCCGGCGGCGCACCAGTCCACGTCCTCCGATCCGTTCACGAGCGCGTATGGTGGCTGGGAGGCGGTGGAAAACAGCGGGATGGCGATGGCGGAGACGGCCAACCTGCTGCTCGTCCCGCGGCAGTGCAGCAACGGAAAACCGGCGCCCGTTCAGAGCGCCGACTGGCAGATGTGGGTGCAGGAGCTGCGCGAGGCGAGTGTGGGCGTCTACAAGGCCGGGCAGGCGAAGAACGACGATGTCGTGCTGGAGGCGGCGGACAAGCTCGCCACGGCGTGCCTGCACTGCCACGCGAAGTACCGCAACGTGCCCGGTGGTGTGCCGAACCGCTGTTAGCGATTAGTGATTGGAAGGTGTAGGGGCGGGTCTTAGACCCGCCCCTACAGATTACCGAGTCGAGGTCGTCGACTCCGCGACGACCGGGTTCGTCAACGCTCCAATCCCCTCAATTTCACACTTGGCCGAATCGCCCGCGCGCATCCATCGCGGATCCGGACGCTCGAGATTCGTTCCCGCAGGGCTGCCGCCGGAAATCACGTCGCCCGGATTCAGCGTCGTGATGTTCGAGGCAAACGACAGCAGCTCCCAGATATTGTGGCTCATGTTCCGGGTGTTCGAGTCCTGCATCACCATGCCGTTCAGATACATCGTGTGCCGGGTGTTCATCGGATCCTTGATGAACTCCTTCGGCACGATGTAGGGGCCGAGCGGACCGAACGTATCGTGGTTCTTGCCAATCAGCCAGTCGGAGCCGCCCATCTTCCGGTCGCCCCGGCCCTGGCGGTCCGAGACGTCATGGTGCGCCGTGTATCCGAAGATGTAGTCGGCTGCTTTGTCGACCGGCACGTAGTGCGCCGGCTTGCCGATGACGGTCGCGAACTCGCATTCGAAATCGATTTGGACGCGACCGCGCGGGACCACAATCGAATCGTTGTTGCCGATGATCACCGACGGCGACTTCAGGAAGAGATACGGGTTGTCGCGCGTGTCGCCCGGCTTGCGCTCCCAGATTCCCGGCGCCGAGACCGCTGCCGGCGCAGGCGCTCCAGCGCGTCCGCCTCCCGCCGCGCCACCAGCAGGAGCACCGCCACGGGCCGCGCCGCCGGCGCGTGCCTGATTGGTCGCAATCCCCTGCTCGTGCTCGACGTAGTTCCCACCGGCATTCAGCTGCACCGATGGCATCACTGGAGGCCGGATCCGCACCGCGCTGACCGCGACGACGTACGCCGGCGCGCCCGTGGCCGGGATGGTCCGCGCGATGGCCGTCAAACGCGCGCGCCACTCGCTGTCGTACCGCGTGATCAGCTGCTTCATGTCGGTGGGTGCGGTCAGCTTCTGCGCCGACGCGTTGGCCTGCTCGTACGCGGCGTTGGCGCGCGCGATGTCGACGATCTGCGTGTCGCGCAGCACCAGACCCACGAATGTGCGGCCGCCCTGCTCGAACGTGCCGAGCTTGAAGGTGACGGCCGCGCCAGCCTGTGCGCGAAGACCGGCCGAGGCGACGACGGCGAGCGCACCCGACACCACCAGCGCGACGAACGTCCGTTTGACTCCCATACGATCCTCCTCCGCAGAAGGCGGACCTGAAGGTCCGCCTCTACGACTTCTTGTGTTCGTTACTTCTCAGACTGCAATTTCACCGGCGCGGGCTTGGCGAACTTCGCCGCGTCGATCGCAACATTGGCCTGAACGTCGGTGAACTGCAGCGTCATCTGCATGTAGGTCTGTGTCAAGGTCCGCTCGAACGGTATCTTCACGCCGAGGCCGGGCAGCTCGCGATAGTCCGCGTAGTCGATCTGCGTCGGTACGAACGCGATAGGCGTGATCGTGAACCGGAGCAGGCGCACCAGGAGGCCGCTGCTGGGATCGAAGAAGAGCTGCGCCACACGATCGCCGTTGACCGTCGCCTGCAGGACGATGACGTCCTTGTCGTTGAGGATGGTGCGGCCGGCGCGCCAGCTGGGGTATGCCTGGCGAAGGCCGAGCGGGAAATTCGCCAGGGCGGACAGGCGCGCGCGATCGACGTTGCCGGTCGTCAGCGTGAGCAGCGGGAGCGGCTGCTCCGGCCCCGCGACCCACGCGTTCCGGCCGTCGAAGACGCGCGTGCTCGCGCCGATCGTCAGATGCACGACGACGGTTTCCTGGTTGGGCGCCTTGGCGTACAGCTCGATTGGCACCGTGCTTCGATCGGTGTCGAAGCCCGAGTAGGTGCCCTTCGCCGCGTAGCTCGTCAGCTTCGCCAGCTTCTCGGCACCGCCGAGCGCCTGAATGTACTTGTCCCAGACCTGGTTCACGTTGACGCTCGAATCGGTCGGGAAGTCGCGCGCGTCGGGGTCGAGCACGGGCTCGCCGTACTGCGACATGAAGCTTGGGTCGGCCTTCGGCACGTTGCTGCCCCCGTGGCAGGTGAAGCAGGTGACGCGCGGCGCGCCGTTGAAATACTGCTTGTTGATGGCGTTCACCATGGTGATCATCTGGCGCGCCCGCTGTATCCGCGGCGTCTGCTCCGCAAAGGCCGCCTTGTTGAGCGCCGAGTTTGCGGCGTGGCAGAACGTGCAGTCGTTCCCCATGGAACTGGCAAAAGTCCCCATCACCTCGAAGAACGTGTCCGTGGGAATGCCGCGCAGCAACTGGACGGTCTTGAAGGTTTCTTCCACCATCGGCACACGTTCGCCTGCACTCGGCGCCGGGGATCCGGCCTGGGCGCCCTGGGGGGACGCCGCGCGCAAGCCACCGGCGGCAACCAGACACACCACGGTCACTGACATGGCGCACGCAAACATCCGCCTCGCTCCGACTCTCATAGGTGCTCCTCCGTAGATGGGGCCGACAAGCGTCGAACTGCGCGGGAGCATACCGCAATCGACGGCGAACGCAACCACCGATTGCGGGCGTATAATCCGGGAAAAATTTCTGCAGCTCGCCGTCCCGAACCTGCAACGCAGCGGACGCAGGTCTGCCGCGCCGAAGCCGTCCGCAGCGGCAGCGGGCTCCCGGCGAAGGGAGGATATATGAGACTCCGATGGAGCGTGGCATTCCTGGTTCTACTGGCGGCATCGGTCGGCTACGCGCAGTTGCCTTCAACGACGACCGTGGAGGCACCTGGCGGCGCCGTCACCATCACCGCGCTCGGTCATGCGAGCGTGCAACTCGAGCAGGGTGGCAAGGTCGTGATCGTCGATCCGGTCACGATGATGGCGGATCTCTCCAAGGCAAAACCGGCTGACCTCATTCTGATAACTGATATTCACGGCGATCATTACGATCCGGCGGCCGTGGCGAAGCTGCGCAAGCCGAACGCGCCGGTGGTCGTCCCGCAGGCCGTCGCGGACATGAAGCAGATTCCGAACCCCACCGTGATGGTCAACGCCACGATGCGCACCAACGAGCAGTCGCTCGCGGGACTGACCATCATTTCTGTTCCGGCGTACAACATTGAGCGTGGTCCGGCGCCGGGACAGTTGTACCATCCACGAGGACGCGGTCAGGGCTACGTGGTCGCGTTCACCGACAAGCTTGCGGCCGTGCGACAGAACCAGGCCGCGCAAGTCTATGTCGCCGGCGACACGGAGTGCGTACCCGCGATGACGACGTGGGTGACAAACGTCAACGTGGCACTGATGCCGATGAACCTTCCGTACACGATGACGCCGGCCGAAGCGGCGACGTGCGTGAAGGGCTTCAAACCCAAGATCGCCATCCCGTATCACTACATGGGTCAGAAGCCGGAGGAATTCGCGGATGCGTTGAAGGGCTCTGGAATCGAGGTTCGACTATTGAACTGGTATCCGAAAAGTTAAATCCCAAAACCCAAGTCCCAAACTCCAGATCCAAGCCCCAAATCCCAAATCCCAAATTGGGATTTGGGATTTGGGGTTTGGGATTTCCTATCTAGAACCCGTACTTCACGCCGAACTGCATGATTCGCGGCGCGCCGGTCATCGACGTGATGCGGCCGAAGCTGCCTGAATTGAAGTTGGTGACTGGGTTGCCCCAGTTGAACGTGTTGAGAAGATTGAAGGACTCCACGCGGAGCTCGATGCTGCGAGCGCCGCCAACGGCGATCTGTTTCGACAGCGCCACGTCAACGGTCCAGTATCCCGGGCCCTTGATGCTGTTGCGCTCGTAGTTGCCCAGGGCGCCCGGTGCCGGCTGCGCAAAGGCGGCCGGGTTCAGGTAGCTGGTCAGGGTTTTCTCACCATAGACGTTGTCGGACACCTGATCGACCCGCTGCTGCTGGATGCCCGTGAGCGCGTTGTCGCGGCCGGTGATGATATTGAGCCAGCTGCCCGACAAGGCGCTGACAATCCCCGACACCCTCCAGTTCGAGGCGACCACACGCAGCGCGCGGCTTGCGAACTGGGGCGTCTGCACGCCCGCCGTGAAGCTGCCAATGTGGGTCCGATCCTGTATGCAATGTCCGCGATCGTACGCCGGGTCGTCGGGTTTCGTGAACCCGTTCGCAATTTGAGGGAAGCCGCCACCGGGAGTGGTGGCATCGCCGAAGCAGCGGGAGAGCGTGTAGTTGCCGATGAGGCTTACGCCGCTCGCGGGCCGACGCTGAAACGCCAGCTTCAGGCCACGATACGTCTGCGTGCCGATGTCGGTGTGGATGTCCATGTTTCCAATCAGCTGCGCCGCCGCCGGATTTTCCTCCGACAACGAAAACACGCGCCGCTGATTCAGATTCGCATTGGTACTGCACGTCGCGTAAAACACACCGCCGAGCGTGCAGGGGCCGAGTCCCAGGAACACACCGGGGTTGATCGCCACCTGCCCCCACAACCGATCGGTGTAGCTGCCAAGATAGCTCGCTGAAACCTGCCAGACTCTTCCGATCTGCTTCTCGAACGTCGCGTTCCACTGCTGGATGCGTGGCGAGTTGATGTCAGGAGCCGTAGCGCCAAACGCGCCGAACGGAATGAATTGCGTGTCGGGGCTGGTCAGGATCGGATGTGGATCCCCACCGAGATGCGCATATGGGTTGTCGAAACCACCGGGAGGATCCTCCACCAGGGAGCGGTTGCCGAACGGAGGCGAATTCGCGTTGATCAACTGGTATTCCGCGGTCGGGAAATCGTAGGAGATCCCATAGGCAGAGCGGATGGCCGTGCGGCCGTTGCCCGTGACATCCCATGCCACGCCGACGCGCGGCGACAGATTCCACCACTGGGTCTCGAGGCCCGTCCTGCCCGGAGGGAAACCGCGATCACTCGGATAGATGAGACCCGCCGGCGCATTCTTGAACACCGTCGTCTTGATGCCACTGCGGAAGTTGTCGCGGCTGAAATTGTAGACGGCGTCGTTCAGGACGTTCGCCCCGAAGTACGGTTCCCAGCGGAGGCCCGCGTTGATGGTGATGTGTGGTGTCACTCTCCAGGCATCCTGGGCGTAGAGTCCCAGGTACCACTGATCCATCGGCATCACCGCGGGTCCGCCGTGCTCGAGTCGAGCGACCCGTCCCAGCAGGAAATCAGACAGGCCCAGCCCCGTCAGCTGGCCGCTGAACAGCCAGTCGCCGCCGGAACGCGCGTGTGAGAAGAAGTAATGCTTCCAGTAGGCGAGGTTCGCGCCGACGGAGAGTTCGTGACTCCCCCGCACGAGCGTTAGGTCGTCACTCAGCTGCGAAGAGTTGGTGTTGAACAGGCCGCCACCCGGATTCGCGATGTTGAACCCACCGGTGACCGCCAGCACCATCGCGCCCGGGTCGTAGCTGTACACGTTGGACCCGATCGCATACGGATCGAACAGCGGAGTATCGAGCCGATCGACGGAGGTGCGATTGAACGCAAACCGAAGCGAGTTGACCGTATTGGGGCCGTAAACACGGGTGTCGCCGACCGCCAGCGACTGCGCCAGCTTGTCCAAGCCAGGAATTCCTGCGCCCCGGACGGTGTTGTAGAGGCTCAGGACGCTGTCCGACCGCGTCAGCGGAGTCGGGTTCTTGACGGACGTGGCCATATACCGTCCGAACAGCGAATGATTGGTGGTCCACTGATAGTCGATCCTGCCGACGAACTGCCCCTCGGTGCTGTCTTCCGTCGTCGTGTACTGAATCTGGCCGCACGGATCCGTCGTGGCGGGCAGCCTCTTGACGAGATTCAACGCCGCGCGGCTGAACCGCGCCGGATCGATCCGGTTGTTCTCGAATCCTCCGCGCAGCGTGATCTGCCGGCCACCGTTGCACGCGGGTGAGGCGAACGCCGTGAAGTCGCCCGACAACATTGCAGCCGACGGCACCCACGCGATGTTGGCGGCAGGCGTTTGCCGGACCAGGGTGCCCTGGTACGCGCCAAAGAAAAACAGCTTGTTCCGGACGAGCGGTCCGCCGAGCGTCCCGCCGAACTGGTTGCGCCGCAATCCATCGTCCTGAAGCTCGCCGTTCGGCTTCTTCAACGCCAGCGGGTTGATGGCGTTGAATCGGTGGTCGCGGAGGAATTCGAAGACATTCCCCGAGAAGCGATTGGTGCCCGATTTGGTCACTGCGTTGACCGAGGCGCCCGAGTGCATGCCGTTTTCGGCGGTGAGGCCGCTGGTGGCCACGCGGAATTCCTGCAGCGCATCCGGAAACGGCAGTGGCAAGTTGAGGTTGTTCTGAGGATCGTTGTGCATGGCGCCGTCGAGGAGGAACGCCACACCGAACGTCTGTCCGCCGGCAACCGAGTACGCGACGCCGCCCTGCATGCTCCGGCTGTTCGCTTCACCCGTGCGGACGGCGGCGCCGACAATCGCTACGAGATCGGCCGCGTTGCGCCCGTTGAGCGGCAACTCCAGGATTTCCTGCGTGCGGACGACCTCGCTTACGCCCGAGCTCTGTACATCCACGAGGGGTGACGCTCCCTCGACGGTGACCGTCTCCTCGAGCGCGCCCACCATGAGGACGACGTTGATCTCGGGCGTCCCGGCGACCTGTAGGACGATGCCGGTCTGGGCGTAGCTGCGGAAGCCTGCTAGCGAGACCTCGAGCCGATACGGGCCGGGCGGCAGGTTCGGAAGCACGTACGAGCCGTTCGCATCGGTGACGTCGGTTCGTGTGAAGCCGGTGTCAGTCTGCGTCACCGTGACCGTCACGCCCGGGAGCACCCCGCTGCTCTGGTCGGTCACCCGGCCGCTGAGCCGCGCGGTTGACTGCTGTGCCGACGCTGATGCGCCGGCAAGAAGGAGAAAGGCCGCCAGAGAGAACGCTCCGAGCAGACTCTTCATGACATCGCTCCTCGTGTTCGGCGATCCAAACTCGGCGGACGCAGACGATCGGATTCAAATCGCAAATCCCAAATCCACGTCCCAAATCCCAACGCGAATTCACGCAATTGGGATTTGGGTTTTGGGATCTGGGGACTTTCTAGTTAAAACCCGTACTTAATCCCGAACTGCATGATGCGCGGCGTCCCGTTCATCGAAGTGATCCGGCCGAACGCGCCCGAGCTGAAGTTCGTGTGCGTTCTGTCGGCGTTCATCAATGTTGGCGGACCCCAGTTGAATGTGTTCAACAGGTTGAACGTCTCCACGCGCAGTTCCATCGTCCGCCCCGTGCCGAAGGTAATGAGACGTGACAGCGCCGCGTCGATCGATCGGTAGCCGGGTGCTCTCACGCTGTTGCGCTTGAAATTACCTAGCGTGCCCGGCGCGGGCACCGCGAATGCGGCGGGGTTCAACCAGTTCCTCAGCGTCTTGTCACCATAGGGATTCGCGAGCACCTGATTGACGCGCTGATTCTGAATGCCGGTGAGCGCGGGGTCCCCGCCCGCGATCACGTTGATTGGCTGTCCGGAACGGGCGCTGAAAATTCCTGCGAGGCGCCAGTCCGACAGCGCCACGCGCGCCGCGCGATGGTCGAATCGCGGTACCTGCACGCCCGCGTTGAACACCCCGATGTGCGTTCGATCCTGATCGCACGGCCCACGGTCGAACTCCGGGTGCTGCGGATCGGTGAAGCCGTTGGCAATCTGCGGGAAGCCGCCGGTCTGGAATGCCGGATCACCGTAACAGCGCGAGATCGTGTAGTTTCCGCTGAGGCTCAAACCGCTTCCTGCGCGCCGCTGAAACGAGAGCTTCATCCCCCGGTAGGACTGCTCTCCCAGGTTGGTGTGGATATCCATATTACCGATGAGCAGTGCCGCCGCCGGGTTGACATTGTTCAACGAGAACACGCGCCGCTGATTCAGATTCGCGTTCGTGCTGCAGACCGGATAGGACACTCCAAGAAGCGTGCACGGACCGGTCCCGAGAAATACGCCCGGGTTGATCGCGACCTGATTCCAGAGGCGATCCGTATAACTGCCGATATAGCTCGCTTCCACCTGCCATGCTCGTCCAAGCTGTTTCTCGACGGTGACGTTCCACTGCTGGATGCGAGGTGAATTGATGTCGGGATCGACCGCGCCAAAGGCGCCGTAAGGGATGAACGGCGTGTTCCGGTTCGTAACGAATGGATGTGGATCCCCGCCGAGATGCGCGTACGGCGCATCGAATCCGCCCGGAGGATCTTCGACGAGCGTCCGGTTTCCGAATGGCGGCGAGTTCGCGTTGATCAACTCGTATTCCCCGTTGGGCAGGTCATAAGTGAGCCCATACGAGCCGCGAACGGCCGTACGCCCGTCGCCGGTCACGTCCCAGGCGAGGCCGACGCGGGGTGACAGGTTCAGCCACTGTTTGTTCAGGCCGGTCCGGCCCGGCGGGAAGCCCTGATCGCCGGGGTAAATGAGACCGGCGGGCGCGTTGACGTACTGCTGTGTCTTCACGTTGTTCTTGAAGTTGTCGAGGCTGAAGTTATAGATCGAGCCGTTGAGGACGTTCTGACCTAGGTACGGCTCCCAGCGAAGTCCCGCGTTCAGGGTAATGCGGCCGCTCATTCGCCACGCATCCTGCGCGTAGAGTGCCGTGTACCACTGATCCATGGGCAGGATGGCGGGTCCGCCGTGCTCCAGTCGGCCGACTCGTCCCATGAGCAGGTCGGCCAACCCGAGACCGGTCAACTGGCCTGTGAAATTCCAGTTGCCGCCGGAGCGCGCATGCGACAGGAAGTGAAATTGCCAGTAGGCCAGACTTCCACCGACGGCGAGCTGATGGTTCCCACGGACCAGCGTGAGGTCGTCGCTCATCTGCGAGGCCTGCATCGTGAAACGGCTCGGGCCGGGATTGTTGATCTGGAACCCATTGCCCGACACGATGAAGACCCCGACATGCGGAGCGTAGCTGTAGACATCAGACCCGATGTCGTGCGGCTCGAACGTCTGGGGCGCGAGGCGATACACGCCGCTGCGGTTGTACGTAAAGTGGACCGCATTGACGGTGTTGGATCCGTACACGTGCGTGTCACCAATGGCCAGCGAATGGGCCAACGCGTCAAACCCGAGTACATTCGAGTTGTTCGACGCGTCATACAACGACAGCGCGGTATCCCCTTCCCGCATCGGAATCGGCTTGTCGAATTTCGTCGCCATGTACCGACCGAAGATCGTATCGTCGGTCGTCCGTTGGTAGTCGACGCGGCTGACGTACTGCTTCTCATCGCCGTCGTTCCGCAAGGTGTACGTCACCTGGCCGCAGGGATCCGTCGTCGTCGGCAGGTACTTCACCAGATTGAGCGCCGCTCGACTGAACCTCGCTGGATCGATACGGTTGTTCTCGAATCCTCCGCGTAGCGTGATCTGACGACCGCCGTTGCAGGCCGGCGACGCAAACGTCGTGAAATCGCCGGCGAGCATCTGAGCCGTCGGCACCCAGGCGATGTTGGCGGCCGGTTGCTGCCGAACCCTCGTCGACTGATAACCGCCGAAGAAAAAGAGCTTGTTGCGGACGAGCGGACCGCCGAACGTGCCGCCGAACTGGTTCCGATTCAGTCCATCGTCCACTCGCTTGCCGTTGGGGCCGATCGACGCGAACGGGTTGGTGGCGTTGAATCGACGATCGCGAACGAACTCGAACGCATTGCCATGGAAGCTGTTGGTGCCCGACTTGGTCACCGCATTCACGGCGGCGCCGGAATGAATGCCGTTCTGCGCGCTCAAACCGCTGGTGGCGACGCTGAATTCCTGAAGCGCGTCCGGAAACGGAAACGGCATGTTCAGGTTGTCCTGGGGGTTGTTGTGCATCGCGCCGTCGAGCACGTACGCCACGCCGAAGGACTGGCCTCCAGCCACCGATACGCCGAGGCTTCCGGGAAGTGCGCGCTGTGTCGACGTAATGGTCTGGACCGCCGCGCCGGCGATCATCACCAGTTCGACGGCGTTGCGGCCGTTGAGCGGCAGCTGGACGATCTCCTCGTTCCGGACGACCTCGCTGATGCCCGCACTCTTGACGTCCACCAGCGGCGCGGCCCCTTCGACGGTGACCGACTCCTCGAGACTGCCGACACTAAGGCTCACGTTCACGACGGGAGACCCGGCGACCTGCAGGACGATGCCCGTCTGAACGTACGTTCGGAACCCCTGGAGCGAAGCCTCGAGTCGATATGGACCGGTGGGGAGATTCGACAGGATGTAAGCGCCGCTTCCATCGGTGACGTCGCTTCGTACGAAACCCGTGTCGGTCTGGGTAGCCGTCACGGTGACACCGGGCAGCACGGCGTTACTTTCATCCGTCACCCGGCCGCTCAATTGCGCTGTCGACAACTGCGCCAGTGCAACCGTGCTGGTAAGAAGAAGACCGAATAAACCGAGACACAATTCCCGGAACGGCCGCCTCATGATGTCCTCCTATAAACGGTGGTCCGCCTGAAGGGTTCCGTTGTCCGCCTGGACGTTCGAATGGTCCGCCTGAAGGCGGAGCCTACTTGGGAGCCGACGCGTCCGGCCCGCCGGCGGTGAACAGCTCGCGGCCGTCGCTCACCTTCTTGATCGACACAAGCGATCCCCTCGACTCGACGACTTTCCCCGCGAACGTGGTGAAGGTCACCTTCTCGCCGGCCTCGAGATCTTTCGGACCCCAACCCTGCCGGCGCACCGTGTTCGGGCTCGTCATCTCGAGATTCCATGTGGTGACCTTGCCCGCGTTGTCGGTGACGTCGACGTAGACGCGCATGTGCGGGTTCTGCCATTCGATTTTCTGAACCACGCCCGTCAACGTGAGCTTCTTGTTCGCGTCGTACTCGGTGTCGAATCCGTGATGGGCGAGGGCCACCGTGGTCATGCATACACAGCCAAAACCCGCCGCCAGGATGCCAAGCTTGGTTCTCATCGACCCACCTTCCTTATCGCTGTTCGCTATTGAGTTTGTAGCCGCCGGCGATGCCTGCCTGGTTGTTCTCCGTGCAGATGTCTTCCATCAGCTCGAC
>Ga0075428_100005690_pt1 | contig 13856 bp, 12 predicted proteins | sample RhiMetdeltSRZDD2_FD_75291 | JGI IMG/M metagenome (GOLD analysis project Ga0075428, IMG submission 75291) | Populus rhizosphere microbial communities from Tennessee, USA - Rhizosphere MetaG P. deltoides SRZDD2 | ecosystem: Host-associated > Plants > Roots > Rhizosphere > Soil | place: USA...
GTGCTGGACGTCATGCTCCCGGACCTCGACGGGTTCGACGTCATCCGCCGGCTGCGCCGCACCGAGGGGGCCGGGACCCGGGTCCCGATCATCTTCCTGACCGCCCGCGACAGCACCCAGGACAAGGTGGAGGGGCTGCGCCTGGGCGGCGACGACTACGTCACCAAGCCCCTTCAGCATCGAGGAGCTGATCGAGCGGGTGAAGGCCGTGCTGCGCCGGGCCACCGGCACCGGTCCCGGCGAGCGGAAGCTGAGCTACGCGGACCTGGAGCTGGACGAGGACACCCGCGACGTGTGGCGCGGCGGCAAGCTGATCGAGCTCACGCCGACCGAGTACAAGCTGCTCCACTACCTGCTGGCCAACGCGCGGCGGGTGCTGACCCGGGACCAGATCCTGGAGAACGTGTGGGACTACACCTTCGCCGGCAACGCCAGCGTGCTGGAGACCTACATCAGCTACCTGCGCCAGAAGGTCGACGCGGTCGACCCCTCGCTGATCCACACCGTGCGGGGCGTGGGCTACACGTTGCGCCTCCCCGCCGATCGCTGACCGGCGACCCTCTGTCGGGCCCCGCTCAGGAGGACGAGGAGGGCCGTCGGCTGGCCCGGCGGCGGAGGCGAGCGTCGAGATCGGCGTCGACCAGCGCGCCGTACTCCTCGGGATGCTTGCCGACCATCCGGTCGACGAAGGGACACAGGGCGACGATGGCGCGCCGGGCCGCCACGGCGTCGTCCAGCGCACCCCGTACCAGCTGGCTGCCGAGGCCCCGGCCCTCGAAGGCGTCGTCGATCTCGGTGTGGGTGAACACCCGGACGCCGTCCACGTCCCGATACTCCGAGAAGCCCGCTACCACGCCGTCGACCACGATCTCGTAGCGGCTCAGCCGGGGCGCGTCGCGCACCTCGCTCGTCACGACGAGCACGCTACCCGCACCTGGTTCACCGGCCGGAAACACCCCAGCTTCAACATTGTGTTGAAACGGGCGTAGCGTCGTGGGCCGTGACGGTGCTGATCCCGAGGCGGCTCGACGAGGCGCTGGCCGCCCTGGCCGACGATCCCTCGTTGACCGTCCTGGCCGGGGGCACCGACCTGATGGTCGAGATCAACGCCGGCCGGCGGCGGCCGACCGGCGTCTTGAGCCTGCGCCGGCTCGACGAGCTGCGCGGGTGGCGGCAAGAAGGGCCCGACCTCGTCATCGGCGCGGGCACCACGTACGCCACCCTGCTCACACCTCCGCTCGTCGAGTTGGCGCCGGCTCTCGCCCAGGCTGCACGCACGGTCGGCGGCCCCCAGATCCGCAACACGGGCACCATCGGCGGCAACCTCGGCACGGCCTCCCCGGCCGGCGACACCCTGCCGGTGCTGGCGGCGCTCGACGCGCGGGTCGAGCTGGCGTCGGCCTCCGGGCGGCGGACCATGGCCCTGGACCACTTCCTGGCCGGCCCCAAGCAGACGACGCTCGCCGCCGGCGAGCTGGTCACCGGGGTCCGCATCCCCGTGGCCACCGGACCCCAGGAGTTCCTCAAGATCGGCGTCCGCAACGCGATGGTCATCGCCGTCGCCAGTTGTGCGCTGGTGGTCTGCCGGACCCGGCACCGCGTGGCCTGCGCGCTGGGCTCGGTCGGCCCCACGCCCGTGCGCGACCGCCGCGCCGAGGGCTGGCTGGCCGGCGAGGTCGACTGGTCCTCGGGGCGGGTGCGCAGCCAGTCGGTGGCCGAACGCTTCGGGCAGTGGATGGCCCGCGAGGCCCAGCCCATCGACGACCACCGGGCCACCGCCGCCTACCGCCGCGAGGCCACCCGCGTCCTGGCCCGCCGCGCCGTGGAACGGACCCTGATGTGAGCGCGTACGAGCTGGTGGTGAACGGCGAACGGCGGGTGGTCGAGGACGCGCTCCCGACCGAGAGCCTGCTGTACGTGCTGCGCGAGCGGTTGGGCCTGCCGGGCTCGAAGAACGCCTGCGAGCAGGGCGAGTGCGGGTCGTGCTCGGTGCTGGTGGACGGGGTCCTGGTCTGCTCGTGCCTGGAGCTCGGCGCGGCCACCGCGGGCTGCGAGGTGACCACCGTGGAGGGACTGGCCGGAGGCGATCGCGACGGCAGGACGCCGCTGCTCACCGACGTCCAGCAGGCCCTGCTGGAGGCGGGCGGCGTGCAGTGCGGCTTCTGCACCCCGGGCTTCGTGGTGGCCATCCACGACCTGCTGGCCCGGGAGCCCGAGCCCGGCCCGCTGCAGGTCCGCGAGGCCCTGGCCGGCAACCTGTGCCGCTGCACCGGCTACGGCCGGATCGTCGCGGCCGTGGAGTCCACGGTCGCGCTCCGCACCTCGCCCCGGGAGCCGGCGGTGACGGCGCCGTGACGGTCATCGAGCGACCGCCCAGCGGTACCCGGCAGCGGGATCGAGCGGGCGTGGGCACCACCCCCATCCGGCCCGACGGTCCGCCCAAGGTCCAGGGCCGGTTCGCCTTCTCCTCCGACCTCCACCTCAGCGGGATGCTGTGGGGCACCACCCTCCGGTCGCCCTACCCGCACGCCCGGATCCGGACCCTCGACGTGACCCCCGCTCTCGCCCTGCCCGGCGTGGTCTGCGTGCTCACCGCCGAGGACCTGCCCGGCACGCCGACCTACGGCTTGATCAGCGCCGACCAACCCGTGCTGGCCAGCGACGTCGTCCGCTACGTCGGCGAGGCCATCGCAATCGTGGCCGCCGACCATCCGGACACCGCCCGCGCCGCCGCCCGCGCGATCGCGGTCGACTACGAGCCCCTCCGCCTGCTGACCGATCCGGCCGAGGCGCTGGATCCCGCCATCCCCCCCATCCATCCCGACGGCAACGTGGTCCGCCGGGTCGAGATCCGTCACGGCGACGTCTCGGCGGCGGGCGAGGTCGTGGTCGAGGGGACCTACGAGGTGGGCACCCAGGACCAGGCCTTCCTCGGACCAGAGTCGGGGCTGGCGGTGCCCGACGACCACGGCGGTGTCGACCTGTGGATCGCGACCCAGTGGCTCCACGAGGACCGGGACCAGGTGGCCGCCTGCCTGGCCCTGGCACCGGAGGACGTCCGCCTCCACCTCGGTGGGGTCGGCGGCGCCTTCGGCGCCCGTGAGGACCTGAGCCTGCAGGTCCACGCTTGCCTGTTGGCCCTGCGCACCGGTCGGCCGGTGAAGATGAGCTACCCCCGGGAGGAGTCCTTCGTCGGCCACGTCCACCGCCACCCGGCCCGGCTGCGCTACCGCCACCACGCCACCACCGACGGCCGGCTGGTCAAGGTGGAGGCCGAGGTGCTGCTCGACGGCGGGGCGTACGCGTCGTCCTCAGCCGCGGTGGTGTCCAACGCGGCCCGCTTCGCCGCCGGGCCCTACCGGGTACCGAACGCCGTCATCGATGCCACCGTCGTCCGCACCAACAACCCGCCGTGCGGGGCGATGCGGGGCTTCGGCGCGGTCCAGGTCTGCTTCGCGCACGAGGCCCAGATGGACCGCCTGGCGACCCGCCTGGGCCTCGACCCGATCGAGCTGCGGCTGCAGAACGCGCTGGCTCCCGGCGACGTCCTGCCCAGCGGCCAGCGCATCACCGGCACCGCACCGGTCGCCGAGTGCATCCGGGCCGCCGCCGCCCACCCCCTCCCGCCCGCCGCCGGCGACCAGTGGCTGGAGCTGCCCGGCGGGGTCGGGCGCACGGCCGATCCGGGCCGGGTCCGGCGGGGGGTCGGCTTCGCCGTCGGCTACAAGAACCTGCTCTACAGCGAGGGGTTCGACGACCACTCCGAGGCTCGGGTCCACCTGCAGGACGGCGTGGCCACCATCACCTGCGCCGTCGCCGAGGTCGGGCAGGGCTTCGTGACCCTGGCCGGCCAGCTGGCCCGCACCGCCCTCGGCTGCGACGACGCCCTCCTGGTGCCGGCGGACACGGTGGCCTCGGGCTCGGCCGGCTCGTCGTCGGCCTCCCGCCAGACCTGGATGTCCGGCGGCGCCGTGCTCCGGGCCTGCCAGCTGGTGGCCGACAAGGTGCGGGTGGCCTACGCCCAGCAGCTCGGCGTCCCCATCGGCGCGTTGCGGGTCACCGACGACGGGCGCATCGTCGGCGTGGCCGGTGTCGACCCCGCCGCCGGAGGCATCGACGTCGTGGTAGCCGAGGCCGCGGGCAGCGAGGTCTTCGAGGCCACCACCATCCACCGTCACCGGCCCACCGTTCCCCTGGACCGGTGGGGGCAGGGCGACGCCGACGTCAGCTTCGCGTTCGCGGCCCACCGGGCCGTGGTCGACGTCGACATCGACCTGGGCCTGGTCCGGGTGGTCCAGATCGCGACCGGTCAGGACGTCGGCCGGGTGCTCCACCCCACCCAGGTGGTGGGGCAGATCGAGGGTGGCATCGCCCAGGGCCTCGGGCTGGCGGTCATGGAGGAGCTCGTCGTGGAGAACGGCGTGATCCGCAACCCCAGCTTCACCGACTACCTGATCCCCACCGTCGCCGATGCACCCGACGTCCTGGCCACCTGCATCGAGCAGCCCGAGCCTGGCGCGCCGTTCGGCGCCAAGGGCGTGGGCGAGCCGCCCACCATCTCGTCGACCGCGGCGATCGCGGCCGCGATCCGGGCGGCGTCCGGTGTGGACGTGACCCGCGTCCCGGTCCACCCGTGGGACCTGGTCTGAGCCGGGCCTCCCCCGGGTCGCCGGCCCTGGAGGTGGACGTCGATCGGCTGCTGGCCGACCTCGACGCGCTGGCCCAGGTGGGGTCGACCGGCGACGGCGGGAACTGCCGCCTCGCGCTGACCGACGAGGATGCCGGCGGCCGCGAGCTCGTCGTGGGCTGGATGCGCGACCTGGGCCTCGATGTCCGGGTCGACCGCATCGGCAACGTGGTCGCCACCCGGGGCGGCACCGACCCCGAGCTGGCACCGGTCATGACCGGGAGCCACATCGACACCGTGCGCACCGGCGGCCGCTACGACGGCACCCTCGGCGTCCTGGCCGGCCTCGAGGTGCTGCGGGCCCTGGACGACGCGGGGCACCGGACCCGCCGTCCTGTCGCTGTCGCGTTCTTCACCGACGAGGAGGGCAGCCGGTTCGTTCCGGACATGCTGGGCAGCCTGGTCTACGTGGGTGGTCTGGCCCTGGAGGAAGCGCTGGAGACGGTGGGCATCGACGGCGCGGTGCTGGGCGACGAGCTCCAGCGCATCGGCTGGGCCGGCCCGGCCGCGGTGCCGGGCGTCGTGCCCCACGCCTTCGTGGAGCTCCACATCGAGCAGGGACCGGTCCTCGAGGAGGCCGGGACCGACATCGGCGCCGTCACCGGCGTCCAGGGCATCTCGTGGCAGGAGCTGTGCCTGACCGGTCAGGCCAACCACGCCGGGACCACGCCGCTCCGCCTGCGCCGCGACGCCGGCTACGCGGCCGCCCGCGTCGCCGCCTCCGTCCGTGAGCTGGCCCTCGACCTCGGCGAGCCGATGGTGGGGACCGTGGGTCGGTTCCACCTCCACCCCGACCTGGTCAACGTGGTGCCCGCCACGGCGACGCTGACCGTCGACCTCCGCCACACCGACGGCGAGGTGCTGGCCGAGGCCGAGCGGCGGCTGCGGCACCACGTGGCCGAGGTGGCCGAGGGCGAGGGGGTCGACGCCGCCTGGCGGCCGCTGGCCCGCTTCGAGCCGGTGCGGTTCGATCCCCGGGTCGTCGACCGGGTCCACCGGGCAGCGCTCGCCCGGGGTCTGACGGCGGTGCGGATGCCCTCCGGGGCGGGGCATGATGCACAGATGCTGGCGCGTGTCTGCCCGACCGGGATGGTGTTCGTTCCCAGCCACCGCGGGATCAGCCACAACCCCGCCGAGCACACCGACCCCGGCCAGCTGGCGGCGGGTGCCTCGGTGCTGCTGGACGTCCTCGTCGACCTGGCCGACGGTGGCGACCTGACCGCTGACGTGGAGGAGGCCTGACCATGCCCCGGGTGGTGACGGTGGCCGCGGCCCAGCTGGGACCGGTGCAGGGCGACGACCCGCGGTCGGCGGTCGTGGAGCGCCTGCTCACGTTGCTCGGCGGGGCGGCCGAGCGGGGCGCCGAGCTGGTGGCGTTCCCCGAGCTGGCGCTGACCACGTTCTTCCCCCGCTGGTGGTACGAAGACGGCGACCCGGCCCTGGACGCCTGGTTCGAGACCGAGATGCCCGGCCCCGAGACCAAGCCGCTGTTCGACGAGGCGGCCCGCCGCGGTGTCGGGTTCTGCCTGGGCTTCGCCGAGCGGACCCCGGCCGGCGAGCGCTTCAACACGGCGATCCTCGTCGGCCCGGACGGCAGCGAGCTGGGCCGGTACCGCAAGATCCACCTGCCGGGGCACGCCGAGCACGAGCCGTGGCGCCCGTTCCAGCACCTGGAGAAGCGCTACTTCACACGCGGTGACCTGGGCTTCCCGACCTTCGAGGCCTTCGGCGGCCGGGTCGGGATGCTGATCTGCAACGACCGCCGCTGGCCCGAGGCGTACCGGATGCTCGGGCTGCAGGGGGTCGAGCTGATCTGCGTCGGCTACAACACGCCGGTCCACAACCCGCCGGCGCCCGAGCACGACCGCTACAGCGACTTCCACAACCAGCTGGTCATGCAGGCCGGCGCCTACCAGAACGGCAGCTTCGTGGTCGGCGTGGCCAAGGCCGGCCTGGAGGCGGGCATCGAGCACATCGGCGGGTCGTGCATCATCCACCCGTCGGGGACCATCGTCGCCCAGTGCACCGGCCTGGGGGACGAGCTGTGCGTGGCAGCCTGCGACCTCGACGACTGCACCTCCTACAAGACCACGGTCTTCGACTTCGCCCGCCACCGCCAACCCGACCAGTACCGAGCCTTAACTGCCCTCGGCGAAGCGGCTTCGCCGCCGCCGACGGCACCTTCAAAGCCTCGTTAGCGCGACGCAGCCGCCGCTACGGCCACCACGGAGCTGCCCTAGCGCTGCCTTCGGTGCCAGAGCGAGCGGTCCCTGATTGACGCCGGCGAGATTTCGGCAGAAAAGCACGCGGTGGGGCGCTTTCTGCCGAAGTTTCGTGGCGCGCTAGCGGGGCGGGTGGCCGGTGATGGCCTCGAAGCCCGCGGGATCGGTCACGCCCTCCGTGGCCAGCAGGAGCACGGTGGCGTCGGGGGCCAGGGGCAGGGGGGCGTGGAACTCGTCCACCAGGGCCGTGAGGCCGGCCAACGCGGCCGCGCCGGTCTCCCCCACCTCCATGTCGGCCTGGGCCAGCGCCCGCACCGCGGCCCGGCACCGGTCGTCGTCCACGGCGACCAGGGCTCGGAAGCCGGCGGTGACCACGGGCAGCGCCAGCGGCGACGCCAGGCCGCAGTTGAGCCCCGCCATGATCGAACGGTGGGGGCCGGGGACCTCCACCACTTGCCCCGCCTCGACGGCGGCCGCGACGCAGGCCGCCGTGGTGGGCTCCACCCCGACCAGCATCGGTGCCTCGCCCGGCGGCCGCTCGTGGCGGAGGCTCACCGTGGAGGCCGCACCGAGCGCACCCACCCCCAACGGCACCACGACCACGTCGATCTGGTCGAAGCTGTCGATGCCCAGCATCGGGAGCTCCTCGGCCACCTCGGCGAAGATCGTCGAGTAGCCCTCGATGACCCAGCGGGGCGGGTCCTCGTAGCCGGGCCACGAGGTATCGGAGACCACCAGGTCCGTGGGCGAGGCCAGCGCCGCCGACGCGGCCACCGCGTCGTCGTAGGTCCCGTCCACCACCCGCACCTCGGCGCCCTCGCCGGCGATGGCCTCGATCCGGGCGTCGGCCGTCCCCTCGGGCACCAGGATCGTGGCCGCGAGCCCCAGGAGCCGGGCCATGTAGGCCACGGCCCGGCCGTGGTTGCCGTCGGTGGCCGCCACCAGCCGCAGCGGTCCGAGCTCGGCGGCCACGGCGGTGGCCAGCTCGTCCACCGCGGACCACTCCGGCTCCTCCCCCAACCGCCCGACCAACAGGCGGTAGGTCGCCCACGAAGCGCCGAGGACCTTGAACGACGGGAGCCCGAACCGCTCGACCTCCGCCTTGACCAGCACCCGCCCCACGCCGCATCCCGCGGCGAGGTCGGGAAGCTCGCGGAGCGGGGTCGCGGCGTAGCCGGGCAGGCGGCGATGCAGGTCCCGCACCGCCGGTCCGGGCGGAGGGTCGAGCACGGTCGACTGGCGGCGGTTGACGAGCAGGCGGGACGGCACGGTGGGTTCCTAGCGGTCCTGGGGTGAGATGACGAAGATCTCGTAGTAGGAGACGAGGGCGGGCGCGTAGAGGATCATCCAGAAGAACAGCTCCTCGAAGGGGAAGGTCACGCCCCCGACCGTGACCCAACCGAGATAGCGGTCGGCGGGATAGACCCACCACCCCTGGGTGACGGCGACGACCTCGAGCGCCAGGTAGAGCCCGAAGAAGAACGGGACGACCCACATCAGCTCCCGCAGCCACGCCGGCCGACGCCACGCCAGCAGCAGCGGCGGCGCGACTGCCAGCGTTCCCAGCCACGCGTAGGAGTAGGAGAAGTCCAGCCAGGCGGGGGCCAGCAGGTGCAAGGTGACGGTCACGGCCACCGCCGCGAGGCCCAGGGTGAGGCCGTGGACCTCCCGTCCCGGAGACGGCCCGACCCGGGGCCGGGCGAAGTGCTCGTAGAAGGTCAACGTGAGCAGGGTCATCAGCATGTGGGCGATCAGGCTGTCGGGGGGCACCAGGCCGAGGAGGCGGGGGAAGACGTGCGCCGTCACCGAGTACGAGTGCGCGGACTCCTGCACCAGCTCCCAGAACAGCCCGTAGACCAGCCCGAAGGTCACGACCCCGACGGCGATCCTGCGCCACGGCTGGCGCGCCCGCCAGGCCAGGTAGCTCACGGGAGGCAGGGTCAGCAGCAGGAAGGCGGGCACGACCGTCATCCCCGACCGATCCGCGGCCGCCGCCATCACGAGATAGCCGAGACCGACCAGGCCCACCACGGCGAGCAGGTCGCGCCGTCGGGACGGTGCGCCCTGCCTCGTGGCCTCTCCGGCGGCGAGCATCTCGTCTTCCTAGCAGCGTCCGGCGGCCCCTCAGGACGGTTTCGCCGAGCAGGCACCGATCTGACTTCAACATTCTGTTGAAAGCTGCAAGGCTGGCACCACTGTGGTGGCGTTCACGCTCAACGGAGCCGAGGTCGAGGTCGGCGACCACTCCCACCTCCTCGCGGCCCTCCGTGAGGAGCTGGACGTCGTCTCGCCCAAGGACGGCTGCTCACCGTCCGGCCAGTGCGGCTGCTGCACGGTGCTGGTCGACGGCAAGGCGGTGGTCAGCTGCAACCTGCCCCTGAGCCGGATCGCGGGCAAGGCCGTGACCACGTTGGAGGGCCTCGACCCCGCCGAGCGCGACCGCTACGCGGCCGCCTTCGCCGCGACAGGGGCGTTGCAGTGCGGCTTCTGCACGCCGGGCATCCTGCTGCGCTGCAAGCACCTGGTCGAACGGGACGGGGAGGCTCTGACCCGGGACAAGGCCGCACGGCACCTCGGCGCCCACCTGTGCCGGTGCACCGGCTACCACCCCATCCTCGATGCCATCGAGCTGCTGGCGGCCGGCAAGGACGTGCCGGTGGAGCTGCCCAGCCGGGTCGGCGACCGCGGCGGCCGCTACCAGGGCACGGACATGGCACTCGGCCAGAAGCCCTACGTCGACGACATGCGGGTGCCCGGGATGCTGCACGCCGCCGTGGTCCTGTCCGTGCATGCCCGGGCCGACATCGTGGCCATCGACACCACCGCCGCAGCGCAGACGCCGGGCGTGGTGCGGGTCCTCACCGCGGCGGACGTGCCCGGCGAGCTCCGCATCGGGCTCATCGACCGCGACTGGCCGGTGTTCATCCCCGTGGGCGGGCGCACGTCGTACCTGGGTGACGTACTGGCCCTGGTGGTGGCCGAGGACCGGGCCACCGCCCGCCGGGCCGCCGAGCTGGTCCGGGTCGACTACCGACCGCTGCGACCGCTGGTGGACGCCGTGGCCGCCATCGACGACCCCGAGGACGCCGTCTGGGGCCTGGACGGCAACATCCTGTCCCGCAGCGCCTACGCCCGCGGCACGGTGGACCAGGCGCTCGCCGCGAGCGCCCACCTCGTCCACGAGGTGTTCCAGACCCAGCGCGTCGAGCACGCCTTCCTGGAGCCGGAGTCGACGCTGGCCGTCCCCCGCGACGACGGTCGGCTGGAGGTGTACTCCGGCGGGCAGGGGGTGTGGGACGACCGCCGCCAGATCGCCGACGTGCTCGGCGTCCCCGAGGATCGGGTGCTGGTCCACCTGGTCGCGAACGGCGGGGCCTTCGGTGGCAAGGAGGACTGCGGCAACCAGGCGCAGACCGCGCTGGCGGCCTGGCTGCTCGGCCGGCCGGTGAAGTGCACCTTCAGCCGTGAGGAGTCCCTGCTGGTGCACCCCAAGCGCCACCCGGTGCGGATCGAGGCCTGGGCCGGTTGTGACACCGACGGTCGCTTGACGGCGCTCCGGGCCCGGCTAGTGGGTGACTCGGGGCCGTACGCGTCGGTGGGGATGAAGGTCCTCGAGCGCGCGGCCGGCCACGCCGGCGGTCCGTACGTCTGGCCCAGCATCGACGTCGAGGCGCTGGCGGTCCGCACCAACAACCCGGTGTGCGGCGCGTTCCGGGGGTTCGGCGCCAACCAGGCCCAGTTCGCGACGGAGGGGCTGCTGGACCGCCTGGCCGGGGCCTGCGGGCTCGACGGGTACCAGATCCGGGCCCGGAACCTGGTGGCCCCGGGGTCGATCTGGGGCCCGGGCCAGGTGATGGACGACGGCTGCCTGGGTGTCCGGGACTGCCTGGAGGCGATCCGGCCCGCCTGGGACGCGGCCCGCGCTGCGGGTGCGGCGGTCGGTGTGGGCGTGGGGCTCAAGAACTCGGGCCTGGGCAACGGCCTGGTCGAGGTGGCCAAGGCGGTGGTCCGCTTCGAGGAGGACGGCACGGTCGAGGTCCGCCACTGCTGGACGGAGATGGGCCAGGGCGTCGACACCGTGGCGCTGCAGGTGGCGGCCGACGAGCTGGAGGTGGATCCCGGTCGCATCCGGGTGGTGGTCGACACGTCGCGCGAGCTCGGTGCGGGCCAGACCACCGGTAGCCGGGGAACGCTGATGGGCGCGGGCGCCGTGGCCGAGGCATGCCGAGCCGCGCGGCGGGACGGCTGCCGGCCGGGCGTCGACTACGGCGGCGAGCACCGCATCGACTGGACCGACGCCCTGGGCTCGGTGGAGCACCCCACCATCCACTCCACCTTCGGCTACGCCGCCCAGCTGGTGGTCCTCGACCGGGAGACCGGTGCCGTCCAGCGGGTGGTCGCCGCCCACGACGTCGGCCGGGCGGTGAACCCGCTGCTGTGCGAGGGCCAGGTGCTCGGGGCGGTCCACATGGGCCTCGGCTACGCGCTGTCGGAGGACTTCCCCACCGACGCCGAGGGCCGGCCGACGGCGATGACGCTGCGCCAGCTCGACATCCTGCGCCCCAAGGACATGCCACCGGTCGACGTGATCCTCGTGGAGCGACCCCAGCCCCGCGCGCCGTACGGCATCAAAGGGGTCGGCGAGATCGGGTTGGTACCGACGGCCGGCGCGGTTGCTGCCGCTCTTCACGACCGCGACGGCATCTGGCGCTCTACCCTGCCGATGAAGCAATGAGGAGTGCAGATCGTTCTGCCCGCGCCCGGACTGGTGACCAAAAACGGAGCGCGGGCAGAACAACCTCCGCATCCATTACCCCCGGACTGGTCTGCGCTCACCACCACCTCTACTCGACCCTCGCGCGAGGCATGCCCGCACCCCCGGCGACGCCGGCCCGGTTCACCGAGATCCTGGAGCAGGTGTGGTGGCGGCTCGACGCCGCCCTCGACCTGGAGCTGATCCGCTGGTCCGCGCTGCTCGGGGCCGTCGAGGCCGTGGAGGCCGGCACAACGGCCATCGTCGACCACCACGCCAGCCCGTCGGCCATCGACGGCAGCCTCGACGTCATCGCCGCGGCCTGTGCCGAGGTCGGGGTCCGGGTGGTGTGCAGCTACGAGGTCACCGACCGCCACGGTCCCGCCGGGACCAAGGCCGGTCTGGCCGAGAACGAGCGGTTCCTGCGGGACGGTGGCCGGGGCATGGTCGGTGCACACGCCTGCTTCACGCTGTCGGACGAGTCGTTGGACGCCGTGGCCGGGCTGGCGGCCGACCTCGACGTCGGCGTCCACATCCACCTGGGCGAGGATGCGGTCGACCGCGGTGCCGCCGACCGCCTCCGGGCCCATGCCACCGACCGCTGGCTCCTGGCCCACGCCGTCCATGCCGATCCTCCGCTGCCCGGGACCATCGCCCACAACCCCCGCTCCAACCTCAACAACGCGGTCGGTTACGCCCGCCCCGCGCGCTGGGCCGCCGCCGGCAACCGGGTCGCGCTCGGCAGCGACGGCATCGGCGCGGCGATGCTCGACGAGGCTGCGCTGGCCTTCGTGTGCCACCGTGCCGACGACGTGACGGCCACGCCCGAGACGGCGTGGTCGTGGCTGCAGGCCGGGGCGGCACTGGTCCCGGAGGTCCTGGAGGACGAGGTGACCTGGCGGGCCGACCGGGTCGACCCCTGGTACCTGGCCTACACACCGGGGGTCCGGGCCGAGCGGGTGGTGGTCGACGGCCAGGTCGTGGTGGACCAGGGCCGCTGCATCCGGGTCGACAGGGACCAGATCCGGGCTCGGGCCTGGGAGGAGGCTCGCCGCTTGTGGGCCCGCCTGTGAACGTCGCGCTGTACCTGCAGGACGCGCATCCGATCCGGGAGGCGATCGGCTACGTCCAGCAGGCCGAGGACCTGGGCTACAGCGCCGTCTGGCAGGCCGACAGCCGGCTGGTGCGCGAAGCGACGGTGCCCATGGCCGCCTTCGCCGCCGCCACGCAGACCATCGCGGTGGGGTCGGGCGTGATCGACATCTGGACCCGCAACCCGGCCCGGCTGGCGTCCCTGTTCTCGACGCTCGACGACCTGGCGCCGGGACGCATCCTGGCCGGCCTTGGTGCCTGGTGGGAGCCGCTGGCCACCAAGGTCGGCGTCCGGCGGGAGCGCCCGCTGCAGGCGATGCGGGAGGTCACCGAGGCGCTGCGGGCCCTGCTGCGCTGCGACGGACCGGTGACCTACACGGGCCGCTTCGTCCGGCTGGACGGCGTCGAGCTCGACTACGTCCACCAGGAGCGCCGAGCCAAGCACGTCCCGATCTACATCGGCGCCACCGGCATGCGGATGATGGAGCTGGCCGGCGAGGTGGCCGACGGCGTCGTCCTCAACTACCTGGTGTCGCCGGACTACAACCGCCGCGCTCTGGACGCCCTCGCCGTAGGGGCGGCGCGCTCGGGCCGCACGATCGACGACCTCGACCGGCCCCAGCTCGTGGTGTGCTCACTGGCCGCCGACCGGGAGGCGGCACTCGACGCCGCCCGGCTGCTGGTCACCCAGTACCTGGGCCAGCAGCCCCACATCATGGCCGCCTCGGGCGTCCCGGCCGAGCTGCTGGACCGCATCGGCCGGGAGCTGACCTGGCCGGCCCGCCACGAGCAGGTCGTGGCCGCGTCGAAGCTGGTGCCCGACGAGGTGGTCCAGCTGCTGTGCGCCGCCGGCACGGTCGACGAGTGCCGCGCCAAGGTCGACGAGTACGTCGCCGCGGGCTGCACCTGTCCGATCCTCTACCCGCTCGGCGACGTCCCCGCGACCCTCGAGGCCTTCGCGCCCGGTTCGAGCTAGTCGGGCGCTAGACGTCCCAGATCATCTGGAGGGGGCTGTCCTCTTCGAGCAGCTCGATCGGGTCGCGCTTGTCGATGTGCCCGATCAGGCCGTTGTAGACGCCGTAGCCGCACAGCCGCTGGAGGC
>Ga0075428_100005691_pt1 | contig 13852 bp, 12 predicted proteins | sample RhiMetdeltSRZDD2_FD_75291 | JGI IMG/M metagenome (GOLD analysis project Ga0075428, IMG submission 75291) | Populus rhizosphere microbial communities from Tennessee, USA - Rhizosphere MetaG P. deltoides SRZDD2 | ecosystem: Host-associated > Plants > Roots > Rhizosphere > Soil | place: USA...
TTCGCCAAGATCGACGACTTGGGGATAGGCCCGGATCAGGTCGTGGCCCAGACCGCGCCACAGTGCTTCGACATCTCGCTGTGGCAACTGCTTTCGGCGCTACTGGTCGGCGGCCGGACCCTGATCATCGAGCAGGACGTGATCCTGGACGTCCAGCGGTTCGTCGACAAGATCGTCGATGGCCGGGTCGCCGTGCTGCAGGTCGTTCCGTCCTATCTCGAAGTAGTCCTGTCCTACCTGGACCGCAACCCCCGGCCGCTGCCCGACCTCCGCTGCGTCTCTGTCACCGGCGAAGCACTGAAGTGGGAGCTCGCGCAACGCTGGTTCGCCTCACAGCCCGGAATCAAGCTGGTCAACGCGTACGGGCTGACCGAGACCTCGGACGACACCAACCACGAAGTCATGGACAAAGTCCCCGACTCCGAGCGGGTCCCACTTGGCCGCCCGATCAACAACGTGCACATCGATATCGTCGACGAGCAGCTGGCACCGGTGCCGCTCGGCGCGGTCGGCGAGATCATCTTCTCCGGTGTCTGCGTCGGTCGCGGCTACATCAACGACCCCGACCGCACCCGAGCGGCATTCCTGACCGATCCCGACCGCCCCGGCCAGCGCCGGTACCGAAGCGGCGACCACGGCCGCTGGCGGCCCGACGGCAAGCTGGAGTTCCTTGGCCGCCGAGACTCCCAACTCAAGATCCGCGGTTTCCGGATCGAGATCGGCGAGATCGAGAACACCCTGCTGCGGGTGCCCGGTATCCGCGACGGCGCGGTGGTGGTCGCCGAGCGCGCCGACCACAGCAAGCACCTGGTGGCCTTCTACTCCAGCAAGCAGCCACTCGACATAGAGGAGCTGCGGGAGCGCTTGGGTGAGTCACTGCCCGAGTACATGGTGCCGTCGGCATTTCACTGGCGGGAGCGGCTGCCGTTGACCGCGAACGGCAAGATCGACAAGAAGGCACTGACGGCCATGGCCGCCGAGCTCGCCGCCGTCGAGGACCGCTACGACGCGCCCGCGACGTCGACCGAACGGCGGCTAGCTGCTGCCTGGGCCGCGGTGCTCGGCATCCCGCAGAAGCAGATCGGCCGGCGCGACCACTTCTTCGACCTGGGTGGCACATCGCTGTCGGCGGTAAAGCTCGCCATAACTCTCGACCGGGCGGTGTCCCTCAAGGACGTCACCCGGCATCCGATCCTCGCGGACTTGGCGGGGGTTGTGGACGGCAGGTCAGACGGGCAGTCGGAGCTGCTGCAGGACCTGTCGGAATTGAATGGCGCGCAGATCGGCGCCCTCGTGTGCTTTCCGTACGCCGGCGGCAACGCGGTGAACTTCCAGCCGATGGCGAGGGCTCTGCGCGACAGCGGTCTCGCGGTCTACGCCGTCGAGCTGCCCGGTCATGATGTCGGCGCCGATCGCGAGTCGTTCGCGCCGTTGACCCAGGTAGTCGACCGGGTGGTCGCCGAGATCAACCGGCGCGGTCTGACCACCGTGCTGCTGTGGGGACACTCATCTGGTGCTGCACTCGCCGTCGAGACGGCCCGGCGGCTGCAGCGGACCGGGACCACGGTGCCGCGGGTGTTCCTCGGCGCGCAGTTGCTGGGTGCCGCGGCGGACCGGCGCGCGGCCGCGACCGAGCTCAGCGAACGCGGCAACGCGGAGATCTCCGCGCGGCTGAGCGCCGACAGCGGCTACACCGAGCTCGGCGAGCTGGACGCGGAACGCGCCGAGCATGTCGGTGCGGCGTACCGCCACGACTGCGTGTCGGCGCACCACTATTTCGCCGAGGTGCTGGACAACCCGCCGCCGGAACGGCTGTCCGCGCCGGTCACCGTGGTGGTCGCTGCGGACGACCCTGCCACGGTGGGGTTCGGGGCACGGCACCGCGACTGGCAGCTGCTGGCTGAACGCGTCGAGCTGCACGAGCTCGCCGACGGCGGTCACTACTTCCCGCGAACTCGTCCGGCCGACGCCGGGGAGGCCGTTCTGCGGTCCGCCCGAACGTTGGCTTCTTCATGACCGACCAACTGAACTGAAGGGAGCCGAGATGTCGTCGTCACCCCTGGCGTCATTGCTCGATGTGGAACTGCAGAGAGGCAAGCCTCCGATCCTGCGGGCCGAGGCCACCGGCGACGCGGCCGGCTGGGCGGCCGAACACCGGGACGTGTTACGCGCCGTCGTGGCGGAGCACGGGGCGGTTCTGGTTCGTGGCCTTGGGCTGCGCGACGCCGCCGAGACCACCGCAGTCTTCCGGCGGCTGGCCACGACCCTGATGATTGAGAAAGAGGCCTTCGCTCGTCGGCAGGTTTACGCCGAAGGGGTGTACTCCTCGGCGACCTGGCCTGCGAACCAACAGATGTGCATGCACCACGAGCTGAGCTACCGGCTCGAGGTTCCCAGCCTGCTGCTTTTTGCCTGCCTCGGCGCCCCCACCCGCGGCGGAGCCACCGCCGTGTCGGATTCGCCGACCGTGCTGGACGCGCTGCCCAAGGACTTGACCGAACGGTTCGAGCGGGACGGCTGGCTGCTCGCCCGCAGCTACAACGACGAAATCGGGGCGACCCTGGAGGAGGCGTTCGGGACCGAGGACCGCGCCGCCATCGAGAGCTACTGCCGTGCCAATGCGATCGAGTTCGCGTGGCAACCTGACGGCGAACTGCGAACCCGGCAGCGGCGTAGTGCGGTGGTGCGGCACCCGCTGACAGGAGAACGCTGCTTCTTCAACCAGATCGCGTTCCTGAACGAGTGGACGATCGCCGCCGAGATCCGGGAGTACCTGGTGGACGTCTACGGTGCCGAGGGCCTGCCGTTCAACACCGGATTCGGCACCGGCGAGCCGCTCACCGAGGAGATCGTGGAGCAGATCAACTCGGTTTACGAGGCCAAGACCGTCAGGGAGCCGTGGCAGGCCGGTGACCTGATGCTTGTCGACAACATCCGCACGGCGCACAGCCGGGAGGCGTACGAGGGACCGCGCGAGATCCTCGTCGGGATGGCCGAGCCGGTACGCCTTTCCGAGGCGTCGCCCATCGAGGACGTGACGCCCCGATGACCGCAACGCTTTCCGATACGACCGCGCGGGAAGGGGTCGAGCGGGCCACGGTGCCACCGTTCGCGGTAATCACCGGTGCCCAGGTCCAGCGCGTGCTGCGTGGCCGGGAAACCGAGATCGTGGAGCTCGTCGCGGCCACCTACCGGCTGCACGGTGCCGGCGATTCGGTGAACCCGCCGTCGTACTTCCTACGATTCCCGGACCGTCCGTCGTCCCGGATCATTGCGCTCCCGGCATCGATCGGTGGGCCGACCCGGGTCGACGGTTTGAAGTGGGTCTCCAGTTTCCCCGAGAACGTGGCGGCTGGCGTCCCGAGGGCATCGGCTGTGCTGATCCTCAACGACCACGACACCGGGTATCCGTTCGCCTGCCTGGAGGCATCGATCATCAGTGCCACCAGGACTGCCGCGTCGGCGGCGCTGGCCGCCGACCAGCTCAGCCGTGATCGGGGGCGGCCGAAACGCATCGGGTTCGTCGGGGTGGGCCTGATCGCGCGCTACATCCATACCTTCCTGGTCGGCTCCGGTTGGTCGTTCGACGAGGTAAGCGTGCACGACCTGTCCGCCGACAGCGCCGCAGGCTTCAGCGGGTACCTGGAACAGTCGGGCACCGCCGGCCGGGTCACGGTGTACGACAGCGCCGAGCAGGTGATCCGCTCGAGCGACCTGGTGGTCTTCGCCACCGTCGCCGCTACGCCACACGTTAGTGACCTGTCGTGGTTTGACCACAATCCGGTGGTGCTGCACGTGTCGCTGCGCGACCTAGCGCCACAGATTCTGCTCGCCTCCACCAACGTCGTCGACGACGTAGATCACTGCCTGAAGGCCAACACATCACCGCATCTCGCCGAGCAGCTCACCGGCAACCGGGACTTCCTGCACGGCACATTGGACGACGTGATGGCCGGGCGGGTGACCATCCCCGCGGATCGAGCAGTGATCTTCTCCCCCTTCGGCCTCGGAGTGCTCGACCTCGCGGTCGGCAAATACGTCTACGACACGGTGGTTGCCTCCGGCGACCTGCAAGTCATTGACGACTTCTTCCACGAGGTGCGCCGATACGGCTGAGCAACAAGCGCTGCTGCAGAGATGAGGCAAGGTGCAGCTGGTTCACCCTTGGTGCGCGTCATGCTCGAGATGATCCTCCCGGGTGACGTCGAGAGCGAGGAGTGCTTTGGCGAGGCACCCGATGGGGTCCTCTTCCCGGAGGAGGAGAAGATCATCGCTCGCGCCGTGGCAGTACGACGGCGTGAGTACGCCGCAGTACGGAGCTGTGCGCGAGCATGTTTGGAACGGCTCGGTTACGCGCCGGTTCCGATCCTGCCTGGCACGGGCGGTGCACCCATCTGGCCGGCCGGGGTGCAAGGCAGCATGACTCACTGCGCCGGCTACACCGCGGCTGCGGTCGGTCTCATCCCTCGGATCTCCGCTATCGGCATCGACGCCGAGCCGGACGCACCGCTTCCCGATGGCGTCGTTGACCTTGTCGCCACACCTTCCGAACGGGATCGCCTCCCAGCGACTCAGCTAGAGCCTGCCGGCCCGAACTGGGACCGGTTGCTGTTCAGCGCAAAGGAGGCCGTCTACAAGGCATGGTTCCCTCTGGTCGGAGAGTGGCTCGAGCCCCAGGAGGCCGAGATCGGTTTCGACCCCCAGGACGGGACATTCGCGGCGCTGCTGTCGCGTGATGGTCTGATCGTCGATGGCCGCCAGATCAACCGCTTCCACGGGCGCTGGGTCCGGCAGCGCGGGATCCTTGTGACAGCCGTAGTCGTTAGCTCAGGGTGAACCGTTCCCCAGCGCCCGTCGTGTGATTAAGCAAGCAACACAAAGGAGGGCGCGTGCTGATTTCGACCTGGCTGACCAGGTCGCGTATCAGACTCGCGCTCATAGGGTTCTCGGCCATTCTTGCCTTAGCTGGCTGTTCTGTGCCCGTGTTCACCGTGCCACACGGGTTGCCGAGTTCCACTGCGCCGGACGGACCGCTGGTGCAGCAACTGGTTGGTGACGTGAGCGACGCCAGGGCGCTGAAGCACCTTCAGGCACTGCAGAAGATCGCCGACGAGCATGGCGGCAACCGCGCCGCCGGAACCCCCGGCTACGACGCGAGTGTCGACTACGTGGTCGGTGTTCTGCGCCGCGCCGGCTACAAGGTCAGCACCCCGACCTACGAGGCCGACGGCGGCCGCGGCAGTAGCGGGCCCGAGCGCAATGTCATCGCACAGACTGACACCGGCGACCCCGGCAACGTCGTGATGATCGGCGCGCACCTCGACTCGGTCGAGGACGGCCCAGGCATCGTCGACGATGGCTCGGGGGTGGCGACCCTGCTGGAGATCGCTACCCAACTCAGCGCCGACCCGTCGGTACAGAACGCGGTGCGGTTCGCGTTCTTCGGCGGCGAGGAGAACGGCGCCGAGGGCTCGACCGGCTACGTCCAGGGCTTGTCTCCGGACGACCGCAAGAAGATCAAGCTGTATCTGAACGTTGACATGGTCGCCTCCTCGAACGGCGGTTACTTCGTCCAGGGCGGCAAAGGCCGCGGCCGAGATGAGGCGGGCCCTCCTGGCTCGGCGACGATCGCGCGGGTGCTCGCCGACCATCTGGCCAAGAGCGGCGTGACCGACCCGGAGATCATCGAGTTCGTGGGGGACGACGAATCGCCGTTCATCGATGCGAGCATCCCGGTTGGCGGCGCTGAGAACGGCGACGCGGAGAGGAAGACAGCCGCGCAGGCGAAAGCCTGGGGCGGGCAGGCCCGAGAGCGCTATGACCCCTGCTACCACGAGGCTTGCGACCGCATCGACAACGTCAATCGGGACGTACTCAACCACTACATGCGCGCACTCGCGGGCACCCTGGCCCATTTTGCGACGTCTACAGCCGAACTGCGCTGACTCGGTGGGCGGGAGCTCGGGCAGCGGCAGCCGGAAGACCAGCTCACGCGGCCGTCCAACCGGGCTCGAGCCGCCACCGGAGAAAGTCCGCCAGCGCGGCCGTCTCGCCATCCCGGCCACCCTCACCGACGACGAGTGGCGGCGGACTCGACGTCAGCTTGACGCCGGACAACCGCTCCCGCAGTCCACCCGGAACGGCCAGCACGTAGTAGGAGCCGTCATCGCCGATCGCGACGCTCTGATTCTTGCGGAGGTACCAGCCGACCTTGTCGGTCTTCACCGATTGGCCGCTGTACAGCTTCGCACGCAGTGGATGCGGAGCGATACCTTTGGCCTTGGCAGTTACAACGAACTCATCGATCAGCTTTTGAGCCTGAAGCGACTCGCTCCGCGCCCGCGCCGCCGCGAGTTCGGCGCGTCTCGCCGCGTCGTCGGCGCGTGGCATGTAAGGATCCTAACGTTCGCCACAATGCCGTGATTTGGGCGATGATTTGGCCCGCTCGGCTGCACCGATCGATTGGGAGTTCCGACCCAAACCGGCTCGGCGGCATAGACTTCCCGTTGCTCTTCTCCCAATAAAGGAAGCCCATGGCCCAGACCACCATGACTCGTGAGCCGCGCCGCGCAGACCCCGCGCCTCAACCCAAGAGGCGCCGACTGCTGCCGAAGATCTTGATCGCGGCGGCGGTGCTGCTGATCGCGGCGATCGGTGCCGGGCTGCTTTACGCCGCAACAATCGATCGCAGCTTGACCAAGAACCTGAATCGAGGCGTCGAGCTGCCGTCGGAGGGACCCTCCGCTGCGGGTACCCCTCAGAAAGCGCAGGAGACCGGCGCATTGAACTACGTGTTGCTCGGCTCCGACAGTCGCGATCCTGGAAACGAGAGCAACGGCCGCAGCGACACGATCATGCTGGTCCATCTGAACGCCAAACGCACCAAGGCGTACATCGTCTCCTTCCCGCGCGACATGTACGTCAACATTCCCGGATATGGCAAGAACAAGATCAATGCCGCCTTCGCCTTCGGAGGTCCGCCGCTGGCCGTCCGAACGCTGGAGAATCTGACCGGCGTAGGTATGGATCATGTGGTGCTGATCGATTTCGAAGGCTTCATCAGGCTCACTGATGATCTGCACGGCGTCACTGTCACCAACAAGACCGCGTTCAGCTCGCACGGTTTCCACTACGCCAAGGGCAAGATCACCATTGCGGGCGAGCAGGCCCTCTGGTTCGTCCGGGAGCGCCACCAACTGCCCGGGGGCGATCTTGCTCGGGCGGAGAACCAGCGCAATGTGATCAAGGCGATCCTGGACAAGGGCCTGAGCGCTGAGGTGATATCCGATCCCGCGACCTCCATCAACTTCATCGCGAACGTAGCCAAGCACCTCACGGTGGACAATGGCCTCAGCGACAGCGAGATCAGGCGTACTGCTCTTTCGCTGCGCCTCACGGGCAAGGACATCGCGCTCTTGCAGGCCCCGATTTCGGGCTTTGGAACTTCGCGCGACGGGCAGAGTATTGACCTCGTGGACGCAGCCAAGATGGCTGAGCTGTCCAATGCGCTGAAGAAGGACAAGCTTTCGGAGTATGTGAAGAAGTATCCGCAAGGTTGAGGATGGAATTCGCTCGGAGCCTGCAGCAGCTGTGGCGGCACCGTTACTTCCGCCGGCTTCTGGCCGTCCGCATTGCCATCCAATCCAGTGACGGCGTTCTCCAGGTCGCGCTGGCTGCCTATGTGCTCTTCTCTCCCGAGCGGCAGCCGGACGCGGTATCGATCGCGGTTGTGCTGGCCATCACCTTGCTGCCGTTTTCGATCCTGGGACCATTCACTGCAGTCGTGATCGACCGGGTGTCTCGCCGGCAGGTCCTCATCGTTGCAAATCTGGCGCGAGCTGTGGTGGCGCTCGGCCTCGCGGCGCTGGTCGCGACAGGCCTGCAGACGCTCGGTGCCCAGGCGCTGATCTACACCGGGCTGTTGCTGGCCATGAGCCTCAATCGGTTCCTACTGGCTGCGCTGTCGGCCTCACTCCCCCACACCATCGATCCCGGCGAGTACATGGTCGCCAATTCGGTGATTCCCACCGTTGGTCCTGCTGGGCTGCTGATCGGCGTCGCAGTGGCTACGCCGCTGCGGCTGATGTTGGGCCATGTGATGCCCGACTACCAGGCCAACGCGATCTTGTTCATCATCGCCACGGCTGGCTTCGTCTTGAGTGCTGTCATGGCGTTGTGGATCCCACGGCGGCAACTTGGTCCTGACGAGGTCGTCGCAACGCGAGCACGCGATGTCCTGAGCGGTCTGGTAGAGGCGGTCGCCCATCTGCGAAGCCAGCGTGCTGCGGAACTTGGGCTGATAACGATCGCGGCCCACCGACTGATCCAGGGCATCGTCACCGTGGCGATGATCTTGGCGTTTCGCAACTATTTCCACAGCCCGGACCAGCTCGACGCTGCTATTACCGACCTGGGCTTGCTGGTCGTGATCACTGGGGCTGGCTTTGTCTTCGCCTCAGTGGTGACCCCGCCGATGACCGCGCGGGCGGGCCTCCGAAGCACAATGATCATCTGTTTAGTGGGATCGGCGATCTTCCAGGTGGTGCCGGGTGCGATCTATACCCAGGTCACGCTGATGGTGGCGGCCTTCTTGCTGGGCTTGACCGCGCAGGGTATCAAGATCTGTGTCGACACTCTGGTCCAGGCACATGTTGCGGACGAATTCAAGGGCCGGGTCTTCGTGATCTACGACATGATCTTCAATGTCGCGCTCGTGTTGGCGGCGGTGATTGCCGCCGTGATCCTGCCGACCAACGGCAAATCAGTGCTGATCTTGATCATCATGGCGGTCTGCTACTTGCTGATCGGTCTGTGGTTTGCCGCGGTGAGCCGTGGTGTCAGCATGAATGAAGGCACCGAATCGTTGCAGTCGGTTCCCAGCGATTCAGCCGAGCACTCGGCGTAGGTAGGCGTTATCGAAGGTTCGGCCTGGATCCAGCCGATCCCGGGTCTGTACGAAGCTGTCGAACTCCGGATAGAGCCGGCGCAGCTGATCAGCCTCGAGGGTGTGCAGCTTTCCCCAGTGGGGGCGGCCCTGGTGCTCGGCGACGATCGATTCGAACGCCGCGAAGTAGCGGCGGTGATCGATCTTGACGTAATGATGAACGGCGATGTAGCCGGTCTCGCGCTGGTAGGCCGTCGAGAGCCAGATGTCGTCCGCGGCGGCGACGCGTACTTTGACAGGGAAGCAGATCCGCTCGTCATGATCATCGATCCAGGCGCGTAGCGCTCGCAGCGCGGGTGCGAGCGCTTCGCGTGGGACCGCGTACTCGGATTCTTTGAACCGAACGCGTCGCGGCGAGGTGAACACCGCGTACGAGCTGTCGGTGAACTGTCGCGGCGTGAGAGCCCGCGCAGAGATCTGGTTGATGCGCGGTATTAGCGAGGGGCGAAGCCAACCCAGCCGATTGACTCCTTCGAACAGGCCGTTCGAGAGCAGTTCATCGTCGAGGAGGTAGCGCCACCGCGGCAACCGGTGATTGACGTCGTCGTGCGGCACCCGGTTGTTGCGCTTGACGAGCGTACGGTCGGTGTGCGGGAACCAGTTGAAGTCGACATGATCATTTTCGGCGACCATGGCGTCGAAGCCGTCGAGGACCTCCTCCAGTCGTCCTGGTCCGTCAGCGGCGTGCAGCCGGAAAGCCGGCACGCACTGCAGGGTGAGCTCGCTGATCACCCCGAGCGCGCCCAGGCCGACTCGCGCTGCCGCGTACAGGTCGGGGTGCTCGACTGCCGAGCACCGCAGCTGTAGGCCGTCGGCGGTGATCATCGTGAGTCCCCGGACTTGTGTCGCCAGTCCTCCGAACTTGGCTCCGGTGCCGTGCGTCCCGGTGGAGATGGCACCCGTGATCGTCTGGTGGTCGATGTCGCCGAGGTTTTCCAGCGCGAGACAGTGGGCAGCCAGGGACACATTGAGCTCAGCGAGTGAGGTGCCGCCGAGGACGCTGACCAGTCCGGTGTCGTAATCGACATCGGTGATGCCGGTTAGCCGATCCAGGCTGAGCTGCACGCCATCGGTGGCCGCAATGTCAGTGAACGAGTGCCCACTGCCCGCCGCCTTGACCGGTCGGCCGGCTTGCGATGCAGCCGTGATGATGTGGGCAAGCTCATTGACCGTCTCGGGATGGGCGACCTGCAGTGGCTCGCTGGTGACGTTGCCGGCCCAGTTCCTCCACTCCCCGACGACCTGCTGGCTCACCCGAAGTTCCGCCCCTCACCCCGATACGTTGGCACCTCGTCGACGATCTGGTCACCCTGCACAAGATGCAAACGGTCAAACCGTTCGCACAGTTCACCGGCCTTGGCGTGTCGAAACCAGACCCGATCGCCGACCCGCGGCCGATTAGGTAGTCCGTGGCCTCTGGTGATCATGGATGCCGCATCGGAATCAAGTGCATCAAGATCAACAACTGCGAAGGGCGGCGTCAGCCCGGCCGTCACAGCGTGCCGCTCCGCCACCATGTTCACGCGCTCACCCTAGCTACTGACAACACTGCGGTTCGGATGGGCAACACCCATGGTGTTTCGACCAACACATCGGACAACACATGGTGTGCAGAGTCCTCCCGTGAGCAGCGCATCGCGTCGGTACGGCGGACTGGGCGTCATTGGGGCACTTGATCAAGAGTGGTGCGAGCTCGTCCGCGCTCACGCGACCGCCGCAAGCGTTTGGGCTGATCGATATGACGCCTTGGCTGCGTGCCGCTCACTTGATGATGTTTTGAGAGCCGCGAGACTGAACTCAGATCCCGTGCTTGGTGCCCTCTTGACCGAGGTGTCCACGGGCGATCGGCTTGGAGGCCGCGTTGTACTGCAGGCACTGGCCGGACGGATGGTGCGAATGGCGCAGCGCGACCCACGCTCGAGCGTCGACGACTACCTCGCACAGCTGTGGTGCGTGATCAATTGCTATCCGCTGAGTCGACGTCCGGCGCGGATCGCGGCGAACCTTTCGATGGACACCTTGCAAGCTGTCTCGCGAGAGCGTCGCTGGATGCGACGAGGCGACGTCACGTTGTGGCCGTCGTGTGACGCTCTGGAGGACCTGCTGGAACCGGCCGGGCTGGATGGCAGCTCCCACGATGCATGGCTCCCTGCCGATCTTGAAGCGCGGCGGGTCCTCGAGGCAGGCGGCCTGCTGGGTTTGATCGACGAGCCAGATGCAGCACTGCTGCACAGCGTGTATGCCGACGGACTGAGCGGTACTCAAGCTGCTCGGCGATTTCACACCAGCGCCGGGGCGGTCAGGGTTCGTTGCAGCAAGGCGGTGCGCCGGCTGGCCGCACACGCTGTCGAGCTCGCGGGTGCGGCCTGATCTCTTTCACTTGGCCGGCCTGCGTTCCCGCGGGAACGCCACTGGCTTGCTTGCTCCGACCGAGAATTTGTCAGTGGCAGTCGGTACGTTCTTCCTTGTCAGGTTGGGTTTCGGGGGAAGGATGACACGCTGATCATGATCGATCATGAGGGTGTGGGGGTAGTGCCGGGCCGGTATGCCGGGGAGGCGATACCGATCCATGATGGGCCGACACAGCAGCAGATTGAGTATGAGCGGCTGAAGGTGGTGGCGGATGGGTTGGCGGGCCGGATCTGCGCGGCGGCATCCGACGCGGCGCGGTCGCAGTGTGTGTTGGTGGAGTTGATCGGTGAGTTCGACGCGGTGGGCGGTCTCAAGCATTGGACCGGGTTCAAGTCGTTGGCGCATTGGCTGTCATGGGCCTGCTCGATGACTCCGGGGGTGGCGCGGGAGCACGTCCGGGTCGCCAAAGCACTGCGCCGGATGCCCACTGTCGCGGGGCTGTTCCAGGAGGGCCGGCTCTCCTATTCGAAGGTTCGAGAGGTGACCCGGGTAGTGGATGTGGTCGATGAGCAGCGGCTGGCGGAGTTGGCGGTGACCGGCACCGCGTCGCAGCTGGCCCGGATGATCTCAGGGTTCCGGGCCGCCGACGGCCAGCGGATGACGCAGCAGATCAGACGTGCTGTTGCCTGGCATGGACGGGAGGACGGCATGATCGAGGTGCGGGCCCGGCTGCCCAAAGACGAAGCCGCCGTGCTGCTTGCCGCGATCGACACCGCCAAGGACCAGTTCGGGCCACCGCCACCCACCCCAGACCCGACGAGCGAATCCTGCAAACCCACACCAGGTGTTGGTGTGTACAACAACGCTGATGCGCTGCTCGATGTGGCTCGGGTGTTCCTGAATACGGCGCCGGAGGATCGGTCCGGTGAGGACCGCACCCTGGTGGCGGTGCACGTGTCAGCTGAGAATATTGCCGGGAACGTTCCCGCGGGAACGTCCCATCCCGCTGCTGCGGTATGTCACATCGACGGGCTGGGTTCGGTCGAGCCCGCTACCGCGCAACGGCTGGCCTGCGACCATCCGGTACTGGGTGCGCTCGTTGATCAGCACGGCGAAGTGCTGGCTCTTGGCCGGACGCGGCGTTTCGTGAGTAAGCGGCAACGCCGCGCCCTGCAGATCCGGGACGGGATGTGCAAATATCCCGGCTGCCACCAAACCCGGCACCTGGAGGCCCACCACCGCATCGCCTGGGCGGCGGGCGGTCGCACAGACCTCGATAATTTGATGTTGCTGTGCCGCTGGCATCACACCGCCGTCCACGAAGGCGGCGTCACCATCCGCCGCGATACTGACGGTTGGATGTTCACCAAGCCTGATGGGCAACCTTGTCAACCGTGGGTGAGTGATGAGAATCTGGCCCGACATCTCGACTTCGCCCGCCGCCGGGCACGGGCAGCCCAGCATGATCAACTTGCTGCGGTGGACAGCTTCCAGCATCCCGACGCCCAAACGATCCGACCTCGCTGGGCCGGCGAACATTTCGACCTGCACGCTTGCGTTCAAGCACTCTTCACGATCAGACTCCCCGAACGACAGACTGAAGATCTTGATCAACAAGCCGCATAGCTGCGCCGTTGTTGATCGCGACAGACATTGACAACACAGGCGCTAAGCGGACAACACCGCGCGCGGGTCTGACAACACTTCGGACAACACCTGATTGGCAGATTGACCTCCGACAGATGACGTCGGAGGCGATCCATGGACAACTCGAGTGATTCAAGGCTTTGGGTTTATGGAGTGGTGCGTTCGAGTCGTTCCGATCCCGTTCGCCTTTGCTGTGCATTGACCCGCCTCTCGCAAGCGCTTGCAATGTCTGTCCCACGGACTGAAATGCAGATAGACATGCTCCGAGGTCTCTGCGAGTGTCGGGCCTTTCGGACTGAGGAGATCGGGTGGCGCTCAGGAGACGGGGCTTCATGAGTGTCGGAGCCGCAGTTGCTTGCTGCGCGCTTGCCGCCGCCTGTACTTCCGAGCCAGCCCCATCGAGCGCACCGTCACCGATTCGTGCGGCTACGCCCACCGAGACTCAAATCGAACGCCAAATGAGACTCGACTACCAAGGCGCAGAAAGGGCTTATCGAGCCAACATGGCAGAGCAAGATCGCCAGGCACGACTTGGTATCGCGGTGAAGACGGAAGAGCTGACTTCAACAGCCAGAGGTAACTATCTGCTATTTGTGCTTGAGGTTCTCCGCGATATCCGCGATTCAGGATGGCGCGCGGAGGGTGCAACGACAATCCGTGGTATTGCCCGCCAGGGATGGCAGGAAGATCAAGTCCGACTGTCGGCCTGCGAAGACAGCTCGAGCGTTACGTTCGTCGACGAGGAGGGGAGGGAGGTCACTCCTAAGAAACTCGTGCGCACCTACGTTCAGGATCTGACGGTGGACCGCGTCAAAGGTCGCTGGAAAGTGTCGGACGTGGAATCTCGACCCGTCAAGAACTACGAGGGTGTGTCATGCGCCGCGTGATAGCCCTCGAGCTTGCCTTACT
>Ga0075428_100005693_pt1 | contig 13851 bp, 10 predicted proteins | sample RhiMetdeltSRZDD2_FD_75291 | JGI IMG/M metagenome (GOLD analysis project Ga0075428, IMG submission 75291) | Populus rhizosphere microbial communities from Tennessee, USA - Rhizosphere MetaG P. deltoides SRZDD2 | ecosystem: Host-associated > Plants > Roots > Rhizosphere > Soil | place: USA...
GTACTCACCGAACTTCTGCAGGATCCACAACGATGCCGCCAACTAGCCGACAAAGGCGCCGCCTGGGTACGCGCCAACCGCACCTGGGCAGCCAACGCCACCACCTACCTCAAGGTGTACGAACAGATCGGCGGCATCCAGTTTGGTGAGCTTCGCGTCGCGCAGGCGGCGATCGGCGACGCGGACGTGGAAGCGTTGCGCGACACCATAAGGGGACGCGAGCCCATCCCGCTGGAAATGCTGGCGGACGGCGACGCACGTGACGACGCCGACTGGGTCATCAACAACGGCTGGTCGCCCGGCGGTCACGACCACGTCAAGCTCGAGCTGCCGATCGACTGGGCGACGCTGTGGACCGGCAACCGGACATGGAACTTCCGGCTGCACTCGTGGAACTTCATGGGTCCCGTCCTCACCGCCTACGCTAAGTCGGGCCATCGGCCCTATCTGGACTGGTGTATCGATCGGGCGGTGTCGTGGGCGGAAAGCTTCAACGAGGGTGATCCCGAGCCGGGCGTCATGGCTTGGTACGACATGGCTCTCGGCGCCCGTTGCCATCGCCTGGCCTACCTGGTTGAGCAGGCGATCCTGCACGGCGTCGAGGAGCGGAAGCTGACCATATTGCTCGCCTGTGTCCTGCGCCACCAGAAGGAGTTGTTCGCCGACCGAGCCTTCAACCCGCGCAACAACCACGGCGTCTACGTGGCCCTCGGACAGCTAGCCTTGGCGCGCAGGCTTTCCACCCTCCCCGCGATGGATGTCATGCGGACACAGGGCAATCAGCGCCTCGAGCACATGGTCAAAACCCAGTTCGCGCCCGACGGCGGCCATCTCGAGCACTCGCCCGAGTACCACGACATGCTGCTGGGCTCGTTCACCGAGGCGATGCGGGCCGGTCTGCTCAATGGCGACAGCATCGGTCACCGCATCAAGCTCGCCGAGGACGTCCTGGGCTGGTTCGTCCAACCCAACGGCGAGCTGGCCCAAGTCGGCGACTCGCAGGCGCTGCAACTGCGGCACAACCCGTCCAACACCAGCGCCACCACGCGATTCCACCTGTCCCAAGGTAGGGAGGGCACGCCGGACGTCCGCCGGTTGCTCGTGCTGCCCGAGTCCGGCTATGCGATCGTCCGCGCTCCACAGCCTTTGGGGACCAACGATTTCGACCAGGCCGGTCACCTGCTGCTGGCCGCCGGCTTCCACTCCCGGGCGCACAAGCATGCCGATGACCTGACGCTGACCTGGTTTGACCGGGGCCGCGAGATTCTCATCGACGCGGGACGATACGGCTATATCGATCTGCTTCCGCAGGACTCGCCGCTGAGGCTGCAAGGGTACTTCTACGGCGCTCCGGAGCGGCAATATGTCGAGTCGACGCGGGCACACAACACGGTCGAGGCCGACGGTGCCGATCACGCGCGCCGTGGCCGAAAGCCTTATGGCTCAGCGCTTATCGACGGCATCGAGCGTGAGGGCCACTTCCGGTTGCGGGCCGAGGTCAACCACGGCCACTGGCGGCACCACCGCACCGTGATCTATCTGCCCGGTCAGTGGATGCTCGTGAGCGACCGGGTCGGCTCGCAGGACGAGACCGAGCACGACTTCCGGTCCTGGTGGAACTTCGCGGCCGACGCGGAGTTCCGCGAGGATGGCGACGGTGCGATGGCGATCGCCCTTCCCGGTACCAAGGAAGCCTTATGGGTGACCCAGTGGGGCGGTGCCTGTCTCATCGGGCCTGTCAGTGGCGCCAAGGAACCCTTGCGCGGCTGGCGTTCCCGGATGGACCTGAATTTCGAGCCCGCGTGGTCCATGGGCTACGAGGCGGCCGGCGTGCGGGAGCACACATTCACCACACTCTTTCAGTTCTCCGGTGACCGGCCGCCGACCACACCCGACCATCCCTTCGAGAGTTGAGGCGCCCCATGGCCGAGCGTATCGAGTTCCCCACCGTCCTGGGCGGCGTCGACCAGCTCGAGCTGTCCAGGGCGGTCCACTGGATCGATTGCCGGCTCGTGCCCGGCCGCGTCTACCGGCTGCGGGCGATCATCGACGGCGATCCCGAGACGGCGGACAGGGCCGCCCTGGCCTGCTTCGACCAGGCCGAGGCGGGCGAGGGGCTGTCCACCTCCGCATCGGTCGGCGCCTATGTTTACCTCCGGACAGGCCCCGGCCTGCATCGCACCGACCGTTTTATCGGCGTCGGTGGGGAAGGCGCCGGGCGAGTGGGGGTGATGGCCTGGGGCAACAGGGGACCAGCCCGCTTGCGCTTGCTGACCATCGAGGAGGTACAGCAAAGGACCGGCGCGGCAAGCTTCTTCTTCTCCTTCGACGTGGAAGCGGCCGCGGAAAGGGCCGCATCCGATCCCATCGACACCCTGGTGTGGGGCAGGATCGGCGGCGAGGAGCTCGGCATCCGGCGCATCTGCGAGGTCCTGGAAAGCTATGGCATCGTCGGCAACTTCCTGGTCGACCTCGCGACCTGCACCTTCGAGGGCGAGCGGCCGATGCGCGAGATCGTGGAGTTCCTCGTGGGGCGCAACCACGAGGTCCACATGCACCTGCACCCCGAATGGCTTGCCCGGCAATGGGGTCTGAGCATCCAGAGCGGCAAGTCGATCCACCTCGACAGCACCGGTTTTGACATGAGCCGGCAACTGCTCGACTTCACGGTCGCCAAGTTCGACGAGTTTACGGGTCAGCCGCCGCGGCTATTCCGCTCCGGCGCCTATCGCATGAGCACCCAGATGGTCCTCGCCGCCGGCGCGCTCGGCATCGAAGCGCTCAGCAACGTGCGCGCCGGGACGCTGGAAAGTCCTTACGCGGGCGGCGATGAGGTGGACGCTTTGGAGCCATTCGTGTGGGAGAACGGCCTGCTGGAGATCCCGGTCGACGCGTCCTCGCCTGAGGCGGGCAAGTTCCAGAACTACCTGCAAAAGTTTGACATCGCCATGCGCCGCAAGCAGGTTGAGCCGACGTTCAATGTGGTGATGCACTCTTGGTCGCTGATGCGGCGCAACGAGGCCGGTGTGCATGACGCCTTCGAGCCGGAGTTCGAGAAGCGGCTGCACGAGATGTGCCAGCATGCCAGCGAAAATGGGAAAGCTTACGGGTACAGCCATTATCTGGATACGACCAAACCGTTGCGGCACACCGTAACCCTGGACCAGGTCAGGCAGGGCGAGCTGTCAGACTCCATCTATATCCGCACGGAGGACGTCGTCACCTGCCATGTGTGCGCGGCGATCTACTCCGCCGCTGGGCGGCCCGCCTGCCCCAACTGCGGTGCCGAGGCGGCGAGTCGCCGGCTCAAGAGCGTTATCAACGATTATGGCAACTTCTTCGCGGGCCGGCGCATCGTCGCATGTGGACTCTCGCACGCGCAGCGGCGAGTCTTCTTCCCGGCGGGCAGCGACATCCTTGCTGTCGACGATTGGCGTGGCTTGGCCGAGGTCGCCGACGACTCGCAGCATTGCGTGGTCTCCCTGAACCGCCTCGGCCCGGATGCGCTCGTCGAGGCGGCCCGAGTGCTTGCGCCGGGCGGAGTTCTCGTCCTGGCCCGAGGCGAGAGCGTCCCATCCGGATTCACCGTCTCCTCGATCCCCGCGCTCGACCCTATAGAAGGCACCACCGGCCGCGTCATCCTCGCGCGCCGCGCCTGACGCCGTGCCGGTTGGCAACGCCGTGCCCACGCGGCCAGGCCGTGTTGATCAGACTGGGTAGATCCTTGTGACGCTCACAGTCATGATTCGGCCCTGGATCGCTGTGAGCGTAACAATGATCTTCGACCCATGCGCCGGGCCGGGTGGGGGCCGCGCCGGGCCGGGTAGGGCCGCGCCGGGCCGGGTAGGGCCGCGCCGGGCCGCGCCGGGTGGTTGGGCCTAGCGAGGTCGCACCTCGTGGAGCAGGCGGGCGTAGGCGTTTCCCACCGACTCCGGGCTGAAGGCCTTCACCACGCTGGCGCGCAACGCCTCGCGGTCCCACGCCGCAGATTCCACCACGGCGGCCGCGCCGGCGGTCTCGGCGGCGGTTGCGGACCAGACGGGCGCGCCGCAGGGCTGGCCAAGAATTTGGCTGAGCTCAAGGATGTTGGCGCCCGCGCCGACCACCGGGGTACCGCAGGCGAGCGCCTCCAGGTAGGCGATGCTGAAGCCCTCGCTAGTGCTTGGTACGCAAAGCAATTCGGCGCGGAGCATGGCCTGCCGCACCCCGGCCGGTGACCGCGGGCCCAGCATCACCAAGGAGTTTCCACCCTCGCGTCGCAAGACCTCCTCAAGCGAACCGGAGCCGATGACGGTAAGAAGCCTGCCACGCATCGCGGCAGCCTCCAAAGCTGCCAACGGATTCTTGCGTTCGATCAGCGAGCCGACGAACAGCCAGCCGTCCCGGGGCCCGCCCAGATCTGCCTGATCCAGGAAGACCGGACCCACCGGGTTGTGGATCACCACTTCCCTTGCCCCATAAACGAATCCGAGCTCCAAGCCTTCCGCGCGCGTCCGGTGCGAGACGAACACGAGCGTGTCACAACCGGGCAGGGCCAGCGTGAGAGCACGCCGGGCCCGCGCCGAAGCGTCGGCCGGGCGTTGCGTGACCGCGTGCCAGGAGTGGACGACCCCGACCGCCGGGACGGACAGATCCGCGTGATAGGCCGCGAAACGATGCCCGATGTGCTGGAAGACAACGACATCCGCCCCAACCGCGCGCAGCATGTCGGGATAACCGCCGGCATCGGACACCACCGGCACGGGCGGCGAAAGCGGCGAGGCCGGATCCGCGTTGAGCGGCAGCACACCGCAAACCGATATGCCCCACTCCGGATGCGCGAGGAAGGTCTCGATGAGCGTGCGGTGAAAAGTCGCGACCCCGCCCATCGTGGCACCACCCCACTCCGGCGGAACGGAACCACACATGAGCGCGCGCACGGTCACCCCGGGTTTTCCTTGGCGGCGAAGAAGATGCGTCCCGACGTCTCGGTTACCGGATCGTAGGCGGGCACCGACGTGACCACCAGGTTCTGCGACAGCACATCAAGGTAGCGCTGCAGCGGCACCGAGCCCTCCGCCGACCGATACGTAATGCTCGATATGAAGACCCCGCCGGGTTTGAGGATCCGTGCTATATCCGCGACCACCGCCTCGGCCGAAGTCCGGTCATTGACCAACTGCAAGCCGATCACGCAGCCGAACGACCCCGCCTCGAACGACTTTGTCGCGTTGTCTTTAGGAAATCGCTGTACCTTCTTGGCGCTGGCGAGCAGCCCGAGCAGCTTGAGCCGGTCGGCGTCGAGGGCGAGCACCTCGCACCCGGCGATGCTGTCGATATATCCGGCGAGCGCCGACTTGAGCTGACGGTGCCGCGGGTTGGATCCGCACGCCGGGCAGGTGTCGCTGACCAAGGCGATCTTCGCGAACGACATGTCGCAGATGTTGCAGTGCAACAGGTTGGTGGACGGCGGCGGGCCGGTGAGCGGTTCCGGCCGGATGAGCATCGTCGAGACCACGGGCCGGGGCACCTTGGTCTCGGTGTCGAGGAACTCGTTGTACCCGCGGAGCACCCCATGGGACTTCATGTGCTCGCAGATCTTGTGGATCGCCTCCTCGAGTTCCGGCCCGAACGTGTCGTGGAGCCCGGCGTCGTTGCGCCGCATCAGCGACCAGGAGTGCATGACGATGTTGAAGGTGCGCTCCGCGGTCTTGCGCTGCATGGCGAGGTTGAAGTGGTTGACGAAGGTCTCGCTCGTCTCCGGCGAGGACACGTCGACCGGCAGCTCCAGTACTCCGTTGTCCCAAACGAACGGGTCGGCATAGAAGGGTGCATCTCCGCCGATGGACGCCGAGCCGATCGCGCCTTCCTTCACGTTGGTCAGCAGTTTGATCCCGACTGTCCCGGCCGCGACGACCAGCTCCTCGTCCATCATGTAGGCGCCGGAGCGGAACACCCGGGGTGTGCCGCCGATGTATTCGACATAGCGGTCGGCGGTGTAGGACAGCAACCGCCTGCTCATCTCGTAGGACGCCTTCTCGAACCGGAAGGTGGCGTCCGCCGGGACGTGCAGCCGGCGCGTGAGATCCTCGGTGTGCAGGTGCATGTGGATCTCGTGGCCGGTGCCGCCGAGGAAGTCGGCGATGGCGTGCATTTGTGCGGGGCCTTCGCGCAGGCACGAGCCGAAGTCAACCATGAAGTTCACTTTGATCTTGTGCTGGTCGAAGATGGAGACCAGGCGCCGGATGCCGTACTCGCCGCCGGGTAGTTTGCCCCAGACGAGCCGGTTGATGGTGTCGGTCGGCGCCCGGTTGACGTCGGCCTCGCAGTCGATGGAGATGAAGCAGTCCACCGGCGTGTTCGGGACCGAAATCGCTTCGATGGCAAAGGTTTTGAGTGACGCCGTGCCGCGGCCCGCCGGGATCAGGAAGCCGTATTTGGTCACCGGCTTGGTCACGGTGAAGATGTGGTCGGTCCAATAGTGGCCGGGTCCGCTGCGCAGCGCGAAGAACGCACCGAACACCGGCGACAGCGACAGGCCTGAGCCGCCCGACGCACCGGACAGTTGCACCACGACCGCGTTGTCCGGTGTGTTGTTGCCCCCCTTGACCAAGGCCCTGACCCTGTACTGCTGCTTGGGCACCAGGTGGCACTCGACCCAGAACGGATCGGCGGTCAGATTGAGGTTTTCGACGCTGCCCAGCACCGCCGGGGTGCGGGCCTGGACCCTCAACTCGCGCACATCAGTCCACGCCGTGCTGGTCTGCCCGTCGAAGGTCTCCGCGGCCGGCGGGAGCCGGTCGACCTTGGGCCGCGCCGTAGGCGTGTCCGCCTCGCCGCCGCTCAGCTTGATGGCAACGGCACTGCCGACGACGGCGGCGCCTGCAAGCGCGCCGCCGGCGACGAGCAACTGCCTACGCGATGGGCCCGATTCCATGGTCGCGAACCCCCATCAATCGGCGCAGTAATCCGCGATGACTCTGGCGATGCGTTCCCCGGCCTTGCCGTCCCACAGCGGCGGCGTCGGCCAGGCGGCGGGGCGGCCCGCGTGCAGGCATTTCGCCAGCGCCTCGGGCAGGCGCTCCCGGGTGATCAATTGGTTGGTGCCGTGGGAGATGGTGATCGGCCGCTCGGTGTTGGCCCGCAACGTCAGACATGGCACGCCAAGCATCGTCGTCTCCTCCTGCACGCCACCGGAGTCGGTCACCACCGCGTCGGCTCCCCGGACCAGGCCCATGAACTCGATGTAGCCCAACGGATCCACGACCCGAAGCCGCGGGTGCTTGAACAACCCGGCCTGCTCGAGCGCGGCACGGCCCCTGGGGTGCAAGGGAAGGATCACCTCGACCTGGTCGGCCGCGGCGTGCATCGCCTTGACCAGGGCCTGCGCGTCGGCCGGGTCATCCACGTTGCTCGGCCGGTGCAGCGTCGCCACCGCATATCGCCCGGCCAGACCGTGATCCGCCCGTGCCCGGGCGACATCGAACTTGTCCATATTGGACAGAAGCGTATCGATCATCGGGTTGCCCACGAAGTGAATCTTCATGGGGTCGATGCCCTCATTGCCCAGGTGGCCTATGGCATCCGGGCTCGTGGCGAAAAGCAGATCGGAGAGCCGGTCGGTGACCAAACGGTTGACCTCCTCCGGCATCTCCCTGTCGAAGCTTCGCAGGCCCGCCTCGACGTGCGCGAGCGGCACGCGCAGTTTGGCCGCGACGAGAGCCGCCGCCAGGGTGGAGTTGATGTCCCCATAGACCACCACCAGGCCGGGCCGCAACCGCTCCAGCAGCTCCTCCAGCGCCACCATGATCGCCGCGGTCTGTTTGGCATGCGTGCCCGAGCCGACGCCGAGATCGATGTCGGGGCGGGGCAGGCCGAGCTGGCGGAAGAAGACATCGGCCATTTTGTCGTCATAGTGCTGTCCGGTGTGGACGAGCAGTTGCCTGGCGCCCAATCCGGTCAAAGCGTCGATAACCGGTGCGGCCTTGGGAAAATTGGGACGAGCTCCGGTCACATGCAGCACTAGCTCGGACATCAAGACCTTCCCATATGGCGTTCGCGGCGACGAAACACAGCCTGAGCTTGAAGCATGCCAGAAACCCGCACGCGCTGTCAGGCCGGGTGCGCCTTTCAAAAGTGCTACACCTATGGCACCGCCGATCCGGTTCTGGCACTCTTTGGCGAGTGATACACGAGCCGGGCCCGCCAATTCTGACGATCGTCCTGCCCGTCTTCGGCGTGCAGCGGCTGCTCGGTGAGTGCCTGGACTCCATCCTTTCCTTCCCCGGCAAGGAGATTGAGGTCGTCGCGGTCGATGACGCCTCACCCGACCGCAGCGGTGAGATCCTTGATCTGCGGGCGGCCGGCGACTCCCGCCTGCGCGTCATTCACCTGCCCGTCAACGGGGGTTTGGGCAACGCCCGCAACGCCGGATTGGACAGCGGGACCGGGCAGTATGTCTGGTTCGTCGATGGGGATGACTGGCTGCCCGAGGGCAGCATCGAGGTGGTCATCGATCGGTTGGCGCTGCACCATCCGGATGTGCTGATCGTCGATCATATGGAGAGGCTTTCCGATGGCCGCTCGGTTTCCAGGGGTACCAAGGAGATCCTGGGAAAATTCCAGACGCCCCTTCGGCTGGCCGACAAGCCCGAACTGATGAGGCTCGCCCACTCGGCCTGCACCAAGGTGGTGCGCCGGGCTTTCCTGGACGAGCTGAAGCTGCGTTTCCACGACGGGCTCTATGAGGACGCGGTCTTCAGCCACCATCTCCTGATGGCGGCGGAGGTGATCGACGTCCTCGAGCGCCATTGCTACAACTACCGCCTCCAGACCGGCGGCAGCATCACGACATCGCGCAATGCCCGCCACTTCGAGGTGTTCGACCAGTACGAGAGGCTCTTCGAGATCGTGGCCGCGGCCGGTGGCGGGTATGACATCTTCCGGCCGGAGCTGTTCCGCGCCATGCTCAACCACTACCTGGTCATCCTGGGCAATCCCAGGCGGCTGCTTCCAAGCATGCGCCGCGAGTTCTTCGCTCGCATGGTGCGTGACTATCGCAGATTCCTTCCGCCGCAAGGGTTCGCGCACCAGACCGGGGTCGCGGGCCTCAAACAGCGGCTGGTGGAGCGCAACGCCTACGCGGCGTATGCATCCCTGCGGCTGGCCTACCGGCTGCGGCCGCGCGCCGCGGTGATCCCGCGCCAGCGCCCGGCCACCTCTAAGGCTTCTCCCGCATGAACTTCTCGTAGGCCTCGCATACCAGGCGAGTGGGTCCGTCCATCTGGATCACGCCGGCCTCCAGCCAGATGGTGCGCTCGCAGTTGGCCTGGATCGCGTCGAGCGCGTGGTTGACCAGAACCACCGTGCTGGCCTCCCTTTTCAACTGCTCCAGCCGCTCCTCGCTGCGGTGGCGGAAGCTTGCGTCACCGGTCGATAGAGCTTCGTCGATGAGCAGGACGTCGTGCTTCTTGGCCACCGCGATCGCGAAACGCAGCCGCGCGGCCATGCCGGAGGAGTACGTGCGCATGGGCAGGGAGCCGAAGTCGCCGCGCTCGTTGATCCCGGAGAACTCGATGATGCCGGCGACCTTCTCCTCCGCCTCGTCGCGGCTCATCCCCATCGCCAGGCAACCCAGGATCACGTTCTGCTCGCCCGAGACATCGGGCAGCAGCGCCGCGTTGACTCCCAGCAGGGACGGCTGGCCACGCGTGTAGATCGCCCCCTGGTTGACCGGAAGCAGACCCGCGACCGCCTTGAGTATGGTGGACTTGCCCGAGCCGTTGCTGCCGATCAGCCCGATCGTCTGGCCCTGATACGCCTTGAAGCTGACCCCTCTGATGGCATGCACCCGCCGCACCTTGCGGCCGATCACATTGCGCAGCGCGCTCGCCGGGCTTCTCGCCTTGCTGGTGGCGCCCAAGACGCGGTAGATGACGTGGACATCGTCCACGATGACGCTCGGGATCGGAAGCGCGGAGGTCGAACCCATCGTGGGAGTGTTGTCCGGCTCCAGTTGGTCAAGCGCGTCCATAGTCCTGCTCCCCTCGCCAGAAGAAGGCGAAGCCGGCGAAGCCGCCGACGATCGCCCACCCAACGGCCAAGGCCCACAACACCACCGGCTGGCTCCCGCCGGTCAGCGGGGTGTCCAGCAGGGCATCGCGGGCGAGCTGGATATACACGAGCAGCGGGTTGGCCTTGAGGATCTCGGCGACGATCGGGGGCAGGTACTTGTCGAACGTATCGACGCCGTAGAAAACCCCTGAGGCGTAAAGCCAGGTGCGCATGACGAACGGCATGAGCTGGCCCACATCGCTGGTGTTGGAGCCCAGGCGCGCCAAGCCCAGCGCCAGGCCGACGCTGAAGATGACCTGCAGGATGAGCACCGGCAGCAGCAGCAACCAGGTGGTCTCGAACTGCTCGCCCGAGACCACGATGATGGCGACCAGTACACCGACCGCGGTGATCATCTGTTTGATCTGGGTCAGCGCCGCGGCCAGCGGCAGGCTCGCCCGCGGGAACTGCAGCGAGCGGATCAGGTTGAGATTCCCCGAGACCGAGTTGACCCCGGCCAAGGCGATCGACTGGGTAAAACCAAAAAGAAAGACACCAATCACCAGGTACCCGGTGAAGTTCTCAATATTGGCACGGGTGTTGAGGACCACCCCGAAAACCAGGTAGTAGACCAGCGCGTTGACCAGCGGTGTGATCGCCTGCCACAACCGGCCCAGCAGCGCCTTGGAGTAGAGCGAGGTGACCCGGGCGCTGGCGAAGGTGGTGATGAAATGACGGTAGCGCCACACCTGGCGGGCATACTCGCCCAGCTTCGGTCGCGCACCCCGGGCACGCAGGCCATACCAGTTGGCGACCTGCTGCGAGGTGAGACCGGCGTAAGGGTCACGCGCCACGGCCTCACTCATCGACTAGCTCCGATCACATGGTTCTTGTTTGGCGGCAACACACAGTAGCCGTCCCGTGGGCGGCTGGCTAGAACGAATCCGATCACGACGGATTCGCCTTCACGCGGGGTGCTCGGAGATGAGCGGTTTGGGCGCCTCCTCGGGTGCCTCTTTAAGCGCCTCCGCCTGCGCATCCGGGCCGTTGAGCGGCGTGTCCACCTCGGCCGGGAACTCGACCCCGTCCACAGTGACCGCCGTCACCTCCGGCGTCACGCCATTGACCGGAAACTCGGTCCGGCCGGCCGGCGGCGTCGCGGGCCGGGCACCCTTGTCGGGCCGGCCGCGGAAGAAACGGTCGGTCACCACGCCTACCATGAAAACCGGGATGCCGAAGACGTAGCGACGCCACAACCGCACCGGCTCGGTGGCGAACCGGAAAGCCCACTCCAGCCCGAGTTTCTGCGCGAGGGCCGGTGCCGAGCGCTTGTTGCCGGAGTGGAAGTCGAACGCCGCACCGACCGGAACCACCGTGCAGCCAAGCCTTTCGGCATACCTGTCGACGAAGGTGTCCTGTCTCGGCGTGCCCAGCCCCACCCAGAAGACGTCCGGCTCGGCCGCCCTGACCCGCTCGAAAAGCGACTGCTCCTCGCCGGCGGTGAGCGGCCGGAACGGGGGCGACTCCACCCCGACGATCTCGACCCCTGGATACCGTTCGCGCAGCGCCGCCGCCAGCCGCTCGACGGTGCGCGGGTCGGAGCCGTAAAGATAGTGCCTGAGCCCGCGGTCGCGGCCCTGATCAATGGTCCTGAGCATCAATGTCGGTCCATAGACGCGCTCCGTCATGACCTTGCCGCCGCGCCACCGGCCGACCAGCGCCACATAGTGGCCGTCGGCGAAGTTGAGGTCGCTGGCGTTGAGCAGCTGGCGGTAGGACAGGTCGCGCATGGCGACCGACAGCGTGTATGAGTTGCACAGATGCGTCTGCCTTGCGGTGCCATAGCGAGATCCACAAAGGATCGCCACCGCCTCCGAAGGCCCGATCTCGTCGATCCTCACCCCGGCGCAGTGGAAGCTTCCATGAACCGCTTCACCCGCCCCCATAACCGCCGAGCGTAGTCGTCCATGGACGGTAAGCGAAATGTCTTTCGTCGATCCCTTTCAAATCGACGCCACCTCGGGCTGAGGGTGCGCGGTCAGCCACTGATCGGTCTTGTCATCGCGCACGGCGGCGAAAAGCTCCTCGCAGGCGGGCAGGTCAAGCCCGACCGACGACCCGGCGTCGGTGGTCATCGTTCCCGTGATCGGGGTGGTGGCGAACTTGATGTTCTCCTGGTCGATGTCCTTGACCTCCAAGGCGAGCTGGGTCAGGTTCATGCTCTTGTCGAGCGTGAGCGACTTGGCCGCCGTCGTCATCAGACCGTCCAATTTGGCCGGACTGGTGAGCAGGCCGTCCGCCTTCACCTTGGCGATAAGGCCCTTGACGACGTGCTGCTGGTTCTTGATCCGGCCGAGGTCGCCGCCGGGCGTGCCCTTGCGCTGCCGCACGAACTCCTCGGCATCCTTGGGGCTCAGGTCGTGGCAGCCCTTCTTCCACACCTTGCTGGTGAAGGAGGAGCGCACCGTGTAGGGAATGCAGACCCGCACACCGCCGACGGCACTGACCATGGTCTGGATGCCCTGGAAATTGACGATCACGGCGCCGTTGAGCGGGATCCTGGTCAGGTCATAGACCGTTTTGGCGGCGAGGTTGGCCCCGCCGAAGGACATCGCGGCGTTGATTTTGTTATTGCCGCCGTGCCAATTGCCGCCGGGCGGGACGTTGACGTAGCTGTCGCGGGGGATGGAGAAGATGAAGGCGTTCTTTCGGTCCTTGCTCACGTGAGCGATCATGATGGTGTCGGAGCGGCTGCCCGTCGCCTCCGGGCCTGTCACCGGATCGCCGGCCCGGGTGTCGGAGCCCAGGATCAGGTAGTTGAGCGGGGCGCTCTCACCCGCCGGCGGCGGCGGGGCCATCGGCACATCGGAAAGAATGTCTTCCTTGGCGACCATTCCTTCGTACCGGTCGGTCAGCACCCAGTAGGTGCCCAATCCGCCGGCACTGACCCACAGGACAGCCACGAGAAGTCCAAGTGCGATCTTTGCCAGGATCCGGCCCTTGCCGCGCTTGGGTTTGGCTGGAAGGTCCGGAGGAGGAGGGGGAGGGGGAGTGACGTCATCGTCCAGATCTTCGGTGGCGCCGGCGGAACTCATCGTGAAAGTCCTTCAGGGGTATCAGCCGTCAGCATCGGCTCAGCTGGCCGCTTGAATTGTATGACGCGAGTGGGACTCCCGGCTGGCCCCGTTCATCATCGAGGTTGCTGTTCAGATAGTGTCTGAGGGGTACGGCGACGCTGCCGAATTCGGTACACACCTTGCTACAGAGGAGATGGGACCTGTGACCATCCGGGTTGGCATCAACGGCTTCGGCCGCATCGGGCGCAATTTCTACCGGGCGCTGCTGGCGTCCGGCGCGGACGTGGAGCTGGTCGCGGCTAACGACCTGACGGACAACACGACCCTGGCGCACCTGCTCAAGTACGACAGCATCCTGGGCCGCCTGCCATATGAGGTGAAGGCGACCGCCGACGACATCACCGTCGAGGGAAAGTCGTTCAAGGTGTTCAGCGAGCGTGATCCCGCCAAGCTGCCCTGGGGTGACCTGGGCGCCGATGTGGTGATCGAGTCCACGGGCCTGTTCACCGACGCCGCCAAGGCCAAGGTTCACGCCGACAACGGCGCCAAGAAGGTGATCATTTCCGCGCCGGCGAAGGGTGAGGACATCACGCTTGTCATGGGTGTAAACCAGGACAAGTATGACCCTTCGGCGCACACGATCATCTCCAACGCGTCCTGCACCACCAACTGCCTGGCGCCCATGGCCAAGGTCCTTCACGAGGCGATCGGGATCGAGAAGGGTCTGATGACCACGATCCAC
>Ga0075428_100005696_pt1 | contig 13847 bp, 12 predicted proteins | sample RhiMetdeltSRZDD2_FD_75291 | JGI IMG/M metagenome (GOLD analysis project Ga0075428, IMG submission 75291) | Populus rhizosphere microbial communities from Tennessee, USA - Rhizosphere MetaG P. deltoides SRZDD2 | ecosystem: Host-associated > Plants > Roots > Rhizosphere > Soil | place: USA...
CAGCGTGAACAGATGGCGATGCTCGATCCGAACCTGCCGCGCGTGACGCCCGGCTTCGGTGGCCCGGCCACCCGGATGCCGCCGCGCATCCGCATGGGGAACTACAACCGCACCCGGCTGCCCGAAGCGTCACTGAAGGAAATCTACGACTGGATGATCGATCTCGGCCGGCTGCCCGTGCTCAACGCCCGCGTCACCGCGGGTGCCTCCGACGCGAGCGGCGCGACCTATACGATCGCGGTCGCCAACTCCGCCGTGAAGGACAAGGGCGTCGGCGTTCAGGGCGTCCAGGTGGCGCTCGCGCTGCCCGCCGGCGCGAAGGTCGTGAAGACGACGGGCGAAGGCTATCAGGGCGTGCGCCACGACGACGAGGCCAAGGCTGATGTGGCGGTGTGGAAAATCGCCAGCCTGCCGGCCGCCGCACAGCAGACGCTGACGGTCACGCTCGCGGCTCCGGCGCCGCAGCTGCGCGGCCGGATCACGTGGGATACGCCGGCGGTGAAGGCGGACCCGGAGGTGGACTTCGCCTATTCGGCGACCGGCGGCCGCGGCCGCGGCGGCGCATAATTCACCGCTCGCAGGGCGGTGACTGCAACCGGGTTTGGCTTTTCTTTCGGGAAGGGAAAAACCAAACCCGGTTTCGTTTTGAAAGGGTCTTCTCGGTGATCGACTTTCTCACATGGCTCGAAGGGACCTCGTTTTCGATATGGGTGCGCGAGGCGCCCACAATCTGGGCGTTCTCCACCATCCTCACGCTCCACACGTTCGGGATGGGCGTCCTCGTCGGCGCCAGCGCGCTGCTCGACCTGCGTCTGCTCGGCGTCGGCCGCACGATGCCGATAGGGCCGCTGCAGTCGCTCTATCGCATCATGTGGTCGGGCTTCTGGCTCAACCTCGTCACCGGATCGATGCTGTTCGCCGCCGACGCCACGTCGCGCGGCACGCAGTGGCTGTTCTTCGTCAAGATGCTGTTCGTCATCATCGGCGTGGTGACGATGGTGCTCATACGGCGTCGGGTCTTTGGCGGTCCGGCCGAGCCGACGGTCGTGAGCAGCGCAGTGCGCGGCCTGGCGGTCGTTTCACTGGTTGCGTGGGTCGCCGCGATCACGGCGGGCCGCCTGCTCGCCTATGTCAATTAGCCAGGATAGTGTAGCGAGGTAGTTCCCATGCCTTTCATCAACCTCCCGCATCTGCACCTCCTGATGAACCATGTGCCGACCGTCGGCACGGTCGTCGCCGTGGGGTTGTTCATCCTTGCGCTGGCGCGGCGCAATGAGCACCTCAAGCACGCTGCGCTCGAAGTGTTCTTCCTGATCGCGCTCGCCACACTGCCGGTGTACCTGACCGGCGTCGCGGCGCAACTCGAAATTCAGGGCCGGCCGGACGTGTCGAAGGCTGCGATCACGGCGCATCACGATGCCGCGCTCCTGGCGTTCATCCTGATGATGCTCACTGGCTTCGTCTCGTGGCTCTCGCTGTGGCAGTTCCGGCGCCACGGCCGTTCCGCCGGCTGGACGACGGGCGGCATCCTGCTGCTCGCGGTGCTCACGCTGGCCGTGGTGGCGCCGGCCGCCAGCATCGGCGGCGAGATCCGGCACCCGGAGATCATGCCGGACCCGAACGCGGTCGCGCCCGCCGGCGTGTGGGTGAGCGCCGCCGCCGTGCAGGACATCGTCACGACACGGCCGTGGGTGTGGCCCGCCGCCGAGACACTGCACTTCATCGGCCTGTCGCTGCTCTTCGGGATCCTGTTCGCGATCAACCTCCGGCTCCTGGGCGGCTTCAGGGCGATTTCCTACGCCTCGATGCACCGGATGCTGCCATGGGGCATGCTCGGGTTCGGGATCAACCTGATCACCGGCATGCTGTTCTTCATCGCGGCGCCCGAGCAGTACACGGCGAACGCGCCGTTCCTGTGGAAGATCATCTGCCTGATGATTGCGGGCGCCGACCTGCTCTATCTGACGGTGTTCGACAAGATCTGGGCGCTCGAGCCTGGCGACGACGCCGCGGTGCTCGACAAGGCGATCGCCGCGACGGCGATCGTCGCGTGGGTGGGCGTCATCTACTGGGGACGCATGCTGCCCTTCCTCGGAAACGCGTTCTAGTATGGAATTTGTGCTCATCGTCGCTTCGGTTGTGGTTGTCGTACTGGCGGTGACCGGGATGCTGGGCGTCCTGATTGACAGGAGCGCCGAGCCGAACCGGACTGACCGGCGAGACTAAGAAACGTGCAATTATTGGTTTAAGCTATGCGCCTGACCGATTCAGGAGGAGTCGCAATGAAGATGAAGATGTGGGTTCTGATCGCCGGGTTCGCCCTGTGTATGGCGGCGCCGCTTGCCGCCCACCACTCGTGGACGGCCGACTATGACGGCGGCAAGCCTGTCACCGTGAAGGGCGTGGTATCGAAGGTCGAGTGGACGAATCCGCACACGCATTTCTACGTCGACGTGAAGAACCCCGATGGGAGCGTCAAGACGTGGAACTTCGAGATGGCCAGCACGCTCGCGCTCGAGCGCGCCGGCTGGACGCGCAAGACCCTCCCGGTCGGCACCGAAGTCACCATCGGCGGGTTCGGCGGCAGGGCCGTGACGGAGCGCGCCATCGCCGCCAAAATGGTCACGGCCGATGGCAAGGAGCTGTTCGTCGGCAAGCCGGGCCAGTAACGATTTGAGGATCTGCGATTGACGATTTGTGAATTGGATTTCGGTTCGTCACGACAATTTCATAAATTCACAAATCGCAAATCTCAAATCGAAAAATGTTTTTTTGGAGGTCCACGTGAGGAGACTGATCTTCTTCTCGCTGAGCATCGCCGTGCTGACCATCGCGCTGGCGGCAGCGCAGGCGCAGGAACAGCCGCGTGTGTTTCGTCTCGGCGGAGCCAACGGTCCGGAGACGCTACCCGAGGATCCGAACCGGCCGGCGCCGAAGCTGTCCGACGGCACGGTTGACCTGTCCGGCATCTGGTCGGGCGGCGGTGGCGAGGAGATCCCGCGCCTGCTCAAGCCGGGGGAACTCGACACCATCCTGCAGCCGTGGGCCAAGAAGCTGATGGGCTCACGCACCGACGGCATGGATCCCTATCAGTACTGCTTGCCCGGCGGTCCGCTTCGGTTGACCGGCGGGTTCGCATGGCGGTTCGTGCAGCATCCGACGGTGAATGCCAAGTACATCTTCCAGCTGCAGGAAGCCAGCGCGCACACCTATCGGCAGATCTTCATGGACGGGCGCAAACATCCTGAGGATCCCTCGCCGACCTGGCTGGGCCATTCGATCGGCCGGTGGGAGGGGCCGACGCTGGTCATCGACACGATCGGGTTGAACGACCGGTTCTGGCTGGACGGCAGCGGGATCCCGCACACTGAGCGGCTCCATCTCATCGAGCGGTGGACGCGCACCAACTACACGACGTTGCGCCGCGAGGTGACGATCGAGGACCCGGGCGCGTTCACGCGCCCCTTCACGGTGAGCTATACCGCGAAGCTGGGAACGCCGGACAGCGAGATCATGGAATACATCTGCATCGAGAACAATCAGTACGGTCTGGCGCAGGGCATCCAGCCTCCGACGAAGGGCGAAACCGGGAAGTAAGTCAGATCAGAAATATTCTGGAGGCCCCGGGTGAAAAGGATCATCTGCGTCTCGCTGACAATCGTTGCGCTCAGCATGGCGCTGGTACAGGCGCAGGAGCTGGGGCGGCGCCTCGGCGGCTCGAATGGGCCGACGCCGACGACAGCCGAAGCGAACCGCCCCGCGCCCAAGCTGGCCGACGGCACCATTGACCTGTCCGGTGTCTGGACGGGAGGCGGCGGCGAGGAGATCGGGCGGCTGCTCAAGCCTGGCGAGCTCGATACCATTCTGCTGCCGCATACCAAGAAGCTCATGCAGTCCCGCAACGACGGGATGGATCCGTATAACTACTGTCTGCCCGGCGGACCGCTGCGCATCACGGGAGGCTTCGGGTGGCGGTTGGTCCAGCATCCCACGGTGAATGCGAAGTACATCTTCATGCTGCAGGAAGGAAACGCCCATACCTACCGGCAGATCTTCATGGACGGCCGCAAGCATCCGGTGGATCCGTCGCCGACGTGGTACGGCCATTCGATCGGCCACTGGGAAGGTCCGACGCTCGTCGTCGATACGATCGGGTTGAACGACAAATTCTGGCTGGATGGCAGCGGGATTCAGCACACCGAGCAGCTCCATCTGGTCGAGCGGTGGACGCGCACCGACTACACGACGATGAAGCGCGAGGTCACGATCGAGGATCCTGGGGCGTTCACTCGGCCGTTCACCGTCACCTACACGGCGCGGCTCGGAACGCCCGAGAGCGAGATCTTCGAATACATCTGCATCGAGAACAATCAGTACGGACTCGCGCAGGGTCTCCAGCCGCCGGTCAAGGGCGAAAAGTAAATCTGCAATTCGAGATTTGCAATTAGTTAATTTAATTGGGAATTTGAAGATTGCCATTCGCAATTGTGATTTGTGATTAGGTATTTCCAGTTCGCATTTGTCCTCGCCGCGCTCGGCCTGTCGCTCGCCGCGCAGTCGAAGGAGCCGCCGCTGCCGACGCGCCTCGGCGGTGACAATGGCCCACGACCTGCGGCTGCTGTCCCGGGGCGCGCAATCCCGCGCCTGCCGGACGGCACCATCGACTTCAACGGCGTGTGGTCGGGCGGCGGTCCGGTCGGCGACATCGGGCAGCAGGGCGGCCTGAAGCCCGGCTATCTCGAAAGCATCATGACGCCGTCTGCGAAGGCGCTATATGCGAAGCGCAGCGAGGCTCAGGATCCCTACAACTACTGCATGCCGGCCGGCGTTCCGCGAATGGCGGCGGACTTCGCGTGGCGGCTGGTCCAGTACCCGACGACCAAGCCGACCCACATCTTCCTGTTGTACGAAGGCAACATGCACAGCTTCCGGCAGATCTTCATGGACGGCCGGAAACACCCGGTCGATCCGACGCCGACGTGGTTCGGCCACTCGATCGGACACTGGGAGAAGGACACGCTCGTCGTCGATACGATCGGCTTCAACGACAAGTTCTGGTTCGATCGCCGCGGCACGCCCCACACCGAGCAGCTGCACACGATCGAACGCTGGGCACGTCCCGAGTTCACCAAGCTGACGCGCGTCGTAACAATCGACGATCCGGGCGCCTTTACCCGGCCGTTCGATGTCCGTTTCACCGCCGAACTGGGGTCCCCCGACAGCGAAATTCTCGAATACATCTGTATCGAGAACAACCAGTACGGCCTGCCCGGCGGCCACGATTACAATCCGGTCGGGAAATAACAAACACGAAGATCACGAAGAGTACGAAGGTCACGAAGGTTTCTTGAACCACGACGGTTCGACGGCACGACGAGCCTCGTATGGATTCGTGCTGTCGCGATCGTCGCGGTTCAGTACCTTCCTTTTCTTCGTGCCCTTCGTGTCGTTTGAAAGGATGTTGACGTGCGCACATTGAGAGCTGCATTCGCCTGCCTGCTCGCCGTGCTGCTGACGGCTCCGCTCGCTGCGGCGCAGGCCACCGCGGAATTGAGCGGCATCGTCCGCGACGAAAGCGGCGCGGTGCTTCCCGGCGTGACTGTCACGGTGACCCAGGCGGAGACCGGGTTCACCCGCACCGTTGTCACCGATGGAGACGGCAACTATCTGATGCCCAACCTGCCGGTTGGTCCGTATCGGCTGGAAGCCTCGCTTCAGGGCTTCCGGACCTACGCACAGACGGGGATCGTGCTGCAGGTGGCGGCGACGCCGACGATCAACATCGTGCTCGGCGTAGGCGACCTCGCCGAAACGGTGACCGTCGAGGCGTCGGCGCCGCTCGTCGACGTGCGCAGCGCGGGCATCTCGGAGGTGGTCGAACAGGAGCGCATCCTGGAGCTGCCGCTGCAGGGGCGCCAGGTCACCGATCTCATCGTGCTGGCGGGCGCGGCCGTCCAGACCGGCGCGCCGGGCAACCGCCACTTCCAGGGCGGCGTGAACATCTCGGTGGCGGGCGGTCAGTCGTTTGGCGTTGCGTATCTTCTCGACGGCGCCATGCACAACGATCCCCAGAACAATACGAGCCTGCCGCTGCCCTTCCCGGATGCGCTGCAGGAGTTCCGCGTCGCGACGAGCGGGCTCTCATCGGACAACGGCATGCATTCCGGCGCGTCGGTGAATGCGGTCACCAAGTCGGGCACCAACACCTTTCACGGAAGCCTGTTCGAGTTTTATCGCGACCATCGCTTCAATGCCACCGATCCGTTTGCCGTGATCACCGCCGACGGCACGCGCAAGGACGACGGGTTGAAGCGCAGCCAGTTCGGCGGCACGCTCGGCGGGCCGATCGTCCGGGACAAGCTGTTTTTCTTTGCCGGCTATCAGGGGACAGCTATCCGGCAGACACCTTCCGCCAACCTCGCGTATGTGCCGACGGCCGCGATGCTCGCCGGCGACTTCACCGCGTTCGCCTCGGCCGCGTGCAACAACGGCCGCGCGATTACGCTGCGCGCGCCGTTCGCCGGCAACCGGGTCTCGCCCGCGCTCTTCAGCCCTGCTGCGGTGAAGCTCGCCGCGAAGCTGCCGACCACCACTGATCCGTGCGGCGAGCTGCGCTACAGCGCCATTGCAGACCAGGATCAGGGACAGCTGGTCACGAAAGTGGACTACCAGTGGACGGACAACCATTCCGTCTTCGGCCGCTACATGAGGACGTTCCACAAGCAGGATCCGCCGTTCGCGAGACAGCCGGACAACATCCTGGCAGCAGCCAGCTCCGGCCTCGATAACCTGGCGCAGTCTGCGGCGTTCGGCGACACACGGGTGTTCAGCTCGAATCTCGTCAATACCTTCCGCGTCACCTACAACCAGACGACTGTCGACCGCTACAACCTGTTCGTCGTCGATCCGCCGACCATCGGCTCGAAGGTGTACACCTACGAACCCGGCCACATGCGCGTGAATATCAGCGGAGGTTTCAGTCTCGGACAGGATTCCGGCTACGGCATTGCCGACAACAAGGCGTACCAGGTGAGCGACGACGTCGCCGTGGTGCGAGGCGACCACCAGTTCGGAGTGGGTGCGAGCGTCGCCTACTGGACGTCCGAGCAGTACACATGCGCGCGATGCGGCGGCGACTGGACATGGAACGGTCAGGCCACTGGCCTGGGTATGGCGGACTTTCTGCTCGGCCAGGTCGCGGTCCTGGAGCACGGCGGACCGGGGGGACTGACGTACGACCAGAAATACCTCGGTGTGTTCGCGCAGGACACCTGGCGGGCCACTGATCGCGTCACGATCAACGGCGGCCTGCGGTGGGAGCCGTTCTTCGGCCAGAACATCACCAGCGGCTCGGTCACCAACTTCAGCATGGAGAAGTTCCGTCAGGGCGTGAAGAGCTCGCGCTTCGTCAACGCGCCCGCCGGATTCCTGTATCCGGGAGACCAGGGGGTGCCGGAAGGCAACACCGGCATGAAGCGCCAGTGGTGGAACCTTTCACCGCGCGTGGGCGTCGCGTGGGACGTGATGGGCGATGGCCGGATGGCGGTGCGCTCCTCGTACGGAATCGCCTACGACTTTCCGACGGGCGATTACCAGTTCCTGCAGGCCTCGGCGCCTCCCTTCGGGAACAGGCTCCGCATCGACTTCCCGCCGGGCGGGTTCGACGATCCGTACGGGCACCTCGGCGGCGATCCGAATCCGATCGTTACCAGTCGAACCACGGTGTTCCCGCTGTTTGGATCGTTCGGCGCCATCGACCCCGACATCAATTCTCCCCGCGTGCAGTCGTGGAACGTGACGGTGGAGCGGCAGATCGGGGTCGAATGGCAGGCGGCGGTCAGCTATCTGGGCAACTACACGGATCGGCTGTGGGAACTGATTGGCATCAACCCGGCGGTGTTCATGGGGCTCGGCCCGTGCACGATTCAGGGCGTCGCCTACCCGATCTGCAGCACCACGGCGAACACCAACCAGCGCCGCGTGCTCTATCTCGAGAACGCGCGGGAAGGACAGCTCGTCGGCGCGATCGATCTCTATGACGATACCGGCACGCAGACCTATCGCGGCGTCAGGCTGTCGATGCGGCGCCGGGCGGCGACCGGCGTTACGCTCAATGGCAACTACACGTGGTCGTACTGCTTCGGCAGCGAGATGGCGGGAAGCCTCAGCCAGGTGAGCAGCGGCCCGACCAATCCGGCAGACCCTGAGTCGGATCGCGGCAACTGCAGCCAGAACCGCACGCACATCGCGAACCTGACGGTAGGCGTGCAGAGTCCCCAATTTGCCGGCCGGGCGCTGCGCGTACTGCTGTCGGACTGGCGCGTCTCGGGCATCGTCAACGCGCGCTCCGGCGCGTGGCTGACGGTGACCACCGGTCGCGACGTCACGCTTAACGGACAGCGGTTCCAGCAGCAGCGAGTCAATCAGATCAGCGGCGAGGTCTATGGCGACAAGACGCTGCTCAACTACCTGAATCGCGCGGCGTTCGAGCTTCCCGCGCTGGGCACATTTGGCGACCTCGTCAGAAACAGCGTCAAGGGACCCGGCCGATGGGGCATCGACCTGGCGATCTCGCGGCTCGTGCGGGTCGCCGAGCAGCACGAAATCGAGTTGCGGCTCGAAGCGTTCAACCTGCTGAATACGTTCAACTGGGGAAATCCCAATACCAACTTCGGGTCCGGCACCTTCGGCCGGATTACGGCCGCGGCCGGCGAGCCCCGGATCCTTCAGTTTGGGTTAAAGTATGGCTTCTAGCTGGGCTGTGTGTGCCCGGGGATGTCTGCCGAAGGAGATCCTGCGTGAAGAAGGTGATTGTCGTTCTCATATCTATTACGGGCGTAACCCTGGCGCTTTTTGCGCAGCTCCATGCGCAGGGACGAGGGGTTCAGCAGATTCAAGTAGGCGGCAGCCCCGTTGTTCCTGACAATCAGGTCACCAGCCAGCCTGTTCCGCGGCTGCCGGATGGCAAGGTCGACCTGACGGGTCCGTGGGTCGGCGGCGGGTCGAATGGCGACATCGAGCGGGACGGCGGGCTGAAGGCCGGCGAGCTTCCGCTTCTGCCGTGGGCGAAAGAGCTTCGCGACAAACGGCTGGAGAAGGACGAGCCGTACACGGCCTGCCTGCCGATGAGTGTGCCGCGCGTGAATCCGTACCCGTGGAAGTTTGCGTTCGCCTACACGTCGAAGGGTCTGACGCACGTTTACGTGCTGCACGAGACCGGCGACGCCGGCGCGCACCGCGTGGTCTACATGGATGGCCGCCCCCATCCGCCGGATCTGATTCCAACCTGGTGGGGCCATTCGACCGGCAAGTTCGAGAAGGACACGCTGGTCATCGATACGGTCGGCTACAACGACAAGTTCTGGTTCGACAGCCGCGGCACACCGCATACCGAGCAGCTGCACACCGTCGAGCGCTGGACGCGGATCAACTGGGGCCGCATCACCAACGACTTCCTGCTCGACGACCCGGGTGCGTTCTCGCGGCCGGTGAACCTCAAGTTCACTGGCAGGCTGCTGCGCCCCGACCTCAAGACGGGCGGCGGCGAGCTGATGGAATTCATTTGCCTCGAGGGGAACGAGTACGGGGCCGCCGCCGGATTCGTACCCGGGCAGGGGACCAGCATCAAGTAAGATCAGGCTACGCCAGCTTTCTGGAGGGAGTGCAATGAGAACGAAGTTTGGAGTCCTGGTGGCCGCGTTCGGCCTCTTCTGCGTGGTCGCGCCAGCCGTCGCCCATCACGGCTTCGACACGGAGTACGACGCGAACAAGAAATTCAAGCACACCGGCGTCGTCAAGGCCGTGCTCTGGACCAATCCGCACATGCGGGTGCACGTCGACGTCACCGAAGGCGGCAAGACCGTCACCTACAACATGGAGATCACCAGCCCGAACTCGGTGCAGCGCCAGGGATGGGGCCGCAACAGCCTCCTGCCGGGTGAAAAAGTGGTGTTCGAAGGGTACGGCGGCAAGGTGGACGAGACGCGCGGTTCGCTGCTGTCGATCGCGAAGGCGGACGCGCCGGACAAGCCGCTCTTCGTGCAGGGTGGACCCGAGGCTGTGCAACAGGGCTTTCCTGGCGCGAGATAGCCTGAAGAGCGGGCGCGAGATAGCCTGAAAGAGCGGGCGAGATAGATCCTGAAAGAGCTGGAGCGAAGTAGATCATGAGGAAGGTTGTCCCATTTCTCGTCCTGTCCCTCTCGGTCGCCGCGCTCGTCGCGATCGCGGCGCGGCCGGTTGCGGGCCAGGCGGGGAGCGGCCGTCTGGTAATGTTCGCGGACATGGCGTTGTTCTCGGGCAACGGTCAGCCGCGCAACTGCTTCACGCTGAACCGCTACAAGGTCGGCGAGCCGGTGGGCTTCCGCGTCACCGTCGTTGACGGCGCGACCGGGCAGCCCGCCGCCGACGCCGAAGTGGTGGTGCATCTCACCTATGGCGGCAAGACCGAAGACGTGCCTGCGCGTTATCGCGGCGCCGGGCGGGGCAACCTCATTCCCAACCTCTGGTCGGCCAAGTGGACGGTGCCTGCGGGTGCGCCGACGGGCATCGTCGGCGTCTCTATTACGGCGAAGGACAAGAGCGGGCGTACGGCGGAGTGGAAGCCGTTCCCGAACGCCGCCAGTCACCTGACGATCGTCAACGAGTAGCGCGCAGGGCCAGGCAGGATCTCCGATGCGGATCGTGCGGTCGCGTGGAAGGCTGGCGCGTCTCGCGCTGACCGCGTCGGCGGCGCTCCTCTTCGCGGCTTGTTCGAACTCCCAGTCCACCGCCGCGGAATCGCCCGTCGCGGCCCGATCTCCGGCGCCGGCGAGCGCCGACGTCCAGCGCCTCAAGTTCACCTACGACAAGGCGGTTGTTGGCGCGCGCGTCAACGTGTCCGCCGCCGGCCTGCCGGCCGGAAGGGAAGTCGAGCTGCAGTGGGGAACCGTCACCGGCGGCTGGGTGGTCGAGGACTACTATCATTTCCGCGGCAAGAAGTACACCGACAGCACCATGTCGCTCGGCCGGTTTCCGATCGATCAGAGCGGCGGGCTGAACGCGCAATTCACCATCCCTGAAGACTACGGCGGCGTGCACGACGTGATGGCGGTCTTGGATGGCCGCACCGTCGCGCAGAACGGGATCGAAGTCACACAGAGCTTCGAGATCTCCTCCACGTCTGGACCGATTGGCGCGCCGATCGAGCTCCGCGTCACAGGGCTCGGCTGGCGGACGATGGAGAGCACGTGGGTGGTGAACTGGGACAACAACACGCTGGGGTGGATTTCGGCGGCAAGCGCACGGGGCTCGGCGGTCGCGCGTTTCCGCGCCGCAGGTCCTGCGGGTAACCACGTGATCAAGGTTTACACCGGGTGGCAGGGGCAGCCGTATCTCAACCACGAGCAATCGCCGGTGGCCCACCTGCCTCGCCCCGAGTTCATCTTCCGCACGACCAGCGCGCCGCCGCAGGTGCAGTCGGCGGCAGCCGAGCCGTACCAGAAACAGGTGGTGCCCGACGTCGAGATCAAGGCCGCCAACGCCGCCGTGTCGCTGACGCCGACGCAGGGTCCGGTGGGTACACAGGCGCGGCTGAAGGCCACCGGACTCCGTCCAGGCGCCGCGCTCGATCTCGTGTGGCAGACCGCGGTCGGCAACCGGGTGGGCGGCGAGGGATTCGAGCCGCTCGACAACGTCATGGGCCAGGTGACGGTCGGGGCTGACGGCGCGCTCGACGTTCCCGTCGTCGTTCCCGAGGATCTCGGCGGGCTCCACAGCCTCGCGCTGCGCGACGGCGCGACGATGCTGGCGCGCACGCACTTCGTGATCGAGACCAGCATCGTCAGCATGACGCCGACGTCGGGACCGGCGGGCACGCCCGTGACGATTCACCTCAAAGGCGTCGGCTGGACCGAGTACGACAACATCTACGTCGCCACCTACGACAATGCCTACATGGGCTACGCGTGCGGGTTCAACAGCCAGGGCGACGTGGTGATCAACTTCATGGCGGCGGGCGCGCCGGGTGTGCACCTGATCGATCTGTATCCGGGCATTTACCAGGGACCGCAGACCGAGCCGCAGCAGTTGTACCGGACGCCGCAGCTGACGTACGCGGACGACCATCCCGGTAATAAAATTCCGGCGCTGCGATTTGCGTTCGACGTCACGCCGTCGGCGCCAGTCGGCACTCGATAACGCCGCTTACGGAGGAACGATGCGGAAGCTGCTCGTCGCGGCCGCGCTGTTTGCGGTCACACTCCCGCTGGTGGCTCAGGAAACCGGGAAGGGCGCGCTCGGGACGGTCGGCGCGCTCGGTCAGGAAGTGAAGCGGGCTCCTCTCGCGACAGGTCCCGCGCCCAGGCTTCCCGACGGCACTATCGATCTGAACGGCCTGTGGGTCGGCGGCGGACCGGTTGGCAACGTGGTGACGCAGGGCGGCATGAAGATGGAGGATCTGCCGATTCTTCCCGCGGCGAAGAAGAAGATGGAGTCGCGAAAAGAGGAGGAGGACCCGCACTACTTCTGCATGCCAATGGGCGTGCCGCGAGGAACGCCGTATCCGTTCCGCTTCGTCCAGAACTACACGCACAAGAAGCCGACGCACATGTTCATCCTTCACGAGGGGAACATTCACAGCTTCAGGCAGATCTTCATGGACGGCCGCAAGCACCCCGCCGAGCTCGATCCGACCTGGTTCGGCCACTCGATCGGCTCGTTCGAGAAGGACACGCTGGTGATCGACTCGGTCGGCTTCAACGACAAGTTCTGGTTCGACCACAACGGCACGCCGCACACCGAGCAGCTGCACACGATCGAGCGCTGGACCCGCCTCGACGTGGGGCGGCTCGAGAACAAGGTCACGATCGACGACCCCGGCGCCTACTCGCGCCCGTGGACGGTCACGTTCATGGCCAGGCTGCAGGCGCCGGGCGACGAGCTGATGGAATACATCTGCCAGGAAAACAACCAGTACGGCATCGCGGGCGGGCATCCGAACCCGTTCGCGCAATAGGAGCCGAGCGTATGTCGTCGAGGTCGAGAACGATTGTTTTTGCCGTCGCGGTAGCCCTGAACGCCGGTCTGCTGGGACTCACGGCTGTGGCGCAGCAGGATCAGCCGCAGCCGATGGCCGAGCAGGTGTTCAAGAACATCCAGGTGCTGAAGGGGATCCCCGCCGACGAGTTCATGGACACGATGGGGATGTTCGCGTCCTCGCTCCTTTACGACTGCACCGGGTGCCACGTCCAGGACATCCTCATTAACCGCGACGCCTTCGCCACGGCCACGCCGAGGATTCAGCGCGCCCGGCAGATGGTGGTGATGGTGAACGCGCTGAACCGGATGTACTTTGGCGGCCAGCCGAAGGTCACCTGCTTCACCTGTCACCGCGCGAGCGGCTTCCCCGAGGTGATTCCCGATCTCGGGCTGCAGTATGGCGACGGCCCTCCCGACAACCCGAACTCGATGACCGTCTTCCCGCAGCGCGAAGGCCCGTCGGCGGATCAGATCTTCCGCAAGTACATCGACGCGGTCGGCGGCATGGGCCGGGTGTCGAAGCTCACGAGCTACACCGCCACCGGCACCTACATCGGGTTCAACACCGGCGGCGCCACGGTACCGATCGAGATCTTCGCCAAGGCGCCGAACCAGCGCGCCTCGATCGTCCGCGTCTTCGACGGCGACGCCGTCAAGGTGTTCGACGGCACCACCGGGTGGGCGGCGGAAGGCTGGCGTCAGATCCCGCTCATGACGTTCACTGCCAGCAACAACGCGAGCATGCGGTTCGAGGCGCTCTCGGCGTTCCCGGCGGAAATCCAGAAAGCGTTCAAGGACTGGAAGGTCGCGGCGGTGACGCTGGGCGACGACGA
>Ga0075428_100005697_pt1 | contig 13847 bp, 11 predicted proteins | sample RhiMetdeltSRZDD2_FD_75291 | JGI IMG/M metagenome (GOLD analysis project Ga0075428, IMG submission 75291) | Populus rhizosphere microbial communities from Tennessee, USA - Rhizosphere MetaG P. deltoides SRZDD2 | ecosystem: Host-associated > Plants > Roots > Rhizosphere > Soil | place: USA...
CCGAGCATGCCGCCTTGATCGTGGCCGCCACGTTCTCGATGACCGCGGCGGTACGTAGTCCGAGGAGCGCCTCGGTGCCGGTCAGCGCGTCGGCGTCGAACGACGATGCGTAGGACTGGACTAGCGGACTGCGATCACGAGCGTGACCGCCAGGCACACCAACAGGACGCCGCCGATAGCAACAGCGACCGCGGCAACGCGGTTCCGCACTTGAGCCTTGTTCGGCCACACCACGTGTCGCAGCTCTAGGAACGCTGACTCGGCGAAGATCAGTGGCCGCGCCCACCGTGGCGGCGTCGGTGTCGTTCGCCGTGCCGTCGCGGACTACCCGAGGACGAGCTGGCGCACCTTGGCGGTGTCGCGCAGCTGCTTGCCGCGCAGGACGTCGGTGATCGTGCCCTTCTGGAACACGATGCCGACGTCGGCGATTTCGAGAGCGCTGATATTCGCCTCGACCATGATCACCGTGACCCCGTCTTTGTTGACCTGACTCACGATCTTGAAGACTTCCTTCACGATGACCGGCGCCAGGCCGAGCGAGGCCTCGTCGATGATCAACAGCTTGGGCTTGGCCATGAGGCCCCGGCCGATCGCGAGCATTTGCTGCTCGCCGCCCGACAGCGTCCCGGCCAGCTGCTCCTGGCGCTCGCGGAGCCGGGGCAGGTAGTCGTAGACCCGCTCGCGCTGCTCGTCGACCCACGCCGCATCCTTGCGTTGGGTCCACGAGCCCACTTGCAGGTTCTTGGCCACACTGAGGTCCGGAAAGATGCGACGGCCTTCGGGTACCAGGACGATGCCCTCGCGCACGCATCGTGCCGTAGACCACTTCGTCGAGTCCTCGCCGTCGAACGTGATGCTCCCGGCCCACGGTCGCAGTGCGCCGCACAGGTTGAGCACGGTCGTCGACTTGCCGGCGCCGTTGAGGCCGAGGAGCACCGCGGTCTCGCCGCGGTTCACTTGGAACGTGATGCCGTGCAAGACCGGCAGCGCGCCGTACCCCGATCGCAGATCCTGCACGTCCAGGAGGAGGTCCTGTGTCTTCCGGATCGGCTCCGTCTTCGCCTCCGCCTCCCTCTTAGGCAAGAGCCGTCGCTCCCTCACCCATGTACGCGACGGCGACCGCCTCGTTCTTGCGAATGGCGGCCGGGCGACCCTGGGCCAGCAACGCACCGAAGTTGAGGACGTAGATGTAGTCGGCCGTACCGAGGACGAGCGGAACGTGGTGCTCGATCATCACGATGCTGATGCCGAGGTCGCGGCGCATGTCCTTGAGCCGCTGGCAGAACGCTTCTCCCTCTTCCGGCCCGGTGCCGGCGAGCGGCTCGTCGAGCATGAGGATCTCCGGGTCCGTCGCGATGACTGCCGCCGTCTCGCACATCTTGAGCGTGCCGTACGGAAGCCCTTGCACCGGCGCGTCCTTGACGGCCATCAGGCCCATGAAGTCGAGGACGACCATGGCCTTCTCGCGGAGGACGCGTTCCTCGCGCAGCGTCCACGGCATACCGAACATGCCGGAGAGGACGCCGTACTTCACGCTCTTGTGCTGGGCGACGATGAGGTTTTCGAGGACCGTGAACGACTTCACCAAGCCGACTTGCTGGAACGTGCGCCCCAAGCCGCGCTGGGCCCGCTCGTCCGGGCGCAGCGCGGTGACGTCCTCGCCGTGCAACTCGATGCGACCCTCGTTCGGCGCGTAGAAGCCCGAGACGCAGTTGAAAAACGTGGTCTTGCCCGCGCCGTTGGGTCCGAGGATGCCGACGATCTCGGATTCGTGAACCGCGAAGGCCACCTCCGACAGCGCCTGCACGCCGCCGAAGCGGATCGACACGTCGTGCGCCTCGAGCAGCGGCGGCTCCCCCAGCTTGCGGTGGTCCTTAGGGGCGGGCACCCATGCCTCCGCGTGAGATGCCGCCACCGTGGCTCGGCTCGTTGAAGCGTTTGAAGCTGAGCCAGTTCAACAGGTGGCGTTGCTGTTGGGCGATGCCGCCGGGCGAGAAGATCAGCGTGAGCAGCAAGAGGAGCGCACCGATCGCCGGCTCCCATGTCACCTGGACCGACGTGAACGGGAAGAAGTGGAAGCTCTCGTGGGCTCGATCGAGCAACGTCGGCAAGATGGCGAAGAGGATGCCGCCCTGCATCACGCCCCAGCGGTTGCCGGCGCCGCCGACGACGGTCATCACGAGGAACGTGAGGGCCAGCGGAAGGAACGGAAAGTCCTGGCGCGACGCGAGCTGCTCGATGCCGGCGAACAGCGCCCCGGCAATGCCGGCCATGATCCCGGAGATGACGAACGCGAGCAACTTGAAGCTCGTCACATTGATGCCCCACGACGCGGCGACCCGCTCGTCGTCGCGCAGCGCTTGGATGGCCCGGCCGCCCTTGGACGCGGTGAGCCGCCAGTCGAACGCCAACGCCACGCCGAGCACTGCAATGCAGAAGTACGCGTAGGAAACGTCGCTCGAGAACACCGACGGTCGCGGGGCCGGCTGCCCGGCGCCGCCGCCAGTGAGCGAGCGCAAGTTGAAGAGCACCTCTTGGGCGAGGAACGCGTAGGCGATGGTCACCAGGGCGAGGTACAGCCCGGCCAAGCGGAGAGCGATGACGCCGATCAGCAACGCGCCCACGACGCCCGTGAGCGCGGCGACGACGAGGGCGCCGGCGTAGGGCAGGTCCATTTTGGTGAGGGCGTAGCCCGCGCCGAACGCGCCGACGCCGACGAACGCGTTGTGGCCCAACGAGATCTGGCCCGTGTAGCCGATGATCACATTCAGTGAGAGGGCGACCAGCCCGAAGATGGCGGCCTTGGAGACCACGTTCGTGTAGATGTCGGGGACGATCTGCGGGATCGCCACGACGAGTAGGAGCAGGCCAACGAGGACGACGATCCGCGCCGCGACGCCACCGGGTGACGGGCGCCACGCCGCGGCTTCGGCCGCCTCGGTGGGCGTGATGACGTGTTCGTCGGCCAAGGCGAGTTCGTCGGGGTCGAGTTCGTCGGGGTCGAGTTCGTCGATGATCGACATCAGGCTTCCTGCCCGAACAGGCCGGTGGGCCGCAGCATCAGGACGATCAGCAGCACGAGGAACACTGCGAGATGCGGCGGTCCCGGCACGTCGAGGTTCCATGTGCGCACGATCTGGTTGGCGGCGGCGACGGTGATGCCGAGGATGAGACCTCCGGCCACGGCACCAACCATGGACGCGATCCCACCCAATACCGCGCCGACGAAGGCCGGTATCAGGAACGTCGCCGTCATGAGGCCCGGCGAGAACGTGCTGCTGAAGACGCCGGCGCCCAACATGCCGGCGATGGCGCCGAGGGCGCCGGCGGTGGCCCAGGCCAGTGTCCGCATGGCCGACACCGACACGCCCTGCAACTCGGCGGCGAACGGTTCCTGGGCGGTGGCCAACAGGGCCACCCCGGGTGGGGTGCGGAACAAAAGCGCGAGAAGGGCGGCGGCCGCCGCCAGCACGATGATTATCAACACGTTCTGCCAGGCGACGATGACGTCGGTGCCCGGCATGTGGAACCCGCCGTCGATGTATCGAGGGAACCGCCGGCCCTTCGGGTCGAAGATGATCACCTGCATGGCGATCAGGAACGTCATGACGCCCGCGGTGGCGACCAAGGACGTCACCGGCGACACCGACGCCAATCGGCGGATCACGAGCGTGTTCACGAGTACGCCCATCAGTGCGCCGACCGCGATGGCGATCAACGTGGCCAACCACAGCCGGCCGCGGTGGATCACCGGGTCGCCGTCGATCTGGAAGCCGGTCATCACGACGTAGGCGATCCACGCGGGGACGGTGCCGAACTCGCCCTGGGCGAAGTTCAGGATCCGCGTCGCCTTGTAGACGAGTGCGAGCCCGAGGGCGACGAGCGCGTAGACCGCGCCGAAGCTCAGCCCGTTGACGAGCACTTCGAGGATGGTGCTCATTTAGCGGTCGCCCTCACGAGGGACAGACCCTACTTAGAAGGACGAGGCGAACGTGGCGACGGTCTTGTACTGCTTGGGTCCGCAGTCGGCCTTGAGGACCTGGACGGCTCGGGAGCCGAAGTGGTCCGCCGCCGTGTAGTTGAGATCGGGGAACACCCCGGTGTGGATACCGGTCTGCGTCTCGATGAGATCGCGGAAGTCCTCACGGGTGAGGTCCTTGCCATAGGTCGCCTCGTAGCGCTTGAACAGCTCGTGCTGATTCTTGGCGATTCCCCACAGCGCGAGGGCCAGGTCGTCGGCCTGGATGCCGAAGCGCTGGGCGGCGGCGAAGAAGTCGGGGATGTTCTGCTGGGCGTAGTCAAGCCCGGGGAACGGCGAGAAGAAGGTGCCGCCGTTGAGCTCGGGGCACCCCGACTCGAGAACGGTGTTGAGGCCCATCGTCACGCCCACGCCGACGAACTGCGGCTTGAAGCCCTGCTGCGAGGCCTGGTCGGCGAAGCGGATGTAGTCGACCGGCGCCGAGTTGATGTAGAGCACTTCGACGCCGGCGCCCTTCAGCTCGGTGGCGTAGGTGTTGTACCAGGAGGTGTCGCCGCGGGGATGGCGCAGCGTCTTGTAATAGTTGAGGCCGCTCGCCTTGACGCCCGACTCCCAACCGTCGCGTGCGTCGTCGAAGTTGGGCGTGTCGGTGATGATCGCCGCCACCTTCTTGCCCGGGAAGTTCTTCTTCACGTACTGGGCGAGCAGGATGCCCTGCTGCTTATAGGACATCGATGTCGCGTAGTAGTACTTCAGCCCCCGCAGGCCGTTCTCGGTCACGCCGGCCGAGAAGTACGGAACCTTCGAGGATTCGGCGAAGCGGCCGCACGCCTGGATCTGGTCGGTGCCACCACCGCCGGCGAGGGCGAAGGCCGACGACGCCATCTCGCGGCAGGCCTGCACCGCGGTCGACGGCTGGTAGCGATCGTCCTTGAACAGCACCTCGACCTTCGAGCGACCAAGCACCTTCTCGCCCTTGGCCTCGGTGATCCAGCGCCAATACAGGTCCCGCGCCCGCTCGAACGATGCGACGGGCAGCGGCGCGGCGCCCGTGGCCGGCGCGTGGATGGCAAGGGTGATCTTGTCGGCGGTGACGCCAGTGCGGTTGGTGCCGCGCACCATGGCGGGTCCCGTCGCGGCAGCGGCGCCGCCGGTCGCCGCCTTGGTACCGCCGCCGGCTGCCGCGCCCGAGGCCGCCGCGCCGGTGGACGCGTCCGCGGTGGTCGCGCCCGCTGCGCTGGTGTCGCCGCCCGTGCCGGTATCGGTGCCGGCGTCGTTGGTGAGGGCGGCACTGTTACTGCCGGCCGCCGTCTGCACGTGGACGCCGGGCTTCTGGCCGCAGGCGGCGACGACGAGCGAGAGCGTCAGCGCGCCCACTACGAACCGGTAACGCTTCACGGTGCACTCCTGTGGTCGAGGTCGGCGGTGAGGCGCGTGAGCGCGCCGGGCCGCCGGGTTGCGAGATCGGGAACCGCGTCGAGGGCGATGCTCAGGGCGGCGGCCCCTCCAAGGACGAACGGGATGATGAGCCACACCCACCAGGGCGTCGACGATTTCGACGCGATGAGCTTGGGCCGGGTGGCGCCGCGCCCGATCTGCGTCGGCGCGCTCACACCGGCGCCGGACACGAGCGACGGGCCGCTGTCGGAGATGCCGCCCGCATCGAGCGGCGCCTCGTCGGCGACGCCGACGCCCGTATCGATCGGCAGCTCTTCCAGGGGCGGCCCCACGTCGATGCGCGCCTGGGCGGCGGATTGAAGCGTGAGGATGAAGTTGGTCGACGGGTCGGGGTCGCCGTAGGCCACGTTCTGCGCGCCCTCCGGCGCCAGCGTGATGCCCATGTTTGGCTTGCCATCGAGCCAGGCCTGCAGGACGCCGCTGAGGTCGAACGTCCATGTGCCGGCGCCGGCGTCGTGCTTTCCGAGCCCGCCGACGATGCAGTCCTTCTTCGGGATCGTGGCCGGGTCCTGGCTCTCACCGGCCTCCCAGGCGCTGGTGATCATGCACGCCTCGATGCCGGTCGGCTCGAAGGTGGCCAGGGCAGTGTTCTGCTGGGTGACGTCATCGACGAACTTCTGGATGACTTCGGGTTGCTGTTCGGGGTATTGCGAGAGCCCGGTGAGGATCGCCTGCCGAAACGCCGGCGACTGGATGGAGAAGGCGATGGTCCCGTCGGGGATGACGACGTCGAACCGGTTCACCTGCGACTTGGGTGCGATTGTCGGCAGTTGGAACTGAAGCGTCGACGTGTAGCGGGTGGCGCCGCCGATCATGCCGATCGGAAGCTCGCCCGGCGGCACTGGCTGCGGCACCAGGTAGTCGGGGATGTCCGGCAACGGCACGCCGTCATTGAGGCTGAGCGCGACCTTGAGCGCGTCGACATCCTGGGTGCACGCCTGCGGCACGACGAGACAGACCGGCGCCGGGGGGATCTCCTTCACCAAGACCGGCGGCAGCGCGCCGGTGATCTTGCTGGTGAAGTACCCCTGCTTACTGATGGTGAGCGGCGTGGCCGGCGGGTCGGCCGCGGTGGCCGCCGCCGCGCCCACAAGGACGAACGCCGCGCCGAAGAACAGCGCCGCCAACCCTGCCCCAGCGCGTTTTAGACCTGCCACGTAGCTCCCGATGCGAGCAGCGCGGCGAGGTCGCCTGATCCCCGGCGTTCCTGGGCGTCGACCAGCTGGCCCTGGACCAATGACCCGTAGTCGGGGCGGTCGACGGCGCGGAACACGCCGACGGGGGTGGGTTCGTAGGGCCCGCGCGCCAACCGGCTCAGCATGAACGCCAGACCCGGCTCTTCACGCTTCTCGTCGTGAACGAGGATCCGGTCCTCCCCAACGTCGGCCACGTTCACGATTGTGGCGCGGCCTTGGCCGTCGAGCACGACACCTCGCTCGCGATCGGTGCCGAAGCGGATCGGCTCGCCGTGCTCGAGCGGGATGAGGTTCACCGGGCGGGCCTCCTTCGAAAGGATCTGCTCGAAGGCGCCGTCGTTGAAGACGTTGCAGTTCTGGTACACCTCGACGAACGCCGAGCCGCGGTGGTCGTGCGCCCGGCGGAACGTCTCGATCATGTGCTTGCGGTCCATGTCGTGGGTGCGGGCGACGAACGTGGCCTCGGCGCCCAGCGCCAGGCTCACCGGGTTGAACGGCGCGTCGACCGAGCCGAAGGGCGTGGACTTGGTGACCTTGCCGACCTCGCTCGTCGGCGAGTACTGGCCCTTGGTCAAGCCGTAGATCTGGTTGTTGAACAGGACGATCGTGAGGTTGACGTTGCGGCGCAGCGCATGAATGAGGTGATTGCCGCCGATGGACAACCCGTCGCCGTCACCGGTGATGACCCACACGTCGAGTTCGGGCCGGGCCACGGCGAGACCCGTGGCCAGCGCCGGCGCCCGGCCGTGGATGCCGTGCATCCCGTAGGTGTTCATGTAATACGGGAAGCGCGCCGCGCAGCCGATGCCCGACACGAACACGGTGTTCTCGCGGTTCACGTTGAGCTCGGGCATGAGCATCTTCATGGCGGTGAGGATCGAGTAGTCGCCGCAGCCGGGGCACCAGCGGACCTCTTGGTCGCTGGCCCAGTCCTTCGGGGTGGTGGTGATGACGTCGGTCATTGCATCGCCCTCATGAATCCATGAGGGCGAGAATGGCGCCCTCGAGTTCGGAAGCCCGGAACGGCAGGCCCTGCACTTTCGTCAGTGACTTGGCGTCGACGAGGTACTCGGCGCGCAGGAGCTTGCTGAGCTGGCCCAGGTTCATTTCCGGTACGAGGATCTTGTCGTAGCGGCTCAGCACTTCGCCCAGGTTCGGCGGGAACGGGTTGAGGTGCACGAGGTGGGCGTGGGCCACTTTGCGGCCGCGGGCCCGGACCCGACGCAGCGCGGCGCCGATCGTGCCCCATGTCGACCCCCACCCGACGACGAGGAGTTCGGCACCATCGTCGGCGTCGACCTCGAGCAGCGGGATGTCATTGGCGATGCCGGCGATCTTGGCGGCGCGCAGCCGGGTCATCCGCTCGTGGTTGACCGGGTCGTAGGAGATGTTGCCGGTGCCGTCTTCCTTCTCCAACCCGCCGATGCGGTGCTCGAGGCCGGGCGTACCCGGGATGGCCCACGGGCGGGCCAGCGTGTCGGGATCGCGAAGGTAGGGCCAGAACTCGGTGGTGCCGTCGTCGTTATGACGGTTCGGCTCGGTGGCGAAGGACACCGAGATATCGGGCAGCGTGCTGACGTCGGGCAGCTTCCACGGCTCGGCCCCGTTGGCGAGGTAGCCGTCGGAAAGCAGGATCACCGGCGTGCGGTACTTCAGCGCGATGCGGACCGCCTCGATGGTGGCGTTGAAGCAGTGGGCCGGCGTCATCGCCGCGACGATCGGCAACGGTGACTCACCGTGCCGCCCGTACATCGCGAGCATCAGGTCGCTCTGCTCGGTCTTGGTGGGCAGGCCGGTGGACGGCCCACCCCGCTGGATGTCGATGACGATCAGCGGTAGCTCGAGGCTGACGGCCAAGCCGAGTGTTTCGGCCTTGAGGTCGACGCCCGGTCCGCTCGTGGTGGTGACGCCGAGGTGGCCGCCGAAGGCGGCGCCGACCGCGGCGCCGATGCCGGCGATCTCGTCCTCGGCCTGCAAGGTGCGCACGCCGAAGTTCTTGTGCTTGGACAGCTCGTGGAGGATGTCGGACGCCGGCGTGATCGGGTAGCTGCCGAGGAAGATCGGGAGGTGTGAGAGCTGGCTGGCGGCGATCAGGCCCCACGCCACCGCGACGTTGCCACTGATCTGCGTGTACAGCCCCGGCTCGAACGCGGTGGGCTTGATCTCATAGGCCGACTCGAAGAGCTCGGCGGTCTCGCCGAAGTTGTACCCGGCCTTGAACGCCAGCGTGTTGGACGCCTCGACGCCCGGGGTCTTGCCGAACTTCTCCTTGATCCACGCGAGCGTCGGCTCGACCGGGCGCGTGTACATCCAGCTGATGACGCCGAGCGCGAACAGGTTCTTGCTGCGCTCGGCGTCGCGCGGCTTGACGCCGGCTTCCTTGGTCGCCTCGATCGTGAGGCTGGTCATCGGGACCTCGTACACCGTGTAGGCGTCGAGCGAGCCGTCGTTGAGCGGGTTGTTCTCGTACCCCGCCTTGGCCAGGTTGCGCTCGTCGAATGTGTCGGTGTTGACGATGAGCGTGGCGCCTCGCGGCACGTCGTCGATGTTCGCCCGTAACGCGGCCGGGTTCATGGCGACGAGCACGTCGAGGTCTTCGCCCGGCGTCAGGATGTCGTGGTCGCTGATGTTGACTTGGAAGGCGCTGACGCCGGCGAGGGTGCCGGCCGGCGCGCGGATTTCGGCGGGAAAGTCCGGCAGCGTCGAGAGGTCGTTTCCGAACACCGCGCTGGCGCTCGTGAACCGATCCCCCGTGAGTTGCATGCCGTCCCCCGAGTCACCCGCAAAGCGGATGACCACATGGTCGAGCGCTTCAGGAGAGCGCTCGCGCGACGCGGTGTCTGTCACTTCTTCTCCTCGTTGAGACCCTTCCACCTTAACTGTGTCGGGCCTGTCACTCGGAGCTATCGGGCGCCTTTACGTGAGCGTGGCGGCGAGCCGTTGCCGAGCCTTCTCGACGGCGGCGTCGACCCGCTTGCCCTTGAGACCGGCCACCACGGTGTCGGCCACGACCTCGGTGCGACTACCGGTGCCGTTGACCGTGCGGAAGAACCGCCGGCGCACGCGGCCGACGACCACCACGTCCTGGTCGCTATCGAGCGTGAGCGCGCTGGCCGGCGGATCCATCCACACGACCGGCACCGATTCGTGTCCGGCCGGGCCGGCGACGGTGACTTCCAGGTTCACCAGGCGGTCACCTGACGGCAGCAGCCGCTCAGCGGCGGGCCGGGACAGCTTCCCGGCCAGGGCTACGACGTTCATCATCACTTCTCCTCTACATCCCACACAGCCACATCGGGGTCGGGGGAAGCGACGAACGTCAGGGTAGCGAGGGGGTGCGCGGCGTCAGCCGACGGTGCGGAGGCGGTCGCGGACGTCGAAGAAGTCGCGGTCGTGGTTGGCGATGCGGCCGAACAGCCGGCGGGCCCGCGGGACGTCGCCCGCCCGTTCGTAGAGGTCGGCCAAGGCGTACCAAAGCCGCAAGTGGTGGTCGCGGGGACGCTTCGGATCGGCCTTGGCCGCCTCCAGCAGCGCGATGGCACCGGGGATGTCGCCCCGGTCCGCTTTGGCGCCGGCGACGACGATGCGGCCCTCGGCGACGAGTTCAGCGCTGGGCGAGGCGGTGCGCAGCTCCTCCCACAGCTCGTCGATCGGCTTCCACCGCTTCAAGGCGCGGTAGCAGTCGGCGAGGACGGGGTGTTGGTCGACCTCGCCACTCAAGTCGACGTAGGTGCGGAGCTCCTTGGCCGCGTCCCGATAGCGCCCGAGCCTGTACAGCGTGAGCCCGTAAAGCTCGTGCACGGCTGCGACCGTGGGCGCGATCTCCGACAGGGGCTTGAGCAGGCGCCGGGCGTCCTCGAACCGCTCGTGTTCGAAGGCATTGGCCGCATCCTTCATGCGCTGGTTCACGCGCGGCCCGCGGCCGTGCTGTACCGACTTGGTGATCTCGGCCGCCACCGAGGGGTCGACCTGGTGCTCCCGACGGGTCCGCGACGGCGTGGGCTTGGCTGAGCGCTTCTTTGGCGTGTGCTCGACCCAGCGGTCGTCGTCACGTACGGGCGGCCCGCTGTCGCGCTCGCGGGCCTTCTTCATGGCGTCGCGCCAGGCGCCCGATGCGGTGGCCTCGTCCTCAGAAAGGGTGCCGGCGCCGTGGCGGGCGACTTTGCCCCACCGCTTCGGTCCCCGCGGCTCGAGCCGCTTGCGGACCTCCTCGACCGGCTTGGGCTGTGCCCGGCGCCGGGGCTCGGACTCGGCGCGCCGCGGCTTACGGGGAGGCGGCGGGGGCATGGGGCGACTGTATCGGGGGCCGAACGCGACGAAGCCCGCTCTTGCGAGCGGGCTTCGTCTGAGAAATGCCCGGCGGCGACCTACTCTCCCAGGGGGTCTACCCCCAAGTACCATCGGCGCGGGCGGTCTTAACTGCCGTGTTCGGGATGGGAACGGGTGTGTCCCCGCCGCTATGGCCACCGGAACTCTTGCTCATACAGCTGGAACCGCCGCGCCAAAGCGCGGCGTCCCTTGAGCGTTCCATAGCGAGCACGAACATGTAAGTCCCCCAAGCCCTCGGCCGATTAGTACCGGTCAGCTGAATACATTGCTGTACTTACACTTCCGGCCTATCAACGTGGTCGTCTAGCCACGGGCCTTACCAGGTTAACCCTGTGAGAGATCTCATCTCGGAACGAGCTTCGCACTTAGATGCTTTCAGCGCTTATCTCTTCCGCAGGTCGCTAATCAGCGGTGCCCTTGGCAGGACAACTGACACACGAGAGCTGCGTCCGTCCCGGTCCTCTCGTACTAGGGACAGGTTTCCTCAGATCTCTTACGGCTGCATCGGATAGGGACCGAACTGTCTCGCGACGTTCTAAACCCAGCTCGCGTACCGCTTTAATGGGCGAACAGCCCAACCCTTGGGACGTGCTTCAGCCCCAGGATGCGACGAGCCGACATCGAGGTGCCAAACCTTCCCGTCGATATGGACTCTTGGGGAAGATGAGCCTGTTATCCCCGGGGTACCTTTTGTCCGTTGAGTTCCGACGCTTCCACACGCCATCGGAAGATCACTATGCCCTGCTTTCGCACCTGCTCGACGTGTCTGTCTCGCAGTCAAGCTCCCTTGTGTCATTGCACTCGACGGCTGATTGCCAACCAGCCTGAGGGAACCTTTGGGCGCCTCCGTTACTCTTTAGGAGGCGACCGCCCCAGTCAAACTACCCACCTGACGCTGTCCCCGACCCGGATCACGGGCCAAAGTTAGATTCCCGGCACACATAGGGTGGTATTTCAAGGTTGACTCCACCACGGCTGGCGCCGCAGCTTCCAAGTCTCCCACCTATCCTACACAATGAATACCAAAAACCAACATCAAGCTGTAGTAAAGGTCCACGGGGTCTTTCCGTCCTGATGCAGCTAGCGAGCATCTTTACTCGCACTTCAATTTCGCCGGGTCTGTGGTTGAGACAGTAGGAAAGTCGTTACGCCATTCGTGCAGGTCGGAACTTACCCGACAAGGAATTTCGCTACCTTAGGCACTCTTGTTACTCCCTCCATTTGCACGGAGGGGGTCAGGACATTTCTGCCTGACTCTGCATGTCGCCATGCAGATCGGACTGTATCTTCACCTGTTCAAAACAGGGCCTGGCGTACAGTCTCTGAGGATCCTGCAAGGACCTCCTCGATCGACCGCGCTCGTTGCTTGCCCTCCGCATTCATCGCGTAGGCAAGACGAGTTAGCCGTTCGAATCCAGCCGGCTCAAGGTGCTCCTTGCGAAGCATCGACCGGACGATCTCGGCGAAGAGATCGAAGTCGGCCGCCTTGATGCGGAGCTGGTGCTGCTCGAAGAACGGGACGACTGACGTCGTCAGCTGTTGCAGCGAGTCAACCGCATAGGTCGACACGCTGCTGCGTGGGCCCTTGCTGCGAACGTGTCCGCAGCCGAAGAAGCTCACGAGGTCTTCGAGCACGGTTCGGTACCGGTCGTGTTGGTACACCTGGAACGTCGGATGTAGTTGCCATCCTCGTGTTCGGCGTACGTGCGGGTTGCGGTGGACCGAGACGGAGAAGCAACCCTCTCCATCGACGAATCCAACTACCCACGCCGGCTCGAGCCGGGTCCTCGGTATCGCAGTTTCCTGCTGATTGTCCGCACCGGACGCATTGTCACCACTCACGCTGGTCGACCCTACAAAGAGGGTGTAACAGCATCAGCGGTAGCGCCGGATACTCGGAGTTTCCAGCATACAGCCAGGTTTGAAAACGGCCTCTAAAGTCGACCGTTATAGTTACGGCCGCCGTTTACCGGGGCTTAGGTTCAGAGCTTCGCTCTTGCGAGCTAACCCTTCCCCGTAACCTTCCGGCACCGGGCAGGCGTCACACGGTATACGTCGTCTTACGACTTGGCACCGTGCTGTGTTTTTAGTAAACAGTCGCTTTCCCCTGGTCTCTGCGGCCCCTTCGGGCTCCAGGCGCGAAGCCTTTCACCCTACAAGGGCCCTCCTTCTCCCGAAGTTACGGAGGTATTTTGCCGAGTTCCTTAACCACAGTTCTCCCGATCGCCTTGGTATTCTCTACCTGCCCACCTGTGTCGGTTTGGGGTACGGGCACCGTGCCAGCTCGCTAGGGGCTTTTCTCGGCAGCATGGGATCAGTGACTTCGCCTGGTATGGCTCGGCATCGCGTCTCGAGGTCATGAGGCCCGGATTTACCTAAGCCTCCCTCTACTCGCTTACCCCAGGACAACCAGCGCCTGGGTTCACCTACCCTCCTGCGTCCCCCCATCGCTGCCCTCGCCGGGATCTTTCAGGTTCGTCCGAAGACAGCCCCATCAAATACCCGGTCCGGGATGATCGCGGACACGGTGGTACTGGAATATCAACCAGTTGTGCATCGACTACGCCTCTCGGCCTCGCCTTAGCTCCCGACTTACCCTGGGCGGATTAGCCTTCCCCAGGAAACCTTGGGCTTTCGGCGGAGGAGTTTCTCACTCCTCTCTCGCTACTCATGCCAGCATTCGCACTCGACCGCGCTCCACACCGGTTTCCACCGACGCTTCACGGCACGATCGACGCTCGCCTACCACTCCAATGATGTGGAGTCCGCAGCTTCGGCTCTGGACTTGAGCCCCGTTACATTGTCCGCGCAGGATCACTCGACCAGTGAGCTATTACGCACTCTTTCAAGGGTGGCTGCTTCTAAGCCAACCTCCTGGCTGTCTG
>Ga0075428_100005698_pt1 | contig 13846 bp, 10 predicted proteins | sample RhiMetdeltSRZDD2_FD_75291 | JGI IMG/M metagenome (GOLD analysis project Ga0075428, IMG submission 75291) | Populus rhizosphere microbial communities from Tennessee, USA - Rhizosphere MetaG P. deltoides SRZDD2 | ecosystem: Host-associated > Plants > Roots > Rhizosphere > Soil | place: USA...
CTGGCGATCGGACAGATCGAGGGAGGATCGGCGCAGGCGATCGGCTACGCGCTCCTCGAGCACGTTGTGATGCGCGAGGGTGCCATGGCGAACGGGCAGCTCACCAACTACGTGATCCCCACGACGCTCGACACCCCGCCAATCGACGTCGTGCTGGTGGAAAATCCGTATCCGGGTGGCCCGTTCGGCGCAAAGGGACTCGGTGAGCTCCCGATGGACGGCCCGGCGCCGGCGATCGTGAACGCGATCAGAAGCCTCGGGATCGACGTGCGCGAGATCCCCGCGCTTCCGGAGGTTCTCCTACGGGAATCGGCACGTGCTCGGCGCTCGGCGGCTGGCAGCGGTCTCGAATCGACCGCGGGATCGGGACGTTAGGCATGCAATTCACGCTCAATGGTCGCGAGGTCGATGTCGAGGCGCATCCCATGCGCCGCCTGCTGGACGTGCTCCGCGAGGACTGCACGCTCACGGGGACCAAGGAAGGGTGTGGTGAAGGCGAATGCGGAGCCTGCACCGTGCTTGTGGACGGACAAGCGGTCGTGTCGTGCCTGGTTCCGTTCGCCCAGGTGGAAGGCCGTGACGTTCGCACCATCGAGGGCGTCGACGCCCACGCGCTCCAGCGGGCGTTCATGGACCACGTCGGTGCCCAGTGCGGCATCTGCACGCCCGGCATGATCATGGCTGCGATGGCACTTGGTCCCGACCCGACTCGAACGCAGATGCAGGAGGCACTGGCCGGGAATCTGTGCCGGTGTACCGGTTACGAGGCGATCTTCCGCGCCATCAGCGCGGCGAAGCGCGCGAGCCGAAAGACGCCTCTGGGCGTGGAGGCCGCGACGTGAGGTCGGCGACGTCGACGCTCGAATTGCGGCGACCGCGATCGATCCGGGAAGCACTCACGATGCTGCGGGATGACGGACCGCTGGTGCCGCTCGCCGGCGCGACCGACCTCTACGTCGCGCTGAACTTCGGCACGCTCACCGCCACGCGGTTTCTCGACCTCTGGCCGCTCGAGCCGCTACGGCGGATCGAGATGCGCGGTGAGATGCTGTCGCTTGGCGCGCTCGTCACGTACACGGGCCTAACGCGCTCCCGTCTCGTGCGCCAACGCCTTCCCATGCTGGTCGAGGCGGCTCGCCTGGTCGGCGGCATCCAGATTCAGAATCGCGGCACGATAGGCGGAAACATCGCGAACGGTTCGCCGGCAGGTGATACGCTGCCGGTGTTCGCCGCGGCGGAAGCGATCGTCGTCGCCCGCAGCGTGGGTGCCGAGCGTCGCATTCCATTTGTGGACTTCTACTCGGGTTATCGCGCGACGGTGCTTCGACCGGACGAGCTCATCGTCGCGATAGAAGTGCCGGCCGTTCACGGACATCAATGGTTCCGCAAGGTTGGCACGCGCGCGGCGCAGGCGATCTCGAAGGTCGTCATCGCCGCGGTTCGGGCGGATTCGCCGCGCGTGGCGTTAGGCTCCGTGGGGCCCGTAGTCGTCCGCGCCCGCAGGGCGGAGCAGGCGCTTGCTGCGGGGCAGGGGATCGATGCCGCCGTCGCGGCGCTCGAGACCGACATCCAGCCGATCGATGACGTGCGATCGACGGCCGAGTACCGGAGCGTCGTGGCGGCCAATCTGCTGCGCCAGTTCTGGATGCAGGCAACCGGATAACCGATCGACCTGCCGCACGCCTGCCTAACAGCGCGTCGAGCGAAGCAGCGCGCCCACGCCGGCCGGCGACAGTGGCCGGGAGAACAACATGCCCTGCCCGAACTCGCATTTGAGGCGCAGCAGCTCGGCGACCTGCTCTTCTGCCTCGATCCCCTCGGCGACCGTTCGCAGTCGCATCGACTTGCCAAGCGCGAGCACGACGTGCGCGACGCTCACTCCCCCGCCGGTCCTGCCGACGCGGTCGACGAACGCCTTGTCGATCTTCAGAATGTCGACCGGGATCCGTGGTAGCTGGTGCAGCGCCGCCTGACGCGCGCCGAAGTCATCGATCGCGATTCGGACGCCGAGTGACTTGAGCGACTGAAGGCGTGCGAGCGCAGTCCCGGCGTCGTCGAGGAGCACGGCGTCGGAGATCTCCAACACCAGGCGGCGGGGGTCGAGCCCGGAGCTCTCGAGGGCGTTCGCCACGTCGGCGATGAGCGACGGTTGGCGCAGCTGCGCGCGCGAGACGTTGAGCGTGAGCGTCAACGCTCGCGCAGTGGCTACCTGGTCCTGCCAGCTCTTGACCTGCGCGCATGCCTGCTCGAGCACCCAGCGCCCGAGCGCGGGCGACAGACCCAACTCGTCGGCAACTGGCAGGAACGTCGACGGCGGAATGTCGCCTCGCGACGCGTGACGCCAACGCAGGAGCGCCTCGACTCCCGCGATTCGGCGGCTGTGCAGGATGACGATCGGCTGATACTCGAGGTCGAACGATCGCGCCTCGACGGCCGCGCGGAGCTCCGCCTCGAGCTCGACGCGGTCGATCAACGATGTCCGAATGCGATCCGAGAAAACCTCGCAGGCACCGCGGCCGCGGCGTTTCGCCGCCGCCAGGGCCGCGTCGACATTCCGCATCAGCGTGTCGGCGTCATCATCCGGCGTTGCGCGGGCGATGCCCGTGCAGGCGCTGATCGTGATCTCGCGGTGATCGATCGAAATGGGCCGCGCGATGGCTTCGCCGATCCGCTCGCTGACCTGAACGAAGTTGCTCTCGTCGGCCATGTCCTCGAGCAACAGGCCGAATTCGTCAGCGCCAAGTCGGGACGCTGTGTCGCCCCCGCGCAGCGTGGAGTTCAACCGTGCGGCGACGGCGGCGAGTACGCGATCGCCGGCCGCGAAGCCGAATGCGTCGTTGATCGCGCGGAACCCATCGATGTCCAGCACCATCACCGCGACCGGACGCTCGTGCCGGTGCGCCCGTGCGAGCGCGTGCGCTACGCGGTCGCGGAGAAGAAGGTGCGTGGGGAGTCCGGTGAGCACATCGCGAAGATCCGGGGTAGTAGCCGGGGCGGTGTCGCTGTGTGGATCGGGCTCGGAGCCAGAAGCGGCTTCCGACGACGTCGGAGAGGATTGGCCCGCCGTCGCTGCGCGTGCGGCCGGCGCCGGTTGAGGTTCCCCGGAAGCCGCGGGCATGGTCGACCGGCGCGTCCCCAGCCGGATTGCGACCGCTGCCGATGCAACGGCATAAACTCCGAGTGCGATGGCGAGGATGCCAGGCGCGGCGCCGACGAGATACGACGCGGTCGCGAGTGAAACGCCGACGACACCCAGGATGACTGCAACAGCTCGTGATCGACGAAGTAGAGAAGCGGTGACGAGAGCCACGAAATCCGATTGCGGAGGACGAAGGGAATCCGGAGGCGGTCGCGCGCATGTAAGACGCTCGCGACCCCTGCGGCGCCACGCCCGACGACACACATTTATACCATGAGCTTTCCCCACCTGGAGTTCGGTTCACCGTGGGTCCTCACGCTGCTCCTGTTGCTGCCTGCGTGGTGGCTGTGGCGGCGGCGCCGACGCCCGCCGGCCATCGTATTCTCGCGCGTCGGCGTGCTCGAGAAGGGACCTCGTGCTGGCCGCGCCATCGCTCGCGCCCTGCACATCGCGAGAAACCTCGTTCTCGTTGGCTTGATCATCGCGCTCGCCAGGCCGCGGTCTGCCGGCCGCGCGGAGCAGTCGACCACCGAAGGCATCAACATCGTCATCGCCTTCGATATCTCGAGCTCGATGTTGGCGGAGGATTTCCAGCCGCAGAACCGGTTGGAGGTGGCACGCGACAAGGTGAAGCAGTTCATCGCCATGCGAGGCAGTGACCGGATCGGCGTCGTCGCGTTTTCCGGTGAAGCGCTGACGCAGGTACCCCTCACGACCGACTATCCCGTCGTGATGGCTGCGGTGGACAACCTGCAGCCCGGTCAACTCGAAGACGGCACCGCGATCGGCACGGCCATCGCCACCGCCGCGAACCGGCTGCGTGACGCGCCGGGCAATTCGCGGGTCGTCGTTCTGCTGACCGACGGCGTGAACAATCGCGGATCGATCGACCCGCGAACGGCGGCCCAGGCGGCAGCGGCGTTCGGGGTGAAGATCTACACGATCGGCGTCGGAACCGAGGGGATGGCGCCGGTGCCGGTCGGTCGCGGAGTCTTCGGCCTGCGGTACGAGAACCGGCCGGTCGAGATCGACGATGCCTTGCTCACCGACGTGGCGAAGCGAACCGGCGGCCGCTATTTCCGCGCGCGGGACGCGGTTGCGCTGCAGCGAATCACCGAAGAGATCGATCGTCTCGAACGCACTCCGGTGCGAACGCGGGTGTACACGCGCTACTCCGAGCTGTACCGATGGCCGCTCGGGATCGCATTGCTAGCACTCGCTCTGGAGCTTTCGCTGGCAGCGTGGCGTGGGCCGCTGCCGTGAGTAGCCGGCGGCGTTACAGCAGCTTCTTCCAGAGGAGCACACCGACGAGCCCCGCGCCCAGCGCGAGCTGAAGCACGAGCATTACCCAGAAGCCATGCGGGTAATGAGAGAGGGGGATTTCCACGAAGTTCATTCCCCACATCCCGCTGATCACCACGAATGGCACGCTCAGCGTCGCGATCACCGACAGCCCCTTCGTGATGGAGCCGAGCCGGTTCGACACCTGTGTGAGGTAGCTGTCGAGGGTGCTGCTGAGGAGCTCGCGGAAATTGTCGAGCGAGTCGTTGATCCGCAGGACGTGATCGTACACGTCACGGAAGTACAACTGTGCCTCGGCCGGGAGCAGCGGTGTCGGCCGGTTCGTGAGCACGTTGAAGATCTCACGCTGCGGAGCGAGATAGCGACGGAGCGAAAGCACCGTCCGCTTGAGCGCGAAGATGTCGTGCAGCGCACTTTCGTCGAACCGCTCGAAAACACGCGACTCGAGACCGTCCACGAACTCGTCCACGCGATCGAGGATCGGGAAGAATGCGTCGACCGCCGTGTCGCAGATGGTGTGGGCGAGTCGCGCGGGTCCGCGCTCGAACAGGTCGGGGCTTCGTTGGATCAGATCCCACACCGTGTCGATCGTCTGCGAGAAGCCGGCGTGCACCGTGACCACATAGTTCGCGCCGAGAAAGATGTACAGGTTCTCGGTTTCGAGATCGTACGGGTCCGTGGTCGTGTCGCAGAACCGGACGGCGCGCAGCACAATGAAGAGATATCCGTCGTATGCCTCGATCTTGACGCGACTGTTCGGGTTGAGCGTGTCCTCGATGGTGAGCGGGTGAAAGTGCATCAGCTTCTCGAGGATCGCATGCTGATGGCGGCTCGTGCTGTCGATGTCGATCCAGAGCTTGGTGGAGCCGTCGGCCAGGGCGTCCCGGATCTCGCGCGGGGGGATGTCGAACGTGATCCCGCCGCTCGTATTGCGCAGGACGCTGTGCGGCATGTGGCGATCGGCGGCGGGGACGTCGATCGGCGTTAGGTTCGGGACGCGCGCGGGTGTGGACACAATCGTGGCGAGACGAGTCGAAGCGGTCGAACGTGGCTGACCGGGCCGGGATCCCACGTCCCAACCGACGGGCTTATGCTAAGCTACTGTTCCTTCGCGCCATCGGGAGGCGTGCGACCCGTGTCAGAGGCGTGTCAGACCACTTGTCACGCGATGCCTCGGCGCCGAGATACGGGCGACCGCGCCCTACCCGAAGGCGCTGTCGCAAGGCCAGCCGGTTGTTCCTGTTCGCCGCCGGTCGGGAGTGCTATCCTGCGATATGCCCAGCTTGCCGACACGACACGTTGCCGCGCCACGCATCACGCTCCTGGTTGGCCTGCTGTCGCTGACCGTGGTGCTCGCCGCGTCGCTCGCCTACGAGGCGCACGATGCGGCCCGCTCGCATCGCGTCACGGCGGAACGGGCGCTGCGGGACTACGCGTCGGTAGCGGCGTGGGAGTATGTCGCGAACGTCCAGGAGCGACTGGGCACGGCGGCGAGCGAGATCCTGTCGCCGGTCACGAGCGTCCGCGCGAGCTCGCCCTACGAGCTCCTCGCTTCACCCGACCTGCTGACATCACCGTCTCGTGACGTGCTCGCATGCCGGACCACGGCGGGTGACTCCGGGCGCGTGGTGTTTCGCGTGGACCTGCGCGACGGCTCCGTCGCGCTCGGTGGCACGGTGCCCGACACACAGTTCGTCTCGTGGCTTCGGGATACCGTGGTGACGCATACGCGTCTGCGGTATCGCCCGGAGATGCGGTACGCCGCGCTCGCGAGTGCGGCACGCGCGCCGGGCCGGGTCGTGTTCTACGCCATTCGATACGCACAGCACGGGGCGCCACTCGCGGCCTACGGGTTCACGAGCTGCCCCCGTGCCGTGGCCGAGGGCGTGCTGCGCGAGGTCATGCGCGAGCACCCGCTGCTGCCTGGTTCGGTGACGGGCGGTAGTGCGAACGACTCCCTGCTCGTGATCACCGTGAGCCAGCCCGACGGACGTGAGTGGTTTCGGTCTGCGCCATCGTCCGCGGTGGGCGCTGCCGCGTCGCCTTACGCGAGCGAGGTCGCGCTCGACGGCGCTGGCGTGCCGCTGGTCGTCCGAGCCGCGTTGCGCGCGAGCGCGCCGGAACTGCTGCTCGTCGGGCGCCCGCCCGGGTCGCGGCTTCCCATCTTGTTAGGTCTGCTCGCACTCACTGCGGCGCTGGCGGCCGTCGCGCTCATGCAGCTCCGTCGGGAGCATGAGCTCGCGCGACTTCGGGCCGACTTCACATCGAGCGTGTCGCACGAGCTTCGCACGCCGCTTGCTCAGATCCTGCTGTTCGGGGAGACGCTGGAGCTCGGGCGCGTGCGCTCCGACGCTGATCGCCGCCTCGCGGTGGAGACCATCGTGCACGAGGCCCGGCGTCTCATGCGGATGGTCGACAACGTGCTGCATTTCGCGCGCACCACGGAAGGACGGTTGCAGCTCGAGCGGACGCCCACCGAGCTCGGGCCGCTCGTCGAATCCATCGCGACCACGTTTGCGCCGCTCGCGGCGGAGCGCGGGTCGCACGTCGTGACGGACGTGCGCGAGTCGGTCACCGCGAACGTGGACGCCGGAGCGTTTCGACAGATCGTGCTGAACCTCCTCGACAATGCGCTCAAGTTCGGCCCGCCGGGACAAACGGTCCGCCTGACTGTCGACCGCGTCGAGGGGCGCGCTCGACTGGCCGTCGAAGACGACGGCCCGGGCATCCCGATCGCCGATCGCAGCCGGATCTGGAGTCCCTACATACGGCTTCGACGCGAAACGAGTGCGGCTCACGAAGGAAGTGGCATCGGGCTGGCTGTCGTTCGCGAGCTGACTGCCCTCCATCGAGGAGAGGCCTGCGTGGAGGAGGCGGACGGCGGAGGCGCACGGTTCGTGATCGAGCTCCCGATGGGAGCACCGACGCACGACGTGCCAGACGTCGCCACGTCGAGCCGAACACGCTCGCGCGACCATGCGATGGACGGCGTCGAGCGTCGCCGGTGGGCATCCGCCGCGCGCTGGCCACTGAAGGGCGGTCCGAACTCCGCCAACCGCTCGTGAGCATGCCGACGGTTCTGCTCATCGAGGACAACGAGAAGCTCGCTCGAGGGCTGCAGAGCAACCTCGAATTCGAGGGTTACGTCGTGGTCTGTGCGAGCGACGGCGGGTCGGGACTTTCGCTCGCGCGCCAGAAGCGACCGGATATCATCGTGCTCGATCTGATGCTGCCAGACACGGACGGATATCGGGTGCTGCGCACGTTGCGAGACGAGGGCGATACGACGCCCGTGCTCGTCCTCACGGCGCTCGGCGAGGAGGCGGACAAGGTCCGTGGGTTTCGCTTCGGGGCGGACGACTACGTCACGAAGCCATTCGGTCTGATGGAGCTGCTGGCGAGAATCGACGCGCTGCTTCGTCGCGCGGCGCGGCCTAACGGGGAGGCGCCACGCACGACCGCGGAATCCCCGTCGGGGTTTGGGGACGTGCGTGTCGACTCGGCGAAGCACACGGTGACGCGGCGCGGCTCGCCCGTGTCACTTCGCCCGAAAGAGTACGACCTGCTCGTGGCGCTGCTCCGACGCAACGGCCAGGTGGCGACGCGGATCGAGCTGCTCAAGGAAGTGTGGGGGTACGACGATTCCGTCATGAGTCGGACGGTGGACACGCATATCGCGGAGCTCCGCCGGAAGCTCGAGAGCGATCCCGCGAATCCGCGGCATATCCTTACGGTCCTCAAGACGGGTTATCGGCTGAGCCGAGAGTAGGCGGGAGACGGGAGACGGGAGACGGGAGACGGGGAACCCTCGGGGTGCTCAGGCGCGTCGCGCCTAACAAGCTTCCCACACCCGGGACACGACGCTCTCACCACGTCCGGACGCACGTTGCGCCGGGACCAACCAAAATTGGTCGGAACGCCGTTTCCCCGTCTCCCGTCTCCCGTCTCCCGTCTTCCGCTTCCCGTGTCCTTTCTCACCAAGAAATCGATCGCCGAGCTCCGTCTCGAGGCGGAGAATGGTACCCTCCGTCGGTCGCTCGGGCGACTCAACCTCACCGCGTTAGGCGTCGGGTCGATCATCGGTACCGGCATCTTCGTGCTCACGGGCACGGCGGCGTCGCAGAACGCCGGCCCCGCGCTCGTGATCTCCATGGTGATCGCCGCCATCGCCTGCGCCTTCGCCGGGCTTTGCTACGCCGAGCTCGCGTCCATGATTCCGGTGGCTGGGAGCGCGTACACCTACGCGTACGCCACGGTCGGCGAGGTGTTCGCGTGGATCATCGGCTGGGACCTGATCCTCGAGTACGCGCTCAGCATGTCCACCATCGCGGTCGGGTGGTCCGGCTACTTCGTGAGCCTCATGCGCGATCTCGGATGGACCGTCCCCGCCGCGCTCACCGCGTCGCCCGGCGTGCCTGTCGCCCTCGCGGGAGGCGGAGTCATCGCCGGGGTGTTCAACGCACCGGCGGCGGTCATCGTGGTCCTCGTCACGGCGCTGCTCGTGATCGGCATTCGCGAATCCGCGAACACGAACACGCTGCTCGTCGTCATCAAGAGCGTCGTGCTGATCATCTTCGTTGCGGCCGGCATCGCGTACGTGCGGCGGGAGAACCTGACGCCGTTCGTTCCGCCGAACACCGGCGAGTTCGGGCACTTCGGGTGGAGCGGCGTGCTCCGCGGCTCCGCGGTGATGTTCTTCGCATACATCGGCTTCGACGCCGTCTCCACCGCCGCGCAGGAGGCAAAGAACCCGCAACGCGACTTGCCGTTCGGGATTCTGGTCTCACTCGCGCTGTGTACGGTGCTCTACATTGCCGTTGCAGTCGTTCTCATCGGGATCGTTCCGTACACGAGGCTGAACGTAGCGGACCCGATCGCGGTCGGTATCGAAGCGACCGGCCTAACGTGGTTCAGTCCCGTCGTCAAAGTCAGCGCGCTGTTTGGCCTCTTCAGTACGATGCTCGTCCAGCTGCTCGGTCAGACACGCATCTTCTTTTCCATGAGCCGCGACGGGCTCTTGCCACCGCTGTTCGGGCGCGTGCATCCGCGCTTCCGAACCCCGCACCTCAGCACGATGCTCACCGGCGTCATCGTCGCTGTGGCCGCAGGTCTCTTGCCACTGACCACGCTCAGTCAGCTCGTGAGCATGGGGACGCTCCTCGCCTTCACGCTCGCGTGCCTCGGCATCATCATCCTCCGGCGCACGTCGCCCTCGCTGGACCGTCCGTTCAGAACCCCTGGCCTCCCGTGGGTTCCTGTGCTTGGTGCCGTGGCATGCGTAGCACAGATGGTCGGGCTGCCGTGGGAAACGTGGGCGCGCCTCATCATCTGGCTCGCCGTCGGCATGCTGGTCTATTTCGCCTATGGGCGGCAAAACGCGCTGGCGTCCAGGGAACGGTATCCACAAGCCACGGCTGCCGACTGACCACCCTGATGATCCGCGTCGCGTGATCGCGTCGGCATCGGCCATGGCACCGTACCCGTGATCTGACGCACAGTCACCGTGACCTGATGCACGGTCAACCGTCGTGAAAGGATGATCGCCGCCATCGGGCGTACCTTTCGCGAGGGAATCGAACAAGTCGGACGCGCCGGCGGATTCGTCGCCGAGAGCGCCGGCGCGTCGCGCGATGTGCGAACGTGGCTTCCGCGCGTGACCGCACACGCCCGCATGCTCGGCGTCGATTCGTTGCCGATCGCGCTGTTCATCGCACTCTTCACGGGTATCGTGCTCGCGCTGCTCGCGAGCTACTCGATCACAGGCGCCGTGCCGCTCTACTTCGTCGGCACGCTCGTGGAGAAAACGATCACGATGGAGCTGGCGCCGGTTCTCACCGGCCTCGCGCTCGCGGGGCGCGTGGGGGCGAACATCGCCGCCGAGCTCGGAACAATGCGTGTGACCGAGCAGATCGATGCGCTGGAGACGCTGTCGTACGACCCGTACGCGTACCTCGTCGTCCCACGAGTGCTGGCAGGGACGATGATGTTCCCGATCGTCGTGGGCCTCGCCATGGTTGTCGGCGTCGCCGCGGGGTGGGCGGCGTCCGTTCTCCTGCTCGACCTGTCGTCGCCGGACTTCGTGAAGGGCCTGCGTCTCTTCTTCACGAGCTTCGATGTCCGATACGGTCTGGTGAAATCGGCGAGCTTCGGCGCGGCGGTGACGTTGATCGGGTGCATGACCGGCATGCGCGCCCAGGGAGGAGCAGAGGGCGTCGGTCGAGCCGCGACTCGTGCCGTTGTCTATTCCGCGATCACCATCCTCGTGCTCGACGCGTTCTGGGCGACGGTCTGGCTTCTCGGAAAGTCGCGATGAGGCGGAATACCGATTTCGTCGTCGGCCTGACGATCTTGCTGGGCACGGTGATCGTCGTCGGGACGACACTGTGGGTGAAGCAGGTGGACCTTCGAAACACGCACGACCGCGTCACGGCGCGATTCCGTGATGTCGGGAGTGTGCGAGTCGGCGCGGCGGTGGTGCTGCGCGGCGTGAACGCGGGACGCGTGCAGCGCATCGAGCTCGGGCGCGATGGTTGGGTCGAGGTAACCATGGCCCTCGACCAAAAGGTCCCGTTGCCGGCCGCCCCGGTCGTGCTGCTGAACGAGTCCAGCCTGTTCGGCGAGTGGCAAGCCACGATCACGGAGGAGTCGGCGATCCCACGCGACGAAGCGGTCTCGCGGCAGATCGCGGCCGCACGGGAAGCCGGCGGCGAGATGCTGCCGGGTGCGACGCTGCCCGACATCGCGCAACTCACCGCAGTCGCCGGGCGGATCGCTGGTGACGTCGCGTCGGTGGCGAGTCGTGTCGAGGTCGCGTTCGACGATCAGGCGGCGCGAGAGCTTCGCGGTTCGATCAAGAACTTCGCGACGCTCTCCGCCGCGCTCGCCCAGACGGTCCACGTACAATCGTCGAACCTCAACGCGCTCTCGGCGGATCTGCGCGGGGGCATGAAGCGCCTTGTCAGCTCGGCCGAGACCGTGCAGCGCGTCGCAGAACGGATCGACTCGTCGACCGCGACCGGTGAAGTCCGTCGCATCGTCAGCGACGTTGCAACGGCTGCCGCTCAGCTGAAGGAGGCGAGCGAAGACGTGCGCACCATGTCCCGGCAGCTCGGCCGGTCGCAGGGAAGGCTCGAATCCCTGCTGACGACGAGCGACTCCGTGATGATGAAGATCAACGCCGGACAAGGCTCGGTCGGCCTCCTGGTAAACGACGCACGGCTCTACCGCAACAGCGACTCGCTCGTGACGGAGCTGCGAGGACTCGTCCAGGACTTCAAGGCAAACCCGAAGAAGTACGTCAACGTTCGCGTGTTCTGAGCGGCGGCTCGGCCACGATCGTCCCGCGAACAGCCACGCTCCGCGTGTTTCGCCAGACGCGTGGAGCGCAACGCTTCTCGAGCGCCAACGCGCTTACGCGCCCGATTTCGACGATACGTGAGTCACCCGACACGGGCGGTGTGCGGAACCGCACGAATCGACGTCTCGAACCGTCGGTTGCTCGGGTGAGACGGGAGCGCCGCTCCATGGTATCGACGTTGCCTAACGGACGGGTACCCGCGTCCTAAGTGCGGTGCTTCGACCGGTCCCTCCCGATCGGTCGGACCGAGCTTCGCATCGCCCCGTCGCCCCATGTCCACCATGCGGTTTCATCGTTCGACGAAGCGCCGCGCACACCGTGCACGGCGGTCGCCTCGCGCTGGTGACAGTCGATGCCGATGAGGCCTGCGCGCCCTCTGGGCGCGGGTCGGGGCGACGGACCGCCCCTTCGCCTCGTCGGCGCCGCCGAGGCGTCAGCCCCCGTTCTGCTCGAGCAGGCTCGAATCGCGGAAGAGCGCGGCCGAAGCGACCTGGCGAGAGAGCTGTACGATCGCGCGCTGCAGCGCGTGCAGAGTGCCGAAGATACGCGCGTGATCCAGCCGGCGCTGCTGGCCGCCGCTCGGCTCGCGAGCGCCGCCGGTGAGGTCGTGGTTGCCCTCGACATTCTCGAAGCCGCACTGGCATCCGCAACGGCAAGAGGATCGGACGCGGACTGCGCCAGCGCGTCGGCCCTGCGCTCGCGCGTGATGTGGGCGAGCGGCGACATCCCCGGTGCGGAGGGCGAGGCGATTCGGGCGCGCGATTGGGCGCGGCGCGCCGGTGACTACAAGGAGGCAGCACAGTGCCTCCGCGCGCTTGGCGCGCTGGCCGTGGCACGGGCATCCCTCGAGGAGGGAATCGCACTGTACGAGTCCTGCCTCGGCGAGCTGCGCGCGTTAGGCCAGGCGCTCGACCTTGCCACGACGCTGATCTCGCTGGGCGAGCTCTACGATGATGCACGTCGATGGGATGCGTCCGACGCCGTGTTCGAGGAGGCCGTAGCCGTGGCGAGCGCGCTGGGCGAACCCGCGATCGTGCTCGACGCACAGCTGCGCCACGCGGAGCTGCTGGCACACCGGGGGGATGTGGACCGCGCGCACGCCGGCTGCGAGCGCGCGCTCGAAACCGCACGACGCATCCGCGATCCGCGAGCGACCGCCGCCGCGGCACGCACCGCCGCGATGATCGCTCGTGAGCGCGGCGATCTTGCACGTGCCGAGGAGCGACTCACCGCTGCCGAGGCCGCGCTGCGGGATCGAGACGACGCGGTGCTCGCGGCGGAGATCGCCGCCGAACGCGCCGAGCTCTATCACCGTCAGGATCGGCATCGCGAGACGATCATGGCGTTGAACCGTGCGTACCGGGCGCTGTCTCAGCTCAAGGGCACGGCCGGCGTCGCGGACGTCGCCCGCCGAACGCGCCGTCTCGAGGCGCAGTTCATCGACGTCGTGCGCCGTTGGGGCCAGTCGATCGAGGCGAAGGACCTCAACACCCACGGCCACTGTGAGCGGGTTGCCGATCTCGCCTGCGCGATCGCGACGCACATGGGGGTTCCGGGGCCGACGGTGTTCTGGTATCGCGTCGGTGCGCTGCTGCACGACATCGGCAAGCTGGTCATTCCCGCGGAGGTACTCAACAAGCCTGGCCGGTTGACGGAGGAGGAGTGGTCGCTCGTTAGGCGCCACCCGAGCGCCGGCGCCGAGCTGCTGGCCGCAGTGGATTTCCCGTGGGACGTCCGACCGATCATCGAGAGTCACCACGAGTGCTGGGATGGGTCGGGCTACCCGCACGGTCTTGCCGGCGAGCGCATTCCGCTGGCCGCGCGCATCGTCTGCATCGCCGACGTGTACGACGTGCTGACCTCCGACCGAAGCTTCAAGCGCGCCCTCTCGCATGACGAAGCCCTGGACGTGATGCGCCGGGACATCGGGCGGCAGTTCGACCCCGCCGTCTTCCGCGCGTTCGAGGAAGTCGTCAACGATTGGAATCGGCCGGCGGGGCGCCCCGGTGAGGCGGCGGACGCGGTGAGCACTCGAGCGCCTCTCGAGT
>Ga0075428_100005700_pt1 | contig 13846 bp, 12 predicted proteins | sample RhiMetdeltSRZDD2_FD_75291 | JGI IMG/M metagenome (GOLD analysis project Ga0075428, IMG submission 75291) | Populus rhizosphere microbial communities from Tennessee, USA - Rhizosphere MetaG P. deltoides SRZDD2 | ecosystem: Host-associated > Plants > Roots > Rhizosphere > Soil | place: USA...
ATGCCGCGGCCGAACAGCTGCTGCCAGATGCGATTGACGCGGACACGGATGACCAGCGCGCCGGCCGGCGTTTTGGTGTCGGTCAGCCATTTGGCCAGCGCCTGTCGCCGGCCGCTGGAGCCGCCGAAGGGCTGTGGTTGAAATGCGGCATTCTCGGCAGCGGTCAGGATGCCAATCGTCCCCGGCGGGACTTCGGCGGCCGGCGTCAGGTGATTGCCGCGGGTGAGGATTCGCGTCGGCGTCGGCGGGCCGACGTCGTAGACCACCTGCCAGTTTTGCCAGGACCTTTTCTTGGCAGCCAGGCCGTTGATTTCGCGCTCCGCCGTTTCGATCGAGGCCTTGTCCGCGTCGCTCAGCGCGGCGGTTACTTCGTCCGGCTTGATGTGGAGCTGCGGCTGGAGTTTTTCCACTAGATATTTCTGCACCTCGCTCCGCTTCTCGGCCTCGGTCGCCAGTGCCGCTTTCACGTCGGCCCGAATCACTTCCGGCACTGCCGCCAGCTTTGTCTCCAGCAGCTTTTGCTCATACGACTCGCGGACGCCGGCGATTCGCTTTCGCAGTTCGCCAATTTCGCGATCAAGGTCGGCATTCTGTTTCTCGGCGGTTTTTTTCTCCGAGGGCGAAAGCGCGGGCAGTTGCCGCTGTTGCGGCTGGAGCCAGTTGTCCGGGTTGAGGGCCGGCTGAAGGATCGCCTGAAGCTGGTAGTAGTCTCGCTGCGTGAGCGGCTCGTACTTGTGGTCGTGACACTTGGCGCAATTCAGCGTCAGTCCCAGCAAGTTGCTGGCGATCCCTTCGATGGTGCGATGGACGACGCCATAACGGATGTCGAGGGTGTTAAGCTCATTCTCGTTCGTGTCGTCGGCACTATTTCGCAGAAACCCCGTGGCGATCAGCAACTCTTCGATCTCGGGCGTGAACTTCTCCGCGCTGCGCCAATCGACCAACTCGTCACCAGCAATTTGTTCCGTAAGGAATCGGTCAAACGGTTTGTCCGCATTTAGCGACCGAATCACGTAATCGCGGTAGAGCCATTTGTTCTCCCCCTGTTTGATGATGGCCGCGTCGTTGTCGCCGCCGTAGACGTCGGTGTAGCCGGCGTTGTCGAGCCACTGCCGCCCCCAGCGCTCGCCGAAGTGAGGCGAGGCGAGCAACTGGTCAATCAGTCGCTCGTAAGCCTGCGGCGAAGGGTCTTTCACGAAGGCGTCGATTTCTTCGGGCGACGGCGGCAGTCCTACAGAATCGAAGTAGACGCGTCGCACCAGCGCATGCGGTTCGGCAGCGGGCGATAAACCCAGGCCGCGCTCCTCAAGTCGGGACAAAATGAACGAGTCGATGTCGGTGAGGATGCGAGTTTTGTCTTTGACCTGCGGCACCGCGGGCTGAGACAGCGGCTGAAAGGCCCAGTGATCGTCGGCATTTACTGCCGCGAAAGTAATCAGTACGAAGCCAGCAACAAGCCAGCCGGCGGCAACCCGACAAACATCTCGATGGTAGCGAGAGCGCCACATGTCCACAGCGTACCTATGAGTTGCGCTTGATACAACTTGCGGACGGCTGCTGCGGGTGCCATAACAGATCGACCGCAATCTCTCCCCTCAAGAGGCCATACGATGCCCCACCGAACGACTCGCCGCTCGTTCCTCAAGTCCGCCGCCGCCGCCGCGATTGCCGCCCCGTATTTCATTCGAAACCTGCGGGCAGCCCCGCCGAGCGAGACCGTCCGGCATGCCAGCTTCGGCGCCGGCGGCATGGCAAGTGCCGACCTGCACGCGATCGCCAGCCACTCGAACGCGAAACTCATTTGCGTCGCCGATGTAGACACGCATCCCAGCGGCATTCTCAAGTCAAAGGAGTTCCCCGACATCCGCGTCTACCAGGATTGGCGCGAGCTGCTCGACAAGGAAGGGAAAAACCTCGACAGCGTGAACGTCGGCACGCCGGACCACATGCACGCACCGATTGCAGCCAGTGCGATGCAGCTCGGTCTGGCCGTCTACTGCCAGAAGCCGCTGACGCACGACGTGTACGAGTCGCGGCGATTGGCCGAGATCGCCCGCGAGAAGAAGGTCGTCACGCAGATGGGAATTCAAGTCCATTCGGCCGTCGAGTACCGCATGGCGGTCAAGCTGGTGCAGGACGGGGCCATCGGCCCAATCAAGGAAGTCCATTCCTGGAGCAGCAAGAAGTGGGGCGATCCGTCGCCGCGGCCGGATAGGAGCGACCCCGTGCCGGCCAGTCTCAATTGGGAGCTGTGGCTGGGCGTGAGTGCGCAGCGCCCGTTTATCGGCGAGGGTTACTACCATCCGGGGAACTGGCGAAAGCGGCTCGACTTTGGCACTGGCACTTTCGGCGACATGGGGTGCCACATCTACGATCCGGTTTTCGAGGCACTCGGCGTCGGTTCGCCCATCTCCGTGCGCAGCGAAGGGCCCAAGCCCAACGAGCACAACTGGGCCAACGACGCCATTGTCCATTACATTTTTCCCGGCACGAAATTCACCGAGGGTAAGACCGTGAATGTCACCTGGTACGACGGCGACCAGCGGCCTCCCAAGTCCGTCATCGAACAACTCGGCAAGTCGCCAATGCCCGACCAGGGCTCGATCTTCCTCGGCGCCAAAGGTGTCCTCCTCCTGCCCCATGTCGCCGCGCCAATCCTGCTCCCCGAGGAACTGTTCAAGGACTACAAGCGGCCGGAGCTCCCGCCGGCCAACCACTGGCACCAGTTTGTCGAAGCCGTCCGCGGCAATGGCAAGACATCGGCCGGCTTCGACTATGCCGGCCCGCTGACCGAAGCAATTCTCCTGGGGGGCGTCGCTTCGCGGTTTCCACAGCAGACGCTCGAGTGGGACGGCCCGGCACTCAAGTTCACAAACGTCGCCGAGGCCAATGAGCTGGTGCGGCGGACCTATCGCAAGGGGTGGGAGGTAGTGAGACTGAGTTAAAACGATCTGGATCGTCGCCCATCTGTACGATGCGCGGTGCGCTGTCTCGTGCCCCGCGCACGCCGCGCATGCGATACGACCTGTCCCGCGCCGCACAGGCTGCACGGCCCGACTAACTGCCTTCGCCGCGCTAACCGGCCGAGTATTCGGCCCTTTGCACGGCATGACAGGCCGCATCGGCACGTCCCGCAGGTGCGTTACTCATCTCACCTGCCGCACCAGCGACACCACCGGCCCGACTCTGGGAATTCCAAGCCGCTACGTATCGCGGCGGCTAACGGCCCGCGGCATTTGCTTTCGAAAAACATCACGAAGCCCGAGGACGGCAGCCGCGCCAGTTTTGCTCCTCCTCTGGGATCAAGGATTCTACCCAAAACGGAATTTTCGATCGCGCACTGGCGCGATCCGGAGCCATGCCCACCATGGACGGAAGCCATCGCCTCGTCACGTTCCTCACCGCTGCCTGCCTGTCGCTGATCGCGGTTGCGATTGCCAGCGCTCAGGAAATCCTTCCACAGCCGCCGCTGGCCCAGCCGTCAATTTCCCCGCTGCCAACTTCCCAACCGACCGCCCCGCCCTCCGCGGTCGACTTGATCGGCCAGCCCACCATCTCCAGTCCGGAGCAGTGGCTCGAAGGGGGCAAGCCGACCGGGGAGCCCTGTTTGTCGGACGCGGTGGATTGCTGCCGGCTCTGCCCCTGCTGCTACGCCGTCGTGGAAGCCCTGATCCTCGAAAGGAATGTCTCTGGCTCCTCCTTCCCGCTGGCCGTGGACGCCACGACGGGCGACACGTTGGCGACCACCGACGCACTCGATTTCCCGTTTGCCGGCGGACTGCGGGCGTACGTTGGCCATCGCTTCTGCGGCTGCTGGGCCTGGGAATTGGGCTATTTCGGCTTGTTCGACGCCAATGCCTCGACGTCGATCACCGGCGACCTGTCGCTGCCGGGGGACATCGGCCCAGGGACGAACGTCTTCTTCGGCGCCGACCGCTTCGACTTCGACTACACGTCGCGCCTGCACGGCGGCGAGCTGAACTTCGTCTGCTGCTGCCAGTGCTGCAAACCGTGCAGCAGCCACTCCAGCTCCGTGGAATGGATCTACGGCTTTCGCTACTTGCGGGTTGACGAGCAGCTCAACATCTTTGCCGAGCGGCAGGAAATCGGCGGCCTGGAAACGGGCTCGTACGAAGTGCGAGCCAGCAATGACCTGTACGGCGGCCAGTTCGGCGTCCGCCTCCGCCATTGCAAAGGGCCCTGGAGCGTCGAAGGGACCGGCAAGGTAGGCCTGTTCGGCAATGACTCCAACATGAATCAGACCGTCACCGACTTTCCCAGCTTCGTGGTCCGCCAGACCTCGTCGTCCGACACCGACCTGGCCTTCCTCGGCGAAGCCAACCTGTCCCTAATCCGCCAGGTCAGCGACCACTGGTACGTCCGCGGCGGTTACAACCTGATCTGGATCGACGGCATTGCCCTGGCCCCCGATCAGCTCGACTTCACCCTCTCTTCGACCAGCGGCACCACGATCGACGACGACAACACGATGTTCCTCCACGGCGCGAACATCGGCCTCGAAGCGCGGTGGTAGATATGACTCTGACCCCTGGCGCGGCGCCTGGCAACGGTGGTCAGTTCTTGGGCGGCGGGGCGAATTGCTTCTCGGGGCGCTTGAGCGTCTCCCAGGTGATTCCTTCCTTTTCGGCCGCGTCGGCGTCGATGCGGAGAAGCGCCTCCGCCAGAGCGTCGCGATCGTCCTCGGGCGCCTTTTGATAGGCCTCGTGGATCTTCGGCCAGGCTTCCTTGGCGGCAGGCCCCGCCTTGATCAAGCCCGAGACTGCGATCCGCCGGACGTGGGCATGCTCGTCGCCGAGCATCTTTACCAGGCTGGGCACTATCTTGGCGCTGGAAAGCGCGTTGAGACCCACGCCAGCCGCCTGACGCACGTCGGCATCCGGATCCTTGCTGAGTTGCGTCAGGGCCGGTCCGACGCGCTCATCCTTTTTGCCCAGTACGCCGAGCGCCACCGCCACGCACGAGCGGACGCGAGCCTCGGAGTCATTGGCCGCGGCCAGGAGCGACGCCAACACCTCGGTCGAGTTGGCGTTTATTCGCTGTAGCGAGTTGGCCGCCGTTGCGCGAACCTGTGGATTCTCATCTTCAAGAAGCGGAATCAGCGCCGGAGCGGCGCTCGTGGCGCGAGTGCCAATCTGCCCGAGCGCCTCCGCCGTTCCCCAGCGAACGAACCAGTTCTCGTGGGCCAGCGCCTCGGTCAGCGCCGGCACGGCCAATGGCCCAACTTCCGCCAAGCCAATCGTCGTCCATTCCGACTCGGCGGGGTCCTGCTGCTCAAGGGCTTTGATCAGGTGCGGCACCGCCGGAAGGCCGAAGGACGCGGCCGCGATGGCGGCGGCCTGGCCGGCCGCATCAGAGCGAGTAGTCGCACGCGCTAGCGGTCCAATGGCGGACAGCGATGCCGGCCGCAGCCGCGGCAGCATTTGGGCGGCATAGGTCGCCCCCCATTCATTCGGATCGGCTAGCGCCTTGACGAGCACCGTAAGCGAGGCGTCGGTGTCGGTACCATGCCGAATGAGTGCCACGGCCGACATGATCTGCCTGGGCTTGTTGTCGCCGCGCAAGTGCTGCAGGAGCGTAGGCACCAACTTGTCCCGACCCACCTTTGCGGCGATGTCTTGCAGAAAGGACTCGAGCTGCGACTCATTGCTGCGGTCGTAACTGGCGAGCGGAGTCTCGGGGGTGTCGCTCGGCTTGTTCTGGTTGAACTCCTCGGCGATGCTCAGCGCGCCGGCCGGCGCGGCCGCCTGCTGGGCCGGATTGGACACTCCGCAGCCGGCGAGGCAGGTGAGAAACACGAATGTCAGCAAACGTCGCATGGTGATCGCCCTGCCGCGCCAGGTCGTACCGCGCCAGCAGCTTGGCTGTTTTGCGCAGCGGCTCAATTCGCGCTCTTGACCACGGTAAAGTAGCTCTGCACGACGCGGTCGAAGTAGTCGTTGCGCATCTCGACCGGGTAGCCGTGGTAGGTGCAGTGGTTCCGCATCTGCTGCAAGAAGTCGCGGGGATGGCAGCGGCGCATCGGCCGGCCGACCGGCCGGTAATGCTTTTCCAAGAGGTATTCCACCGGATCCGGCTTGTACTCGCAGCCGTACTTGCGGGCCTCGAACTTGAACAAGCGGTGGAACTCATCGCGGCTGGGGTCGCCGATTTCGATCTTGTAGGGAATGCGCCGCAAGAAGGCCTCGTCCGCCAGGGTGCAGGGCTCCAGGTTCGTGGAGAAGATGATGAGCTGGTCGAACGGCACCTGGATCTTCTTCCCCGTCGCCAGCAGCAGGTAATCGACCCGCGCTTCCAGCGGCACGATCCAGCGGTTGAGCAGGACCCGCGGCTCCATCCGCTGCCGGCCGAAGTCGTCGATCAAGAGGCACCCTCCGTTGCTCTTGAGCTGCAGCGGCGCTTCGCTGACGTTAGAGCGCGGGTCGTGCCGCAGCTCCAGCGCGTCCATCGTCAATTCGCCGCCCGTCATCACCGTCGGCCGCTTGATGCGAATCCAGCGGCGGTCGTGCTCGCTCGCCTTGAGAATGCTGCTCCCTCCCTCATCGATCGGCTCGTGGCAGGCCGCGTCGAACAGCTTGATGAACTGGCCGTCGTCAGTGATGACCTTGGGGATCCAGATCGAGCTGCCGAAGCAGAGGGTCATCCGCCTGGCCAGCAGGGTTTTGCCGTTGCCCGGCGCGCCGTAGAGGAACATGCCGGCGCCGCTGTTGATGGCCGGACCGAGCGTGTCCAGGAATTCCTTTTCCACCAGCACGTCGGAGAAGGCCTTCTTCAGTTGGGCCTCGCGCGGGATTTCCGCCTTCACCGACTGGGCCTCGACCGACACGATGTAATCGTCCAGCGGCACCGGCACCGTGCCCACGTAAGCACACGACTCCATGTACTGCTTGGCGCGGGCCCGCCCCATCTCGGTCAGGCAGTAGACGTAGTCGTTGAGCTGGGCGCTGCCGGAATGGACCAGCAATTGACGCTGCCGCATGGCATTGTACAAGGATTCGAGGATCACGAACGGCAGGCAGATGACGTCGGCGATCTGGCGGCCATTGGCGGAGCCGATGAGGGCCAGGTACTTGAGGATCAGCGATTCGACGATCTGCGGGGAGACCCCCGTTTCCTCGAGGGACCGCGGCTCGGGCGGACGGAAGGAATCTTCCGACAGGATCGAAGCAAGCAGGCTGCCGGCGCCTCCGCCCAAAGCCGATTCAGTGCCGCTGGTGGTCGGCATTTCGCGCCTCCTCCGGTGCAAACGTGACAATCGTTACGCTCGGCACTCGCCCTTGCGGGAAAATGCCGCCTGGGAAGTGTAGGACAGGATTAGGAGTCAGGAGTCGGAAATCAGGGATCAGCGAAATGAGCCACGGGGTTCATCCCCTGTGGCCAGGTTTTGGGGTCCAGCGTGACGGCGGCGGGCTTCGTCGTGGCGGCCTGGCTGTGTTACTTTGCCTGGCAGGCGATCATCCCGGCGATCGCGGTCTAATAGATCCAATGATCGGGCAAGAGCTCAGCCAGACGCTTGACCCGGCCGCCCGGAAGCGCGACCTCGGCATCGAGGTTCTTGGGATTTACCTGCACCATTAGCTCCCGGCAGCGGCCGCAGGGGGCCAGCACGCCGTCTCCACACACCGCGACGATTGTCTTGATTTCCGTCTGGCGCGCTTTGAGCATTTCGGCAACGGCGGCATGCTCGGCACAGAAGCCGATGCCGCAGCTCACGTGGACGCAAATGCCGGTGTAGGTGTTGCCGGACGTGGTGAGGATGGCGGCTGCGACGGAGCCGGCCGACATGTCGGGGCGGCCGAGCGTGATTTCGCCGACGAGTGGCCGCGCCAGGTCAATCAGCATTTGTATGTAGGATGGCATGGATGAATTACTGGTTGAGACTCAGATGGTGGGACACAGATCGGAAAGATTCACAAAGTTGCGGCGCAATGTCGGTTTTGCCGGCGGCGCTGATCTGTGTCCCGATCCAGAGACGAAAACAGCCGAAGCGACGCAGTGGCCGCTCCGGCCGTCATTCAATCTGAGAATGGAAGCGCTAACCCGGTCGCTTAGTACCGACCGCGTCCCCCGCCACCGCCACCGCGGCCACCGCCGTAGCCGCCGCCGCCGCGGCCGCCGCCGCCGCGCTCTTCCCGCGGGCGGGCTTCGTTGACCGTCAGCGGACGGCCGTCGTGCTCCTTCTCATTCAGGGCCTGGATCGCCTGCCGGGCGGCATTGTCGTCCGACATTTCCACGAAACCAAAACCCTTGCTTCGACCGGTGTCCCGGTCTGTGATCACCTGGGCGCTGCGAACTGCGCCGTACTGGGCAAACAACTGTTCCAGGTCCGAGCTGGAAACGTTGTAGCTCAAGTTACCCACATAAAGCTTCATCGCCACTCTTCAGACTCCTAAAGTAAGTCGTGCGAGACCCGTGTTGACTTTCCGGATCTCAAGGGAAAGGGGCCAACAGTGGTGACCCGCCAGGTGGCAAGGCGAGGACAGCAGCGGACAGTTCAGATGAACCCGGCTACGAATGCGTCGTCAAACCGACCGAGCGTAACTATACGCCACCGTCGCGTGGAAAGCCAGAGCGGCACTGGCCATCCGCGGTCAGAGGTCGAAATTCGGAGGACCATTGTGAATTGTTCATTGCAAATTGCAAATTAGAAATTGACAATTTGCAATGAACAATCTGCGCAATCGCCGGCCAGAACCGGTGAACGCCGCAGCACGCGCCTGGTACCGGCTACACTGCAATTCGACTGTCGATGATCGACTGCGGACTTTGGAATCGCCTCAGGATGCATCAAATGCAAGTCGGCACACGCGCATTTGTCTTGGCGTTGTTGATCGCAGCGCCCGCCGCTGCCCACGGCCAGGATGCCGCCGGGGGACTGCTACCCATTCCCGACGCCGCGGCAATCTCCCGCGCGGAAGGCGAAATTCGCCAGCTCTATGAGAAGGAATATGCCGACGCGTGGCCGCTGCGGCAGCGCGAGCCCTTAGCCGTAGGTCAATGACCTCCGGGCACTTCTTTCTCGCACGGAGATACAAGGGCAGAGAGGTGCGAGTCCAAATCGGACTTCCGATTCAGGACTGTGGTGTGGCCCGCTGGATTACAAATTGCCCCGCCTCGCGATCCGCCGTCGTCGTCCGCTCCCGCACACAGGTCCTACGCCCGAGCCGTGCGCTGCACCTCTTCGATGAAACTTTTGACCTTGTTTTCCGGATCACTCCCTTCCACGCGGCGGAACACAGCCCAATCGTTCTCGACCGCGTTGTCAGGGGCGTGGTACAAGTCGTGCAGAATGTGGGCCCATTTCGGATCGCGCCTCACGGCCTTACTTCCATACTCCACGGCCTTGTCCAGGATCTGCTTCATTTCTGGGCTCGCCGCTTGTCTTCCCGCCAACAATTCCCTCTCGTAGCGCTGGCCGTAGGCACATGCGAGATGACCGAAGAGATCGGCGGACCCCTCGGGATGGTCGGACAGGTAGCCCAGGGCCTTACTCACGGCGCTGTCCTGCGCCGCCGAATCGCCATACAGGCTCTGATGCAGCGCGTACTCGGTTTTGATGCGGCGGAGTTCCCTGTCGAGCTTCCGCACCAGGTCTTCGCCTGAGCGGCGGATCAACTTCGCCAGGTACGCGATCATCATGAAGTATCCCGACAGCAGGCCCACAAAGGAGAAATAGGTGATGATGGCCATTGCTCCCGCCGCCGATCCAACGAATTCTTCAAAGTAGTCGCCGATCAGCGTCACGTTGCCGAGCTGCGTGAGCGACGCGCCCAAAAGCACTTTCAGCAGCCAATCCGAAACCTGCTCGAGCTGGTTGCCCGGGCGGTACAGCCCCGCACTGGCCGCGGCCGCCTGGCCCAAGTCCGACGCCGGCACCACCCGCTGCGGAATTCCAAACAGGCAGCCCACGAAGGCCCCGAGCACGTAGGCCGCCCCCGCCGTGATCGCTGCCGACGCCAGCGAGGACCAGAAATTCTTCTTCTCCGCGACCTGCCCGGCAGCGAGCAAGACGAGGATCAAGGTCCCCAGCAGCAAGGCCAAAAGTGTCACCAGCACGATCCGGCCGAGGGCCGACTGGGGCCACCACTTCGATAGCTGCGCCATGGTCGTTTCTCCCGCGGTCGCGGCGGCACCGGCCCCTGGCGTCCCGCGCTGGGCGGCAGGCATTTCGGCGTCGATGCGGCCGCACGATCCGATGGCCTAAGAAAGCGGCATAACGTGCCGCTTGCGAGCCTGACGCAGGTTTGGAGGTTAATTGGGCCTTCGAGGAACGTCAAGTTTCGCGGCGCGGTTCATTGCCGCGCGAGGCGGTTGGAAACAACCCGCGATGCGTTTTCACACAGAGCTACAGGGACACAGAGACAGAGAGCGGCGGCGGCGTGATTGGTTTCCGCGCCTCGCTGCCGCCGTGACTCGGTGCCGCTGTGCGCGATCAAATCGCCCGCGACATTCGACTCCCCGTCAGCCGACAAAAGAAGCCGCAGCGGCACTGGGAGAGCCGTTGCGGCCTGGCATATTTTCCGTTCGATCGCGAGCGCGGGAATTCCGCGGATTATCGCCGGCCGTAGCCGCCGCCGGTGCGCTCTTCGCGCGGGCGGGCCTCGTTGACCGTCAGTTGGCGGCCATCGTGCTCCTTCTCATTCAGGGCCTGGATCGCCTGCCGGGCGGCATTGTCGTCCGACATTTCGACGAAGCCGAAACCCTTGCTGCGCTGGGTGTCCCGGTCCTGGATGACCTGGGCGCTCTTGACCGAGCCGTATTGGGCGAACAATTCTTCCAGACTCGAGTTCGTGACGTTGTAACTCAAGTTCCCGACATACAGACGCATGCTCATGCAAAACTCCTCAAACCGAATTTGGACCCGTGGAAGCTTTCCGGATCGATGAAAGGGGCCAGAAGTGGCGGCCCACCAGGCGGCAAGGCGAGAACGAATGCCGCGGGCAGATTCGAGAAGAACGAGCGCTACGGATTGAGTCGTCAGACCGACCGGGGTTAAGTATAGGGGAGTGGCGGGCGGCGGGATAGGGCAGTTTTGGGGAAAGTGACAGCTATTCCTTGGCAAGTTCGCGTACTTCGCGCGGGTGCCACTTTTCAATAGTTCTACTCCGTCGGGGTAGAATTGCCAACTGTCTTGAAGTGGCACCTCGCCCATGCTGAGTAAGTCACAAAAAGTCGACTCAGATAAGACCCCCATCAAGAGGCGTGGAAGATCATTGTTTCAATTCAGCCTGCGGACGCTCTTGCTGATTGTCGTTGTCGCCAGCATCGCATGTGCGGTCATCGTCCGATATCAAGCGCGACTGAGACAGCGCGAAATCGCCGCCCAGTTTCAGATGCTCGATGGACGGGTTTACTACGAGGAAAACGGGGAAAGGAAGAATGGTCTCCCTTATGGCACGCGGCGGGAATGGCTGCTGGCGACTCAAGAGGTTATCGAGGTGGATTTTTGTGACCAAGCCTCCGAAGAGACGACGGAGAGGATACAGCAGTGGATAGTTCTGCTTAACCGGCCGAATTCAGCAAATGGACGCGACGATCTTCTTACCGGCGAGAAGCTAGCACAGCTTTCGGCGTTTCCCAATCTTCGGCGCCTCGACCTGAGCCAGACACCGATCAGCGACCGAAGCTTCGCGCATCTGTCGAGGTTGTCGAAACTGGAAACGCTCGAACTTTCGGCCACAAAGATTTCAAGTGAAAGTCTTCGGCTCGTCGACTCGTACCCAAGGCTTCGGGAACTAAACCTTAGCGGGACAAGCGTTGACGATGCTGGGCTGGCGCTTCTCAACAGATGTCAGCGCCTCGAAGAGCTGACTTTGGGCGTTACCTATGATACGACGGGCGGTCGGCCGCCGCGAAACCGAGGCACGATTCAAGCGGCTCCAATCACCGACGCGGGTTTGGCGACGCTGAGGATCCCTTCGCTCAAGATGCTGAACTTGCGTGGCACACAGATCACCGACGCGGGACTTGAGCATCTAAAGCAGTTACCGCAATTGCAGGAATTAAATCTCGTCAGGACGGGGATCACTGATGACGGGCTTCGTCATCTTGGTCGCTTGAAACAGCTAACGACGCTGCATCTGGTCGAAGAAATACCAGTCATGATGTATCTTGCAGAAGATGGGCCTCCATTGACCGCGACCAGAGTGACCGCAGACGGAGTGAAGCAACTACATGCGGCTCTTCCAAGACTCCGCATCGTGTACGGGGTTCGTCCGATGGGAGGAGTGCCGGTGCCTAGCTTCCCCGATGCAGAGTGAGCGTGAGCCTTAACCGCACTTGCCTGCGCAGACTGGATTCCGGAGGTCGTTGACCTCCGGCTAAGAAGCATCGCATTGCCGCCCTAGTCCCTAGCCCCCGGTCCCTAGTCCCTCTTCCTACCCCGTCATCCCCCCATCCACCGTCAGCACTTGCCCCGTCACGTAGCACGCCGCGGGGCTGGCCAAAAAAAGCACGCAGGCGGCGACGTCTTCCGGAAGACCGACTCGCTTGGCGGGGATGCGTTTTTTCACTTCGTCGAGAATCACCTCGCCGAGCGCCTTGGTCATGTCGCTCTCGATGAAGCCGGGGCAGACCGAGTTGATCGTCACCTTGCGGCCGGCCAGTTCACGGCTGAGGCTGCGAGTGAAACCGATGATGCCGGCCTTGGACGCGGAGTAATTCGTCTGGCCAGGGTTCCCCATGATCCCCGAGACGCTGGAGATGTTAATGATCCGGCCGTAGCGGGCTCGCATCATGTGCCGCGAGCAGGCCCGGGCGAACAGGAACGAGCCGCGGAGATTGGTGTCGATCACGTCGTCCCACTCCTCGTCGGTCATCCGCGGCAGCAGCGTGTCCCGCGTCACGCCGGCATTGTTGACGAGGATGTCGATCTTCCCCCACGTTTCGGCCAACTTGTCGATCAGCTCATCGACGGGCTTGGACTCTTTCACGTCGCAGCTAAACGCTTCGGCCTGGCCGCCGGCGGCCGCAATCTCCTCGACCGTCCCTTTCAGCTTCTCGGCATTGCGGGCGACGCAGGCCACCTTCGCGCCGCTCTTGGCCAGGGCGATCGCGATCGCTTTCCCCAGCCCCTGCGAGGCGCCGGTGACGAGGGCGGTCTGGCCGGTGAGGTCAACTTTCAAGGATTCGTAGGGGGACATGATTTCCTCCTCGTGCCCAAGCTCTGCTTGGGTACGCATGTTGTTGAAGCTCTGCTTCGCGGGTCTGCTTGCGGCTTCACCTAAGGGAAGCAGAGCTTCCCGACTTGCGGTCCCAAGCAGAGCTTGGGACCGAGTTTTCAACACTCGACCCCGTCCGCCTCCGCTTTCCGCTCGATCCGCTTGAGCAGGCCGCGAAGGACGCGGCCGGGGCCGACCTCCCACTGCGGGCCGTAGCCCTGCGAGAGGAGCCAGCGCTGCGAATCTTCCCAGCGGACCGGCGCGACGAGCTGCTTTACGAGTAGCTGGCGAATTTCCTCGGGGTCATCGTGCGGCTGGGCATCGACGTTGGAGACGACGGGAATGCGCGGTTTTCGCAACGTCACTCCGGCCAGCGCCGCGGTCAGGCGGCTGGCGGCCGGCTGCATGATCGGCGTGTGGAAAGCGCCGGCCACCGCCAACGGAATCGTCTTCATCGCGCCGGCGGCAGTGGCCAGCTCGGCGACCTTGCCGCACGCTGACTTGTGTCCCGAGACGACGATGTTGCCGGGGCACAGCAGGTTGGCGATCTGGAGCACTTCGCCCGAACCGCGGGCCTGGTCGCAAAGCGCTTCGATCTGGTCGCGCTCCAGACCCAGGATGCTGACCATGCCGCTGGGGGTGGCGTCGGCGGCCTCTTGCATCGCTGC
>Ga0075428_100005701_pt1 | contig 13845 bp, 8 predicted proteins | sample RhiMetdeltSRZDD2_FD_75291 | JGI IMG/M metagenome (GOLD analysis project Ga0075428, IMG submission 75291) | Populus rhizosphere microbial communities from Tennessee, USA - Rhizosphere MetaG P. deltoides SRZDD2 | ecosystem: Host-associated > Plants > Roots > Rhizosphere > Soil | place: USA...
TGCCGCGACCGGCGCCAGACCCAGGCCAGGAGCACGTAGCTGAGCGTGATCGTCATCCAGCTCAGCCCCGCCCCGAGCAGCATGCTCAGCACACTCTCCCGCCCACCGAACCGGTACGCAGGGTACGCGGCCGCGGCGCACAGCGCCAGGGTGAGGCAGGAAAGGCGGAGGGGAATCCGGGCCCTACTTCCGCGGGATCTCTCGGTAGAGTAGGTAGAAGCCAATCGCGGCTCCGGCGAAGATGCCCGCCAGCGTCACGAGGCCCCCGGCCGAGAGGCGTTCGTCGAGCCAGGCTCCTCCAAAGGCGAAAGCAATGGTGATGATGACGAACTGCACGCCGAGGTGAGAGTAGCGCAGGAAGTTTCGAGGTTCAGGAGCAATGGGAACCCCTCCTGTTCCCCGCCGCGCACCTCACGACCCTCGAGGCCACTCTCCACGGGTCTCGAGTCCTGTTGCGCCTCATCGACAAACCACGCCAGGCTAGCGGCCATGCGCTGGAAAAGCAAGGGGGAAAGCGGCGCCGCCCGGTTCACTCCTCGTGCCGGCGCCGGCTGGCTTCGAGGAGGATCTTCCACTCCTCCTGCGACAGGCTCTCCTTACCCTGTTGGTGCATCTTGTCCAGAATCGCGTCGAGCTGATCGCGCCTCGCCTCGCGACGTCGCGCCCGACTGGCAGCGCCTTGACGGCGCCACCAACGCTGCACGCGGCCGGTGAAGGGGACGCCGCGCAGCATGCAGTACCCCGCCGCCATGCCGCCGACATGGGCCATGTAGGCTATGCCGTCGCGCCCGGCGGTCGCCGCCGACATCAAGTTGAGCAGCGCCAGGAACAGCACCACCAGCTTCGCCGGCACGGGGGGAAAGAAGAAGAAGATGAACATGGGCGTATCGGGATAGAAGAGGCCGAACGCCACCAACACGCCCAGCACCGCGCCGGAGGCCCCGACGGTGGTGGCGCGAAACGGGGGCACCAGGGTGAGGACACCGCCGGCCAGTCCGCAGAGAGCGTAGTAGCGCCAGAAGCGCCGCCCCCCCAGGCGCCGCTCCACCGGCCCTCCCACCACCGCCAGCATGAGCATGTTGATGAGCAGGTGCATGGGGTTGCCCCCATGCCCCGGGCCCGGGGCGCTGTGCAGGAACATGTAGGTGAAGAGCTGCCACGGTCGCCATGGCAGCGCTCGAGCCGGATCCAAGGCGAACCAGTCCTCGAACAGCGAGCTCCCGGAGAGACCGAAGGCGAGCTGCACCAACCAGACGCCGAAGTTGGCGACGAGCAAGCGCCGCACCACGGGGGTGAGATCGAGACTGAAGCCGAAGCCTTCGGCCCCACCGAAGCGACGGGGACGCACGCGGACCTCCCAGGCAGCGACGGCCCGGAAAGTAGCAAATTGCCCGTGCGAGAGGGAATGTCGGCTCGGTGTGCGGGGGCCCTGCACGGGCCCCCGCGTTCTCGCGTGCGCCGGGAGCTCGGTGCTACCCGGTCACTTCGATGGGTCGGATCGGAGGCAGCGGATCGGGCAGGCCGTTGGCGCGGGCGCGCACGGCATCCTCGTAGGCACGCATCACGTGCGTTTCGAGCCAGGCCCGAGTCTCGCGATTGATCGGGAAGGCGACGTCCACATAGACGTTTTCCGGCGTCTTGCGCGAGGGCATCGCCAGGAACGTGCCCTTGGCGCCTTCGATGATCTTCATGCCGCGAACGGCGAAGGCGTTGTCGAAAGTGACCGAGACGAAGGCCTTCAGTTTTTCGTCGTCACGGAGAAGGACGCGGATGTCGGTGATTTTCATGGCCCACCTCCTGGTGCCCCCAGCTGCGCAAACGATGCGAACCACCAGGAGGGACAGGCGAGAGCGACGAGCGCGATCCGCAGTGCGAAGCCCGGAGCCCCCGTGGTGGACGAATGCCTGCGAGGTACCACCTTCCTCCCAGACAATCTAAGGGGTTCGCCAGGCAAAGGCAAAGGCCTCTCGTGCACTGGGCCAGCATCACGAACCCACGACAGCCGCTCCCCGGCAACGCGGGCCATGCAAACAATCGTTGCGTGGCAAGCAGTTAGAGCGTCTGTATCGGGGATCCTACGGAGCGCTCCGCGTCGGGAGCAGGCGGTGCAGCCGCGGCAGGAAAGTGGCGAAAGCGGCGCGGAATCGCCGTCTGGACACCAGCACCGTCCCCGGGCCGATGCCCTCGGCGCTGGCTTCCGCTGCCCACCGGCCGAGGGTGCCGACGAGCCCGGCGATGCGCGCCGGCGTCGGCGTGCATGCCGCGAGGTCGATGCGCCGCAACGGTGGCCGGGGCGGGGAAGGCACCGTGGCCTCGCGCCAGCGCCAATCGCCATCCGCTGCCGCGAGGCCGAAACGATCGGCGAACTGACGTGTGCGGTGATGCAGCTCGGCATAGACGCCTTCTCCGGGACTCTGGCTCATGGCGCGCGTGAAGCAGGACAGAGCCCAACGAAAGCGACCGTAGCGGCAGGCGTCGTAACCGCTCGCCGCCAGGCTCGCGGGGGCGAGGAAATCGCTCTCGACGCAGAGGGCGAAAAGCGGCGTTTCGAAACCACCGAGGCCGAGGAAGTAGTGCCCTGGCTCCAGCAACCAGGCGACGCCGGGTGCTCCTGGCGTGCGCGCCCCCGGCGGCAAGAGTCGCGAGCGCGTCCACAGCACCAAGTTCTCCGTCGCACCTTCGAGACGCGCGCTGAAGCGAAAGCCCTCGGGACCGAAGAGATCGACACGACCGCGCAGCGTCCAGGCACCGAGCTCACGGCGGACGTGCAGCTGTCGCGCATGGGCCACGTAGGGTTGCGGTGGCGCCGGTTCGGGCAGGTCGAGTCTTTCTGCCAACGTCGGCGCGATCTTCAGATCGAGCCACTCGGCGCCGTCAGCGACCCGGACACCGAAGGTGGCGACACGCAGATCGAGATCGGGGGCCCGCGTGGCCAGGAGCGCCGTCGTAGCCCCGCAGGGGCGCACGGCTTCCGGGCGCCGCGCCACCGCCCAGTGCCGGCAGTGCTCGCAGCCCCGCAGGTGCTCCTGGATGCGGATCATCTGGCGTTCGCTGAGGCCATCGCGCAGGAAGTGATCCAAGGCGAGGAGCGAGGGACAACACGGGGGAGCCGCACCTTCGTCACTGGCGTGATCGTCGAACAGCGCTTCGGTGTGCCGCTTCATGCGCTGTAATTTGTCGCGGCAGCGGGCGCAGCGGCTGACGTGCCCTTCCACATGCAGCACGTCTTCCAGTTCGGCGAGTTGATGCAGGTAGCGGGAGATGCTGGCGATATCGAGGCAACGGCCTTGCACGAGCCACTCCGTCGCGCTGATGTGAGGATCGCGAGGGACAAAGAATGGCATCCCGTGCCGCTGCTGTCAACGCGCCGCTGGGCCGCGCCCCTCATGAGTCCGGCAGGGGCTCGACAGGACGCAGACTCCACCATCCATCCGTTCTCTGTTCCGCCATCGCCGCCTCCGGATCCGGGAGCGTCTGTTCCCCCTCGAGGAGAAAGCGGTACGCGTGCACTCCCGGCGGCAAGGAGATTTCCACCTCCCAGAAGGGCGCCTGCCAGCGCATGGGCACGACGGAGGAGTGCTCCGCCCCAGCTCGCTGCAGAGCGACACGACTGAATCCGATGTCCTTGAGACGGAAGAGCACGGTTTGCTCTCCCGGAGCCGGCGCTGGCGGCGGCGCCATTTCACCCCATTCCGGCGCCGGCTGCAGGCAGGACTGCACCAGCAACTCGAGCAAGCGGTTGCTGCCCCATTTGCCGAGAGCCGGCACCAGGAGCGCCGCTTGCTCCTGCGCCGCTTCGCGTTGCTCGCTCCACAGGAGAGCTTGCAGCAGGCGCAGCCGCGGACGCACCACGAGCCAGGCTTCCTCCACCTCGTCCGCTGCGAGCAGCGGCTGCAAGATCTGCGCTGCCTGGCGCGGCTGACCTTGCTGTAGCGTCAACACCCCGAGAGCCAGCGTCGCTCGCCGCCGACACTCCGCATCGCCGCCTTCTTGTTCGAGGGCGGCACGCAATGTCCGGCTGCTGGCCTCGACGCCTTCGTCCCACGACAAGCTCGCTTCGGCCCCGCGCACATGACGCAGCAACACGTTCCCGGCCCGCGCCAGCTCCCGGCGGGCGTAGGTCTGCGAATCCGCCACCTCTGGCGCCTCGCACGCCCACTGGTAGGCCGCTTTGGCATCGGCGCCCCGACCGAGCTGGTCGCAGGCGACGCCGCGGTAATACGCATGCCACCCGGCGAGCCACGGCACCGAGCGCAGATCCTTGGTGCTCAAGCCCTCGAGTCGCTCGAGCGCCGCCGCGAAGTGGCCGCTCGTGCACAGCGTGCGCGCCACGAAGAAACGCGCCGCCACCGCGTCCTCCCCGGCGGCCAGAGGTTCGAGGACGCGGACCGCCAGATCCGGACGTTCCAATCCCAGGTGCACGGTCGCCAGACCGAGCGCGAAGGGCAAGCTGCGCGGGAAACGCTGGTGCAAGTCGATGGCGAGCGGCAGCGCCTCGAGCGCGTCGTCCTCCACTCCCGCCAGGATTTGCACCAAGAAGAAAGTCGCTTCCTCCTGCTGCGACCCCGGCGTGGTGGCGGCGCGCCACAATTCCTGCAAGCCCCGCTCGCGGTCGGCTTCGACTTGGAGGAAGCGGCCGAGGAAGCGCAGGAAAGCGGGGGCGCGCGCCGAGTAGTAGTGATAGACGCCGAGCGAAGCGAGGGGTGCCGACCACTCGGGAGCCAGGTCGACCGCTCGCTCCAGGAAAGGCGTGCCGCGGCGGTGGCTGCGCACCGCCGCCCATCCCTGGCCACGGATCCCTTGCAATCGCCCCAGAGTGCAATGGGCCTCGCCGAGGGCGTAGAGCGCGATCACGTCGGCGGGATCACAACCGAGTCGTGCCTGCGATAGATTGCAAACGAGTTCGAAATCCTCCAGCAGACGCGGCTCCACCCTGGCGTCGCCGCCGAGGATCGCCCACCACCAGAGCTTCATGCGGAAGAGCGGCGCCAGAGGTTCGGTAGGATAGTCCGCGGCGCAACGGGTGAGGAGCGAATCCGCTTCCAGGCGCGCTCCAGCGTGGAGTGCCTCCAGACCGGCGCGGAGTAGAGCCGCCGACGGTGGCTCCGCCGCCGGGAAGGTTTGGGCCCCGACGCTGCTGGCTGCGAAGCAGACGAGCGCGGCCAGGAGTGCGGCGGTGCTGCCGCGCCCGAGGCGGTGGCGAGCACGGTGCATGGCGAGTCCTCCCGGGCGCAGTCGAGGCGGTGAGCCCGGGGGCAGCAAGGCATGTACCAGCGTGGTTCCGAGCCTGCGGGTGGTGGCTTCAGGGAAGTCCGCGCTGGCCGGCAGCGGTGGCGGGAAGCGGGGTGACGCGCTGGGCGGCAGCGGTGGCGGGAAGCGGGGTGACGCGGTAGGCACGCCACCCGGGCACGCCGAGGACCGACTCGTCGGCGACGCGGGTGAAGTGAACGCCACCGCGCGCCTCGCCGGGGCGGAGGAAACGGTCCAGGATCCAGCCGTGATCGACGACGTAGTCGATGTGTTCCGCCAGCACGTAGGTGCGCAAGTCGCCGCGGTGTAGCGCGGCCAAGGCTTCCGGATTCACTTTGCCGTCGAGATTGAGAACCCGCCGGCTGGAGAAGTAGCCGATGGCGCCGCTGTTGAAGATACCGAAGCGGGCCGCCGGCGGCGTCTCGTTCTCGATCCAGCGCACGACGTTGACGAAGCGATAGTCCCCCATCCGCATGCGGTTCCAGGTCATGACGGGAAGCAGCAACAGATAAGTCGCGGTCACGGCGACCGCTGCGGCGCGGCGGCACCGTGGCGGCAGGTGCTGCAAGAGGACATCCACGACTTCGCAGGTCAAGAGGATGGAGACGAAAAAGATCGGGTAGTAGTAGCGGCTGAAGAAAATGTGGCCGAAGACGACGCAGCTGTAGGCGAGAACCAGGAGCACGCCGTAGACACCGAGGAAGCCATAGTCCCGCCTCAGGCTCCGGCCTCGGGGGCGCAAGAGAAGGACGGTGCCCACGGCGGCGGCGGCCAGGAAGGCGACGACCGCAGCCAGCTTCAACCCCTCCGAAGCACCCCACAAATCCAGGAGGCGTTCGAGACTGCGCGTGAACACGTGCAGGCCCGGCGAGGTGCCGAGGAGCAAGAAGGAACGTCCGAGGTTGTGGGCCCAGAGTGGCGCGTGCACGGCGCCGGCGCCCGCCGGCCCGAGGGCCGGAATGTCGTGGGCCGCGTAGGCGATGCTGAGGAAACGGGTCGCCTCCCCGCTTTCCGGCGTCAGCCGTCCGACCACGGCGAGGCTCACCAGGCACCACGGCAACACCACGAGCACCAGCACCCCGAGCGCCCGGGCCCACGGCCGCCAAGGCGCCCGGCGGCGCCATCCGTCCACCGCCAGCGCCACGACAAAGACGACCGCGTCGACCCGCGCCAGGACGGCGAAGCCGAGCAAGCCCCCGAGCGTCGCGGCCTGTCGAGGGCCGGGGACCTCCCGGAAGCGACCCAAGTAGTAGTGGAGGGCGAGAGCGAGGCAGCAGAGCGCGAGGGCGGTCTCGAGCCCGTTCACCGCCTGCCGCACCACCGCCGGGGCGAAGGCCCAGAGCACGACTCCCAAGAAGGCCGGGGCGAACTCCAGCCGGCGACGGAGCAAGCGGTAAAGGAGCCAGCCGGTAGCGACGTCGAGCAACGAGGAGAGCACCAAGGCGAGCCGAATCGGTACGTCGCCGTCGGCCAGCCAGTACAGGGGCACCAGCGTCCCCACCCAGAGAGGCTGGAAGCCGTTGGTCGGATGCTCGAGGTCGAAGGTGGAGCCTTGGCCGGCGGCGATGTGCCGGGCGACGCCGAAGGCGTAGAAGCTGTCGTCGTAGAGCGGGCCGCGGTCCACCAGATCGTGCACGTTGCTGGCCACGAAGAGAAGCCGAAAGGTCAGGGCGGCGGCAAGAAGGATCAGAACCGCGAGGGTGTGTCGGTGCATGGCTTGGGTCGCTGCTGCTTTTTCAAAGCTGTGTAGCGGTGGCGACCCCAGAGGCCCGGAGATCGGCACGGGGCGCATGCAGTGGGCGTGACGGCGACGTGGGGAGCGTAGCACAGCACCGCGGCGTGGACCAGTGAACTCTCCATCAACGCACGCCTGCGAGCGCCGGCCGCGGCGGTGCGGCGGCGACGCCGCATCCCGGGGGAGAGCCGCCGGCGCGGTCGAACGGGGCACGCGGGCGCCGTCCGTCGTACCGCAAGGCCAGCCGGGGCGAGCCGCAGAGAGCGGCACTGGGCGCGACCCCGCGCGCCGCCGCGCGCCGGACGCAGGCCGGGCTTGGCCGCCGCGGCCGCCGCGCCGAACCCGCGCCGGTACGGCCTCCGGCGCCGAGATGGGTGCCGGTGCCGCGGCACGGGCGAAAAAAAACTTGCATTGCCTCCGGCGCTGCCTACACTTCGGGCTGCCTTTGGCGGAGGCCCGGTTGGCCTCGTGACGGGAAAGGGGGTGTGGTGGTTTGACAAAGGCTGAACTGGTCGAACGTGTCGTGCTAGACATCGCTCATCGCGAGCTTTCCAAGGCTGCGATCAACGAGGTCGTGGACGCCGTTTTCGACAACATCGCGAAAGCGGTGCGCAAGGACAAGCGGTTCACGTATCCGGGTTTCGGAACCTTCAGCGTCCGTATGCGGAAGGCACGCGTGGGTCGCAATCCTCAAACTGGCGAGGAAATCAAGATCAAGGCGAGCAAGACGGTGGGCTTCAAGCCAGCCCCAGTTCTGAAGGAGTCGCTCTGAGCGGCGCCCTTGCCTGATCCGCAAAGCCGGCACGCCGTCGTGCCGGCTTTTTCGTTCTCTCCCACCAGGCTGCCCTGGGCGCGAGGCTCCCGCTCAGCGAAACAACGCCTTGACCTCGCTCCAGGTCACGGACTGGACCGGGTCGGCGCAATCCGTGTCCGCCCCCAGGGCGCCGCAGCTGCCTGGGACGCAGAGCTGGTAGAGCGGTGAGCCGCCGGAGAGGAGGAAGTTGTCGTTGGCGACATCCTGGTACAGCGGATCGAAGGAGACGTCGCCCGCACCGCGTCCGGAGAAGCACGGGTCCCCCGAGCTGTAGCCCTGGTAGTTGCCCATCACGCCGCCGGTGACGCCGGCATTGCCCCAGACATCGTTGCATTCCAGGGTGTAGCAGGTGCCGAGGGTCAGTTCGCGCACGATGCCGCCGCCGCCGTTGTGCGTGATGATGTTCCGCCGCACGGTGACGTAGCACATCGCGGTGCCGGTGCCCTGGGTGATCTCGCTGCTGACGCCGTCCGCGCTGTTGTAGGCGATGGTGCAGTTCTCCACCAGAGCGCGTGCGCCCTTGATGACCGAGATGCCACCCCCCTGATTGCGGACGATGGTGTTGTTACGCACCTCCGCTGCCGGCCCCGGGGCCCCGGTGTCGGTTTCGATGAGGATGCCACCGCCGGTGTTGTAGGCGATGATGCAGTCCCGGATGAGCGGCTGGGAGAAGAAGTAGATGTCCACGCCGCCGGCGGCGTTGCCGTGGTTCTCCACCAAGTTGCACCGCTGGATGGTGGGGTGACCGCCGTTGACGTACACCGCCGCCCCGGTGCTCTCCACAGAGACGCGGTTGAAGGTGCCGCCGGTGATGGTCATGTCCTCGATGATCATGCTGCGCTGGCAGCCGATGAGGGTGACCACGTTCCCCGTAGCCGACGACCCGTCCAGGATCGTCGCGTCCCTGCTCACGCCGCGGAGGACGATGTTCCGGTTGGGGTTGTTGAGCGGGTTGCCGCCGATGGTGAACCGGTCCACGAACGTCCCCGCCGCCAGCTGCACCGTGTCGCCGTCGGCGGCTTCGTAGACGGCGCGCCGGACCGTGGGGTAGTCCGCAGGAACCTGCAGGGTCCGCCCCCCCGTCGTGGCGGGCAGAGCCAGAAACACAACGCCCGCGAGCCAGAGTCGCGACATGTGGGATGCCTCCTCGGGAGCGGCGAGATCAGGAAGACTGCAACACTCAATATAGGAGAGGCTCCAGGCTGTCGCAAGGAACCGGGCTGGGCTGGAGGCCGGAGGCGTGGCGAAGGGTCGTGGGACGGGAGGTGGGTTGCCTCCGGAAGCGTCGCCAGCACAGCCCCCCCCGGAGGCGCGCCGGCTCCTAGGTGTGTGGAAAGACCCGAGCGATCCGCGTGGCCGTGGGGTGGCCCGATGGCTCTGCCCCGCAAGGAAGCCTCAGCGCAACAGCACCATCTTCTGGCTCGAGCTCAAGGCGCCCGCCACCAGGCGGGTGAAGTAGACGCCGCTCGCTACCGCGCGACCGTTTGCGTCGCGGCCGTCCCAGTCGAAGAAGTGGGGACCGGCGGGGAGGGCGCCATCCACCAGGGTGCGCACCTTGCGGCCGCTCGGGTCGTAGATGCAGAGCAGGACGTGCTGCCGCTCGGGACCGGCGAGATCGAAGAGGATCCGCGTCTGCGGATTGAAGGGGTTCGGTACGTTGCCGCGCAAGCGGGTGCGCAGCGGCGGCAGCGGCTCGGCGTCGGTCGGGGTCGCCGGGTAGTAACCGCCGGTGCGCTGGCGGTTGGCGCGCAACGTCCCCCACGGCACCAGCCCGGGCTGATAGGTGCCGGGGAAGTCGAAGGCATAGACCTGCTGATCCCAGCCGGCCACCACCAGGTCGGTGTCGCCGTCGCCATCCAGATCGGTGATCGTCGGCGTGCTCCGCATCTCCGCGCCGAGGCGGATCGGGAATCCCGCCGCCATAGAGCCGTTCGGCTCGAAGCCGAGGATCTGGCCGTTTTCGCCGCCGAAGACGATTTCCACCACGCCGTCGCCATCCAGATCGCCGAGCACCGGCGAGGATTCCGAAGCGGTGTGCACTTCCACCGGCCAGCCCGGCAAGTAGTTGCCCTGCCAGTTGAAGATGGCGAGCTGGCCGTCCTCCACCGCTCCCGACGAGCCCGCGACCACGATCTCGAGCTTGCCGTCGGCATCGAAATCGTGCAGCGCCACCGAAGGTGCGAGGGCGCTCCAGTGCGTCTCGAAAGGACGCGGCCAGCCCGGGAGGGCGGTGCCATCGCCGCGCAGCACGTAGAGGAAACCATCGCCTGCCGGCACCACCACTTCCAGATCACCGTCGCCGTCCACGTCGCCGAGGGCGGGCGAGGCGTTGACGTCGTCGCCCACGGTCACTGGCCAGCCCGCGGGGATGGAGCCGTCGGCGCGCAGCATGTAGATGCGGTTCGTCGTGGTGCCGAAGACGATCTCCGGCGCCGCATCGGCGGTGAGCACATTGCCGACCACGGGGCCGCCGCGGCTCCAGGTCGCCGACGAGGGGATCAGGAAGAAGACGCCCTGCGTGGCGGCGTTGTTGTCGCCATCGCGCAGCTCCGTGCCGTTGGCCCGCCAGACGTAGAGGCGGCTGTCCAAGCCGAGCACGATGACCTCGGGGGTGCCGTTCAGATCGAGATCGGCGAGCACCGGCGCCGCCCAGAGACCGTGGGTGGTCACCGCCATGGAGCGAGGCCACCCGGGCAGGACGGAGCCGTTGGCGGCGAAGACGAAGATCTGATGCGTGTCCCAAGAGCAGGCGACGATCTCGTCACGCCCGTCGCCGGTCAAATCCCCGGCGGCGAGACCGGCGGTGAAGCTCTGCCCCAGGCTGCTGAAGACGCCGTCGGTGCTCGGATCCGCATCGCCGTTCACGATCTCGGTGCCATTGTGTTGCCAGCCATACACGAGGTCAGCGCCGACAAAGACCTCGGGGGTGGCGTCGGCGTCCACGTTGGCCACCACGGCGGTGCAGCTGGTCCACTGCTGCAGGTAACGGGGCCAGCCGGTGTTCTGCAGCGGGTTGGTGGTGGCCGCCACGGCGCTGGTGCGCACGCTCTCATTGCCACTCCCGTCCACGGCGGTCACGGCGAACCAGTACTTGGTGCTGCCCTGCAGCCCGGCGGCGCCGAAGTATCGGGCGCTGGTGACCACATCGGTGTCCATCCGCGTCCACGGTCCGCTGGCAGCAAGGGCGCGATAAACGTGGTAGCCGATGACATCGGTGGCAGCGCTCGGGCCCCAGGCGAGCGCCACCCGGTCGGGTCCGAGGCTGACGTCGGCAGTGACCGCACCGGGAGGTGTGGGCCGCCGCGTCTCCACATCGAAGGGCCAGGTGCGAGTGCCGCTGGTGAGCACCACGTGCAGGGAATTCGGCTGCGACACGTTGGATTCGGTGAGCTGGAACTCCCCCGTTCCCGTTCCCAGGTGGAGGACGTTGCCGACCACGGCGCTGCCGTCGCTGATGCTGACATCCGGATCCGAGGAGGTGAGCGTCGCGGTGGCGGCATCCAGCTGGGCGAAGCCGTAGTTCTTGAACTGCACCTGCAGGGTGTAGGTCTCGCCGGCTCCGGGAGTGCCGTTGCCGTCAGGATCGACCACGATCAGACCCACGACCCTGGGCTGCACCTGCAGCAAGTCGAAGACGATCTGGTCATGCCAGGACTTGCCGGGGATGGTGAGATCCGCGCGCAGCTCCAAGTGGTGCCGGTCGGGGAGATTGTATTTGAGCTCCACCGTGATCGGCGGCGCGAAGGTGGTCTGCCCCGCCGGCAGGGTCGGGATGGTGACGAAGGGTGACTGGATGATCACGAAGGGATCGCTGGTGGAGAGCGCCACCTGCACATTGGACGCCGCGGCGCTGCCGCTGTTGCGCACTTCCACCGCGACGAAGGCTTTCTCCCCCGCTTCGAAGACACCGTTGCCGTTGCCGCGGCTGCCGCTGCCGCTGTCGGTCACCACCGTCGTCCCGGTGGCCCGTAGGATCGCACCGACACCGGCGGCGAAGGGCACGGTCTCCTGGAACGGGGTGATTCCGGCTCCTTGCACGGTGAGAGTGGCATTGCCCGGGGCCTCGGCGCGGAAGGCCAGCGTCGCCACACCGCTCGCGTTCGTCCGCGCCACGGCATAGAAGTCCCCGGGCTTCCACAGGCAGACCATGGCTCCCGGCACCGCGCCCGGCGCGGTGTTCACCTGCACCGCCAGCTGCTGCTGACCGGGAACGAGGCCGGTGGCGTGGGTCACCACGGGGTTCCGGGGCGCGCAGCGCCACAGCGACAGGGTCGGATCGCCGAGGTAGGCGGTGATGAAGTTGGTCCAGCGCAGCACGCCATCGGTGCTGGTGCCGGCGAGCAGTTCGAGGCGGGCCTCCTGCAGCGCTTGGCCGACGCTCACGCGGTCATTGTCGAAGAGGCCGCGGAACCAGGCTTCGAGAAAGAGCTGGCTGCCGTCGGGGAAGGCTTCGCGCGCCGCCCCGAGCACGCCCACGGCGCCGCCCTGCGGGTTGAGGAGGAACTGTTCCGCCAGGCAGGGAAAGTCGAAGGCCGAGGCGGTGCAGTTGAGCATGACCAAGAAGAAGGGCCGCTCGCCGTTGACGAGGTCCGCCGCTTGCAGATTGGTGAGCGAGGCGTCGGCGAGAGACATGGTGTAGCGGAAGCCGTGGCCGATGTGGGTGACCAGACCGAACCCGGCGTTCATGGAATCGATCGCCGCCTGCCGGCTGAGCGGACCGGCGCCGCTGTAGCCCGTGGGCACCTCGTACAACTTGGTGAGGCGCGAGGGGCAGATCCCTTCGGGCGGGTTGCCCGTGTCGAGATCGTTGAGGGCGATGAGCCGCTCGGCATTGTCGGCGCCATTCTTGAGGATGGTGCCGCCAGGGGTGTAGTCCACCGGCCACAGCACCTCGCTCAAGAAGAGCAGCTTGTCCTGGTAGTTGGTGTGCACCGGATCCAGATAAGCGGCGAGCTTGGCCCGGTAGTTCGCCACCTCCGCCGGCGTGTGCACCGGCAAGCGACCGACGTAGAACTCCGGATACAGATCGGCGTCGTCTCCCGGGTCGCCGCCGAAGGGATCTTCGGCCTCCCCCCAGAGGTCGTCGCCATCGGCGTTCCAGTTCCCGTCGAGGCAGGCGTAGTAGAGATCCGTGGGCACCGAAGCCGGCGGCTGTATGTAGGTGGAGACGGCGTAGCGCGCCGGGATGAGGTCGGTATCGCCGCCGAGGAGCAGGCTCTGCACGCCCCAGTAGACATAGGCGTCGCGCAGGAAGAGCCGCAGGGTCTCTTGCCGATCGGCGCCGTGCGGGAAGCTGGCCTCGATCCACTCCAGGCTGCGCACCACGGTGGGGATTCCCGCGGCAGTGCGCTCGTCGGCGAGGAGCTGGAAGGCCGCGACCAGACTCTCGCGGGTCACGATGAGCATCTCCACCCCGCTCCCCTCGAGGCTGGGTTTGTCGCTGGGAGCGAAGTCGGCCGTCGGCGCTGGCGCCGGTGCCCCGGCCTTCTCCACGTAGGCGCCGAGAGCTTCCGGATTCACCACGTGGCGCGCCAGCTCCTGCCTCCAGGCGAGCTCGCGTTCTGGGGCGGCGCGTTGCAGTTGCAGCGCTGGCACCGCCGCGACGCTGGTAACGAGCGTCGTGGGGTGCGCCTGCAGGCGGGGGAGATCGCCGCGCGCCACTCCCAAGTGGGCGATGGCGAAGCCATGGTAGCTGCAGTTGGCGAGAACGTGCAGCGGCACGTCGGCGTGCGCCTCGAGCAGCTTTTCGCCCGGAGCCAGCAGCACCGGAACGACGAGCATTCCCGTCTCGGGCTTGGTGGCGAGTGCGGTCGGTGGCTTGGCGGCAGAGGGCGCTGCCACGACCCGGAGCTGCGGCGCCAGAATGGCCTGCAGGCGGTCGCCGAAAGTGAGCGGGCGCTCGGCGCCGGACGCGCTCGTGGCGCCGAGCGAGAGCGCTGCGAGCGCTGCCGCCAGGCAGCGCGCTCGAGCTTTCCACCCGACGCGTAGGACGGAACGAGACGAGGACGACGGTGTCATGCGACGTGCTCCGCGCTGTGAAACGTGA
>Ga0075428_100005704_pt1 | contig 13841 bp, 12 predicted proteins | sample RhiMetdeltSRZDD2_FD_75291 | JGI IMG/M metagenome (GOLD analysis project Ga0075428, IMG submission 75291) | Populus rhizosphere microbial communities from Tennessee, USA - Rhizosphere MetaG P. deltoides SRZDD2 | ecosystem: Host-associated > Plants > Roots > Rhizosphere > Soil | place: USA...
GCGCCTGGGTACATCTTGCGGCGCGCGAATCGGAGCGTTGGGATGGCTTGAGGCTTGCCGATTCGTCACTTGTCAGCGCGCCAATCGTCTGAACACGGCATTCGTCAGAACGTAACACCATGTCGACATCAACTGAGACCATCGAACAGCTCGCCACGCGCGAGTACAAATACGGCTTCTACACCGACGTCGAGACCGACACGATCCCGAAGGGTCTCAACGAAGACGTGGTCCGGATGATTTCCGAGAAGAAGCAGGAGCCCGAGTGGCTGCTCGAATGGCGCCTGAAGGCCTATCGGCTCTGGTTGACGATGAAGGAGCCGACCTGGCAGAACGTCAAGTACGACCCGATCAACTATCAGGACATCGTCTATTACTCCGCGCCGAAGAAAAAGCCGGTGCTGAACAGCCTGGACGAAATCGATCCTGAGGTCCGCAAGACGTTCGACAAGCTCGGTATCCCGATCGAAGAACAGAAGATGCTCAGCGGCGTCGCGGTCGACGCCGTATTCGACAGCGTTTCTGTAGCGACGACCTTCCGCGAGAAGCTCAAGTCGTACGGCGTGATCTTCATGTCGTTCTCCGAGGCCGTGCGTGAGCATCCCGAGCTCGTGAAGAAGTATCTCGGCTCAGTCGTCCCCTACACCGACAACTTTTTCGCGACCTTGAACTCGGCGGTGTTCAGCGACGGCTCGTTCGTCTACGTTCCCAAGGGCGTCCGTTGCCCCATGGAGCTATCGACGTATTTCCGGATCAACGCCAAGGACACCGGGCAGTTCGAGCGCACGCTGATCATCGCTGAAGAAGGCGCCTACGTCAGCTACCTCGAAGGCTGCACGGCGCCGATGCGCGACGAAAACCAGCTCCACGCTGCCGTCGTCGAGCTCGTCGCGCTCGACAACGCGACGATCAAATACTCGACGATTCAGAACTGGTACCCCGGCGACAAGGACGGCAAGGGCGGGATCTACAACTTCGTGACCAAGCGCGGCCTGTGCGCCGGCCGCGGCTCGAAGATCACATGGACCCAGGTGGAGACCGGCTCGGCGATCACCTGGAAGTACCCCGGCTGCATCCTCCAGGGAGACAACTCGATCGGCGAGTTCTACTCGGTTGCCACGACGAACAACTGGCAGCAGGCGGACACCGGGACGAAGATGATCCACCTCGGGAAGAACACCCGCAGCACGATCGTCTCGAAGGGAATTTCTGCGGGCCACGGTCAGAACACGTACCGGGGCCTGGTCAAGATCGGAAAGAACGCCAAGCACGCGCGCAACTACTCGCAGTGCGACTCGCTGCTCATCGGCGACAAGTGCGGCGCGCACACGTTCCCGTATCTGGAGATCAAGAACACCTCCGCTCGCGTGGAGCACGAAGCCTCGACGTCGAAGATCGGCGAGGACCAGATCTTCTACTGCCGGCAGCGCGGTCTGGCGACCGAGGACGCCGTCAACATGATCGTCAGCGGTTTCTGCAAGGAAGTGTTCCGCGAGCTGCCGATGGAGTTTGCCGTCGAAGCGCAGAAGCTCTTGAGTGTTTCGCTGGAGGGATCGGTCGGATAGACGGCAAGTTTTACCGGGGCTGTATGTATCACCGGGCCGACAGCCTTGAGCCGCCGCGAGCGCGAAGGCGCGAGCGGCATTAAGAGAAAAACGCGAGGCCTGGCAGCTCGTGGGGGTGGGGCCCTACGAGATATCAAAAAAGCTAACAGAAATGCTTGAAATCAAGAATCTGCAAGTGCGTGTCGACGATCAGCTGATCCTCAAGGGGATCGACCTGAAGGTCAACGCCGGTGAAGTGCACGCGATCATGGGGCCGAACGGCTCCGGCAAGAGCACGCTCGCGCGCGTCCTCTCGGGACATCCCGAGTACGAGGCGACTACCGGCGAGGTGCTCTACGAGGGACGCGATCTCCTGGACATGGATCCCGACGAGCGCGCCCGCGACGGCGTGTTCATGGCGTTTCAGTATCCAGTCGAGATCGCCGGCGTGAACAACGCGTACTTTCTGAAGGCAGCGCTGAACGCCAAGCGCAAGCATCTGGGGCTCGAAGAGCTGGACGCGATGGAATTCATGCAGCTGATCAAGGAGAAGGCAAAGCTGCTCGACATCGACCAGAACATGCTGAGCCGCGCCGTCAACGAGGGCTTCTCGGGCGGCGAGAAGAAGCGGAACGAGATCTTCCAGATGACGCTGCTCGAACCAAAGCTGGCGATTCTCGACGAGACCGACTCCGGCCTCGACATCGACGCGCTGAAGACGGTGGCCACGGGCGTCAACGCGATGCGCACGCCCGAGCGCGCCTTCATCGTCGTCACGCACTACCAGCGGCTCCTCGACTACATCATTCCCGACTTCGTGCACGTGCTCAGCCAGGGCCGGATCGTCAAGTCCGGCGGCAAGGAGCTGGCGCTCGAGCTCGAGCGCAAGGGTTACGGATGGCTCGAAGCCGCCGCGGAGCCGGTCAAGGCCTAGGCCTTTGGGGATGGGCGATGGGCAATGGGCGATTGGGGCACGGGTCAATCGGCAAACGGGCAACGGGTAGATCGAACGGAACGATTTGAATCATGACGCAGCTAGCTGACAAGCTTCAGCCGTGGATTGCAGCAGTCGAGGAACGCCCGCAGGGTGGGCCGCGGTGGCTCCAGGAGCTCAGGGATCGCGGCGCCGCGCGTTTTTCGGCGCTCGGCTTCCCGACGACGCGCGACGAGGAGTGGCGCTACACGAGCGTGTCCGCGATCGCGTCGACCGAGTTCCGGCTCGCAGCGCAAGGACCGTTTACATCCGCGGAGTTGGAGGGATTCGTCTATACGGACGCCGCGACCCGGCTGGTGATCGTCGATGGTCACTTTTCTCCTGAGCTGTCGCGAACCAGCGGTTTGCCGGCAGGCACGCGTTTCGGGTCGCTGGCATCGGCAGTCGTCGAGGAAGGGGACGCTGTCGCACGATTCCTGGGTCAGCTCGCCGAGTTCGGATCGAGAGGGTTTTCCGCGCTGAACACGGCGTTCTTGAACGACGGCGCGTTCGTGAAAATTCCGGATGGCGTGGTGCTGGACGTCCCGCTTCAGGTCGTGTTCGTCTCCACCGGCAACTCGTCATCTATGTCGGCTCCGCGCATGTCGCATCCGCGGCTGCTCCTGATTGCCGGCGAGCGCAGCCAGTCACGGGTGATCGAGACGTACGTCGGCGTTGGCGACAACGCGTATTTCACGAATGCCGTCACTGAAGTCGTGGTCGGCGAAAACGCCGTCGTCGATCACTACAAGGTTCAGGAGGAGGGCTCACAGGCGTTCCACGTTGCCAGCATGCACGTGCACGCCGCCCGGAGCGCGACATTTTCATCGCACTCGTTCACACTTGGCGCAAAGCTGACCCGGAACGACGTGTTCGCAGTTCTCGACGGCGAGGGCGCAGAGTGCACCTTGAATGGCTTGTATCTCGCGGACGGCGATCGCCTAGTGGACAATCACACCACGATCGATCACGCCAAAGCGCACTGCCCGAGTCACGAAATCTATAAGGGCATCCTTGGCGGGAAGGCCCGCGCCGTGTTCAACGGGAAGATCATCGTTCGCCAGGATGCGCAGAAGACCGACGCCAAGCAGACGAACCGCGCGCTGCTGTTGACCGACGACGCCGTCATCAACACGAAGCCGCAGCTCGAGATCTTTGCGGACGACGTGAAGTGTACGCATGGTGCGGCGATCGGGCAGCTCGACGATGATGCGCTCTTCTATCTTCAGGCCAGAGGCCTCACGTTCTTCGAGGCTCGAGACCTCCTGATCCATGCGTTTGCTGGCGAGATTCTCGACCGCGTGCAGGTCGAGCCACTGAAGCAGGCGCTCGAGTCCGAGCTCTACGCTCAGCTCGCTCGCGACCTGGCGGAACTGGACGCGGCATGACGATTGTGGCTGCCGGCGCTCGCCGTGAGTTCGACGTCAGCCAGATCCGCGCCGACTTTCCGATTCTGCGGCGCAAGGTGCGCGGGTGCCCGCTCGTCTACCTGGACAACGCCGCAACCACGCAGAAGCCCCAGGCCGTCCTCGACGCCCTGTCCGCGTACTACACGGACATGAACGCCAACGTCCATCGCGGCGTTCACGAGCTGAGCGAGGTGGCGACGGAAGCTTACGAGGGTGCCCGCGAAAAGGTGCGCGCGTTCTTCAACACACGAAGCATTCGCGAGATCGTGTTTACGCGAAACGCGACCGAGAGCATCAACCTGGTCGCGCAGTCGTTCGGGCGAGCGAACGTCGGCCCCGACGATGAAGTGCTGATCTCCGAGATGGAGCATCACTCGAACATCGTTCCGTGGCAGCTGCTCTGCGAGGCCACTGGGGGGCGCCTGCGGGTTGCGCCGATCGACGATCGAGGCGAGCTCATAATGGAGGAGCTCGACAAGGCGATCACCGAGCGCACGCGTCTCGTCGCGGTCGCGCACATGTCGAACGCCCTCGGAACGGTGAATCCCGTTGACCAAATCGTGCGGCTCGCGCACGCGAAAGGCGCGGCCGTCCTGATCGATGGATCGCAGGCCGCGTACCACATGCCGGTGGACGTCCAGGCTCTCGACTGCGACTTCTATGCGGCGACCGGCCACAAGCTTTACGGTCCGACGGGAATAGGCGTGCTGTACGGCAAGGAACGGCGTCTCGAAGCCATGCCGCCATTTCTCGGCGGCGGCGACATGATCCGGTCGGTCACGTTCGAGCGCTCCACCTGGAACGATTTGCCGAACAAGTTCGAGGCTGGAACACCTGACATCTCAGGCGCCATTGGGTTGGGCGTTGCACTCGACTACCTGACCGGCATCGGGTTCGACCAGATCGGGCGGCACGAAGCGGATCTGCTCGAGTACGGCACCCAGGCCTTGACCGCCATCGACGGCGTGCGGCTGATCGGGACGGCCAGGCGAAAGGCCAGCGTGCTCTCGTTCGTCATGGAGGGCATTCACCCTCACGACATCGGAACGATCGTCGATCGCGAAGGCGTCGCGATTCGTACGGGTCACCACTGTGCGCAACCGGTCATGGAGCGTTTTGGCGTGCCGGCAACAGCGCGGGCCTCGGTGGCAATGTACAACACGCGAAGCGAGATCGACACTTTGGCAGGCGCGCTCGTTCGCGTTCGTCAGCTTTTTGGATGAGCTATGGGTGACCTGAGCGATCTTTACCAGGAGGTCATTCTCGACCACAACAGGCGGCCGAGGAATTTTCGCGTGCTCGATCAGCCAAGCCATCACGCAGAAGGCTACAATCCGCTCTGTGGCGATCGACTGAACCTGTATCTCAAGGTCGATGGCGGCGTCGTGACCGAAGTCGGATTCCAGGGAAGCGGATGCGCCATTTCGCGCGCCTCGGCTTCCCTGATGACCGACGAGGTCAAAGGCAAGCCAGTCGGCGAGGTCCGCGCCCTTTTCGAGCGCTTTCACCGGATGGTGACGTCCGCGCCGGACGGCGCGGTCGAGAGTCTAGGCAAGCTGTCGGTGCTGGCGGGCGTGCGGCAGTTCCCCGTGCGCGTGAAATGCGCCAGCCTGGCGTGGCACACTTTGAAGGCCGCCCTCGATCGCGACGCGGCGGCCTCGACCGAATGACATGAAGCCGTTGCAAATGATTCCAGAGGTTCCCGGGACACCCGCTTCCACGAACGACACGTCTGGGCTCGTGCCGGATCCGGCGAAGACCGAGGAATTGAAACCGCTCATCGTCGAGGCGATTCGCACGGTCTTTGATCCCGAGATCCCTGTGAACATCTGGGAGCTCGGCCTCATCTACGACGTCTTCGTGGACGCGGCCGGCGTGGCCGGAATCAGAATGACGTTGACGGCGCCGGGTTGCCCGGCTGCGCAATCGCTGCCGGTCGAAGTGGCCGCCAAGACGAAGGATGTGCCAGGCGTTACCGACGCCCGCGTCGACGTCGTCTGGGAACCACCGTGGGACAAGGATCGGATGTCGGACGCCGCCAAGCTGCAATTGGGACTATGGTGACGCCATGCTGCGACTATCGAAAAAAGCTGACTACGCACTGATCGCGATGAAACATCTCGCGATGCGGCCGGATTCCGCGTCTGCCAGTGCCCGCGAGATCGCGGAGCAGTACGACATTCCCATAGAGCTGATGGCGAAGGTGCTGCAGCGGCTGGCCCGACGCGGACTCCTGACGTCTCACCAGGGCACGCGCGGCGGCTATCGTCTCGGCCGCCCGACCACGTTGATCTCCGTTGCCGACATCATCCAGGCGATCGACGGGCCACTGACGGTCACGGCCTGCTCGACCGAGGACGAGAATTGCGGTCAGTACGCGAAGTGCAGCGTTCGCGATCCGCTCTGGCGGATCAAGGACAGAATCCTTATCGCGCTGTCGACCTGTTCGCTTCAGGAAATATCCACTGACGCTACTGAAGCGATGGCGGAGGTTCCGGTCACTCCCGTCGCCTTCACCCGAGCCAGGCCCTCTTAGCTTCAGAATCGTGGGTCGTCGCTCGTCGCTCGTTGGTCGAAGAACCCATAGCGGCGGTCGGCCTTTCGAGCGACGAGCGACGAGCCACGAACTACGGACGACGGATCGCATGCCTCCTGTTTACCTCGACTACCACGCCACCACGCCCGTCGACTCGAGGGTCCTCGAGGCGATGCTGCCGTACTTCACGAATCACTTCGGTAACCCGGCGAGCCGCCAGCACGCGTGGGGATGGAAGGCGCAGGAAGCCATCGACCGTGCGCGCGGGCAGGTCGCGGCGTTGGTTGGCGCGTCGGCCGCCGAGATCGTGTTCACGAGCGGTGCGACTGAGTCGAACAACCTGGCCATCAAAGGTGCGGCGTGTGCCCTGCGCGATCAAGGCAACCACATCGTCACGGTTGCCACCGAGCACAAGTCGGTACTCGATTCGGTGAAGCGGCTCGAGGGCGAAGGCTGGAAGGTCACGCGGCTCGGCGTGAAGCCGGACGGGCTGATTGACCTGGACACGCTGTCGTCCGCGGTCACCGATAGCACGGTGCTGGTGTCCGTGATGGCCGCAAACAACGAGATCGGTGTGCTGCAGCCGCTTTCCGAGATCAGCCGGATCGCCCACGAGCGCGGCGCGTTGCTGCATACCGACGCGGCGCAGGCGGCGGGGAAGGTTCCGCTCGACGTCGAGCGCATGGGAATCGATCTGCTGTCGCTCACCGGGCACAAGTACTACGGGCCGAAGGGTGCGGGCGCCCTGTTCGTACGCCGCCGAAAGCCACGGTTGAAGCTGGAGTGCCAGATTGACGGCGGCGGCCACGAGAACGGCTTGAGGTCGGGCACCCTCAACGTGCCTGGAATCGTCGGCCTCGGGCAGGCCGCAGAGATCTGCAGAACCGAGATGGACCGGGAGTCGAGCCGGCTGAGCCAGTTGCGCGGCCGGCTGCTAGACGGACTGCAACAGGCTCTCGATGGTGTCCGCGTGAACGGCTCCATGACGCATCGGCTGCCGCACAACCTGCACGTCAGCTTCGATCGTGTCGAAGGCGAGCAGCTGCTGATGGCGTTGGGTGACCTTGCCGTCTCCACGGGATCTGCGTGCAGCTCCGGCAGCCAAGCGCCATCGCACGTTCTCGAAGCGATCGGCGCCGTTGGCGATCAGGCTGGTGCCTCGATTCGGTTCGGGCTGGGCAGAACGACGACCGAGAGCGACATCGATTTCGCTATCGAGCGCGTCGGCACGGTTGTCCGGAGTCTGAGACGCTGAACCTTTACGGAGGCTAGGGAGGAAACGGAACGAGCTTCAACTCGGAGACTCAGAGAAACGGAGATTCGGAAATTTCTAAAACAAAAAAGAAACCTCCGTTTCTCCGTTTCTCTGAGTTGAAGCTCGTTCCGTTCCCTCCGTAACCTCCGTCCCCCGCATCAATCAGCATGAAGCGGCTCCGCATCGAGTTCGCCTTGCTCGCTGACCGGAGCGCCCTCATCCATTTTTCCAATCTCGCCGGCACGGGCGAGCGCCGCGCGGAAGATCACAGGTCCCACGAGCTCGTGCAACGCGATCAGGGCGACCATCAGCGACTGCACATTTGCACCCCAGGTGGGGAACTCTGATGCGACCAGGATCGTCAAGCCGAGCGTGACGCCCGCCTGGGATACGAGGCCCATCCAGACCGGGTCTCCGATCTCGCGAGGCACTCCTGACACACGCGTACCTACGGCGACGGCGCCCCGTATGGCGATCAGCCGCACCGCTGACACCGCCGCGGCGGTCAATCCCACGATCGCCAGTGCATCCAGCTGGAGCGATGTCCCCGCAGCCGCGAAGAACACGACCAGCACCGGAAGCGCGCCGCGCTCCACAGCCTCTTTCAGCTGATCCCCGGACGGCGTGATGTTCTCGACCACGAGCCCTGCGGCGAGCGCGGCAAGAAGCGGTTCGAAATGAAGCAGCGGGCCGAGCTCGCTCAACACGACGCACAAGCCCAGCAGCGCGATCGTGATCTCCCGTCCGATCAGCCGAAGGTAGATCGCGAACAACGCGCCCAGCAGGGCGCCGAATGCCAGCGAGCCAAAGATTTCCCACGACAGCCGCACGAGCAGGCTGACGTCGCCAGGCACGGACGCGCCCGTGGCCCAGCGCACCATCTGCATGGCAACCGTGAAAACGATGATCAGGACCAGGTCGGCGATGACGACGGTGGCAAGTACGGTTTCGGCCAGCGGGCCCCGCGCGCGAGTGTCGGCGATCACCGCAATCGTCACCGTCGGCGAGAAACTGACGATGATGGTCGTCAGCAGGATTGAAAGAGCCAGGCGTGCGGCACCCGTCGCCTCTGGCGCGATAGGCAGCACCGGCCACGAGAGCCACGTAAGCGGTCCGAGCGTGGCGTACAGGAGCAGCAGGGTGACGACGCCCAGCTTCGTCATCGAGGCGAGACGTGGTTTGAGCCGGGCGTAGTTCAGCTCGAGGCCAGCGATCAGCGCGATCAGCGCGATCGCCAGGCCGTTGACGATCTGGAGGTCGCGGGCCATCGGGCGCGTGATGATGTTGCCGAGATAGGGGCCGCACAGCAGACCGAAGATCAAATAGCCGCTGACGCGAGGCAGATGAATCTTCTCGAAGAAGGCGCCCGTGAGCGCGGCCGCGATCAACGCGAAGCCGAGTGCAAGGCCGGTCGCTCTGGCAGCCGACAAGTCCGGGCTGCCGCGAGAGACGACGAGGCTGACCACACCAACCGTGACGATGAGCGCGAAGACGCGGCGCATCAGGCCGTTCCGTGTCGCGGTGTCACGAACAAGGCCATCAGTTCCGAGGCCAGCGCACCGAGTGCGACGGCGAAAATGATGGCGCCCGCGTCGCCGTGCGTAACCTGATTCAGGTTGAGCGCGAACGCCACGCCAATCACGCCGGGAGGAATGAGGTACGAGCCGAGGTCAGAAGGCGCGACGCCCGCTGCAATACGCGACGCGGTCCATCCGCCAATCAGCTTGCCCGCGAGGCGGAAGACCAGGTAGGGCGCAAACAACCAGACCCCTGCCAGCGAGGGCTCGAGGCTGGCGCCGGTCGCGATCAACAGCAGGACGATCAGCGGATGCTGGACTTTGCGAAGCTCGCCCGCCATCAGCAGATCGCAGCGGCCCGGTGCGAGGACCCAGAGCCAGCCGGCAGCGAGGCCTGTCAGTAGCGGTGAGAGCCCGAGGTACGCCGCGCATCCGCCGAGCAGCGCGAGGCATCCGATAATGAAAACTCCACGTTCGGCCGCGCCTTCCGCGCGCTCGATCAGCAACCATCCGGCAACGCCAATCGCCAGCCCGAGGACGATTGTCAGCAGCGCACCATCGAGCGCCGAGCGTGGCGTCGGTCCTGCCAGCACGATGAGCCCACCGCCCAGAACGATCGGCAGCACGTCGTCGAGATCCGCCACGCGGCCAGCGACGCGTCCCGCGGCGTCGCCATCGGAATCGGTCGCGGGTGCCGCTGAAGCCGAGGCACACAAGCCCAATGCCATGGCCACGAGGACCGGCGGCAGGTTCGTCGGCAGTTGCCAGACACCCAGCAGGGCGATGACGGCCCACGCGACGATTGCGATCGTGATGCACCCTTCCACGCTGGCGGCGACGAACAAGCGCCTTGCAGCCATGCCTTCGCGCCCGACGGCGAGGCCGATGAACACGCCCAGGGTCGCTAGTCCGATCGACACGACGACATCCAGCCCCGCGAGTGCTGTAGCCGGAAGAAAGCCCAGCACCTGCGGGCCGATCAGAAAGCCCAGTGAAATGAAAATGATGACGGGCGCGGTGAGCGGCCGCATCCCGAGGGCAGCCCGCGTCCTGAGACCGGCGGTCAGCCGGCCAGCGAGACTGGCCAGCGTCACTGCCTCTCCAGCGCCAGCACCCGGTGAGCCGTATCGCGCTGAATGGTCAGCAGGACAACGTCCGCAGAACGCGCCGCCGCAAATGCTCGGTCGATTCGCGATGGCTCGGGTGCGGTGTGCGCGTCGAGCGAAACGATGACGTCTCCGCGTTTGAGCCCCGCGCGCTCACCAGGCGATCCGGGCTCAACCATGATCACTTCGGAGCCCACACCCGGTATCGAGCGCAGCACGATACCGTGCTGGTTCGGCGTGGTCCAGGGCTCGCGAAAGCCGACCTCGCTGACCTCGAGCGCTACCGTGTGTGGCTTGCCGCGCCGCACGACATTCAGCGTGGCTCGGGCACCGGGAGCCCGGCTCTGCGCCACCTGCTGAAATCCCTCGACCGTCGTGATGCCGATTCCATCGACAGCCTGGACGACATCTCCAGGCGCGATGTTCGAGCCAGCTGGAACCGAGGCGGACACGTAGCTGACGATGACCCCCTTGTTGGCACCGGCCGCACGTCCCAGCGCAGGGGTGAGCGGCTCGACCTCGATCGGCAACGCGCTTTGCGAGTTGACGGTTGTCGGGGCCGCAGCGGCGAAGTCTCTGAGCATGTTTCCCGGAATGATCGTGACCGCGCCGCCACTCTCGCTCGCCAGACCGACGAAGGCACCATCGAGCGAGAACACCGCCGACCCTGGCATAAGGGTCTGCTGGACCGCGGCCACCGAGAGCACCGGTTCCGACCATCGAGGATCGGAGAAGAGATCCGTGCGGCCGATGAAGACCGGGCGTACAGCGGCAGCCAGGGCGGTGGCTTCGGCGACGGCGACATAGCGAGGCCCCGGTCTCGCTGGCGCGGAAGTGAAACTGACGACGGCGCCCGGTGAATTCGGGTCGACCACTATCAGGTTGCGCGCCGCGTCACGGGCGACGATGGTGGGCGCAGTGCCGTTGACGTCAGCGAGCCGACGGTCCGCAGATAGAATCGCGACAGCACGGTCCTCGGTCAAACGGACCGCCGCGACGTAGGTGACCGAAGGCGCCCCTTGTACCGCGAGCGGGAGAACGGTGGGCCGGACCCGCCGCTCGAGGTCGTCCATGATGCTGGCGAGCTCGTCGTAGGTTGCCGAAGCGGCCAGCCGCGCAAGCGGTGCAGGCGCCGGCTCAACCGTTTGTCGCGAGGCCTCGTCAGGGAACCGGAACCTCGCCAATAGCAACAACATACCGACGGAGACGGCGATGGTGACCAGCAGCAGACGCATCTCGCGACGATCCGTCGCGGGCGGAGGCTGGGGCATCGCGACAGCGTACCGCAGCGAGGCGTTCCCGCCAACTCATCTGGAATGCACGGGCATCCTTATGGTTGAGCCGGAAGGCTGAGCAAACGTGCCGGTGTTCCGCGGTGGCAACATCGTTGCGTTCCGAAGCGCATGCACCACGTCGCTCCCCTAGCCCGGCCGTGGCCCCTTCTCGTCGTCTCGAACCGGGAGCCGTACGTTCATACACGTGGTGTCGACGGTTCCATCACCGCCGCGCCCAGTACTGGCGGCGTGGCTGTGGCGCTCGACGCCCTGATGCGTGAACGCGGCGGCACCTGGGTCGCCCACGGATCCGGCGATGCCGATCGAGCCGTCGTCGACGAACATGATCGCGTGCGCGTGCCCCCCGGCGAGGAAACCTATACGCTCCGGCGTATCTGGCTTTCTCCCGAGGAGGAACGGCACTACTACAACGGGTTTGCGAACGAAGGCCTGTGGCCGCTGTGTCACATTGCCCACGTGCGTCCGGTTTTTCGATCGGACGACTGGGCCGAGTATCGCGCCGTCAATGCCAGGTTCGCTGATGCGATTGCCGACGAGCTTCGGGGTTCCTCAGCACCGGTGTTCATTCAGGACTACCATCTGGCCCTGACGGCCGGTTTTCTGAGACGCCGGTGTCCCGATTCACCCGCCGCCCTCTTCTGGCACATTCCATGGCCGGATCCGGATCGTCTGCGCATGTGTCCGTGGCGCCGCGAGATCGTCCGCGGGCTGCTCGCCAACGACCTGCTCGCCTTTCAACTCGAGCGCGATCGACGCAATTTTCTCGTGAGCGTCCGCGACGAGTTGACAGCCAGGGTCGAATCGCGTCAGAGCGCAGACAGCCCGATGACTTCCTCGCAGGTGACCATCGACGATCACACCACGCAGGTGGCCGTCGCGCCGATCGGCGTGGATTTCGATCGCATCCAGAAAGCGGCCAACGATCCGACGCTGAACCGCGAATCGACAAAGCTCGTCCGCGAACTCCGCCTTGACGAGGCAGGACTCGACATCATCGGCATCGGTGTCGACAGGCTCGACTACACGAAAGGTATTCCGGAGCGTCTGGAAGCGATCGACCGGCTGCTGACGATGCGTCCCGACCTGCGCGACAGGTTTGCCTTCGTGCAGGTGGGCGTGCCCTCCCGCTCGACCATCGATTCCTACGCCGAGATCGAACGGCAGATTGATGAGAAAATCGCAGAGATCAATACACGGCATGGCCGGTCCGCTGCGCACGGTCCGATCAGGTACCGCAAGGCTGCGCTCAGGATCAGGCAACTCGTAGCCCTGTATCGGCTCGCGGATTTCTGTGTCGTCAGTTCGCTCCACGACGGGATGAATCTCGTTGCGAAGGAGTTCGTCGCAGCCCGTAACGACCTCGACGGCGTGCTGGTGCTGAGCGAGATGACGGGCGCGGCACACGAGCTGAGGGAGGCGGTGACCATCAACCCGTATCACATCGAGGGTTTCGCAGGCGCGATCGAGCGGGCGATAGCCATGAAGCCGGCCGAGCGCGCGGCGCGGATGCGTTCCCTTCGCCGCGTCGTGGCTGGACACGACATCTTCGTCTGGGCCTCCGATATCCTCGAGAGCCTCGAGCAAACCGAGAATGTCGGAACCTGACGTTCGTCGCGCAGCGGACGCTATCGGGCGAATCGCGCGCACACATCATCTACTGCTGCTGTTCGATTTCGACGGCACGCTGTGTCCCTTCCACCCCGATCCGTCGGCAGTCTGGCTCGCCGACGATCGGCGCGACCAGTTGCTGACGATTGCCAGGCGGGCGACGATCGCCGTCGTAAGCGGACGCCGCCTCGATGACGTGAGGCGCCGGGCCGGGCTGCCGACGTCCACGTTCTGCGCTGGCCTTCACGGGCTCGAGATCGAAGGTGGCGGCGAGCAGTTCGTCCACCCCGACGCATCCGCAGCGACTGAACTGCTCCGAAGTCTCGAAGGAGCGCTCGGGCGCGCGGTCGGAGGCCTGTCGGGCGTATTCGTCGAAGCGAAGTCCATCTCGCTCGTTGCGCATTTCAGATCCGCGAGCGCCGCTGTGGCGGCGCGCGCCCGAGACGAGCTGCTGGCGGTCGCACGGCCGCACGTCGAAGGGGGCAGACTTCGGGTCATGCCCGGGGCGGCGATGGTCGAGTTGCTGCCGAACATTTCGTGGAACAAAGGCGACGCCGTCGAGTGGATTTACCAGCGCGTTCGAGCGCAGCACGCGGAC